>Ga0315268_10000257_pt1 | contig 62225 bp, 57 predicted proteins | sample C1_top_MG_FD_204535 | JGI IMG/M metagenome (GOLD analysis project Ga0315268, IMG submission 204535) | Sediment microbial communities from Yellowstone Lake, YNP, Wyoming, USA - C1_top | ecosystem: Environmental > Aquatic > Freshwater > Lake > Sediment | place: USA: Wyoming | collected 2017-08-01 | reverse complement strand
ACAAACTTGGTCATCCTTCCAGAATCAACGCTTCTGTTTCCTACGAAAATAAAGCTTATGGGCTGAACTATGGGATGTGGAATGTTGTTGAGGCTTCTACTCCTTCGTTTGTGAAAACAGTTACTATAATGTCTGTGTTTGGATATTTTCCCCAATCGAATAACCATAGAATGACAGCGGTTTCACTCGGCTTTATGATTGTCTGGTTTTCGGGAGCCATGTCTTCCGTTAGAACTGTTTGGTTCTGAAGCCTTATCGTCACTTTTGATAGTGTAAGGTTCCATAGCGAAAAGCTCGAGCTTTCAACGGTTATGTTCAAATATCTAGCTACACCGAACTCTGTGTTAGTAACTTCTGTTATGTTAAGTTCTGCGGATGGGAGAACGAACAAGAACTGGGATGTGTAGTTTGCCGATGTTTGGTTTTCCATGGCGTATACGATTAGGGTGAAGTTCTTTCCTGCCCAGTCCTTCCAATCACTTATGGTGCAGTTGAATGAAGCTGATTGATCAGGTTCGATTAGTCCGTAGGGTATTTGTGGAATTGCGAGAGTTCCATTTATCTCCTCTCCAGTTTCTTTCACCATGATTCTCGTTATGTTAACAGCGTTCAGGGATGATTGGTGGTTTTGTAGCGTAATGTTAAAGTGTGTTCTGTCCTGTAGGTTGAACACTTCGTTTTCGTTGAGAACCTTGATGATGATGGGCGATGGGGTCGTGGTGGTGAAGGTTTCTGTCTCGACATCTTGCAGCAGGTAAGCTACCACGCTAATTTTCTTTCCTCTTGTTTCTTTCCAATCCCAGTCAAACTTGAGAACCAAAGACTGGTTAGTTACCAAACCTACAGACGTGTAGTTATTTACGACGGCTGTTCCATTTTCCGGCGTGCATGTAATTCTGGTGATATTAACGTAGGTGTCTGTCTCTGCAAAATTAAATATCGTTACATTGAAATGATCAGTATAATCCTCATTGAAGGTGGCGTTCTGGATTCGAGGATAAGCCTGCTGTAGCTCGAGTTCTTGTGCGAATGAGTATCCTTCACTTGTGGAAATCAATAACACAGTCTTTTTCAAGCCCTGCCAGGTTCCTGAGAAATCGAAACGCACACCGTCTTTTGTGATTTTGAAAGGAAGTCCGGGCGCTTTCATTAAGGCGTCGTCGATTCCAGGAACCAGTATTTCGCTCGCTGTCAAGTTGATCTCGGAACTTCCATCCATAGCCAGTGTGATACTGAAATTTTTGAACGAAACTCTGGGATTGAAAGACGTGCTGGATACGTACAGCTTGACAAAAGGTAGCGTCAGTTCTTTGTTCGCTGCCGGAGAATCCGAGGAGAAAACGCTCACGACAATGCTTCTACCCGCGTATTCGCCGGCAAATCGTCCCCACGAAATATCTGTGCCGTTTTCCCGCACTTTGGAACACGTTATGTTTATCGATTGACCTTTCTGGAGAACTGTCCCGTTTTCGATTGAAGGTTCTGTTTCCGTAATATTATAAAGTGTAGATTCTCCCCCTACACTGACAGCGATGCTCGCTATCGTCGCGTTAGATGAAGAATATGATGGGTTCAAAACACCGACTTTGAATGAAGCCGCGTTTTGTATGTCAAAATAGACACCTGTTATTGCGAGTGTTGTCCCTTGGGGTATGTCGGTGTATTGGGGAATTGTGAACATGTAAGAAATTATCCCGCCTACTATTGCGGCTATTATCATGAGAAGAATCATTATGAAGGTTGAAACCGCCTTTGTACTGCCAAACATTCTCATTTGTTTTTCCCTCGGCGTTAGGAATGTTGGTGTATCTCATATTCTCGGAGGTAAATAAGCGTTCTCTTACAATGTGCGTTGCGCGTTAACTGAACAGTAAGCTTAAATTCTGTTCGGGTTTTTAGTAGTTAATCCCAATCCAAGGAGGGAAGGCTTGATGGAATATGACGCGCTTATCGTTGGCGCTGGGATTATAGGCTTATCCACGGCTTATCACATAAAAGAAAGAAATCCTAAACTGAACGTTTTGGTTGTTGACAAGCTGGGGGCCGCTGGACAAGGCAGCACCGCCAAAAGCGCCTCGGCTTTTCGTTGCCTGTTTCACTCTCGCACAAACTTTGCCTTGGCTGATTCTTCTGCCGAGTTTTATAAGCATGTGCAGAGTGATTTGGGTTTTGACCTGAAACTTCGTTGGGCTGGTTATCTGTGGCTTTTTGACGAGGAAGGGTATCAAAGAATGCTTCCAGTTTTGAAGGACTTGGCAGGCAGAGGTTTTCAGTATAGAGAATACGATGGGAGTGATCTAGCCAAAAAACTTGACATGCGAACAGACTTTACCGACGATGAAGAAGCACAGATGATGAGGTTAGGGAACGTTCACAAAGGAATCCTGATCCCAAAAGCAGGCTTCATCGACGTTGATTCTCTCATAAGGTTCTACGAAACGGAGTTTCTAAAACTCGGGGGCAGGGTTCAGTATAACACTGAAGCCACCGAGCTTGTGGTGGAACCGCGGCAACCCTTGGGCATGCCCGGTGAGCCTTACTTCTGGCAAGAAGCGATAGTTACAGGCGTAAAAACAAACAAAGGTCTGATAAAGGCTGAAAAGACGATCATCGCGGCTGGAGCTTGGGCTTCTCAACTTTTAGACCCTGTTGGAATCGATTGTTTCATCAAGGCTAAGAAGAGGCAGGTTTTTTCGGTTAAAGCAAGCACAGAGGCTCTCAAGAAGCTGCTTTTCACAAAAGAATTTACGAATGCTGGGTGTTTACCGTTTACAATATTTCCGAAACCCTCTGCATACATCCGACCGGCTCCGGAAGAGGACGCGTTCTGGTTTGCGTACGCTGATGAGTTTCCAAGAGCTTTCAAAATTGAAGATAACCCTGAGCCTGAGGAGAACTTCTATCAGTATGGGCTGTATCAGGTTACGGCCAAATACTTTCCTCAGTTCGCTGGCTGTCAGCCGTTCTCGGCTTTTGCTGGTTTGTACGAGATAAACACTATTGATGGGCAACCCTTGGTTTTTGAAGAGAACGGTTTGATGGTTGCTGGTGGCGCGAGTGGAAGTGGAATCTTAAAGGCTGATGCTATAAGCAGGATTGCTACAGCGCTTTACAATGGTGAAGAGTTCGCGTTGCTTTACGGAGATAAGAAGTTCAAGGTCAGCGACTTGGGTTTGAAACAAAGGAACATCGAGCCTGAAAAGCTGGTAATTTAGCTTTATAGCGATTAAATTTATTTACTTTCGAGTGGATAATCTGCAATATCTTTGGGGAAGATTCGTATGTTTGGCTGGAATGGCACTTTTTTGCAGGTGAATCTCAGCAAGAGTAAGGCTGTTGCCAACCGTTACGACATGGGTTTGGCCAAGCATTTCCTTGGCGGCAGAGGGTTTGCGGTTAAAATCTTATGGGATAAGCTCAAGCCTGGAGTAGACCCGTTGTCGCCTGAGAACTTGCTGGTTTTTGCTACTGGCCCTTTAACCGGTTTTTCTTTGCCCAGCAGTGGTAAGCTTGTTGTCGCGGCTAAGAGTCCTTTGACTGGCGGTTACGGAGACGGGAACGTCGGAAGTTGGGCTGCGGTTCAGATGCGAAAGGCTGGGTACGACGCTGTGGTCATAGAGGGAAAAGCCAACGAACCAACAGTTCTGCTCATCCGAGACGAAACCGCCGAATTTCTCGACGCGAAAGACCTCTGGGGCTTAGGTTCATTTGAGACCGAGAAGAATTTGAGAGCGATTTACGGACCTACCGCAGGCATTCTAATCATTGGTCGAGGCGGAGAAAACCTGGTCAAATTCGCGAACATCGTTTGTCAGGAAGGTCGTGCTGGCGGCAGACCTGGAATAGGCGCAGTGATGGGCTCCAAAAACTTGAAAGCTGTCGTCTTTATCGGCTCCAACGAAATCCCTGTTGCTCGTCCAAAAGAGATGAGGGAGCTGGGCGCGGAGGGCTATAGGGAGGTTTTGACCAAGCCAAACTATGCTTTCTGGAAGCGGCAGGGCACGATGATGACAATAGAATGGAGTCAAGAGAACAGTGTCCTCCCAACATATAACTACAGAGAGGGCGTTTTCGAGAAGGCTGATGAGATAGGTGGTTTCGCGATGGAAAAGATGAAAGTCTCCAATCGCGGCTGCCCCATGTGTAACATGACCTGCGGCAATGTTGTTAAAGGCTCCGACAGGAGAGAGTCTGAGCTTGACTACGAAAATGTCACGATGCTGGGTTCGAACATTGGATTGGGCAGTCTTAAGCAGGTTGCAGCTCTAAACAGGGTCGCTGACGAATTTGGCATAGACACAATTTCTGCTGGCAACGTTATCGGTTTTGCGATGGAGGCATCCGAGAAAGGACTGATACAAGAGAAGATTTCGTGGGGTAAATTTACAGACGCAAAGACCTTGCTCGAAGATATAGCCAACCGACGCGGTTTGGGCAGATTGTTTGCTGAGGGTGTCCGTTACGCGGCTGAAGAAATCGGTAAAGACTCAAAGCGTTGGGCTATGCACGTTAAGGGCTTGGAGATTTCTGCTTACGATTGTCACTCTACGCCAGCGATGGCGTTAGCTTATGCAACTAGTTCGATTGGTGCGCACCATAAGGACGCGTGGGTCATTTCTTGGGAGGTTAAGACTGGGCGCGAGAGTTATGGCGAGGAGAAGGTTGACAAAGTAATCGAGCTGCAGCGTATTCGTGGAGGCGTTTTCGAGTCCTTGACTGTTTGCAGGCTTCCTTGGATTGAGGTTGGCTTTGAGCTTGAATGGTACCCAAAGCTTCTGCAGGCTGCAACTGGAGTAGAGATTACGTGGGATAACCTGAACACTATTGCTGACAGAATTTTCAACTTAACTCGCGCCTTCTGGATTCGGGAGTACGGCAAAGACTGGCGCAAAGAGATGGATGTTCCACCGGCAAGATGGTTCGAGGAGCCGATAACCAAGGGCGCTTTGAAAGGTGCGAAGCTTGACAGAACAAAGTACGATGTTATGCTGCAGAGATATTACAAGAAGAGAGGATGGGACGAGCGTGGAATACCGACAAAGACAACGCTGAAAAAGCTGGGGCTAGAAGATGTGGCGAAGCAGCTTGGAAAGCGCGTAAAGCTATACCAGTAAAAATGGGGTAAAACAGGGAATCACGCTGGTTTAGTATGCTCTAGCGAAGTAAACGACTTCCTTTGCTTTCTTGCCGCAGTACATGCACTCAGCAAACGTCTTCTCTTTTTTGAAAGGCACAACCCTGATGGTTGCACCTGTTTCCTCCTTTATTTTTTCTTCACACTCTGAGCTTGAACACCAGCAGGCCCTCAGAAACCCGCCTTTCTTTCTCAATACTTTCTTGAATTCAGCGTAGGTTTTCACTGTTGTGGTGTTTTCTTCCAAGGACTTTCTGGCTTTGTTAAAGAGATTCTCCTGAATTTTTCCTAACATTTCTGTCACGGTTTCAACTATCCTTCCTTCTTTGACGGCGATTTTCTCGAAAGTGTCTCTTCTGGCCAATATTGCCTGTTTCTGTTTCACGTCTCTTGGGCCAATCTCTATTCTTATTGGCACGCCTTTCAGTTCCCACTCGTTGAATTTCCATCCTGGAGTGTACTCGACTCTGTCGTCTAAAACGGTCAATACGCCTTGTTTCTGCAGTTTTTTGTAGGCTTCTTCGGCTTTCGCTAAGATAGATGTTGAGTCGGCGTCCTTGTATGGGATTGGCACTATCACAACTTGTATAGGCGCGATTTTTGGAGGCAGCACAAGTCCTTTGTCGTCGCCGTGTACCATGACAAGAGCACCTATCATTCTAGTTGAAAAGCCCCATGATGTCTGCCAAACGTAGCTTTCCTTTTCGTCTTGGTCGAGGAATTTGATTTTGAAGACTTTCGAGAAGTTTTGGCCTAGCTGGTGCGATGTTCCCATCTGTAGTGCTTTTCCGTCCGGCATCATTGCCTCGAGAGTTGTTGTGTATAGGGCGCCGGCAAATTTCTCGTTCTCCGTTTTGACTCCAACAAGAACTGGAATTGCTAGGTAGCTTTCTATCACGTCTCTGTATTCGTTTAGGATTTGCATTACTTCCTTGTCTGCTTCTTGTTTTGTTACGTGGGCTGTGTGCCCCTCCTGCCAGAGGAACTCTCTTGTTCGCAAGAAGAGTCTGGTTGCTTTCGTTTCCCATCTCACGACGCTGTTCCACTGGTTGAGTTTTATTGGCAGGTCTCTCCAGCTTCTGATCCACTTGGCGTATGTGGCATACATGATTGTCTCGGATGTAGGTCTTATGGCAAGTTTTTCTTCAAGCGGGCTGTCTCCGCCCATTGTCACCCAAGCGACTTCTGGAACAAAACCTTGGAAGTGCTCCGCCTCTCTTTTTAGGAAGCTTTCGGGTATGAACATTGGGAAGTACACGTTTCTGTGTCCTGTTGCCTTTATTTTCTGGTTGAAGATTTCTTGGATTTTTTCCCATATGGCGTATGAGTGTTCGCGGAATATCATGCAGCCCTTGACTGGAGCGTAGTCAGCCATTCCAGACTTTACGACGACTTGGGTGTACCATTCGGAGAAGTCTTCGGATTTTTTGACAGTTATTCCAGTGTCTGACATTTTCATCTCTCCTCTTGTTTTTTAGTGGTTGAATATAATTCTATTGAAAAACAGATTCTAGTGTGGGCTAGGTTTTGCGAGAATTTAGCAACGTGGAACGCAATCGCCCATTCAAACCACTTCTCAAAACAATATGAAAGCAAACTATTAAACATTTTCTTTCAACCATTCTTGTAGGCTGTTTGTTGATTGGATGCATAAGTGTTTTAACTGCACGCACTCTAACTTGGTATATCCCTAACCCATTGGAACGGCGTGAGAGGGATTGAAGGCAATTCTTGTTATCGGAGACGGAATGGCTGACAGACCAGTAAAAGAGCTGGGCATGAAGACACCGTTAGAAGCTGCCCGTAAACCATCACTGAATAAAATCGCTAAAACCGGAATCTGCGGCACAATCGACACAATATCGCCCGGAATCCCACCAGGAAGCGACACCGCCACACTCTCGTTACTGGGCTACGACGCCTTGAAAGTCTATTCTGGAAGAGGCGCCCTAGAAGCGGTAGGCTCTGACATAGATGTTTTGCCGGGCGACATCTGTTTCAGATGCAACTTCGCAACAGTAGATGAAAACTTTACCATTCTTGACAGACGCGCTGGCAGAATCGCAAATGAAGACGCTTCCAAACTGGTTGAAAGCCTCAAAAAAATCAAGCCGACCGACTCTTCTGTTAAAATTATTCTCAAGAACACCGTTCAGCATCGTGTCGCTCTCGTTCTCCGCGGTCCTAAACTGTCAACGGCTGTAAGCGACTCCGACCCTGAGAAGGTTGGAGTAAAAGTTTTGGAGATAAAACCGTCAGATAGAAGGTCTGAGTCGAGGCGCACAGTCAACATTCTCGGCGAACTGTTACGAAAGTTTCATGAGGTGCTGAAAGAGCATCCAGTTAACAAAGGAAGAGTTAAGTGCAAGTTGCCACCAGCAAATATAATTCTGTGCAGGGGGGCTGGCACAATCCCTAACATAAAAGCCCTTCCAGAAATCTATGATATCGATGCTGCATGCGTGTCCGCAATCTCGTTGATTAGAGGCGTCTGCAAGGTCGCTGGAATGAACATAATAGACGTTAAAGGCGCCACTGGAACCCCTCAGACAAACTATATGGCTAAAGCAAGAGCCGCGGTTCAGGCGTTAAAAACGAACGATTTCGTGCTTTTGCACGTGAAAGCGCCTGACGTTGCCAGCCACGACGGAAACGCCAAACAGAAAGTTGAAATCATCGAAAGAATCGACCGAATGCTCGGCTACATACTCAGCAATGTCAACTCAGACGAGACTTACTTGGCAGTGACCGCCGACCACACAACATCATCCGCAACGCGAGACCACGAGGGTGACCCGGTTCCGGTAGCAATAACTGGACCGTACGTTCGCCGCGACGATGTTGAGGAATTCGGTGAAAGAGCCTGCGCCAGAGGAGGCTTGAACAGGATAAGGGGCAAGGATTTGATGCCTACACTGATGAATCTGCTCGGCAAGACCAAAAAGTTTGGAGCCTAGTTCGCTATTGTACTGGCATTAATCGCCATTCTTTGTAGTCTGTTACGACCTTAACGTATCCTCCAAGCATCTTGTCCACTTCCGCATCTCCAGTGTCAACCCTCAACACGTTCCCCTCTATGCTCTGAAGCTTGCTCCTGGTCGCTGCAACAATTATTCGCTCCTTTCCGACGCGCTTAATGATTTCGGGGCTTATCTGCTGGTTTCCCCTGCCCAGAAGGATTCCTTGACGCCCGATTGGCGAAAGAACAATCCAAGTGTTCCGCCAGTCCTTCACTTCTTCCAAGATTTTCTTCTCGCTCACATCCAGAATAACTTTGCCCTTAGTGTAGATGTCAACGCCTAGCACAGTTTTTTTCACGCCCAAAAGTTCCGCTATACGTTTGACGGTTGTTCCCGGACCAAGTATGAGTGTGGCGCCCGGCTGTAGTTCTTCTATTATGAACCGCGCTATGGCTGTCTGATTCTCCTTCTCATCAGTCGTTTCAGGGCTTATCTGCTTGCTTCCCTGAATCCGTGCTGGTACAAAGGGTCCTTTAAGAAAGCCGTAAAGCTTCACGGCGAACGTGTCGCTTCGAATGGCCCTCTCATCGGCATCCATCACTTCGAACTCCGTTATTTCCGCTTGTTCTTCAGAGAGCATCAGGACAATGTCCGCGGCGTCTGAAGGGTTTATTGCAAAGATTCCGCTGTACATCTTCACTCCCGAAGGAACACCTAAAACTGGCACCGCGTCGCTGCCTTGCATCGCGTCAAAAATGTCCTTGGCTGTGCCGTCTCCTCCCACAAAGACTATCAAATCCACCTTTGCAGCAGTAAGCAGTTTGACAGCGTTTTCCGTGTCTTCCGCGCTCGTTTTTTTTCCGATTTTCATTGGCAAGATTTGAGCCGGAAACTTCGCCTCTCTTGCTTCTTCCTCGCCCATGATTCCCGGACAGGTTGTGACCTCAATTTTCTTGTTCTCCATGCTTTCCTTTAGTTTCTGCAGGAACTCTGTCGCCCTTGCGGGCGCTATCGGCTCTGCTCCTCTGGCAATAGCCTCTTTTAGGACGTTGTCTGTTCCTTTTAGGCCTACTTTTCCTCCCATGCCCGCTATGGGATTAACTATAAAGCCCAGTCTCATTGCTCTGTCAGTGACAAGATTTATTGCGTGAGCTTTAAACTATTTTGATGAACGAGGCGCAAGCACAATGGGCCTATCATATGTGGGAACATTTTCGATACTGGCTTCTTCGCACGACCACAGACTAGTAGGTGTCGCCACCGCAACGGGAACAACATCCGTGGGAGACAGAGTTCCACACGCAAAACCCGCGGTCGGCGTAATCGCAACCCAGGCCTATACAAACGTGACCTACGGAATCAGAGGGCTAGAATTGCTGGCTGGAGGTTTAGCTCCAAGAGAAGCATTGGACAGGCTTCTAGCCGAAGACGCTGAGAGCGAATTGCGGCAGGTGGCGATTTTGGACTTCAAGGGAAGAAAAGCTGTTTTCACGGGCACTAAGGCTCCAGAATGGCACGGAGAAATCGTAGGCGAGAACTACGTTGCTATTGGAAATCTGCTTAGAGGCGAGAAGGTCTTGACCAGTATGGCTGAAGAATTTGAAGGCTCTAGAGGGGATCTTGCCTTGAGAATGGTGAAGGCCTTAAAAGCGGCAAAGGAAAGCGGCGGAGACAGACGAGGCGAGATGTCAGCGGCGCTGATTGTGGTCAGCGCCAAGAAAGTGGAAGTAACTTTGAGGGTTGACGCGCACGAAAATCCAATAGAGGCACTGCGTTCCAGGCTCAAAGGCTTGCAACAAGATGAATAGTGCGAAAGCGTTCTTTTTTTCTGAAAATTCTTATATCTTGCAGACTCTAACATCCTTTTCTCTCTCAAAACAGTCGAGGACTGCCAAATGTCGAAAAGAAACACGAAGAGGATTCTCGTAACCGGCGCCACCGGGCAGATCGGTTCCGAATTAACGGTTGAGTTGCGAAGGAAACACGGTGCAGACAACGTGGTTGCGGCTGGGCATAAGAAGAAACCAAGCGAGAAACTGTTGGAGTCTGGTCAGTTCGAGTTTGTTGACACCGCTGACCGCGGCAGCGTCATAAAAGTTGTAAAGAAGTACGATGTTGACACGGTTTACCATTTGGCGGCGGTTCTCTCAGCGACAGGCGAAGAGAACCCGCAGCTAGCCTGGTACGTGAACATGGACGGGCTTTATAACGTGCTCGAGGTTGCAAGAGACTATGACATGAGTCGCGTTTTCTGGCCAAGTTCCATCGCAGTTTTTGGGCCGGAAGCGCCTCGCGTTAACACTCCACAGAACACGGTGCTGATTCCAAGAACCATGTACGGCATTACCAAGGTTGCCGGCGAGCTCCTGTGTAACTACTATTTCGCCAAATTCGGCTTGGATGTTCGAAGCGTTCGCTATCCGGGCATAATCAGCAGCGAAACTCCCCCTGGCGGAGGCACGACCGACTACGCCGTTGAGATTTTTTATGAGGCGATTAAGAAAAAACGGTACACGTGCTTTGTTAGGGAGGACACCGTGCTGCCTATGATGTACATGCCCGACTGTCTTAAGGCGGCTGTAGACTTGATGGAAGCCGACCCGTCCAGGATAAAGTGCCGCACGAGTTACAACTTAAGTGCCATAAGCTTCTCTGCCGGAGAGCTGGCGACTGAGATAAGGAAGTACATTCAAGATTTCAAGTGCGACTACAAGCCAGACTTTAGGCAAAAGATTGCGGATTCATGGCCGATGTCAATCGACGATAGTTCAGCCCGCAAGGATTGGGGCTGGAAGCCCACGTACGACTTGGCTTCCATGACGAAGGACATGATAGAGAAACTAATGAAACGGTTCAAAAGTGAGGTTTAGCCTAGAAAAAGTTAAGAGAACGCTTTGTGAGTTAGGGAAAGTGGTGTTGAGATGCGAAATCCAACAGCGTTTTTGCGCGAAGAGTATGAAGAGCTTGTGAAGAGCGAGCTTGACTGGAGGATTCGAGTTCTGCAGGGTCCGAGCATGCCTTGGTGCACCGTTGAAGGTAAAAAAGTGTTAATGTTCTGCTCCAACAACTATCTTGGACTAAGCAACCATCCAAAACTGAAAGAAGCAGCGATAAAAGCTGTTCAAACGCATGGCGCGGGCTCGGGTTCTGTTCGACCAATCGCCGGAACAATGGATATACACATTGAGCTTGAAAAGCGATTGGCGAGGTTCAAACGTGCAGAAGCATCGCTTGTTTATCAAACTGGTTTCGCAGCTAACGCTGGCTTGATTCCGCAGCTGGTTGGAAAGGGCGACCTGATAATAAGCGATGAGCTCAATCACGGCAGCATAATTGACGGTGTTAGGCTTGCTCATGCCGAGAGGGCGGTTTACAAGCACTCAGACGTGCAAGACTTGCAACGGGTCCTGGAGGAAACAGAAAGGCACCAACCACCATACAGGCGCGTTCTGATAATCACCGACGGCGTTTTCTCTATGGATGGTGATATAGCCCCGTTGGACGGTGTTGCTAAACTGGGTGCGGAACATGGCGCGATGGTTTATGTGGACGATGCTCACGGGGAAGGCGTGTTAGGCGATGGCGGAAGAGGCATAGTCACACACTTTAATCTCAGTCGCGACAAGGTGCACGTTGAGATGGGCACCTTCTCAAAGGCTTTCGGCGTCGTGGGCGGCCACATCTCAGGTTCCCAGGACCTTGTCAATTTCGCCTATAACCGCTCGCGAACATGGCTCCTGAGTGGTTCACACCCTCCAGCAGTAGCAGCCGCTTGCATAGCCGCTATTGATGTTTTGGAAAACGAGCCACAGCACGTGCGGACGCTCTGGGAATACACACGGTACTTCAAGAAAGCGATGAAGGATCTAGGATTTAACATAGGCAACAGCCAGACACCGATAACGCCAGTGATAGTTGGCGAAAGCGGTGTCGCGAAGAAGCTGAGCGCGAGGCTCTTTGAGGAGGGTGTTTTTGCTCTGCCGATTGTGTTTCCGATGGTTGCGAGGGACAAAGCCCGCATAAGAACAATCATGAGCGCTGCCTTAACGCGGGAAGACTTAGACTTTGCCATAAGTGCATTCGAGAAGATCGGAAGGGAACTGCGCATAATTTAGCCATTCCGTTCTTCTTTTTAGTGTTTTCTTTCTTCTACTCGGAAAAATGGATAATCTGCGTCACGAAGAGATTTGGAAAAACGTGCACATTTTTTTGGTGCAGAAACAATATTTCACAAGGTTTATAAGAAAATGTACTTCTAAGTAAAACTTGGAAGAGGGCTACTCAAACGCTCCTTTAAGGAGCTTATACTGCTGCTCTCTTCTGAAAGAGGAGCCACGGGGAGTATTAGGAGAGAGGAGAGATGTTCAAGAAGCGAGCCACATTAATTGTGATTGGCTTGCTCTTGAGTTTGCTGTTGATTGTTCCTGACAAGGCTTTTCCTGCTAATCCGCCTCCAAACCCATACGAACTAATAGTTGATGCCCCATTAGGCACTGGTCCAATAACGGTCGACCCTGCAAACTGTTATGATACCAGCAGCGGTGAAGTGCTCTTTAACACCTATGAACCGCTAATATTCTTTGATGGAGAATGCTATGATGTTTTCATGCCAGGGCTGGCTACTCAGGTGTGGGTTGGTCCACCTGCTTCAAGCGCACCAAACTACACTTATTTCTCGATATACTTCAAAATAAGGACCGGTGTACCGTTTCATACCTGGTGCAGAACTGACGCGCCGTCATCTTGGAGCCAATACTACCTTACGACTGCTGATGTTGAGTACAGCTTTGAGAGGTGGATGGTTCATGATTACACTGGTGGTCCACAATGGATGATATTCGAGGCGCTACTGGGCTGTCAAGCGGCTAATCTAAATTGGCCGTCAGACGATACGAACCCGATTAATTTGGCGGTACAACGCAACAGCACGCACGTTTGGTTTAACATTGCGAACCAGGACTTGGAGCCAATTTCTAGCCCTGTTGCTGGGTACGCGAAAATGTTTGACGCTGATGACGGACGTTTCAGAGGGGCATTTTGGGGCGATGTTGGGACATTGCCGTTGAACTATCCTCTGAGGATATTGTTTCAAGTGGTTGCCCAAGTATGGGCCTCGATAATGAGTAGGGACTGGGTTCTCAATTTCGTGATTCCAAACGCGCCAGACATGAACGCCACCCAGCCAGGCGACCAAAAGGATTGGCCTGGTACATGGTCGAACTGGAGAGACTATACACGTTGGCAGGAAAGCCCACTCAACAAGATTCCTGGAAACGCAACTTACCCAGGCGTAACCTGCGGTACGGGTCCCTACATACTGGACAGATATGACCCGACAACAGAGTGGTCCCTCGTCAAAAACGACGATTACTGGAGGGGATGGCCGGCAAAGGAACCGAGTCCGCCATACCCGCCAGAAGCAAGTAGGGGCATAAAGCCAGCCGGATTCCTAGAGCGACTTACGGTTAGGTGCAGAAGTACCAGCGCTCATATAGCTGACCTGAAAAACGGAACATGTGACCTGGCATCAATTCCGCGTGCCAGTGCTGGAGAGCTGCACAAAGACCTCAACCGGAACGGTCCAACACTGGAAGGAATAAGGCTGAACTATCGAATACCCAGCGTTACCATTTCGTCCACACACTACACATTCTGCATTGAGCCAACAACAAACAACACATATGGAAAAATCTACAACAACGACACGTACGCAGAGGACGGAATACCTGCAAACTTCTTCGCAAACAAGCATACGCGCAAGGCTTTCACTTATCTATTTAACTTCACTTTGTTGCTCGTGGACCAGCTGTTCAATGAAGCCTACCAACCGCGCACATGCGCTCCCTACGGTTTACCATACGTCAACCCCTACCAAGCTATTTATGGTCCTGACCCAGACTTGGTCAAGGCTAAAGCAGAATTCGACCAAATCAGCAACGGAACTCACTGGCTCAGTCAAACAGGCTTCACGATAACATTAGCCTACAACGATGGCAGCACCGTTAGGCAGGCTATGTGTGAAAACCTAGCGTCATTCATAAACAGAATTGGCGACGACTATTATGGTGGCAGATTCCACGCATCTGCTGTGAATTTTGCATGGTCAGACTACGTAGACGCGATGTGGGCGCACCTTCTTCCAGTCTTCCATATGGGCTGGATGGCAGACTATTGTGACATTCAAAGTTTCATGTACGCGTACATGCACAGCCAGGGCTCCTTTGCCGCAACACAACGCTACTACAATGCTGAAGCAGACGCCCTTCTAACCCAAGCTGTGAGAACTCCAGACGGTCCAGCAAGACAAACACTCTACTACCGACTGCAAGAAATCTACTACGAAGACGTACCAAGCATAGCAACGTACGTAGCCCTCGGAAGAGGCTACCAGAGATTGTGGGTCCAAGGTTTCTACTACAACCCGCTATACCCCGGTGTCTACGCTTACTCTCTATGGAAATGGGAGTACAAACGCGGAAACGTCAACTACGACCACTGGGTCGACTTGACCGACGTCGTCGACGTATTTCTCGCATATGGTACCTACGGAGGCAAGCAAGGAGCACCAGTAAGCCATGCCAGATGGGACTTTCACTGCGACATGGACGGAAACCCACAAGACGGCTGGAGAGACAGAAGAATTGACATCTACGACATAGCGGTAGCACTAGTCAGCTTTGGACAATCCGATACAGTATGGACACCACCGCCATAAAAGCAAGTCAAACGCCGGTTGAATCTATTTATAAGGGAGGGGCTAGAGCTTTCAGCGCAGTTTCTCTAACGCCTTATCAACATCGTTCAGTCCAAGTTTTCTTAGGGTCTTCGAAGTTGGTATGCCGTTTCTGTCCCAGCCAACCGCCTTGTAATACCTGTTCTTGTACTCCTCCACTGCCGCCTTATCGGTGGTTTTTCCCTTGTATGGACCCGAAGGCAAGGGCTCATAGAATCTTGGTGGGTTTTCGTCGTGGATTCTCGGTTCCCATTTGAGGTCTGGACCGCCCAAGAGCAGCATCGCCCTCTGCAACTGCAGTATTCTCAGCGCTTTCGTGCCGCACCATTCCTCCCGCGTCAGTTCAATGCCCGTAACTGCCCCGTAGAAATTAAACTTCAGACTTCGTGAAATCCCAAAGCTGTTGAAGTTGCAGTAAACGCCCGAATCGTTTAAAATCTCCATTAACTCACTCCCACCACTGTCTAATGGCAGTCCAGCCATGGATGTGTGGTCTCCACATTGAACCGAGCACGCGTAAGAAATGATTTCTGGAAAGTCTTTTCCGCTGCGGACGCCGTGAGCACCTATCCCTATACCCTTAGACTGCACCGCGTAAGGCAACAGATCCATGTTCTTCATCTTCCCAATCTTCAGTGCCGCACGGTAGGTTCCCTCAGCCAACAAGTCGCCTACGCCTTCTCTTAACGCGATCTTTCTAGCTAAGGTCGCAAAGGCTTCCGCGTCGCCCCACTTGAGTTCTATGCCGTCTAAGTCTTTCTTCGTCAATATTTTTCTCTGGAAGAGCTCAGCCGCGAAGCCCATAACATTTCCTGTTTGAATACCGCACAAGCCCAAATCGTCAATTAGGGATGAGAGAAATATGTTCTCCTCAGGGATAAAAATCCCTAAGTTCGGGCCTAGATAGGCTTGCATCTCATAGTCCGGGTTGTCAGTTATAGCGCCCTTAAACTTTCCGTTCTTAATCACGGCGACCTTTAGGCAGCACGTTGGGCATCCAAAATCACTCCAATACTGCTTTACCCAAAACCTGTTCTCAAACTGATCCACACCATAGCTTTTTTCGTCATGCCACTCGTCCTGCCAATTTCTAACAGGCTCAGAGCTTGTTTTTGCACCAAACTCGTAACCGCCCCCACCAGTTCCCCAGCGCCTCCAAAGCTCACTTTCATAGGCGTTATCGTTAACAGCTTTGATAAACCGCTTAACCTTTCTTATGTCCGCGGCTTCCGGCAACGGTCCAGTGCCTTTGACAGCTATCGCCTTCAGCTTCTTAGAGCCCATGACCGCACCATAACCCCCATAGCCAGCAGCGTGACTCCACTTCGCGGCGACCACCGCCGTTCGCACCTTGTTCTCTCCAGCCGGACCAATATACAGCAGAGCGGGTTCCTTCCACTCGCCATACAGCGGATAGCGTTTCTTCAGTAGTGCTCTGCACTCTTTAGTGAGCATTGCAACCGTTTGCTTTCCGTCTTTACCCCAAACGCGACCCGCATCTCTGATTTCAACATCAGAATCCTTAACAAAAAGGTAGACAGGCTTTTCCGACTCACCAGTCACGATTATGCCGTCATACCCTGCGCATCTCAGCTCGACTCCAAACTCTCCAGCGACAGTTGAGCCTACAACACCGTTACTTTGGGGCGACTTGCCCGAAACGCAGATTCTTCCACCCGGGAAATACCCTGTTAATGGCCCGGTTAAAAACAGAAGTATGTTTTCTGGGCCTAATGGGTCTATCTTTTCCCATTTACTGCCCAATCTATCCCACAAGATTTTTGCTGCCAAACCTCTGCCGCCAACGTAATTTTTTAAGACCTCATCGTCAAACTTCACGTCTTTGATTTTTCCTGTCGAGAGGTTGACTTCCAGAAACTTTCCTGCGTAACCCGAAATCACATGTATTCCTCCGCCTGTTCACCGTACATCTTGAGAGCCAAATCTCGTGTTATCTTTTCCGGCGTACGGGCGTACAGCTCGTAAGGACGATCTCCCCTTGAAACTCTCTTAAACACGTTCCACCCGCCTTCTTGACAGACCTTCACGCACTGGGGTTCGCCGTTGCATAAGTCGCAGATCACAATGTGTTTTTCAGTTGGGTGCATGTGTGGGATTCTGCCAGGACACGCCTCTATGCATTTTCCACATGCGATGCACGCGCTGTTCTTCACCAAAACCGCGCCGGTCTTCTTACTTATGGACAGCGCTTTCACTGGGCACGATTGCACGCACGGATAATCCTTGCACTGGGCGCAGAAGTGTGGAAACTCTACGCCGGGAATCAGCATGAAAACTCTCACTCTCGAAGCTTCTGGCCATATGCGCTTTTCGTGGAAGAGTGAGCATGCAATCTCGCATTTTCTGCAACCGCTGCATCGTGAAAGTTCCCTCGCTATCCAGATTGGTTCCTTTTTGGTTGTCAATTTTAGTCCGTTCCCAAAAGCCTTGTGAAGTTTTTTGTGATTCTGCTACGATTTAAACATGACGCTTATTGAGCTATAACAACCTCTTTAAGTGCAGTGTCCTAACTCAGTGAAAAGGAGACGCCTTACGGTTTGCAACTTGAAGACATCATAAACTGGATGCACACTCTTTCCATTCAGTACGGGTATTTTGGCATATTCCTCATAAGCCTCATCGGCGCGCTGTCAATCTTCTTCCCAGTTCCCTACACGGTCGTTATTTTCACTCTCGGGGGTCTTCAAGTTGGGAACAGTTGGGTTTTTGAGCCCGTCTGGATTGCGCTTGCAGCTGGAGCCGGTGCAGCGATTGGAGAGTTTTCAGGTTATCTACTCGGCATGGGCGGCAGAAGGGTCATAAGCCAGAAGTACAAGAAGAAAATGGATTTTTTGGCCAGGGTCTTCAAGAGATATGGTCCAATTACGATTTTTGTTTTTGCGTTGACGCCGTTGCCAGACGATTTGCTCTTTATTCCGCTAGGTGTCATGCGTTACAGCGTTCTCAGGACCTTTATTCCAGCCCTTATTGGAAAGTTCTGCATGAACTTGATTGTGGCTTACAGCGGTCGATTCTCAATAGGAGCGATTAAAGGCTTCTTTGGGGTTGAAAGCGACTGGATGGTTGCGTTGATTGGTATGGTTCTTGCGGTAGTTCTGTTACTCGTTGTGCTTTTTGTAATGTTCAAAGTGGATTGGGAGAAGTATCTGGAGAAATACGTGCCGAAAGACGACGACAGCGACAAAAAGCCAGAAGTTGATGGCTGAGTTTCTTCTCTGAGGAGTGTTCTCCGAAACAAGTGGACTTCTTAGTATCTGACGTAGACTTTGCCACCCAACTCTTCGACTGCGTGTCTTAGTTTTTCTATTGCGTGTTTCATTCTGCTGTTTACTACGCTTTGCCAACCCTTGGAGCCGTTTGGGACTTCCACTTCAATAACGTAACAGTATTTCTTACTCATCATCACACCTCGACTGCCTTCCCACAACGAAGATGTCTCATCGTAGAGTATTTAATGGGTGTGAATTTGAAGTATGAATCATAAGTATTTGAAAGTCAGATTCAGAATCAGTTTAACCAAAGAGTTGCAGAAACCAGCCAGCCTACCTCGATACTAGCTGTTTATCTCAATATTCTGCAGAAAATTTTGGAAAGACTTTAATCTAACAGCTTTTCCCATTGAATAAGGCGAGATGCATGGCGGGACTTGGTCAGCTGAAACTTGCGATGAGCACCTCGATGTTTCTAGTGGCTTTCATTTTTGCCGCGTTCTTGGGAACAATAATGTTTGTTCTGGATGTGTACTTTGTAAATTTCCCGCTAATCTATGCGCTTATTCTTCCATTAGCTGGCACGGTTCTCTTTATCTTGTTTGAATACCTCGTTGGACCAGCCATCGTTAGAAGCTCAACACATCTACGCTATCTAAACAGCGGAGAAAACCCTTGGCTTGAGTCAACCGTGAAGGAGCTCGCGGATAAGAGCGGCACTCCCATGCCACGACTAGCCATAGTGCCTGACAATACACCTAACGCCTTCGTGTTTGGCAGAACAGCCAACAGCGCCACTCTTGCAGTTCATGAAGGGCTCTTGAGAAATCTAAGGGAAGACGAAATTAAAGGAGTTATCGGTCACGAGCTGGGACACGTAAAGCACAAGGACTACGTCGTGATGACCATCCTCTCAGCACTGCCGTTGCTCGCTTACCTGATTGCTCGTGGAACGTGGGAAGCGGCGAGATGGGCTGGTTCATCGTCGTCAAAGAAGAAAGATGAGAGCAGCATAAGAGCGGGGTTGCTTGCCGTTGGAGTAATCTCCTATCTAGTGTACATAGTCTCGTTGCTATGTGTGATGAGGCTCAGCAGACTCCGGGAACATTACGCGGACGCCTATTCCGCCTACGTCACGGGCTCGCCTCGAAACCTACAAAGTGCGCTGGCAAAAATCACCTATGGATTGTCACTCTCTCCAAAACCACCATCCGGAGTCAGAGCATTCTACATAGAAGACCCAGCGTTAGCTAAAGAGGAAATTCAGCCAATCATGGAGAAAAAAGACGAATACGACCTGAACAAGGATGGGGTGTTGGATGAGAGAGAACTCGAGCTAGCAATGGAGAAGGAGGCAAAATCCACTTGGGTAAAAATAAACGCTCTGTTTGCTACGCATCCACCGACTTTCAGGCGAATACTGCTGTTAGATGAGATACAGCAAGAAATGGACAGCGGGAGGTACACGAGCGACCGCGTCTACGCCCACGTGTAGTATCCGTTAACTCTTCTGCTGTGCTGATTGACTAGATACGCCGTGTCTCGTTGTTTTTTTTGGATTAATCAGTTCTTCCACAATCTTAAACTGCCTTTCGTATATGTGGCAGTTCTTGCTATGGAAAATCAATTTGCCCGTCTGAATGTTTAGGTTTCCTCTTTCGTTGATTTCAGACACGAGTGCTTCTGCAAACAGCTGAATCCCCGCTATGTTCGCGGGCAGCCCAGCGTACGCGTCCCACGACCTAAAATAGCAAGTCAAGTGCAGTTGGCCATCGGATATTTCAGTGTCTATCAGGCTCAGGCATGGAGGCTCGTGTTTTTCGTTCCCGATTTTTTTCTTGATGTCTTCCGGCGTTCTGATCACGAAGGTTACTTGCCTGTCGTTTCGTTCCTCCAGATATCGCTTTACAGCCTCTTCTATCTGGTCTACCGGTTGTCTGAGTCTGGAACCGTACGTGTAGGTCTCGTCTTCTATCGCTCCCGACCACAAGTATTTCAACGCGTACCATTGAACATACTTCATGTCGCACGGAGCCTTATCATCCACCAGAGGTCTATTTTCTGGATGAAGGATTTCTATACTCACGTTAAGCTTTCTGGTGATGGAGCATTCGGACCCGTACCTAACTTCGAACGCGTCTCCGTTCCTCCATATTTCGGCTAGTGTTTTGTACCAGGCGTCGGGGCAATCGAATGCTTGAATTTTGGCGTACTTCATAGCTTCGACACTTCCTGTCCGCTGAGTTCTCTCATTCAGAATGTTCAATTCGGTGTAAATGCTTTTCTAAAGGCGTATGTTCCGAAGCTTTTAACAGCGTAATTAAGCATTTTGGGTATTAACGCGATTTAGATGGCTAGGTATAAGGTGCTGGTGGTAGCAACAAATTATTGGAGACCTGGAGAAGATTACTTAGGCGAGATAGTCCGCAGAATTGAGGGGAAAGTGGATGACGGAGACTTTGTTGTCGTGTCGGAGAAGGCAATTTCGACGGCATCGAACAACATTGTCGACGAAAGCCTCGTTAAACCAAGCTCGTGTGCAAAGCTGATTGCCAAGTTTTGGATGCGAACAGTTTGGGGATACTTTCTAGGTAGAGTGTGCCGCCTTCGTGAAAGGATGATTCAATGGCTTCGAAGTTATCCAACTGATGCGGGAAGTCGCCATAAACAGGTAGCCTTACAATATGCTGGTTCTTTACAGGCTCTGATGTTTGGTTCCGAAGAAGGCATTGACGGAAGTAACCTGCCGTATTCCTATGTAAGTTTACCATTGAAGAACGCGGATGAAATAGCCCAAAAAATTCGCAAACAGATTTGGCTAAGTCTACGGAAAAAGGTCTCCGTGATAATTGTAGACACTGACAAAACTTATTCGTTTAGGAATTTTCATTTCACCCCACGTCCAAAGCCTGTAAAGGGCATTTACTCTTTTGGCGGCTTCGTCACGTACGTTGTTGGACGGTTTTTTGGGTTTAAGCGTAGAGCTACACCCTTAGCCGTCGTTGGGTCTCAGATGCCCGCAGAAAACGCGTTAGAGATTGCCGACGTTGCCAATCGTGCGAGAGGCTTTGGTGCCGGACGAACAGTCTGGGATATGGCTGAAAAGTTCAAAGTGGGACTGGCTGATGTAAGCTGGGAAATGCTTGAGACAGTAAAGCATAAACCTATAGTGATTGTTAGAAGCAAAAGGTGAAAAACGCGTGGACCCTGCAATCAGGCAGTTAGAAGCCTTTTTTAAACCCGAATCAGTGGCAATTGTCGGAGCAACAAAAAGAATAAACAAGGCTGGACACGTGATTTTCAAGAATTTCGTCGAAAACAAGAGGAGAGGTGTCTTTGAAGGAGATGTTTATCCCGTTAACCCGAATGAAGACTCCATCCTAGGGTTTCAGTGCTATCCATCCTTGACTAAGATTCTAGGAGAGCTTGAGTCGGTTGTGATTGTTGTTCCCGCAAACGTTGTTCCAAAGATAATGGAAGACGCGGCATGTAAGAAAGTGAAGGTTGCCGTTATCATCAGTTCTGGTTTTAGCGAAATCGGAAACCATGAGCTCGAGAGCAAGGTTGTAGCAACCGCCAAAGAGGCTGGAATCAGAGTTTTGGGACCAAACTGCCTAGGGGTCTATGACACGCGGACAGGTGTGGACATGCTGTTTCTGCCAGAGACTAAAATACTGACAACCGGGGATGAGGTTGTTGCAACCCCGCGTCCGCTGAGGGGAGACATCGCCATAGTCACGCAGAGCGGAGCCTTCGGCGTTTCCGCCCTTGACTACCTGACCGGACGCCAGATAGGCGTGAGCAAGTTTGTGAGCTTCGGAAACAAATGCGATGTGGACGAGGCAGAAATGCTGCACTACCTGCTGTTTGACAAGGAAACCAAAGTCGTGCTGCTCTACGTTGAAGACATAAAATCTGGAAGAGAATTCATCAAAGCAGCCAAAAGTGTCACAAAGAAAAAGCCGATAGTGGCACTCAAATCCGGAAGAACAGAGGCAGGAGCAAGAGCAGCGGCTTCGCACACGGGCGCCATGGCAGGCTCAGACCAGATCTACGACGCTGTTTTCGGGCAGACTGGGGTTTTTAGGGCTAAAGACATGGAAGAATTCTTCGACTCTGGAAAAGCTTTGGCAATGCAGCCGCCAACCGCTGGAAAAAATATTGGAGTGATAACTGATGCGGGTGGTCCTGGTATAATGGCTGTTGACGAATGCGAGTTGAGAGGATTGTCCGTCGAACGATTTTCTGATGGCACAATGCGAAGGTTTGAGCGACTGAAGGAGGAAGGGAAGATTCCGAAGTTTGCGACAAACTCCAACCCTGTGGACGTTACGGGTTCCGCAACTTCTGAGATGTTTGAGTACGTTACAGAGATTCTCTTCCAAGACCCTGAAATACACGGTATAATATTGCTCGGTCTGCATCAAACGCCAGCCCTACAAGAAGACTACATTGATAGGGTAGCAAAAGTCGCCAACAAGCACCACAAACCCATCGTTGCGTGCGATATTGGAGAGACGGAAATGGCGCTGCACACGCGCTTCAGGTTTGACAAGCTGGGCATTCCAGCGTACTCTTCTCCGGAAGACGCCTCCAGAGCCATGAACGCTCTAGTGAGATACGGACTTTACCTGAAGAAGACCGGATGCCTGCACGTCTATCTGCAAGATTTTTTGAAGGCTAAACGGAGACAAGAATCTGTTATACCATAATCTTGATTTCTACAATGTCCCCGTCTTTTAGCCGGAATCTCTCTCTCAGGTTTACTGGCGCAATGACTTCTATGACGTTCTTTGGATAATCTGAGGTTTCGGGGATAACAACTGCGCATTTTACATTGCCCATAAAAAAAACGTTAAAGCATCTTCCGCGGCAAAAACCCTTCTTCGGCGTAATTTCTATTGGTTTTGCTTTCTCTAGCAAGTTTTCAAGGTTAATGCTGTCCGAGGTTAATTTTACGTTCAAAGTTCCCAGATACGGGACAAATCCTAGTTTTTCCTTTATCTGTTTTCTCACCCATGGAAGCTGAACAAATTTTGCTCCTTCGCCGCTTCCTGAGAAAACTCTCCCCTTGATTTGTAACACCTTTGGGACTCTTGCATCGTCATTCATTTTTGGGTTTTCAGCCAGCTTGCTACCTTTTGAAACATGGGGTTAGAAGAAATGTCTATTATTGGAACGATTATTTTCTCTCTCGTTTCGATTGTTGATTGATACTTTGGCATGAGTGCATAGCCAACGAAGGTCCAATAAACCCGCTTATCTTCAATCAGTGCTTTTGAAGCGATTTCTGTGGATGCTGGCAACGGGAAATAGAGGAAAACCACGCCCTCTGCCCAGTACAGTCCCGCGGTTTTGCCCCCTGCGATTACAGAGATAAATCTTGCGATGTCATCTGGGTTTGAGAAGAAATTGCGCTCCATTACGACTATCTCTTTGAAAGGCTCAAATTTTACGACAACTTCGCCTTCGCTCAAATTAATCACCAACTCTGCAACACTAACTACTGCTTTGAGGTTCCCTTTTAATCTTGTCATGCTTCCAGAAAACGTTATAGAGCAGACATCTCCTAAAGCTTGACCAAGCAGTTTAAAGAGGAATGTTGTTTGCCAGAAATTCGAGTAGCACTCGTAGGCGTGGGCAACAGCGCGTCCGCACTCGTTCAAGGGGTCCAATACTATAAAAACGCGAAAGAAGACGCGACTGTGCCGGGGCTCATGCACGTGAACTTCGGCGGATACCACGTGAGGGATGTGAAGTTTGTCGCCGCTTTCGAGGTGAATAGGAACAAGATTGGGAAGGACTTGGCTGAGGCGATTTTTACCGAGCCGAATTGTGTTGCCAAGTTTGCGGATGTGCCCCACTTGGGCGTTAAGGTTTCCTCAGCTCCAATCCTCGATGGCGTGGCTGAGCACATGAAAGAACCGTTCAACGTTTATGATGGTAAAGATGCCAAAACGGCCGATGTTGTGAAAACTCTGAAAGAAGCTGAAACAGAGGTGCTTGTTAATTATTTGCCTGTTGGAAGCCGAAACGCCGCGCGTTTTTATGCTCAAGCTGCTTTGGATGCTGGGTGTGCTTTCGTGAATTGCATACCTGAGTTCATAACCTCAGACCCTGTCTGGAGCAAAAGGTTTGAGGAGAGAGGGTTGCCTGTGGCTGGTGACGACGTGAAGAGTCAGTTGGGCGCTACTATTCTGCATCGGAACCTTGTTAGGTTGTGCGTGGACAGAGGTGTGATAGTTGACGAGACCTACCAGCTCAACCTCGGAGGCGACACCGACTTTCAGAACATGACTGTTGAAGAACGGTTGCACACGAAGCGCATAAGCAAGACTGAGGCTGTAACAAGTCTCGTCCCGTACGAGTTGCCGACGAGAATTGGGCCTTCCGACTATGTTCCTTTTCTGGGGAACAAGAAGATTTGTTACGTGTGGCTCAAGGGTAGAAAGTTTGGTGACAGACCGTTAACGATAACTGTCAAGCTTGAAGTTGAGGACTCACCAAACAGCGCAGGAGTGGTTATTGACGTGATAAGGGCTGCTAAGCTGGCTCTGGACCGCAAAATAGCCGGTCCGCTGATAAGCATATCCTCTTACGCGTTCAAACATCCGCCTACTCAAGTGCCCGACTCTGTAGCAAAAGAGTGGGTGGAGGAATACATAAAAGGAAGACGTGAACACTAGCCCGCTAAACTGTTCTTCTTCTTTACAGTTGTCTCACTTAGCAGAAATGTTTGCTCTTGAACGCTGTTTCCATTGTAAAGCGGAATCAGCGACAGTTAATCTTTAAAGTCTGAATTATGAAAAAGTAACAGCTACTAAAAGGTGAAAAACATGGTGAAAGTGGACGGACATGAGGTTCCAGAAGGACTGTACTACACAAAGGATTTTGAATGGCTGAAGGTGGAAGGCGACAAGGTTCGCGTAGGTGTAACGGACTACGCCCAAAAGCAGCTGAGGGAAATCGTTTACGCTGAGCTGCCAAGCACCGGAACGGAGACTAAACAGAACGAGCCCTACGGCACCGTGGAATCGGTGAAGGCTGTCTCTGACCTGGTGGCGCCGATAAGCGGAACAATACTCGAAGTAAACGCTGAGGTCCAGTCAAAGCCCGAGCTCTTGAATGAAGACCCGTACGTAAAAGGCTGGTTGCTGATAATCAAACCGTCGAACCTGCAAGCAGAATTGGCCAACCTGATGGACTTCAACAAAGCCGTTGAATGGCACAAGAGCTTAGCAAAGTAGAAGGATAGGCAAATGCCTAGACGCATATTAATAATTGGCGCGCACGCGGCGGGCGTCGACGCAGCCTCGGCGACAAGGAAGACCGACCGCACAGCCGAGATAACTCTGATTACAGAAGAAAAGCACGCTGGCTACTCGCGCTGTGGACTGCCATTTGTTTTAGGCGGGCACATATCGAACTTCAACGACCTGATCGTTTTCCCACAGTCCTTCTATCAAATGATGAAACTGAACCTCAAAACAGAAACCAAAGCCACAAAAATAAACACCGGAAACAAAACCGTCGAGACAGCGGACAAGACTGGCAAGACCGAAGCCCTGCCATACGACAGCCTAATCTTGGCAACGGGTGCCAGCTCCTTCACACCACCTATCAAGGGCAAAGAGAAACAGGGCATACACTCCCTCCGAACACTCGAAGATGGAGAAAAAATCGACCAGGCAATCAAAGGTGGAGCGAAGACCGCGGTTGTCATGGGCGCCGGCTTAATCGGTCTGGAAACTGCCGTTGCTCTTCAAGAGAGAGGTCTAAAAGCCACCGTAGTGGAGTTGCTGCCTCAGATTCTTCCAATGATGCTTGATGCAGATATGGCGGGTATGGTTCAGGAGATGCTCCAAGAAAAAGGGATAAAAATCTTAATCGGAAAAGGAGTTGAGGAGTTTCTCGGTGCAGAAAAAGTGACTGGAATCGTTGCAGGCGGCGAACAAATCAACGCAGACCTGTTCGTCAGCGCCTTCGGTATCAGAGCCAACACGCAGATTGCGGTTGATGCTGGCGTAGCACTGGGGGAGACAAAGACCATAAAGACGAACGCGAAGATGGAAACAAACGTCAAGGACGTTTACGCGATAGGCGACTGCACAGAAAGCACGCACATAGTCACTCAGAAACCTGCCGTGCAGCAGTTGGGCACGGTTGCTGTAAGGCAAGGAAAGATCGCTGGAATCAACGCAGCGGGAGGCTACGCGCTTTTCACAGGAGTTTTGGGCTCTGCCGTGACGAGACTCTATGAGACGGAGGCTGGCGTGACTGGTCTAACAGAAGCGACAGCGCAAAGAGCAAGAATTGAAACAGTAGCGGGAACAATCACGTCGAAGACTAAGGCTGACTACTATCCAGGTGCAAGACCCATAAAAGTGAAGCTAATCGTCGAGAAAGAATCACAGCGAATAATAGGTGCTCAGATAATCGGTGGAGAAGAGGTAACTCAGCGCATAAACGCAATATCCTTCGCGATACAGAAGCAGATGACCGTGAGAGAATTAGCCAAAGCGGACACTGCCTACGCGCCGCCCGTGTGCGAGACTTGGGAGCCGCTGGTTCTGGCTGCTGAGATGGTGCTAATGAAGCTGAAGTAACCGCAAAAAATAATTAACTAGATAGAGTAAACCAAACGTAACTTAAAGGTGATTTAAGTGGCAATAAAAGTCGCAATAAACGGATTTGGGAGAATTGGACGCCTTCTTTTCAGAGCCGCCGTAGAAAGAAACGCAAAAATAGACTTCGTCGCTGTAAATGACATAACAGACTCCAAAACCCTAGCGCATCTGCTGAAGTACGACTCAGTCCACGGTCGAGCTCCCTTCCCTGTTGAAGCCGAAAAAGACGCCGTCATCGTGAAAGGAAAAAAGGTTCGCATTCTCGCTCAACGAGACCCCGCGCAGCTGCCGTGGAAAGACCTGGATGCGTACTTAGCGGTGGAATCCACAGGGCTGTTCACAGACAGAGAAAAAGCCGCACTGCACCTTCAGGCGGGAGCCAAAAAAGTGCTGATTTCAGCGCCAGCGAAGAACCCTGACATAACCGTAGTGATGGGTGTAAACCACGACAAGTACGACCCCGAAAAACACAACATACTCTCGAACGCCTCATGTACGACAAACTGCGTCGCGCCCGTAGCAAAGGTTTTGAACGATAACTTTGGTCTAAAAACCGGGCTCATGACCACGGCTCACGCTTACACCAACGACCAGAGAATACAAGACTTGGTGCACTCTGACCTGCGCCGTGCCCGGGCTGGAGCGATAAACATCATACCAACAACCACAGGCGCAGCGGTAGCCGCAACGCTAGTACTTCCGGAACTTACTGGCAGGATGAACGGGATTGCCTTGCGTGTTCCTGTTCCAAACGTCTCCATCGTCGACTTGACATGCTTGCTCGAGAAGAACACAACAAAAGAGGAGATAAACGCTGCATTTAAGAAAGCTGCAGATGGACCGCTCAAAGGCATAATGGAATACACCGAAGACCCTGTTGTCTCTTCAGACTTCAACCACAGCACATACTCAGCCGTCTTCGATGCTCAGTCGACAATGGTGCTTGGAGGCAACTTCGTCAAAGTCCTCGCCTGGTACGACAACGAGTGGGGCTTCTCCTGCCGCATGGTAGAGCTAATCGAACTAATCGGCAAGAAGGCGGGTTTCTAGCCCCTTAAAGGCTTAGATTTTTAAACAGACCTCCCACCTATTTTTCTTTTCAAGAGAGGCGAAAAAAATGAAGTACCTGACTCTAGATGACGTGAAAGTAAAGGACAAGACAGTGCTTGTTAGAGTTGACTTTAACTCGCCCGTGGACCCGAACAGCAAGAAAGTCTTGGACGACGTGAGGATTCGCGCTCACGGCGAGACGACAATAAAGGAACTTGCAGAAAAAGGCGCAAAGGTTGTCATTCTAGCGCATCAAGGGCGAAAGGGCGACCCAGACTTCATACCGCTAAAGCAGCATGCTGAAATCCTCGGCAAGATTCTGGGCAGGTCAGTCAAGTATGTGGACGACATCTTCGGCGACAAGGCAAAAAACGCGATTAAGAGTCTGAAGAGCGGCGAGATTCTCGTTTTGGACAATGTCAGGAACTTTGCTGCTGAGACTAAGGAAGGAACGCCTGAAGACCATGCGAAAACCGAGCTGGTTCAAAACCTAGCTCCTCTGGCACAGTTGTTTGTCAACGACGCTTTTGCTGCCGCGCACAGAGCCCACGTCTCAATAATCGGTTTTACGGCGGTGTTGCCGAGCGCTGCTGGACGCATAATGGAAAGAGAGCTAAAGTCCCTAAGTAAGGTCTTAGAGAACCCAGAAAAACCGTGCGTGTTCATACTCGGAGGCGCTAAGGGAGACGACTCGCTTGAAATCTCAAAGTATGTGCTGAGCAAGAGAATTGCAGATTTCGTGCTCACCGGGGGAGTCGTTGGTCACATTTTCCTGGCGGCAAAGGGTTTCAACCTTGGCAAACCGAACATGGGCTTCTTGGAGAAGAAAGAGCTGATGGGCTTGGTGCCTGGCATAAAAGAGCTCATGCAGAAGTATCCGGACAAAATCAAAACTCCCAAGGATTTGGCGGTGGAAGTGAACGGCAAGAGAAAAGAGATTTCTGTCAACGAACTGCCAACAAACTATCCAATATTTGACGTCGGAGCAAAAACCGTTGAAGACTACGCCAAAATAATAAAGAACGCCAAGTCAATCGTGGTTAGCGGACCGATGGGAGTCTACGAAAACAAGGAGTTCGTTTACGGAACCAAGAGAATCTTCGCGGAGATTGCGAATTCAGAGGCGTTTTCCCTCGCCGGAGGCGGGCACACAATAGCCGCTTTGCAGGAGCTTAAGCTATCAGACAAGATTTCCTACGTGAGCACCGCTGGCGGAGCCTTGATAGAGTTTCTTATGGGCAAAAAGTTGCCCGGTGTTGTCGCACTGGAGAAGGCAGCGGCAAGAAAGGCTTAACGCTCTCTTTTTTTATGTTCTCGTCATTTTCTCCATCAAATCTGCGACACGATATTCCGCTTGCCCTTGTGGATGCTGAAGCGTCTCGTACAAGTGAAGAGTCTGTTCCGCTGCCTTTCTCCACGTAAAGTACTGCAACACCCGCTTTCTGCCGTTTTCTCCCCATTTCTTAGCCCTGTCTGAATCGCACAGGATCTGTCTTATTCCCCACGCGATGTCTGCGGAGTTGCCACCGTTCACGTGCACGCCGTTCTGGTCTGGTCCCGAGGAGAGTACTTGCTCTCTGAAGCCGACAACTCCTTGTGCGCCCACGATCAGCGGCTTTGCCATAGACATGGCTTCTAGGCTCACTATTCCGAAAGGTTCGTACGTGGATGGGAAGATGCACATGTCCGCTGCGGCGTAGTGTAGGATGCGCTCGGTTTCTGGCACAAAATCGAATTTACACGCAACCCTGTCGCTTATTCCGAGCCTGTTTGCGGTCTCAATTATGTCGTTCTGCTGTTCACCCTTGCCCAGAATAACCAGTTTAGTTTTTGGGTACTCCTCTAACACCATCGGCATTGCCTGAACTAGGTTTCCGACACCTTTCACCCATGTGAGTCTTCCGAGGAAGAGTAGCATCTTTTCGTCAGACCTTATTCCATATCTGTTGCGGATTGCATCTACCTCTTCTGGTTTACAATTCTGGGGATTATAGTGTTCAGGGTCGACACCGTTCCAGACCACGTTTATTTTTGAGTTTGGCCATCCATGTCTCACCAAATCCTCTTGCATTGAATGGCTTACCGTTATTATCTTGTCCGCTCTTTGAGCCGTTGCCCATTCAAGGTAGGAGACAACCTCCGAACCCGGTCCTCCGGCTCTTCCCCATTCGGTGCTGTGAACATGAAATGTGACTGGGACTTTGGTTTCGTTCTTTGCTATTATGCCTGCAATGCTGCTCAGCCAGTCGTGCACGCAGACAACATCGTATGCGCACCCTTCCTTCTTCAACATACTGTTTATGAATTTTGTCGCGCTCAAGATGTTGTAGATGAATATGTCGTTGAACATGCGAATGTTAGTTCCCCACTTTTTCAGGTCGTCGATGACAAACATTGGGAAAACGTTGCTCGCATCCACAATCAATGGTCGGTGGACTTCCACGCCTTTTATGATTTCTCGCGTTTTCAGGTTTCCCGGGTTGAGGGTAAAAACGGTCACGTCGTTGCCCATGGAAACAAATTCGCGTGTTATGTACTCTGCGTAGGTGCCTAACCCGCCTACAAGTGCGGGTGGATATTCCCAGACAAAAAACCCAATCCTCATACTGAGCGTCACCATTAAGGTTTTTCATGAGAAAGGTTTAACGAAGAGTCCTAAAGACAGAACGACACTGCTGATTAGAACAGTTTCAGCTTCCTCTTAGGAGGCTCTTCCTCTTTTGGAGGTTCTGGAGACTGTTGGTACGGTGGGAACTCTTCTTTCGGTGGCTCTGGCTCCTCCTTATTTTCAGGCTTAGATTCTGGTTCCTTCTTCTTTGTCGGCTTTGGTTCGCGCTTCCTCTCCAGGAACTTCTCTTCTAGAGGTCTTTCCGGCGTGCTCCAAGCAAAAACGGGTTGGAGGCGGAGGCCTGTGTGGTCTCCGAGTTTTAGGTACTCCCACTCGTATAGGTCGATGCGTATTCCCTTCATGCTTTCAACCGCACGCCTCACCGCGTCTGAGAAGTTTGGTGCAATCATTATCAAGCGTGGCTTTTCTTTGTCATCGATTTTGTGCTTGTTGTACGTGGCTTTCAGGAAGGACTTGAACTTGTCAACGTAGTCTAGGCTTTGAATTCCCTGCAGAAGCATTATGTCGTCTTGGTTGACGCTTACCTGCATGATGACGAGTTGTCCGTTGCCGTCGTGGCACAAAACGTCTAACGTTGTCCTGTCGTTTATTGGGACGTTGTTGCAAATCAGCGTTAAGTCTCTCTCGACCTGATTCATGTCGCTCGTTATCATCTGCTCCAGTTCTTGGCGACTCTCAATCCTAATTTTTTCAATCGACACGCAGTTTCACCCTTGTTGTTAAGGGAAAGAAGTCACGGACAGTGGATAAATAAGTTATGAATTTAGAATTCGAATCTAACCTAAATTTTACTAATACCCGCAATCCCGTTGCGTACAGCAAATTAGAAATAAACGCGCATGTTGATAAAGGTCAGTGGAGGCTAACAGCTTGACTGACATAGTGTTCGTGTTTGAGGTTCATCAACCACACAGAATAAAAAAGAACTTCTTCTGGGAAAACAAGCTCTTCAAGCACGTGAAAAAGGAAGAGTTTTTTGAGTATTATTTTGACCATTCGGTGAATAAGGAAGTTTTTTTGAGGGCGTGCAGAAAATGTTATTTTCCCTCCAACCAGATTCTGCTGGACCTTATCGACAGGCACAGAAGAGAAAAGAAGCAAGTCAAGGTGTCGTTTAGTGTCTCCGGCGTTTTTTTGGAACAATGCGAGATGTTCAACAAGGACCTCTTGGAGTCGTTCAAGCAGCTTGCAGAAACGGGTTGCGTGGAGTTTCTGAGTCAGACCTATTATCATTCGCTTGCAAGCCTTTACCCCGAGAGAGAAGAATTCGTTGAGCAAGTGAAGATGCATCAACAGGTCATGAAGGATTTGCTGAATTATACGCCCCGGATTTTTGAAAACACGGAACTACTTTACAACAACGCGATAGCGAGAACTGTTGAAAAGCTGGGCTTCAACGGAATCTTCACTGAAGGCGTGGAAAGAATACTGCACGAAAAATCGCCCAACTACCTCTACACGCCAAAAGACTGCAAGAAACTCAAGGTCTTGCTGCGAAACTACAAACTGACGGATGACATAGGGTTCAGGTTCTCTGCGAGATGGTGGAACGAGTGGCCACTGACCGCGGATAAGTATGCGAGCTGGCTCGCTGGCACAACGGGACATTGCGTAAACATTTTCCCCGACTATGAAACTTTTGGCGAACACCACTGGCCGGAAACGGGCATACACGAGTTTCTTAGACATCTACCGCGGGAGATTTTGAAGTGGTGGCACCTGCACATGGCTACTCCTTCCGAGGTTGTGGAAAAGTATGCATCAGCCGGAGAGATTGATGTTCCTGAGCTTGGCGGGACTGTTTCTTGGGCGGACCTGGAGAGGGATGCGAGCTGTTGGCTCGGGAACACTATGCAGTGGGCTTACTACACTAGCGTAAGAGGGCTTGAGCCGCTCGTGAAGGAAACCGCGGACGAGGAGTTTTTGAGGGTGTGGAGGTGTTTTCAGACGAGTGACCACCTCTACTACATGTTCACGGCGGGCGGGGGACCAGGCGAGGTTCATTCCTACTTCAGCCCCTTCGGCTCTCCGGTAGACTCTTTTGTGACTGAGCAAGCGGCAGTCTTGGATTTTGAGAACAGAGTGAGGCTTGCGGCGATAACCGCGGATGAGCCGTTCCTTTTCTATAATGGTGTTGGCGAAATCAACTTCACAGGAGCTATGGCTTGGAGCCTGAAAGGGTTCGCAAAAACCATGCAAAAAGTCGACATGAAATCTTTGGACTTTCACAACAAGCGCGGAGACTTTGAGAAGTGGGCTGGAAAGTCACTTCACGACAAGAGGTTAGTGGAGCATCTAAAGAAGATTAGGCTCGCAAAATTGAAGGGAGAACCGCTCAGAAAGTCGTTGACCAAAGTTCTCGATGAAAGATTCAAAGAATTAAGCGAGCTGACGCAGACGGCGACCAGATACTTCTGAGCGTTGATTGCATGCTTTTATAACGGAAGCATCACTAAAAATAGGTTTGAAGTCTCGTTAAGGTGAGGATGTTGAGGGAGGAACTGCCTCTTTCGGAGAAGATCTTGCAGACACTGCACAATTTGTGCGCGACCGCTCCTGAACTAGCTAAGAGGAGCGAGGAGCTTTCGCAGGTCATGCAGATCGACATAAATGAGGTTGAGAGGGTTCTGGACAATTACAAGCTTGAGGGGTTTGCCGAAAGTTTTGTGGATAACGAGGGTAAGAAGCGGTATTACTTGACTGGGCGCGGGATAATAAAGGTCTGTGCGCTTTTCACGTAGTGAAGGCAATGCAGGTTGTGATTTTTTCTTGGGAGTATCCGCCGAGGATGGTTGGACAGCTTGCGGATTATGTTCGAGAGCTCGCCGCTCAGCTTGTTAAAAACAATGTGAAGACCTACGTGGTTACTTATCATGACTATCTGACAGGGCAGTACGATGAACCTGAAGGCGTCAAAACTTACAGAGTAGCCAATCCCGTTCGCACCCACATAGGCGTTCTCACGTGGGTTTTAACTTTAAACCAAGAAGTTGAAAGGGCCGCGGCAAACGTCTATTACAGTGCGGGCAAGCAGTTAGACCTTGTAGACGTGCACGATTGGCACTTTGTCCCAGCCGCAGTTACGCTGAAGAAAGGGCTTGGTGTGCCGTTTGTTTTTTCTGTTGAAAGCCTCGAGGAGCATCGTTCTCACGGCGCGAATTCGCCGTTTAACATGGCTATCAAGAGCATTGAGTGGCTGGGGATGTACGAGGCGGCGAGGCTTGTTGTCAAGTCTGAGTGGATGCGAGACGAGGCTTACCGGCTGTACAGGGTTCCTTTGGAGAAGGTGAAGGTGGTTCCGCCGAAGTCTTCGAGTTGGGTGAGGAACGTTTTGGAAGTCTACAAGGACGTCGCTGGAGGCGCAGTTTCTTGACGACTGATGAATTGAGCGTTATGATGCTCACTTGGGAGTTTCCTCCGAGAATCATTGGCGGAATATCGCCGCACGTTTACAATTTGTCGAAGAGTCTTGCGAAGAACGGCGCGAAAGTCTATGTCGTCACGTGCGATTTTCCGGGTGCGCCTCAGCACGAGGTTGTTGATGGTGTGGAGGTTTTTCGGGTGGATTCTTACAAGAATCCTTCTCCGGATTTCGCGACGTGGGTTTATTTGATGAACGTGAACATGCAGAAGGAGGCTGCGGCTATCGTTAGGAGTTTGGGTGGCAAGGTGGACGTTTTTCACGCGCATGATTGGCTTGTTGCGGACGCGGGGGTTGGTTTGAAGCACGTTTTTAGGAAGCCTCTTTTGGCTACTGTGCACTCGACCGAGATTGGGCGGCGGAACGGGATTCACTTTGACTATGAGAGGATGATTCACGAGACTGAGGCGTGGCTCACATACGAGGCGTGGAGGGTGGTATGCTGCAGCAACTACATGGTCTCGCACGTTCAGTGGGCTTTCGGGCTTCCTTGGGACAAGCTTGTTATGGTTCCAAACGGTGTTGATGCTGGAGTATACGAAAAAGCGGGAAGTGAAGATTTAGGCAGTTTCAGGAGCAGGTTTGCCTTGCCTAGGGAGAAGATTGTGCTTTTTGTTGGAAGACTTGTCTACGAGAAGGGAGTTCAGGTTTTTGTCAACGCTGTTCCGAGGGTGTTGGAGAAGGTTAACGCGAAGTTTGTGATTGTTGGCAACGGCTACATGCAGGAGCAGCTTTCAGGCATAATCAAAGGCTTAGGGTTGTCGCACAAGGTGCTCTTCACGGGCTTCGTGGACGATGAGACTCTGCGGAAGCTACAGAGGTGTGCGGACGTTTCTGTCGTGCCTTCGCTTTTTGAGCCGTTCGGGATTGTGGCTCTCGAGGCGATGGCTGCGAGGAGTCCGGTTGTGGTTTCGGACACTGGTGGTTTGTCGGAGATAGTTGAGCACGACGTGACGGGTGTTAAGGCGTACGTGAATAGTCCGGAGTCGCTGGCGTGGGGGATAACGAGGGTGTTGCTTGACGGGAACTATGCGAACTGGGTGAGGGAGAACGCGTACAAGAAGGTTCAGGAGAAATACAACTGGGATAAGATAGCCCAACAGACAAAAAACATCTACAAGACCGTCTTAGGCGAATACTCCAAAAGCTCTTGGGCTTGAACTTTTTGAGCTGAGTTTGTTCCTATTGTTTTATTATGTTGCATCCCTTGATGACGAAGACGTAGGTTTGGATGTTTTGGTATGGCGGTGAATATTAAGTCCATTGTTTCTAGGAGGAAACAACCTCCTAGTAAGACTTTTTAAACAACAATAGGTATGTAATTATTTGTCAACAATAGAAGATGGAGGGTGCTGATTGGAAGAAAAGCGCATCTTGCCTATAATTTTGCTTACTTTGTCTTTACTATGTCTGAGAATATCTTTGGTCTTTGCCGGAGAAGAAGAGAACATCATCAGGGTTCCTAGTGATTATCCTACAATTCAGGAAGCGATTAACGCTGCAGCTCCAGCGAGCACGATACTTGTGGAAAGCGGAGTATACTATGAGCATGTGGTTGTCAGTAAGACCTTAAAGCTCATTGGGCAGAACAAAGTAAACACGGTTATCGATGGCAACGGAAGTGGGACAGTAATAACATTATCTGCGGATAATGTTGTAGTTGACGGTTTCACCATAAGAAACGGTACACAAGGCATTTATATAAATCAATCACGTAACTCCACCGTACGCAGCAACATTGTAAAACTACATTCCGAAGGAATTATCTTAGAGGAGTCCAATAATAGTGCCATTCTCAATAACATGCTAACGCGCATCGGCCACGGAGCCCCTCTTGAAGGCTTGGTGTGGGGCACCGCCTTAGCACTAACAAACTCCTTCAATAACAGTGTAGCTGGCAACATATTAGTGAATAATAACTACCGCGGTTTAGTTTTGGGATACTCCGATAATAATTCAATACATGATAATATTATCGCAGATAATTATGAACCTGTTCATATAGGTTCCTCTTCTGAGAATGCAATTCACCACAACAATTTCGTTGGCAATTCGGAAGAAGTGGTGATTCAGGACTCCTTCAACAACACTTGGGATAATGGTGTGAAGGGCAACTATTGGGATTCATACACCGGCTTGGACGACGGCAGCGGCGGCAGAGTCACAGGAGACGGAGTCGGAGACACAGACCTGCCATACCAAGGAGTGGACAATTACCCGCTTATCAGTCCCTGTGGACCGGTTCCGGCCATGTGGGAAGACACCGCATACCCGGTCGAATTAGTCAGCAACTCCACAGTATCGTCCTTCCGTTTCGTGCAAGCAGACAAAAAGATAGCCTTCAACACGAGGGGACCAGCAGACACGGCTGGCTTCTGCAACCTAACAATTCCAAAGAGTCTTCTCCGCGACAACCCATGGAAGATACTGCTAAACGGAACAGACATAACCCCTCAAGCCACGATAACGGAAAACCAAACCCACACAACAATATACTTCAACTACAGCCACAGCAACTACAACATCCAAGTAATCGGAACATGGGTCATCCCAGAATTCCCAGTGCATAGCCTACTGACACTAATACTCATTCTAACATCCATCATTATTCTCCTGAAAAGAAGGACAATCAAAAGATTTCACAATCTTCACCGCTCGATGAAATAAGATTCGAAGCCAAGCTTCCCTTTCTATCCTATAACAAACTCTAACCTTTGGTTGAACCTATTTATAGAGGGGCTATAACACCTTAACACCTAACAAAAGAGCATCAAACCATGCATCCTTTCCCTTCTTTGGCAACAACACTTTACGGGTACTTCAGCTTGATTGCCTTGTTCTCGCACGCGTCCACGCACTTCATGCAGTAGATGCACTCAGGGTCACTGAACTTCTCCCAAGGCAAATCAAGAATCCGCACACGCATAGGACAAGCCTCCTCACACAGACGACACTCCCCCTTAGCACACTTAGTCAACTCCCTGCGCAAACCGATGAAGCTAAACCTGTTCATAACCGCCATAATCGCCCCATGAGGACAGAAGTACTTGCACCAGCTCCGCGGAACATAAACCGCAAACACGATAAAACCAACCATCATGAAAACCTGCACCCACAACAGTATAGGCAAACCAGAAACAAAAGACCAAGCATCCACACTCTGCTGCTCCAACACCCGAACGCTAAAACTCTGAACAGTATTTGGCACCGTCGAAAACAGCGCCTCAGAAGGACTCAATGTCGTGAACGGCGCCTTCACAAAAACGCCCAGAGCACTCTCGTAGTCGCTGCCAACTCCTGAAAGTTTGGCAGCCGCAAAAGTCGCACTGATAAACAGGGTAATGGCCAAAATACCGTACTTTGCGTAAATCATGCCGTTGTGAGTTCGAAGCGAAATCTCCCTCTTCTTGCGACTAACAAAACCAACCAAGTCCTGAACAAAACCAAACGGACAGACCCAACCACACATGGATTTGCCAATCAATATTCCTACGATCAAAAAGGATGCGAACGCAAGCCACGGAAAAACAGCGTCGTAGAGCATCAACTGTATAGCCGTGTAAGCGTCACCCACGGTGTTCGGCTGAAGGTTCCAAGTCCAGAGGACAGGAAGCAAGAGCGGCAACGCACCAATATTGAAGATTATTGCGCTGAAGAATACGAAGGAAAGGAACTGCACTGCTCTGCGTGGCGTGTTAAACTTGAGCAATCTCTGTCTGATCTTGGCTCCCAACTTCTCGCCTCTTTTCATGCCTTTAATGAAGGTCTGGGTTATTTATTTTCCTATGACTTTAACGTTTTCCACAAGAACCCACGGCGCAACCAGTTCACCAATCTTTCTTTCATTACTAGCTAACCCTGCTACGTCTTTTAACAGCTGAAAGACGTTGCCCGCAACCATCACTCCCTTAGTGGCATGCGCAATCTTGCCGTCCTTGATTTTCCAAGCCGGCGTTGCGACAATCGAGAAGTCTCCGCTTGCGGGATTACTGCTGTGAGCGCCTTGCAGATAGCTCACGAGAAGGCCGTCCTTCACTTCGCTGACAAGGTCTTCCGGCGATTTTTTGCCTGGCATTATATGGAAGTTTGTCGCCTCGATGTTTGGTGTGGACAAGTATCCGGCTCTCGCGGCGTTTCCGGTGCTCTCTTTTTCCTCTTTTTTGGCGGTGTAGTTGTCGTAGATAAAGTTGCGTAGGACGCCTTTCTCGATTATCGGTGTCTTTTGTTGTGGTACTCCTTCGCCGTCAAATCTCCATGTGCGGATGCCTCCCTTAAGTAAGCCGTCGTCGTAGATTGTCACGGTTTCGGAAGCGACTCTTTTGCCTATTTTTCCCTTAAGCGCGGACTGATCTCTCTGCACATAGTCCGCCTTAACCGCGTTAATCAGAGTGAAGTACAGAAGCTGCTGCAACGCAAACTGCGTGAATATTATGCTGTTGCTCTTCGTCTCTATTCTCTTGGCTTTCAGCGCCGAAACCGCTAACCGCGCGGCCTCTTCGCCGACCCATTCCGGATTAATGCTGTAGCTTCTTTCAAGGTTGAATTCGAAGCATACGGGCGTGACCTCGCCTGCTTCTTGAGCTATCGTGGCTAGGCTGCATTCGATGACCGTTCCATGGTCGAAGCCTGTGACGCCGTTTGAGTTTGCAACAGCCGCAGACAAGTATGATGCTCCCGCTCCGCCTTCTATCGGAAACGCCCGCTTGTCTCTTTTTTCAGCCGCGTCCAACATCGCGGAGGCGAATTTCACCAAGTCGTCGGAACTAAGCTCAACGATTCTGCGGTCGTAGGTGCTTTCCGCTGTTGCCACGGGTTTTTTGTCTGGGAGACCGTGCCAGTTCTCGTCAGGCTTGCTCGCTTTCGCTGAGCTCACCGCTTTCAGAACGGTTTCTTCGATTGCCTTCCTGCTTTCGAGGATGTTTGTGTAGGCGAAGCCCACGGCTTTGCTGATTATGGTTCTGACGCCTAGTCCACTGTCGACTGTTCGAGAGCTTCTGGCAACCTGTCCTCGCTCAACGCCGACGTTCGTGGCGTAGCCTTGGTACACGAAAGTCTCGGCTTCGTTTGCTCCGCTCTTTAAAGCGAGGTTGACCGTGTCTTCTGCTAGGCTTAGCATCTCTTGCTGTTTAAGCGCTACCACCAACAAGCACCCCCTTCACCCTAACGTGTGGACCGCCATCACACACGAACGCGGTCTGACCTTTCCCGCATCTTCCCGGCGATAACACAAAGTCCTTTCCAACGGCTTCCACTTTTAGCAAGGTTTCAAGCGTGTTGCCGCTTATGGAAGCGTTGCGAACCGGCTCACCTACCTCACCGTTAACTATCTCGTAGCCTTCTTGAATGCCCACCTGAAAAGTTCCGTCCAAGTTCGCTTGCCCGCCCCTGAAGCTCTTGAAATAGTATCCAAACTTTACGCCTTCGAACAATTCCTCTAAGGAGTGGTCTCTCGGCTGCATGAACGTGTTGCGCATGCGTATTATGGGTTCGACTCTGAAGTCTTCGGCTCGCATGTTGCCCGTTGGCTCTGCCTTAAACTTGTACGCGGTTTCACGGCTGTGCATCAGCCCAGAGACAACGCCGTCCTTTACGAGGAGAGTTTTCTGCGATGGGACTCCTTCGTCGTCGTACTTGAATGAGCCGAAGGCACCTTCGACCGTGCCGTCGTCGTAGAAGGTCACGATGTTAGAGGCTACTTTCTTCCCAAGCTTGTCCGACAACACGGAACCGGACAGCGTTAGGTCTGCCTCAGCCAAATGTCCGAAAGCCTCGTGAACAAAAACTCCGACAACACTTGGTCCCAGAACCACTGGAAATGTGCCGCCTTTCGGGGGTTTAGCCTTCAGTTGCTCGACTGCGCGTTTGGCGATTCCTTCGCCGACTTTTTGTGGAGTTTCGGTGTCGAATACTTCGTAGCCGGCTGTGGAGCCTATTTCGTCTCGGCTGAACGTGAAGACGTCTGCTTGTTTTGCCGTGGCTGTTATTCTCGACCAGACGTAGAGCTTGTCCTGTTCGATGTACGTGCCTTCACTGTTGATGAAGTGGTTTGTTCCTGTCAGGTCCAGATAGTCTATCGTGCAGCTTTTGACACGTTTACTGTAGCCCAGAATCGTGTTGCTCATGGTTAGAATCGTCTTTATCTTATCCTCCACCGAGATTTTTGACGGGTCTTTCCGCGGTTTCAACACGACCCTGTCTTCGACGCTCTTGGCTTCCACGAGCCTTATCGGCGTTTTGAGTCTTGAGCTTGCGGCTTTCGCCATCTTGCACGCGTCCGAAACGGCGTCCGTTAGAGTTTCTGCGTCTAGAGAGCCGACTGATGCGAAGCCCCAGGCGCCGTTGACGAGCACCCGTAAGGCTGCGCCGTTCTCGATTCCCTGCTTTGCGGCTTCAACGGTGCCCTCTTTAACCGTGAGCATGGTCTTAGAAAGCTTCTGAGCGCGAACCTCGACGTATTCGGCTCCAAACTTTTGGGCGGCGACATCAACAGCCTTGGTTAAAACGTCCTTCAAGCATCGTTTCCCTTCTGACATTAAATGTTAAGTGTTGAAAGGATTAGTTTAGGACACGGTTATAAAATTGTTATGGTCTACCCCAAAGCAACGTGGTCTGTTTTTGTTTAGTTAAGCCTTTTAAAAGGATTGTTGTTAGTGATATTATGGGAACTGGCGCATGAACCTCTGGTCTGCCTCCGTTTCCTTAAAGATTGTGATTGTCATCTTTGTGTTCTGGTCGATAGGTCTTATGCTGCTCCCTCTGCTGGGTGGCGTTCTGTCTAGTTTCGGCATTAACCCTTTCGTTTGGTGGCTTCCGTTCTTCCTCAGCCTAGGCATGTCCGTGTTAGCTCTTGGTTTTGACCCTACCTTGAACTACATAACGAGGCTTTCAGGTTTATTTCAGCTTTCCGCTGGTCTTGTGATGTACGCGCTTCTCGCTTTGATTTTCCTTTATCCCGTGGTCACATACTATTTGTACCGAAGAAACAAGACAGCCTGGAAAGCAGCCATTGCTTACTCCTCACTAACTGTGGTCTTAGACACCTACCTCGGTTTCGCATTCGCCTACAACCTACTTTTTATTCCAGTTCTGTTCAACCTGTTCGTGGCGTTTCTGCTGTGGCACTGCAGAGGCTTCTTCTTCAAAAGCGCAGAAAAACAAACGCAGTGACCAAATCAGTCGGGAGAATCTTCAGAATTGGCTGTTTGAAACAAGCTCAACGTAAGAGTTCAAATCGATGGCAAAATTGAGAAATGGTAAGTGCTTATGCTTTTCGCATGAGCAGTTTCATCTGGCTGACAAAATCCTCTTCCTGCGTTCTCTCCAGCTCCAACCTTCGGAGCAAGCCGTAGTTCGAGTATATGTCTTCCAGAATTTTGCGTTCAATAACGTAGGCGCCCGACCTCAAGAACTCCTCAAGCCCCTTTGCGAACACCTCGATTTTTTCAGCCGCCTCGTCCGGTTTGACGGCGTACTTGCTTTCCAAGTGCTTGTAAATCAGGGTTGTGGCTTCTTCTCCGAACACCTGTCTCAGGACGCGGTCTATGATTCTTGAGATTTTGTCTTCCTTTTTTCCGTTTGTTTGGTGGGTTAGAGTTTCCATTTGGCATGCCTCAGTGAATGTATATCGTGTGTAGTACGACTTAATAAGTTTTGTCGTACACCCGCTCTACACGTATACACTTAAAACCCATGAAAACCCGGTCACATGAAATCCGTAAGATTCATCTGTTGAACTCTTTGCACAGCCGCCTTGTCAGCAGAAGACTCTTCAAAAATCACAAGCCGCCCGTACACGCCATCATACCCCGGCACCACCCTAGCGCGCTCCTCTCTAACCCTAACCACCGCCTCGGCGATTCTCTCGTCAACAACGGCGCTCATCGCCTCCCTCGAAGCGTCAATCAAAACGCTGTACTCGTCTCCGAACTTTCCGACAAGCGAATTGTAGACGCTCCACACGCGCTGAGTAGAAGGCGAGTCAACACCCAAAACAGTCGCGATAATCTCGGAAAGCGGAAGCAAATGCCTAAAACCTATCGCCCTCTCAGGTCTAAAGCCCGCTGGCCTGTCAGCCAACTCCTCAACGCGCTGTTCAACGCCCTTCGTGAGCTTTCTTCTGCAGACCGGGCAGACGTTTCCAAGCTTTACAGCCTCTTGCGGAGAAAGCGACACGTTGCAGTTGCGATGACCGGTCCAATGGTACTTTCCATAGGCTGGGTCGGTTTCTATCGTAAACTTGAATCGTTCTCCGTCTTTGGAACGGATGGCGTCAACAATCCCATGGTAGTTCGGCTTTTCCAGTTCGAACACGTTGGCTTCTCTCCCGATGCGCCAAGGCCAGAAGCTGTGGCTGTCGCTGTTAGACACCAACGCGAACCTGTCGAGCTTGCTCAGGCGCCAGTTCATCGGAGGGTCTGATGAAAGCCCCGTTTCTAAGGCGTAGATGTGCTTCGTCATGTCTTGGTAGCACTCCTCGACGCTGTCGAACCCGCTGAACGCGCCGAAGATGCTGAACCACGGCGTCCAGGCGTGGGCTGGGAAGACCATGTTTTCACTTGAAACTTCCATAACCTCCTCTACCAAGTGCGGAGCATCCATGTTCAATGTGGGTCTGCCATCCACTGCCAAGTCGCCGTATTTTGATAGCCTGTCGTTGATTTGAACGGCGTCTTCCATGCTGGGCGTCAAGACGACGTGGTGAACTTTCTTTGTCCCGTTCTCGAAGGTGAATATCGTGCTCACTTCTGTCGTTATCATGAAGTGCACTGACGACTCTGGGTTCTTCGCGACTCTGTACAAGCCCGAATCCGCTTCTTGAACAAGCGCTTCCTGCATTTCCCTAAGCCATTTCGGGTGCGTAAAGTCCCCAGTGCCCACCAGGTTCAAGCCCTTAACCCTTGCAAAGCGAGCAATCTCTTCAAGGCGCATCTGTTGACTTGTCGCACGGCTGTAACGACTGTGGATGTGCAGGTCTGCTATGACTCGCAAGTTTTCTTCGCCATTCCTCGAGTTTTGATGTCTGTGCGGTTCAGACTTTAAAAGTTATAGTGAATTCTTGTTTCCTATAGTCTTCCCCTTTTCCATACCTCTTATCCTGCGTTATGCGGATGTGTTAAAGAACCCGTCAACAAAAACTGTCACTAACATACAGAAAACTACGAGAAAGTATGGAATTATAGGACTAACATTGCTATGGGCTTATGCACTACTCGCAAAAATAGCCAGCTTTTAAAGGGCTTAGGGCGCAAGTTTGAAAAGGCATATACGAGTTTTCTGCGCGTAATTATAACCTATCACTTAAATGCGAAGTGAATGCTGTGTCTAAACTGGAATCTAAGACAAGGAGTCGCGTGAAAATATCCTCAGGATGCTCTGTTGTTTGATCGCTTTATAAGGAGGTTTGCATATTATGGGGTAGCAGCGTTCTGTTGTTGAAGGGCGAGAAGAACACAGCAACGTTGCACGTTACAATCAATGATGAAAGGAGTGATGGAAAATGGCGGAAAAATCAGGAATTGTTTTCATTGGAAGTAAACCACCAATGGACTATGTTCTAGCGATTATTACAGGCCTATCCGCGAGCAATGCTAAAGAAATAACCTTGAAGGCCAGAGGACGAGCAATTACCACAGCTGTTGACGCAGCTGAAATAACCAGAAGTCGCTTCCTAAAAGACCTAAAAGTGAGCAAAATCGCTATCGGAACAGAGGAGATGCCAGCAAGAGAGGGCGAAAACAGAGCTCGGATGGTTTCAACAGTGGAAATAACGCTTACAAAAGAGTAGGAAAACCTTGCGAAACACGTGCATCCGCGCAATAACAGTGAGGGACTATTAAGAAACGGGCAACGATGAAAAACAATGAAGCTTGCTGTTATGGTCTACGAGTATCCCCCAAAGATCGTCGGTGGCTTGGGAACCTACTCAGCTGAAATAACTCGCCAGTTTGTTCTCATGGACAATGACGTTACAGTTTTCACCATGAATGATGATGCAAGTAGCCTACCGACGCGTCAGATTTGGCGAGGTATCGAAATTCATCGGCCGCAACACATCGACATTTCTGAATCGTTGCCCGATGTAGTTGCAGGAGACATAAAGAAATGGGGTAGTGGGATACAGTGGTTCTCAAAAATCCTCGTGTACAATTATCTTAGCGCTGCGAAACTCGTTAATGAGTTGATAAGAAAAGAAGGCATCAAGTTCGACCTTATCGTTGCTCATGACTGGCTTTCAGCTATAGGTGGAATGAGTGTTAAGAAAGAGGCAGGATTGCCTCTTGCGTTCCACGTTCACTCAACAGAGAAAGGAAGAACGCTTGAACACGGCTCGGTTACGGTGAGCAACATTGAACTCCACGCCGCCAAGGCGGCCGACCTTATTGTGACAGTTTCTCATGCAATGAAAGATGAGCTTATAGGCCTAGGCTGTGCAAAAGAAAAGATCCAAGTTGCCTACAACGGGGTCGACCCAAAGAAATACGATCCAGCAACAGTGACTCCTGAGCAGATCAAGAAAGTCAGAGCGATGTATGATATCAAAGACGATGACTACATGATTCTTTTCATAGGCAGACTCGTTGGCGTCAAAGGCGTTGACAAGCTTATCATGGCGGTGCCCCACATTCTACAGAAACATCCAAAGGCGAAGCTTGTAATTGTGGGTCTAGGCGACCTGCAAGAATACCTGATGAATTTGGTCAAAGCCACGAAAATGAGCGATTTTGTGAAGTTCCGTTTCGAGTTCATCCCAGAAGAGGAACGTATCCTTCACTACGCAGCATGTGATGTCGCAGTTTTCCCAAGCTTCTATGAACCCTTCGGAATAGTGGTTCTCGAGGCAATGAGTATGGAGCGGCCAGTTGTCATCGGTGCAACTGGCATCAGCGGTATGCGGGAGATAGTCGTGTATTGCGGCGAAGAACAGTGCGGTTATCACACAGATCCAAATAGCCCCTCAGACATAGCTTGGGGCATAAACAGTGTCTTGGAAAACGATGAGAAAAGAAAGTGGCTGGGCAAAAACGGCAGACGCAGAGTCCTGAACGAGTTCACTTGGGACAAGATAGCTGAAAAAACACTGGGCCTTTATGAACAGATCATCAAACGCTAGCGCTCGGTAGTCTGACGTCTAACCCAGAGTTTTTCGGTGAATTTGTGACAGTCTATTCTATCAGTTCAAGAAAAAGAGTTACGAGAGAAGCGGTCAATCTGCTTTATTATGGAGCTGAGAAGGAGTACAAACAGGCCAAGTTGAAGGCTGCAAAAACATTTAGGCTTCATTTTATGCCAACAAACCTTGAAGTCGATCGATCGTTCGGGTGACTCTTGCTTCAACATGGAACCTTTCTTGGGTTTTAGGATCTTAGCGCGCGCTCTAGGCGATTAATGTATGAAGTTTTATTCGTAGAATATGAGGTTTTGTTCCTCGAAGCTTCTGTGAAGCTTATGCACCGCGTCGTAAACGTCCTGTTCTTTCTTCGCTCCAGTGCAGACAAGGTTCCCGCTTGCGAATATCAGTATGACCACCTTAGGCTCGTCCATTCTGTAGATCAATCCTGGAAACTGCTCCGGCTCATACATGGTTTTTCCAAGCGTGCTCACTACCTGTTCCAACTCTATCCTTCCACCTAAGCTTGCGGAGGCAACAATGTTCTGAATCTTAAGCTCCGGCTTGCTGATGATTATTATTCCGCCCTTTTTCAACTCTTTAACAACGTTCATAACAGCCCTACGTGCTTCCTTTTCCGATTTCGCTCCCGTGCACACCATTTTCCCAGAATTGAAAATCAGCGTGGCCGTCTTCGGTCTCTTAATCCTAAACACTAGTCCAGGAAACTGTTCTGGACGATACTCAACTCCTGGATTACTCTTCACGACAGCGTTTAAGTCAACTTTCTGGTTTAACGTGGCAGAAGCAACAACGTTTTGAATGTTTATTATGGCTTTAGTCTTCGACATTAAACACCGCTTCTTAGAGTGTGGCGGATGCTTATATGCCCTTTACAAAAGCCTTGTGTTGCCAGTGTGCAGAGGCCTCCTACACATTCCCCTTTTTTCTGTGAGCGCACACTTTAATCTAAAATGGTTCTCTCCGCCAAATATTGTATGGGCATTGCCTCCAGCAGTAGCTACCTCCCTTAAAAACACAGTTCCGGCATTCAGGCCTATCAAAAAACCTAGGCTTACTCACAACTCTTCCGCAGTACAGATATACCACGAAGTTTCACTTTTAGTTTGTGGATAGCACTTTTCCAAGCTTGGGCGCGCTACGGAGCACTTAAAGTCTTATAAGTGAGCATTATCATCACAAATGTGCAAGGGGGAAGGTGCCCTATGAGTTATGAGAGAAGACGTGGTTATGGTGGGGGCTTTAAGCCTTGCCCAGTTGAGATGGGAAAGGAATACGAAGTGGATGTAACGGAGACGAGCAGTCAAGGGGAAGGCATAGCCAGAATTCAAGGTTTTGTAATATTCGTTGCCAACGCAAAGCCTAGAGACCATGTGAAAGTAAAGATCATGCGGATAGGCCGTAGAGCCGCAAACGCTGAAATAGTCAAATAAAACTTTGGCTTTTTTCACATCGATGCCTAATTTTTATTCCCCTAGGCGGATAGTCTTTCGAAATATTTTCCAATTATAATATTATCTTCTAGCTATTCGAAAAGAAGCCCTCACCACTTTTCTACATGAGATCTGCAGTCACACAGATATCTGCGCGCACCTGAAAGGTCATATCTGGAGCATTTCAAAAAAATAGCGTTCTATTTGCACTTTCTTTCATCATTCATCTTTTTCAAGAGTTTGTCAAGGATTTTTCCCTTCGTTCTCAATTCTTGTTCTGAAATCGTCTGTCCCATTGGACATAATTCATCTACTATAGCACCCTCATCTGCCATATATACAACGGGATAAAGATAGCATCCCAAGGGTCTTTTCCCATAGATTCGGCATTTCTTATCAGCGAGAATGTAGAAATAGCACCATCCGTCAACGTTTCTGAGGCGAGTCACACCATCATCATCTGTGACTGCGAATTCTTCTAAGCGATAACCCGTTTCCTCTAATCTTTCGATGTCCTTACTTGAAAGCTCCATCTCCGTTTTTTCACAGCATTTTCCACAATTTGAACAACGCATGAGAAGCAGACTCCCAACCATCATAACAAAAAGATAGCCGAGTTATAGTCGTTTTGGTAGCACGGAATAGCTTCAAACACTCGTTCATACCACACAAGGCGTCAGAAACCCGCCACAACCAAACATATTTAGCTCCAAATAGACGGACCTAGCACCGTTGCACACACACAAACATCTAGTAGCCCGAGAGAGATTCGAACTCTCGCCAAGCATGCTGCGACCATGTTTTTGCTGGTAAATACTCGTTGTGAGTACTTGCACCAATTGGGTTCAGGTCTGATGGTGGGGCTGCCCGGATTTGAACCGGAGTCTATAGAGCCCAAGTCTACAAGCCTAGACCAAACTAGCCGACAGCCCCGCGTGGTTTTTCGAGCAGAAATAGAATTCTGGAGGATGAATTTAAAACATTCTCTCAAAAAGGAAACATGAAAAAACGGTTTTAGCGTTTTCTTATGCTGCACTGGAGCACTTTTGGGCAGACTAGGCACTCGTCTGGGATTGGATCATCTTTGGGAAACACGTTTAGGAACCCGAAGTAGTGAGCACATTTTGCGGGTGATTCGAAGACTGTTGGGTACTCTGTGGGCTTGATGCTGATGATTTTCATGTCTTCCACGAGTATGTCCAGTTTTGACATGCAGTATGGACACGCATAGTAGTTCTGTCTCGGTATCGTGGATGAGTCAGTCAAGACCGTTGGCTTCTCGAATGCCTTTCCGCACCCCTTGTATGGGCATCTGAGTTTTTCGTCGTGCATGTGGAACGGTGGCATGGCTCATCCTTCCAGACGAGTGTCTCTGGTAAGTATCGTTAATATTAATATTTAATAAACATTTCTGCTCACCCGCACAACAGAAATACACACGCAATAGAGCCTCGGCCGGGCTTTGATCCCGGGACCTGCTGCTTACGAGGCAGCCGCTCTACCAGACTGAGCCACCGAGGCGCATCGCATCCTATTGAGGGAAACCGTTATTTTTAAGACGTTCGGAAATAGTCCATCAGGGACGGAGCAGTCATGGAAAGTTCTAGCCTGATAGACATAATTCTGAGAAGGACCTCTGTTAGAAATTTTGACAAGAACAAAAAAATTCCCGCGGAAATTCTTGAGAAGATTCTGCTTGCCGGAGTTAGGGCTCCCTCGGCTGGGAACATTCAACCAAGAACAATCATAGTTGTAAAGGACGATGCGGTTAAAGAGCGTTTGTACGAACTTTGCGAGAATCAAGCGTTTATGAAGGACGCTCCTGTCTGGATTGTAACGTGTGTCGACCTTCATCGCCACTTGAGAGCAGCGAAACTGACCGGAGTAGACTACGATTATACGGGCGTTCTCCCGTACACTTTTGGCGTTTTGGACGCGGCGCTTTCGATTGAGAACATGGTCATAGCCGTGGAAGCCTACGGACTCGGCAGCGTTATGGTTGGTTCGGTAATAGAGCATCCAGAAAAAGTGAGAGAGATTCTAGAATTGCCAGAACATTGTTTGGCTCTCTGCATCTTGTGCATCGGCTACCCGAAGAAAAAACTGGGAATAAGAGAAAAATGGGATTATCACGTGATAGTTTGCGAAGACAGCTACAGGGAGATAGAGGCAAAAGACGTTTCGAATTACTGGAAGAAAGTCATATCCACCGATTTGAAGCGCGGCGGAAAAGAAGTCTCAGAAGCAGAAATCGAAAGACTCTGCAGAGAGAGAAGCTATGGAAGAGCATACTCAAATCACTACACCGAAGAATTTGTGAAGACGACAGGCAAAAAACTGATGGGATTCCTTAAAAGGCAAGGTTTCTTCAAGGAATAAAATGGTTTTCAAAACTTTAAGCCGAGGATACGTAGATAAGGTTGATTTGGAAATATAGTGTTTTGTGAGTTTGAAGTGAATCTTCGACGGCTGGAGCTTACTCTTACTGCCAAATGCAATTCGCAGTGTATCCACTGTCAGGCAGAGGCATCTCCGTTCAAAAGCGATGTGATGGATGTCAAGGACGCTTTTGAATATCTGACTGAAGCAACCGCTGTTTCCAACCTCAACTCATTCATGGTTTTCGGCGGGGAACCCATGCTCTATCCAGAAAGAACAGTAGCAATATTCGAGAAGGCGCATCAGCTAGGAGTCCCGCGGATTGACATGATAACGAACGGAGCGTGGGGCAGAGACATGGAAAAGGCTGAAAGATGGGCAGAGAAGCTGAAGGCTGCGGGACTCAACAACGTGGACGTAAGCGTCGACGCTTTTCACGCGCAGCACATACCCATCGAGTATCCGCGAAATGCGGCTCTAGCCTTGCTAAAGGTAGGAGTGGAAGACGTCAAGTGGAACGTAGCCGTCATCGAATCAATAGACGCAGAAAACGAGTACGACAAGAAAACGAAGCAGATACTGACGATGCTGAAGCCAATAGGGATAGAAGCTAGTTTTGTTAAAATAATTCCTGTGGGGCGTGCCGTGCAAAACTTGCGTGAATTTTTCAAGCATGAGCCACTCCACGGACCGTGCGTAGGCGACCCAATACTGGGCAACCCACTCCAAAACCCAGAGAGCGTATGCATCGAACCCTCTGGTTCGGTTGACGTTTGTTGGCACCTAGGCACCGGAAACGCCAAAGAAAGACAACTAAGCCAGATAATAAGCGATTATGATTGGCAGAAGTTTCCGGTCATAGAGACCCTTGTCGAAGAGGGACCGATGGGACTGCTGAAGCTTCGGGAGGCGCGTGACTTCAAGTTCAAAGAGGACAGTTACATTAACAAGTGTCACCTTTGTATGGAAATCAGAAAATCCTTCAGATTTTCGTAACTTTGCTGAGAATATTTAAGACAACTGCCTCTATTCAGTAATACGTAAGGTGTGCGGTTTTGCCCGGTCTGGAGGCAATCGGAGAGAGAAAAGCAATCGAACTCATTCTGGAACAGCTAGAAAAGATGCCCAAAATGCCAATCCCCTTCGGAGATGATGTCTCCGCATACCCGTTGGCTGATGACCAGCTTCTAATCCTGAAAACAGACATGCTTGTAGACAAAACTGACGCTCCGCCCGGCATGAGCCTCTGGCAGGCAGCCCGCAAGGCAGTCGTCATGAACGTTAGCGACTTCGCCGCGAAAGGCGCAACACCAAAGGTTATGCTGGTTTCGCTTGGGTTGCCGAGAAAACTGACCAAGAAGGACGTGAGAGAAATCGGAGCGGGACTGAACGCTGGCGCACGCGAATACGACGCTTATGTTATTGGCGGAGACACGGGCGAAGCTTCAGACCTCGTGATAAGCCTCTCGGTTTTTGGAACCGCGAAAAAAGGCGAGGTGATGCTGCGGAGTGGAGCGAGACCCGGAGACCTTGTAGCAGTTACTGGTTCCTTTGGCAAGACTTCCGCGGGCTTGAGGGTTCTTCTCGATAATTGCAGGGTGCCACAGAAGGTTCGTGAGTCGCTTGTTGACTCGGTTCTGATGCCTCATGCACGGTTGAAGGAAGGTCTAGCTCTAAGCAGGACAAAAGCCGTTACGACGGCGATTGATTCGAGTGACGGTTTAGCATGGAGTCTTCACGAGATTTCGAGAGCAAGCAGCGTTGGCTTCCTGATAAACAAGCTTCCCGCAGCCGAAGAAGCAAAAGAATTCGCAAAAATTAACAGGCTTGACGTTTCGGAGCTGACGCTTTACGGTGGAGAGGAGTACGAGCTTGTCTTGACGATAAAGCCTAAGCTCTGGAGGAGAGCAGAAGGAGCCGTTGGAAAAGTTGGCGGAAAGCTCACGCTGATTGGAAGAGTGACCGCTGATAAACAGGTTGTCTTAGGAACTGGGAAAGGAACGCACGTCATTGAGCCGCGGGGTTGGGAGCACTTCAGAAAGGGCAATGTTTAAGTCAGAATTTGACCATATTTATTAATCGACGGTTAATGTCCGATTTAACCGCTTATCCGACCGTTCGAAAGGCGGTGTTCTACAAAAAACTACCAGACGACATGGTTAAGTGCAGCTTGTGTGAAAAAAGATGCGAAATTTCGTTAGGCTCGAAGGGTTTCTGCAAAACACGAATCAACATAGGCGGCGAGTTGTACACACTCGTCTACGGCGACGTAAGTGCAATCGAAAGTCGCCCGATAGAGATCAAACCCTTCTTTCATTACTGGCCTGGTTCAACAGCCCTCACCTTCTCCACATGGTCTTGTAACCTCAACTGTGTCTGGTGTCAGAACTTTCACCTCTCAAAAATCGAGCCTGAGCCATCTAAAGCGGCTTACTATCCACCAGAAAAAATTGTTGAGTTGGCAAACTGCAACGGCGATGCTGGTTTGAGCGCGAGTTTTCAGGAGCCGACACTGTTGTCCGAGTGGGCGATTCCGCTCTTCAGACTGGCTAAAGAGAAAGGGATAACATATTGCTGCTATGTTTCGAACGGTTACATGACCACGGAAGTTCTAAAATCACTCAGCGAAGCGGGTATGGACGGGCTCAAGATCGACATTAAAGGAGACAGCGAAATATACGAGAAATACTGCGGAGGCGCGGACGTGGGCAAGATTTGGAGAAACGCTCGTGAAGCCAAAAAGCGGGGTTTGCATGTAGAGATTGTGAACTTGGTCGTCAGAGACGTTAACGATGACGAGAATAAGTTGCGGTCTATCACTGAGAGACACTTGAAAGAGGTTGGCACTGAAACGCCGCTACATTTTACGCGGTATTTTCCCGCTTACAGGTTTGAGAATCCGCCGACAAAAGTTGAGACCTTGGAGAGAGCCTATGATGTTGCGAAGAAGGCTGGTGTGCTCTACCCGTACGTTGGAAACGTCAGCGGACACAAGTACGAGAACACCTATTGCCCTAACTGCGGAGAGAAGCTGATACAAAGGTACGAGTGCTATGTGCTCCAGTATAAAGTCACCAAAGACAAAAAATGTCCAAAGTGTGCGGCTTCGATTCCTATAACCGGCGAATACTGCGGCAGACTCGAGCGTCCGGCGTATTTGCTATGATTTTTTGAGGGTTTCTTTAAGCCTAAAATGTAACAGTGCGCCGACGATTCTGCCGCTCATCGAGACCATGTAGACGATCTGTAGTCCGGCGATTAAGCCGAACACACTGGTGGTGTATGCGGACAGGTATCCGCCGATGAGTGAACCGAAGAAGGTTGCCACGCCTATCATCAGGTTGAAGACGGCTGTGAAGCTTCCGCGGTGTTGTTCTGGGGCGATGTCGAGTAGGTATGCGGTGATTGCGGCGTTTCCGAGGGCGTTTACGAAGCCCCAGAAGGCTCCTACGGCTATCAGTGTTTCTATGTTGGGTGCGAAGGCGTAGCCCAGTGGGACTGTTATTAGGCTTAGTCTGAAGAAGGTTAGTGCGGGTTTTCTGCCGATTGTGTCTGTTACGCGTCCTGCCCAGCCTTGGAAGACTATCGTTATTATGGTTTGGACGACCGAGAGTATGGCTATGTGGAGCATTGTGGCGTTTAGTACGTCTACTTGTGTTCTTGGGATGAGGGGCCAGCAGATGGACATGGAGAATTCGAAGACGCCGACGATGTAGCAGTATCTGACGAAGTCGGGGGTTTTTCTTGCTGTTGCGAGTGTGGTTATGAAGTCGGATGTGAGTTGTTTTTTTAGGTTTAGTTTTTCGCCGTTTTTCTTTTCTTTTATGCTGAGTGTTGCGGTGCATGAGATTATGCCGCAGGCTGCTGCGGTGAGTAGTGGTATGAACATCATCTCTTGTGGTGTTCCGCCGATGCTGAGCATCAGTGTTCCTGAGGCGATTGTTGCGATTACGCTGCCGATTGATGCCCAGAGGTTTATTGAGGCGTTGGCTCTTCCGAGTTTGGCGGATGGGACTAGGTCGCCTATCAGTGCGGTGAGTGCGGGTGTCGCCATTGAGCCTATTAGGGCTTGGATGGCGATTAGGAGGATTAGTTGTGTGGCGTTTGTGACGAGTATCATGGGTATCCATAGTGTGGACATTATGAGTGTGCCGGCGATTATGAAGGGGTTTCTGCGTTTTAGTTGGTCGGTTAGGCGTCCCCAGAAGACTTGCATTACGTTGTTGGAGATGTTTGATGCGGATTGGAACCAGCCCATGTCTGAGTCTGAGGCGCCGAGTTTTACGGCGTATGCGCCTATGAAGGGGTTGACCATTCCTGCGCCGAGGGAGTTTACTACTTGGCGGGTGTAGAGTGGTTTTAGGCTTGGTTCCGTGTTGTCTGTTTGTGGTTGTGTCTGGTTTTCCGGCGTAGGGGTTCACGCTTTTCGTGTTTTGTTTAGGTTTTTGATTAAGCGTGGTCAATGCTTAAAAACGCATCGTGCCGTCTGCCGTTTTTGCTGTTGACAGAGTCTGGTGTTGTATGTTTGGTTTTTTGGTTTTTGAGGGAAAATTTATATTAATCTGGTCTTTGTTTAGTTTTAATCTCGTGTCGGGGTTGTGATTTTTGGGTGGAATTTTGTTCTATTTTGGTTTCTTCTTGTGTTTTTTGGTTTTTTTGGTGACTATGACTGGTTGGTTCTGGTTTAGTTGGCGGATTTGGGCGTTTGGGAAGGCTTTTTTTATTTCTTTGAGGAGTTTTGTCATGTCTACTTGTCCGTAGGTTTTTACGTCGACTAGGGGGTTTTCGTTTTCGTCGTATTTTACGCAGAGTGTGTAGCCTGAGCCGATTTCTACTTGTGCGGGTTCTATGGTGAAGGCTGCTTCTTCTTGGTCTACTTCTATGATGGTTTCGTGTTTGTGTTCTGCCATTTCGGGTATCGCCCCTTGTTTACGAAGAGTTGAGCATTGGATTAAAAGGGTTGTTTATTTTTGGTATGGATTTAGGATGTTTGTTCCTTGTCGAGTAGGTAGTTTAGTATGGTTATGCAAGTGGCTGCGAGGTAGGGGGTTTTGCCGAGGCTGATTTTTTCGCCGTAGCGGAGTGCGAATGTTTCGGTTTTTTTGGGTAAGCCCACATGGTCGCCGAGGACGAAGACGGGGTTTTCTGTTATGGCTGTTGTGTCTATGGGTTTGCCGTGTTCTTCGAGGACGTAGATTTGCGACGCGTTTGCTTTGGTTTTTAGTAGGGTTTCGAAGCTTGTTTTTGCGGTGGTTATGCCGGGGTGTTGTTTGCCGGATAGGACGTTTTTGAGGATTTTTTGCCATGTTTGTTGATCTGTGCGGACGTCGTGGAGGGTTTGTCCTTCTATTTTAAGGTGTAGTGGCGGGTTTGGTGGACCATTTAGTATTGCGTGGAAAAGCGTGCCCTTGCGGATTGCGTGGCTGAGAAATAGGCTGGTGACTGTGCACTCGTAGACTATGTCCAAGCGCCCAGCATCATGTAGATTGGCAAAGTTTGAGTCGGTGCGACCTAGCCGAGAATAAAGGATGAATTCGCGCAACAAACTTCCCTCTAAACGATAATGAGAGTCATAAGGAAATATAATCTTAGCCAGCTACCGTCAACCAAATTGCCCAAGCTGTGGAAAAATTACACATGAACTGGAGACACACTCTTAGTGGTGATTTTCGGGGTAAAGTTTATCCCAACCACCATAACGATTAGAAAAGCGGCGACGATTGGACGAGAAGGCGATGTCAGAATGACCGTGGTTATAAAGTGGCTGGGGCATGCTAGTTTTCGAATCAAGACTAAAGGGAAAACGATTTACATAGACCCCTACAAAGGTGAATACAATCAGAAAGCAGATTTGATTCTTGTTACTCATTCACATTTTGACCATTGTGACACATTGAAAATCAACAAAGCTCACAAAGTTGACACCGTGATAATTGCTCCTTTTCCTCTTTTCCTTGCCTGCGTCAAGAAAATCTGCGGCGCTGTCAGAAAGCTTAAACCTGGAGAACAGGCAATCATCGGAGACATAGCCGTGACGGCCGTTGAAGCCTACAACCTTAAGCGTTTCAAGTCACCTGGAAATCCTTGGCACCCAAAGGGTTTCGGTGTCGGGTATCTGATAACGGCTGAAGGAAAGACCATCTACCATGCTGGCGATACGGATTTTATCCCTGAGATGAAGCAACTTGGACAGGTGGATGTTGCTTTGCTTCCTAGTGGGGATACGTACACCATGGACAATATCGATGCTGCCGATGCTTCTCTAGTTATAGAACCCAGAATCGTGATACCGATGCACACTCAGGGAAAAGACATTGGTGACTTCAAAGAGAAGGTGGAAACCAACTCAAAAACAAGGGTTGTGGCACTGAAAGAAGACGAGGAATTGCAGGTTTAGAATGTTGATTTGGGCAAAGTTTTATCCAACCACCACCAACAGGAAATTTTAAATCCTGAGCAAAACCAGACTTAGCATCATGAACCGCTTGGAAAATGCAAGGAAGACTGTTCTAAAAGCCTCTCGTGCCTATTATACTCATCTAGGCTATTACGAAGAGCGCACACGCGCTGAAACCACCACAAAACGTGAGCTCGACTTTCTTGAATTCGCCTTCTGCACCCATGCGACTCATCGAGTTAGAGACGTGCTCGATATTGCGTGTGGAAGTGGCAGACACGTACTCGGGCTAGCACGCCGTGGCTACAAATGCACTGGGCAAGACTATACTCCTGAACAGGTTCAGATAGCCCAAACCAGAGCCAAGCGCGAGGGAGCTTCCATAAAACTGTTGCAGGGTGATGCCACGAGACTGAAGTATGAGAGTGAGTTTGACGCGGTGCTTGCACTCTATATACTTTTTCTCTTGCCAGACGATGACAGTGTACTGACATGCCTGCGGCAGGTTCACCGCGCGCTAAAATCGGGAGGAATAATGGTCTGCAACATCGCGAACCCCTTCTATGAGGGTGAGAATTGGTTTTCTCTCAAATCAATCCAACACGGACATTATTTCAACGAAGTCAGTGTTCCAGGCATGCGATACATAAGCATCGATCGAGTCCAAGACTTCGACCCACTTCAAGGTGTAGCTTGGTGGCAGGAAAAACATGTAATCGAGACTCCAGATGGAGTGCACATCTTTCAAGAACGCGAACGTCTGCGACTCTTCACCTACTGGGACATCCTCCACTATCTTCAGGCAGCTGGCTTCAAGCAGATCAAGTGTTATCCCGATTGGAAGATCAAGCCGCCCAAAAAACCCAAGGCAGAGATGTTAGTCTTCGTTGCCAGAAAAGACTGACTGCACTAGAGACCCAGAACGCGTTGCTCTTTGCCCAAACAATGTACGTGTGAGCCCCCGTACTTAAGTTGTTTTGCATCATCAACCTTGAATCCAGTTCCGTCGTTTTGTTTTCGTTTGGTTAGCGCGCGTAGACTAAGCCAAGCAAAGCCCACTTCTACCAAGTTAAGCAACAGTAGATAAGTCCATTGTCTTCTCTTAGTCTTTTTTTGTAATTGTGATTTTAAAGAAGAGGGGTGCGGGTAAAGTTTTATCCCCAAACTAATTACCTTGTTCTGCCAATGAGGCTTCAAAAAATGGTTGACTTAAACCGAAATAACTTTCGAGGTTATGCAAAAGTAATCACAGATTTCCCCGAAGCAGATATACAGTTCGAGGACATAAAAGCGTGGATATTGCAGGGAGAAACCCACTGATTCCTGCCCGAGCAAAACATAAGGCACGTTTTTTGGCAAAATCTAGAGTGATCGATCTGTTCTCCGAAAGAACAAGATATCGAACGAAACCACTTACCTGATAATCCAGACATGCCTCCCCTAGGGCTCAGACTTCTGACACCCCCTTTAAATCCCAGCCCAAGCTAAGCCTTCTTCATGGCAAAAGAGAGGTGAAAAAACCCGCGCAAACTTAACCACGAGTTCAACGTATATATAAGGGAGGGGGTCTCTCTCGCAGACACCAGCCTCCATTCACAAAATCAATAACCCCTAACCAGAACTTGAGGTTCTGGTAACTTTTCGTCGGAATCTTTGTGATGGTAACCATCGTCGGATAGGCATGTAACTATTGGGATAGGTTTTCTTGGCACAACCACGAAGCTATAAAGAACGCCATCTACACCCCGACCAGTCATAATTTTCTCCCCATTAACAGAATCATCTTGGAAATAAACAACTGGAATGCGTTGGACAGCAACTAACGGCAAATCGCATCGATGAACCCCAAAATCTTCACTTGCAAATATTTGCTTGCAGTGAGAGCATTTTACTATTGGAGAATTATGGGTTCTCGCCTTGAGTGACATCACTTCTTACCTCAAATTTACTCAGAGCATCATGTAGATTCTTGTTCTCCAATTCCAATTCGAGAATCTCCCTCTCCAATTTCTGTTGATTATCCTTCAATCGCTGATTTTGTTCTTGGCATTCCTTGAATCTGTCCGTTAGCCTAATGTTGTCCTTGATGATTCCATGGGTTCGTCCTCGTTCTATGTAATCCAGCAATTGACAGGCTATATCATATACGTGTTCGGGAGAACAACTGTCCACATCATATTGATATGCTGCAATTGCCCAACCTAAAAGGTCTGGGAAGTATCTTTGTTCCTCAGTCGGCAATCCCAGCTTACCTTTTTTTGGGTGTGGCTATAATAAAATGCTTGGCTTCGGGTGCTACGATTGAGTCTCCATCATGAAAACGTTTGATGAAATCTTCGACTTCGGCAATTACTCTTTTTGGCTTTTTTCCCATGAATAATCACCTTGTATCCACTTTCTTAACTATAACCATTCTTTCGTTGTTCTGAACTTCCATTTTCCATTCTAACTTGTCACCAGCTCTCAACTCAAGAAAAGCTACTATGCCCTCGGGGACAGTTGCCCTTAACGACGTTGTCCCCGTTTTCGCTATTCCCAATGTACTTCTTAGACTCAATTTGTCATCACCGTAGATATATCTACCTATAGGACGTATTTAAGTCTATCGCCTTATACGGTGATGTTTCGACCGATAGATTTATATACCTAAATGACTATGTATGTGTAGGTAGATGAGTATGGCGATAAGCGGTCGAGAGCAACGTGGTATGGCGATAGCTCAACAAGATAATCAAGTTAGACGAAAAAACGGAAATAACTATGCCGTAAAATCTCAATCTCATGATGGCGAATATGATGTCTCCAAGATTAACGGAGAATGGCGATGCGAATGTCCTGATAATAAATATCGTAAGGTAAAATGCAAGCACATCTTTGCCGTTGAATTTTCGCAGTCGATACGAGCAGAGGTTGGCATCTGCCGAGTCATACATGAAGTAAACGTTCAGAATTGTCAATATTGTGGTTCAACCGAAATAGTGAAGGACGGATTGCGACACAACAAGCATGGAAACTTACAAATCTATCTGTGTAGAGATTGCGGTCATAACTTCACGATAAACTTGGGTTTTGAACGAATGAGAGCCACACCACAGATAATCACTTCAGCCATGCAACTCTACTTCACAGGGGAATCATTAAGGAATGTTCAGAAATTCCTGAGACTGCAAGGCGTGAATTTTAGCCATGTAGCGATTTTGAAGTGGATAAAGAAGTATATCAGACTCATGGAAAATTACTTGGAGAAAATCAAGCCGAATGTTGGTGATACTTGGAGAGCAGATGAGCTATGGATTAAGATAAAGGGCAACATGAAATATTTGTTTGCGATGATGGATGATGAAACGAGATTTTGGATAGCCCAAGAAGTAGCTGAAACAAAACTCCATCATGACGCTCGAGTTTTATTCCATTCTGCTATTAGAGTTACAGGAAAACAGCCTAAGACTCTCATAACAGATGGTCTTCAAAGCTATTCTGTTGCTTGTGAGCAAGCTTTCGATAGAACAAAACATGTTCGTCATGTTACGTTCAAGGGTGACAAGAACAACAACAGAATGGAAAGAATGAACGGAGAAATCCGTGATAGAGAGAAAACTATGAGAGGGCTAAAGAAAAGACGCACACCGATACTCACGGGCTATCAGATATTCCACAACTACATAAGACCACACGAAGGCTTAGACGGAAAGACTCCCGCAGAAGCATGTGGAATAAAGATAGAGGGAAAAGACAAGTGGCCAACCATAATCCAGAATGCAAGCCAAAAAATAACAAGAAACTTGGAAATGCTCAAATACTAAAAAAAGAAAGTTGAGGGCAATAACAGCTACTTCTTCATCTCGTTTGCAGTTTCTAAGCGAGCTATTCTCTCAATGCATTTTGATAGCGTATCATCAATCTTTTGGAGATGTGCCCTAGTTTCCTTACCTAAGTCTCTGATTTCCTTGTAAAGCACACCTATTCCAATAGCGAGCACACCGTAAACCCATTCAGGTTCGACTCCAAATGGGTCAATATTGAAGACCTTCAACAGACCAAGAAATTTCCCTATCAGAAAGACTAGGACAATAGCGATTACCACAGTTAAGGGGTCGTATCCCCCTCTTCTTCTAGGCATTTCTTCACCCATAATAAATCACATAACCTAAGCAAAATAAGACTTTTGACAAACCAAGTTCGTTTTCTTCTAATGACATGTTCCCGAAACTTTGCGTCTAGCTTGTCTCCTCTGATACTTCGTGTATCTTCTACCCATACTTATAACCTCAGAAGAAAAATCATCCGATGACAGTTAACACTCAAAACCATCCAACGACAAGTTAACAGAACCGAACTTGAACCTATATATAGGGGGGCTAGACCGCCCACACACAGACAGTTCTCATGTCTTCTGCTCGCTCTTCATGAAAGACAACGCCGCCAACACCAAGCCAACCAAGCCCACAACGCCGACCACGCCGTAGAAGTACCACTTGTTCCCCGCATCACCGTAAAAGTTGTAAAAACCAAAGTGCTGCATCTCGAAGAGAGCTACAGCGACGACAATCAACAACAAACCACCAATCAACATCAACTTCTTATTCAACCATTATCGCCTCCTATCCAACACTTTCCATAAAACCCCATACAAACCCGCCAACACTATATAACACCTTCCATGTCACAACCAAACTCACACACAAAAACACAAAAGAGCCTCGGGCGGGCATCGATCCCGCGACCTACAGCTTACAAGGCTATCGCTCTACCAGGCTGAGCTACCGAGGCGTCAAGCCACAGCACACATATTCACAACACCAAAAATAAAAACCTTTAACCATCCAAAACCAACAACTAAAGACACTCATAACATGCGACGCAACCCTTATATCCACGAAAACCGCTTCAGAACTATTTTGGCTACCAATAGTAATAGCCATAACCATTCAAAAACACATGCACCTCCCCATCAACCGATGAGGAGCGAAGCGGTGAAAGAGCCAAACAAAAGCTCAATGACACCACGCACAAACCAAAACAACACACACCGCAAAGGTTTCACCAAACAAACGCCAAACAGACACCGCCAAAAGGCCCGACATGCTACGCCGTCTGGAGAATGGCTCGGCTTGAGCGCTGAAGAAGGGCGCGGCCAACCGCGAAAGAGCCCCGGGTAAGCGCATGCAGCTCTAGAACCGGGGATGCCTCAATGAGACTTCTTACCACGGTTCTTCGGAACCGCGGTGCTCCATCCTGGAGCGGGAACCCCCCGAACTGAAGCATCTTAGTAGGGGGAGGAAAAGAAACCAAAACGGGATTCCCCCAGTAGCAGCGAGCGAAAAGGGAAAAGTCCAAACCAAATCCCACAAGGAAACTTGCGGGAGATGTAGAGTTAAGGGACCGGCTTCCTCCTAACCGGCAAAGCCGAAGTGGCCTGGAAAGGCCCGCCAAAGAAGGTGAAAGCCCCGTAAGCGCAAACCGGAAGGATGCCTGCGCCGGAATCCCAGAGTACCGTACCCCGGTTTGGGTTCGGGAAATCAGGAGACACTAACTCCCAAGACTAAACACGCCTCAAGACCGATAGCACACTATTACGGTGACGGAAAGCTGAAAAGTACCCCGGAAGGGGGGTGAAAAGCGCCTGAAACCAGACGGTAACAGACGTGTGCAGCCCGGAAGGACAGATCCCTCCCAAAGGAAACCGCCGCGAGACGGCAGTACGAGGGTGGGGGACCAGGGTTGCACGCTCCGTCTAGAAACACGGGCCGGGGAGTTCACAGCCGTGGCAAGCCTAAGGGCACTAAACCCGAAGGCGTAGGAAAACCAACAAGCGCACAATCCTCGCAAGAGGACGAGGCGCGGAGTCTGAAAGGGCTCGGAGTCACAGCCGTGAAAACTAGAAACCGGGCGATCTAGCCCTGGGCAGGGCGAAGCTAGGCGAAAGCCTAGTGGAGGCTCGCAAGGGTGCTGACGTGCAATTCGTTCTTCAGACCTGGGGCTAGGGGCTAAAGACCAATCTAGCCCGGTGATAGCTAGTTCCCTCCAAAGTGGGCCTCAGCCCAGTCCCGAGCGAGGTGGCCGGTGAGGTAGAGCACTGATTGGGAAGTAAGGGACCGAAAGGTTCCACTTTTCTTTCAAACTCCGAATTTATCGGCACCGTAGACCTCGGGAGACGGGTTACGGGGGGTAAGCTCCCGGACCGAGAGGGGGACAACCCAGACTGAGGTTAAGGCCCCCAAGTGCTGGCCAAATGTCAAACCGAAGGGCGTCGTCAGCCTCAGACAGCGGGGAGGTAGGCTTAGAAGCAGCCACCCTTCAAAGAAAGCGTAACAGCTCACCCGCCGAGGCTGACGGCCCCGAAAATTGACGGGACTAAGCCAGCCGCCGATACCTCAGAGCGCAGCCTAGCGTTGCGCTGGTAGGAGGGCGTCCTGGCTGGACAGAAGCTGGGCCGTGAGGTCCAGTGGACCGGTCAGGAGTGCAGATCCCGGCGGTAGTAACAGCAAAGAGGGGTGAGAATCCCCTCCGCCGAAGGGGCCAGGGTTCCCCGGCAACGATCGTCAGCCGGGGGTAAGTCGGTCCTAAGACATGGCTCAACCGACCATGCCGAAAGGGAATTCGGTTAATATTCCGAAACCACGAAGGTACACGCGGCAACGCAAGCTCAACGCCTGACGCTTCGGGGTAGGCCGAGTAAGGCTGTCGCCTTGCTTAACCGTATAAACCTGGGGAGTGCCGTAATGGCGAGAACTAGGCGAAAGCGGGAATAGCCGCCCGTTTTAGGGTGGTTCGGCTGATTTCTGGAGCCAGTGAAAAGGGTGTTGGGAAGGATTCTTCGTGACCGTACCTAGAACCGACACAGGTGTCCCTGGGCGAGAAACCTAAGGCGTGTCGGGTATACACTAGTGCGAGGGAACTCGGCAATTTAGCCCCGTACCTTCGGTACAAGGGGTGCCTGCTCTTTTTGTCTCTGACTGGAAGAGCAGGTTGCAATAGCAAGGGGGTCCCGACTGTTTAATAAAAACACAGGAAGCCGCAAGCGCGAAAGCGTGTGAACGGCTTCTGAATCCTGGCCAGTACAGGTACCTGAAACCTGGGTTCAACCGGGCTAAGGGCCTGCAA
>Ga0315268_10000256_pt1 | contig 62230 bp, 51 predicted proteins | sample C1_top_MG_FD_204535 | JGI IMG/M metagenome (GOLD analysis project Ga0315268, IMG submission 204535) | Sediment microbial communities from Yellowstone Lake, YNP, Wyoming, USA - C1_top | ecosystem: Environmental > Aquatic > Freshwater > Lake > Sediment | place: USA: Wyoming | collected 2017-08-01 | reverse complement strand
CGCGAGGTAGGGATTCGCATCAGGCGCAATCGAGCGCACCTCGACGCGCGCCGAGCGCTCATTGGCGAGCGGGATGCGCACCATGGCGCCGCGGTTGATGGCCGAGGCCTTGATCTGGTTCGGCGCCTCGAACGCCGGGTCGAGCCGACGGTAGGCGTTGACGCTCGCGTTGAGGGCCAGGCAAATATCGGTGGCGTTGGCGAGCACGCGCTCGACGAAGTCCCAGCCGAGCGGCGAGAGGCCGTCTTGGCCGTCCTTGGAGTAGAAGACGTTCTTACCGCCGCGCGAGATCGAAATATTCGTGTGCATGCCGCTGCCGTTGACGCCCGTGACGGGCTTGGGCAGAAAGCTCGCCGTCATGCCGAGGTTTTGTGCGATCTGACGGCAGAGCAGCTTGTAGAGCTGCACCTGATCGGCGGCGATCGAGGCCTCAACGAACGTGTAGTTCATCTCGAACTGCGAAGGCGCGACCTCGGGGTGATCCTTCTCGTTGACGAAGCCCATGGCGCGCTGTGCCTCAGCGGCGCCATCGATGAAGGTGCGCAAAGCGTCACCGGGCAGCGAGTGGTAGTAGCCGCCCGTCGAGATGAACTCGAAGGCGCCCGTTTGATGATAGGCGCGCTCGGCGTCGCGACCCTTGAACAAGAAGCCCTCGATCTCGTTGGCGACGTTGCACACCGTGCCGTCGCGCAAGAAGAGCTCGTCGGTCGAGCGCTTCAAGCGCGAGCGCAGGTCGGCTTCGTAAGGAGTGCCATCGCGCGACTGCACGAGGCCGAACACGAGCACCTTGCCTGGGCCGAACAGGTCGGCGGGCATCCAGTAAAAGGCCGGCCAGTCGATGGCCAAGCGCAGATCGGACTCGTGCTGGTGCGAAAAGCCGTGGATCGACGAGCCATCGAAGGTGAGGTTGTCGGCCGACTTCAGCAAGAACTTCTTGTCGTAGTCGAGCATGTGCAGGCGCCCCTCCAAGTCCGAGAAGCAGACGGTGACCGCCTTGATGCGTTTCTCATCGGTCAGGTAGCGCAGGCGTTTCTCGGCGAGCTTGTCGGCCGGCACGCGCTGCAGGCGCTCCTGCTTGGACTCGAGATTGAGCTCTTCGAGCCGGTCGTAAGGGATCTCGAGAAAATCGCGCAGCACGGGCTTGTCCATTGGGGTGTCCTTCTTTCGAAAGTGAAAGATAGAACATATCATTGACAATTATAAACAAAAAGTCAATCAGCTAATCTTATTTGCCAACCAGATATGATAAAAACAGCCACTAGTAACGTCATTGGCCTGGCGGGCGAGTTGCCTTTCCTACTCCATGCTCCGTGCCGGCAGTCGTGTCGTGGGGTCGCAGGGCTACTTGAAATCCGCAAGCAGATCCTCGGGCGAGCCCATCTTCTTCACCGCGATGCACTCGACCTCGATGCCGACGCCCTTCGGCAACCCGGAGACCTGCACGACGGCGCGCGCCGGCAGGGTCTGACCGACGAACATCGTCTGGTAAACCTGATTGACGGTGTCGAAGTTCTTGAGGTCAGTGAGGAAGATGGTGCACTTGACGATCTCGTCGACGACGAAGCCCGAGTCCAAGACGATGCTCTTCAGGTGCGTCAGGGCGAGCTCCGACTGGCGCTTGATGTCGCCCAAGAAGACGGTGCCGCTCGGCACCTCGATCGGGATCTGCCCGGAGACAAAGAGCATGGCGCCCGGCTGCTGGACGCGGATCGCGTGCGAGTAGGGGCCGATGGGCTTCGGCGCCTTCTTCGACATCATCATTTCGTGCACTGCCGGCCTGCGGGCCATCACTTACCTCCGCTCTTGCGTTTGAGCGGCAGCGCGTAGGCGCGCGCCGCTTGCGAACACAGCTCACCAACATGACGACGAAGCTCGGCCGGCGCAAGCACCTCGGCCTGCCGGCCGAAGGGCAGCACCCAGCGCGCGAGCCAAGCGGGCGACGAGGTCGACACCCGCACCTCGAGCGCGCCGTCGCGCGTGCGCGTGCACTCCTCGGGCGAAAACAGCTCGGCGGCGCGCGGAGCGACTGCGGGCGAAAAACGCAACGTGGCCGTGCAATCGCCGCTGCCGCCCGAGTACAGGCGGCTCGTGCGAAACTTCTCGAGATCGAAGTCGCCAGGCGGCGCGAAGCGCTCGCTCGTCACACGAGAGGCGCCCATGCGGTCGAGGCGAAAGAGCTTCTCGTGGCCCTCGGCGTCCACGTCGAGGGCGACTAAGTACTGCACGCCGGCGTGCGTGACGAGCCCGAGCGGCCGCAAGCGGTACTGCTTCTCGCGGTCGCTCGAGGCCGAGTAATAATCGAGCACAACTTCGTAGTGCTCTTCGACGGCGGCGAGCAGGTCGTCAACGAGGCTCGGGCGCGCCGCTCCCTCCTGTGCGAGGCCGACGCGCGCCGCGAAGGAGCGCACCATCTCGCGATCCACCGGGTTGAGCACCTCCACGATCTTGGCCAGCACGCGCTCGAGGTCCGCGCCAAAGGCCCCCGACGAGCCGAGCAGGCGAATGCCGAGCACGAGGGCGCGCGCCTCCTCGTGGGTGAGCTGCGGCGGGCGCGACAGGCTCTGATCGAGCGCCACGTAGACCACCTCGTCTTCGACGTAGATGTCGATGAGATGATCGGGCGTCAGCGGCGGCTGACCTACCATCATGAGCAGATCGAGGTCGGCCTCGATCTGCGCGGTCGTGACATGCAGGGTCGCGGCGAGCTCGGCGAGCGGCACGCCGTCGCGCTCGGCCACGTAGGGCACGATAAAGAGCAGGCGCGACAAGCGCGCGGCGAGGCTCATGCCGCACCCAGACGCGGCGTTGGGGCGACGCCACCTTCAGCATAGGCAGCCGCGAGATCCGCATAGATGGCGGCGAGCTCGGCACGCAGCTCGGGCGGCGAGAGCACCTCGGCCGCCGCGCCAAAGGGCAGAACAGCGGCGATGAGCGCCGCGCGGTGCGAGACCAAGAGGTGCACGAGGCGCTCGCCATCGGCACCCTCTTCGAGGCGAGCGCGCGAGCCGAAGATTTCGCAGACGGCCGGCACGAGCCGCGCCGCCACGCGGATGACGACGGCGAAGCCCGGCTCGCTCGGAAACTCCCACGGCCGCTGCTCGACGTGGTCGTGCAGGGCGAAGGCGGCGGGCACCTCGAAGTCGGCGCCGCGACCGCTCGCTTTGACGACGGCGATGCGCCCCAAGTGAAAGGTACGCATGGCCTGACGCAAGCGGCAGAAGCCGACGAGGTACCAAGCACCGCGGCGGTAGTAGAGCCCATAGGGATCGACGTCACGCTCACTCTTGCTCCCGGCCGCGCTCGTGTAGGTCAGACGCAGGCGCGTGCGGCTCGCCACAGCTTCGTGCAACGTCTCCAAATGCGCGGCGAGGCGCTTGGCATCGATGCCGGGGTTGAGCGGCGCGTGAGCGAGGTAGGGGGCCCGGGTCTGTTGCTCGTCGCTGTCGAAGCCGAGTTTGGCGAGGGCGCTGATGAGCGCCGCGCGGCCCGGAAAGGCGCTAATGGCCGCGGCGGCGGCGCCGGCGAGCGACAACAGCGCGAGCTCCGACGGGGCGAGCGAGAGCGGCGGCAGGTAGTAGCGCGCCCGATCGATGAGGTAGCCGCCCTCGTCTTCTTCGTCTTGCGAAGGCGGCACCCACGACACCGGGATGCCGAGCTCGACGAGCGCCGCCTTGTCGCGCTCGAAGGCGCGCTCGCCGCTCTTGGCGTCGGCGGTGGCATAGGCGGCGAACTCGTCCATCTCGCGCATCTGGCGCAGCGACACCGGGCGGCGCGCGTTGAGCCACAGGGCGAGCAGGTTGAGCAGGCGCTCGGTGCGGGCGGCACTCATGGGCTATGGGGCTAGCATGACTCGCGGGCGGCCGGCAACGGCGCGCTCACTCTGAGCTCGGCGTCGCTGCCGACGACTACGGCGGCGCCGCGGGAACAGAGCTCGCTGTCCCGACCGACGACGCGGGAACAGAGTTCGCTGTCCCGACCGACGCCGCGGCCGGCCGAGTGACGACCTCGTCGCCCGGCCGCTCGTGTTTCGGCAAATCGCCGAAGAGCACGAGCGGCTGCTCATGCGCGAGCGGTGGCAGCATGCCCTCGGCGTTCTTCACCCTCGGCTCGACGAGCCACTGCTGAAAAGCGGCGAGCGGCTGCACGATGAAGTTGTAGCCGTTACCCGTCGTCCAGGTGTGCAGCACCACAGAGTCGGCATCGGCGGGCAGACTCGCGATGTTGGCGCGATAGTCGGCGCCGTAGTCGAAGTATTGCTCGGCGTTGGAAACGTAGAGAATGCCGAGCGGCCGGTGCGAGCGCGAGAGCACGCCGCCTACCGCCCGCAGGGTGATCTTCCCGGTCAGATCGCCGCGCAAGCGCACGACGCGACCATAGCGGAACAAGGCGGCCACGTGCGCGTACTGCTCGGGGTCGGACAGATAACTCGGCACCTTGACCGACGCGAGTCGGTCGATGACGCGGCCCATGCGCAAGGTGACCTTGGCGAGCGCCCAGCGGTAGGCGGCGAGCACGTCCTTCTGCCCGGGCCCGGCGTAGGCTTTGCGAATGAGCGCCTCGAAGGCCGGCTGCGCCTCTGGCGCAAAGAGCGCGAGGAACTCCTTGGGCGTCGGCGCCGCAGCGAAGGCGACGCCGTACACGCCATGCAGATCCGCGACCATGCCATCGAAGTCCATGGCGACGAACAGGTCAGGCCGCGCCCAACCGGCGTAGAGAAAATTCTGGTCGGTGCCGACACCGATGAGAACGCCGCCGAGCTCGGCGAGCGCCGGGGCGACATAGTCAGGCTTGCGCTCGTTGGATACGAGATAGTGGATGCCGCGCGTCAGCGACGACGGCGGCGGATCGAAGGTGATAGCCGCGAGCGCCGCTCGCTCCTCTGGCGGCAACTCGAGCCCGTGGCGACCACCCGGATCGTGAAACATGACGCGCGCATCGCTGTGCGGCCCGGCGACGGCGCCGAGCGCCGCCTGCGAAGGGCTGCACACCGGCGAGGGCGGCAAGCCCAGGCGCACGAAGGTGTTGAACGGGTGGTCGGTTGCCCGCTCCTCGCGCCGCAGTGCGCCGTCGGCGTGGCCGAGCGCCGCAGCGAGCGTCGCCTCGCTCGCGAGGTGCCAACCCGCGCGCCAACGATTGTAGAGCACGCTCGCGACGAGCGGCCGGTCGCGCTCGTCGCGCGTCTCCTTGTCGACCATCGAGGCGAGCACGACGAGAGAGTGCGCGTCGAGTGCGGGCGTGGCTGCGACCGGCGACGCATGCAACGCCTGCGCGACAGCCTGCTGCTGCGCCGCAACCATGGCAGCGAGCAGCGGTTGAAAGGCGAGGCGACCATCGACCACGCCGACGACGTAGGGGCCGGCGGCGAGATAGCCGTCGAGCTCGCCGCTCGGTACGTCGATCGCGCGCGCCAGCGCCGGATCTTTGACCACGGCGAGCAAGTCCTGCGCCGAGCCAGGCCGAGCGCTCTCGAGCAGGGCAGCGAGCTCGACGACAGTTGTGCACGGCGGCACGTCGATGTGAACGTCCCGCGCGCAGGCGCCCGCGAGCGCGAGGATCGCGATGAGGGCAAAGGGTTGCCGTGCGTGAGTAGAGCGAGGTGAAGTCAAGCCGGCCGAGCCTACGGCGCTAGCGCGAGGCAAGTCAAACGTCGCGCGGTAATCACACCGAACATCGGTTGCGCACGCAACAGTTCAGCCGCAAGGCCGATAACTCGGCGAACCCTAAGAACGGGTCCAGATGTAGAGGCCCGATCAGCACGTCGGTGATGCAGCGGACTCGTTCAAACTCGTTGGAGACTGAAGAGATGATGAAGTTGCATTCGATTCCGCTCGTCGTCGTCTTAGCGGCCTGTGGCGCAGAGGCGCCCGATGCCATCTCCGGCGATCCAACCGCGCAGAATTCAGCCTCCGTCACAGGCGACGCGAGAGGATCGACCTCGACCGTATGGACCGTGGCGGCGACCTCGGAGGCGATCAGGGTGGATTTCCTGGTGCAGGACAAGAGCGGCCAAGTGGTCAAAGATTTTGCCGATCTAAACACTCAGAAGATGCACCTGTTCGGCTTCGACGTGAACAACCTCGCGCTCTTGGCGCATTCTCACCCGACGGCGGACGCGCAAGGCCAGTTTCATGCGCTGCTGCCGATCGCGCCCGGGGGCAAGCTCGGCCTCTTCGCCGAGTATCAAGTGACCGGCGCCACGAGCGGCCAAATCGACCGCGGGGAGTTCTCATCCGGCAGCGAAGACGGCGCTGCGCACTTTGATCTGGTCAACCGCAAGAAGAGCGCCAATGGGCTCACATTTACGCTCAAGAAAGACCAACTGATGGTGGGGATGGCGATGCCCCTGCTGGTCGTCGTCACGGACGCGAGCGGCCAGCCGGCCGCGCTCGACCCGTGGCTCGCCAAGGGTGGCCATCTTCTCGCCGTGCAAGCGGCGGCTCCACGCCTCTATCACTTCTACGCGACGCCAGGCTCAATCCCCAAGCCCGGCGAGCTCTCCTTCAACTGCAGCGTCGACAAGAGCGGAAACTTCCGCGTCTTCGTCCAAGTCCTGAAGCATGGCGAGCTCGAGCCCACGACTGTCTTCTTCGACGTGCTGTCCAGATAGGCGCCGAGCCCGGTCGTGATGCGGTCGTAGCGAGCAAAGAGCTGCGCGCGAGCGCTGCCGCGCCGAAGATGGCGAGGGAAGCGACGGGCAGCGTCAGGGTCCTCGTCACCGCGACGGCGCGAAGCCGTGGCCTGGCGCTCATGGCGCCAGGTGATCAAAGGCGCCCGACCAAAAACGAATGTCCCAGTAGTAGTAGGTGCCGACGAAGATCTTGACGCCAACGCCGACGAGCAGCCCGAGCGACAGCGCGTACGGCAACGCGCGCCAGCGCCGCTCGAGCCAGGCACCAAGGGCGCGCACGAGACGCGGCGGATCGCCGTGCACGAGCCACCACCCAAACGCGAGCGCGAGGCCCGGATAGCAAGGCATGACGTAACGATCGGCCTTGCGATCGGCGAGCGAGAAGCCGAACAAGAAGACGACCGCCGGGATGAGGCCGAGGCCAAAGGCGAGCGTTGTCGTCTCGCCCGCGACGCGCCGGTGGCGCAGGCGCTGCACGAGCGCATAGGCGACGAAGAACACCCACGGAAAGAAGAACCACAATGGCCGGGCCAGGTAGTACGCAACGTTGCGTGCCTTGTGCGCGAGCGTCACGAGTGGCCCGGCCGTGCCACTCGCGAGCGCGGCCTCACCGCTGCCCGCACCGAGCGAGAAGCGCACCTGCCTTTCGAGATACACCTGCCAGAACGACTCGCCGGTGTGCGCGCGATAGGCGAGCTCGAAGACGAGCAGCGTCGCGAGCACGACCAGCGCGCCTAGAGCGACCTCGGCGAACAGGCGGGCACGGCGCTCGTACACGAGCCAGTAGGCCCCGGCGATGGGTAACAAGGCGAGGCCGCTGACGCCCTTGACCCACACGGCGAGCCCGAGGGCCACGATCCATGCGAGCAGACGCGCCCTGCCCGTGCGCGTGCCGGCGAGCGCGTAGAGCGTCAGCACGACCGCCAACGCGAGCGGGTGTTCGTGATTGCCGCGCACGAGGTACTGAATGAAGGTCGGGTTGGCGGCCCAAGCGAAGATCGCCGCCGCACCAACGAGAGGGCCGCCGAGCCTTCGCCCGAGCCTGAACAGGAGCAGCAGCTCGAGGAACAAGCAGATGAAGTTGACCGTGTAGACGGCGCCGAAGCCACCGAGGCCGAGACGAGCCAACGCCGCCCCGAGCCAGAGCATCCCCGGCGGGTGCTCGCGAAACAGTCCGTCGCGGCTCCAACGGCCGCCCCACTCTGGCGCCACCCAGTCCGCCACGGGCCGGGCCGCCAAGTCCGCGGACAGTCCAGCATACAGGCGCGAGTCGGGGTCATGCAGCTCGTAGCCCGTTACGAGCGTCAGCGCCACACAAGCCGCGAAGACCCCCGCGAACAACGCCCAGGTCGAGCGCTTCATGCTGTCGCCTAGGCCGCTGTCTGCTCCGTCGCCTGGTCCGCCAGGTGCTCCGCCTCCGCCGCCGCCATCGAGGCCGAGCGCTCGCGCCCCAGGTGCCTCAGCGCTCATCGGGCGATCTCCGGCCAGAGCTCGGCCGCGTCCATCCACGCGTAGGCCTTCACTTCGCGCAGGCAACGCACGCGGCCAAGTGGCCCGACGCGCAGCGACAGCTCGCGCATCGGGGCGGCGAGCGCCAGCAAGTCAAAGCGACGGCTGCCGTGCTCGTCGCGTCGAGCGCCGACCGCACGCACGAAGGTGCCCTCGGCCGCGGGCTCACCGAGGCTGACCGCCTCGCCGCCCGCGCTCGGCTGTAGGGTCAGCGATACAGCAGCGGCAAGCGCGCCCCCATCCGCGCGCTCGCCGTCATGCTCGCGCTCGTGCGCGCCATCATCAGAACTGCCACGCCCGGCGGCACTGAGCCCCGGCTCGTTGCAGCCGTGATGAACCTCGAGCACGGCGATGAGCGCGCGCGCCGAGAGGTGCAAGGCGCCATCGTCGCTCGGTCGCGCCACGAAGCTCGTGTTCTCGTTCGCGTCGCAGAGCTCGGTGAGCGGGCAGGTGGGCGTGGTCTCGACCGCGGCGGTGGCCGTGCCCGCAGCCATGCCGGCCGCCATGCCGGCAGCCGCAACCGCGGCCTCACCCCCAACCGCGGCCCCGGCCGACTGCCACTCGATGGTGGCAACGAGCGGCACGAGGAGCGCGAGGTGAGTTTCGCGCGTCACGATCGGAGCGAGCGTTGCGCGTGGCCGAGCCGGCGTCGAGGCGTTGCTCGTCTCGACCCAGAGGTCGCGGCGACGCAGTTCGGTGAGGAGCTGCACGTCCCCGCCCACCGCGGCGAGCTGCACATAGCGCGGCTCGTCGAAGATGCTGACCCTAGCGCCATCGGCCGAGATGTGCACACCGCCGTGCAAGCCGGGCGGCGCCAGAACGCCGCCTCTGGCGCTCGCTGACAGACGAACCCGCGCCGCGAAACGCTCAGCACACCCGCGTCCTACGTCAACGAGCCGCACGAGCTCGATGCTCTCCTCTGGATTCTCCGCACCGACCACGACGGCCACGGTGCTCGCGTCATCGAGTTGCACGAAGCGCAAGGTGACGAGCTCGTCGCCGGGCACGACGCCGCTCGCGCAGGTGCGCCGCCACACGCTGCCATGCAGCGCCGCCTCCTGCATGTAGACGACGAGCCCAAAGCCGAGGTCACCGCGCTCGGCGGCCACGACATCGAGCAGGCCGTCGCCGTCGAGATCGCGCTCGAGCAAGCCGACGATGCTACTCGAACGGGCGTGAAACGTCGGGCTGTTGGCGAACGGCACGAGCAAAGGGCGTGACGCGCAGCCGGCAACGCATAAAGCGGCGACAGCGACGAAGCGAGCGCAGATAGAGGCAGAGTCGAGGCGGCGCACGCAACGCAGTATTTGCCAGTCGGGCGCGCGGGGCAACCGCGAATCAGGTCTTGGGCCACGCATCGTCAAGATAGAACCCGTCGAAGATGGCCGCGTAGCGCTCGTTGATGACCTTGCGTTTGACCTTGAGCGACGGCGTGAGCTCGCCCGATTCGACCGAGAAGTCGTGCGCGACGATGGCGTGGCACTTGATGGTCTCGTAGCTCGCGAGCTGCGCGTTGACGTCGGCGACGATCTCGGCCACGGCCTGCTTGACGCTCGGGTGTTGCGTGAGCTCCGCATACGACAAGCGCGCGAGGTTGTGCACGAGCGCAAGCTTCTTCAAGTTCTCGGCGTCGAGCGTCACGAGCGCCGAGAGGAACTTACGCCGGTCGCCGTGCACGACAGCCTGCGAGACGAGCGGGTTCGCCTTGAGCAAGTTCTCGATGTTCTGCGGCGCCACGTTCTTGCCACCGGCGGTGATGATGATGTCCTTCTTGCGATCGGTGATGCGCAAGAAGCCCGACGCGTCGAGCGTGCCAATGTCGCCGGTGTGCAGGAACCCCTCGCCATCGAGCGCCTCGCTCGTAGCGGCGGGATTCTGCCAGTAGCCGCGCATCAAGCCCTTGCCCTTGATGAGCACCTCGCCATCCGCGGCGATGCGCACGACGGTGCCCGACATCGGCAGACCGACCGTGCCGATGCGCCATTGCTTTGGACGATTGACGGTGGTGGCGGCGCTCGACTCGGTGAGGCCGTAGCCCTCGAGGATCATGAGGCCCGCGTCGCGAAAAAACCAACTGATGCGCGGCGCCAAGGGCGCGCCGCCCGAGATCATCAGACGCATGCGGCCGCCGAGCGCTTCGTTGAGCCCCTTGGCGACGCGCGCGAAGACCACGCGCCTGAGCGCCGCGTACTCGATGGCGTCGCGCGGCGAGACGTGCGTGCCCTCGAGCTCGGCCGTGCCGTGGCGCTCGCAGGCCTCCAAAGCGGCGCGAAACAGCTTGGCCTTGACGCCGCCCTGTGCGAGGCCCTTCTGCACGACCGCCGCGTAGACCTTCTCGAAGATGCGCGGCACCGCGCCCATCATGGTGGGCTTCACTTCGGCGAGATTTTGCATGATGGCGCCGACGTTTTCGGCGAACGCGACGACGTGACCGGTAGCGAGCCAGGCGATCATGAGCACTTTGCCAAGCGAGTGCGCGAGCGGCAGGAAGAGAAACTGGCAATCGTCCTCGAGCGCTACACCGATCTCAGCGATGGACTCGGCCTCGTAGAGCAACGCCTCGTGGGTCAAGACGACGCCCTTCGGGCGGCCGGTCGTCCCGGAAGTATAAAGGATGGTGGCGATGGCTGCCGCCGAGAGCCCTTCGCGCAAAGCCGTAAGCGCCGCCACGCTGGCCGTGCCGAGCGTCGCGAAGTCGGCGTAGCTCATCACCCACTCGTCGCCGCCCTCGACCTTACCGCAAAGTTGAACGACGCGACGCAGGCCGGGGAGGCGATGGCGCTCGGCGCGCAGCTTCTGCACCTGTCCTGCGTCCTCCGCAAACGCGACGAGCGTGCCCGAATCGTCGAGGATGTACTGACACTCGTCGGCGACGTTGGACGGATAGATGGGAACAGTCACGGCGCCCGCGCCGACGATACCGAGATCGCAGTGCACCCAACAGAGGCTCGTGCCGGCGAGGATCGCGACCCTGTCGCCGGGCGCGACACCGAGCGCCAAGAGGCCACGCGACACGGCGCGCACCTCGTCCCCGAGCTCGGCCCAGGTGAAGGGCGTGTAGACGCCGTCGCGCTTGGCCAAGGCCGCGGTCTTGTGGCCGCGCTTCTCGACGCGGTCAGCAAAGATGTCGAGAAACGAATGTCGCACCACGTGCCTCGCCTCCTTGACGAACGTTGATATCTTGCATCGCGGTCGCCACACAGTCCACAATCCGGGCACGGTGGGCTTGGGTCTCGTTGGCACGCGCATTGGCCGCTATGAAATCCTGTCGGAGATCGGACAGGGCGGCATGAGTGTAGTCTATTGCGCCCGCGACACCGAGCTCGAGCGGGAAGTCGCCGTCAAGGTCATGCACTCGTTTCTCGCCGAGCAGCCAGAAGCGCGCACGCGCTTTCGCCGCGAAGCCATCGCCGTCGCGCGCTTGCGCCATCCGCATATCATAGAGATCTTCGACTATTCGGGCGAAAACGCCACGCAGAGCTACATCGTCACTGAGCTCATCTCGGGCTCGTCGCTCTCGGAGCTGCTCAAGAAGGGCCCCATCGCGCCGCCCGAGGCGGCGCTCTTGCTCGCACGACCGATCGCCGACGCGCTCGCGCACGCGCACGCGCACGGCGTCATTCACCGCGACTTGAAGCCCGAGAACATCCTCGTCGGCCACGACGGCGCCCTCAAGCTCACCGACTTCGGCATCGCGCGCATGCTCGACAACCAAACGCTCACGGTCACCGGCACCCTGCTCGGCTCGCCCGCTTACATGGCGCCCGAATACATCGAAGGCGAGCAGACCGACGAGCGCAGCGACATCTTCTCGTTCGGCGCCATGGTGTACCAATTCGTGGTCGGCCGCTTGCCGTTCGAGGCCTACTCGCCACACGCGCTCCTCAAGAAGATCGCGGTGTGCGACTTCACGCCGCCCGAGCAGCACAATCCGCGCATCCACGCCGCCATCGCCCGGCTCATCAAGCGCTGCATGGCGAAGGTGCCGGCCGACCGCTTCGCGCACGCGAGCGACCTCTTGCTCGCCATCGACGAAATCGTCACGCGTCTCGGGCTCGACGCCAACGCCGAGCGCCACAAGCTACTCGCAGCGCCCGCGGCCTACGGCGAGGCGCTCACGCCTGCTCTCATCGACACCTACGTGACGCTCGGCAAGGCGGCGCTCGCCAAGAAGCGGGTCGGCACAGCGCTCGAAGACTTCGACCGCGTGCTCTCCATCGCCCCACAGCACGCTGAGGTACGCCATCTCGTCGAGCGCCTGGTGCGTCGCGCCTGGCGCGGGCGTCTGTTGCGCGATGCCGCCATCATCGCGGCGGGCACCGTCGCACTCACGTGGACGCTCGGCACCTGGCTTGGCACGCCCGCGGCGAAGCGTGCCGAAGCAGACATGGCGCGGGCGACGGCGACGCCGGGCCTGCGCAACGTCACCTTCATCATCCAAGGCAAGGGCGCCCTCTACATCGACACCGCGCTCGTCGCCGCCGAGGCCTCAGATGCGCTGTCGCGCGAACTTTCTCCGGGTCCGCACGAGGCCAAGGTGGTAGGCGCGCGACGCACGGCGACGACGGCCTTCGTCGTCCCGCGCGACGGCTCGGTGCCCCCGGTGAAGCTCGACGTCAGCGTGCGACCGCCTGTCTTGGCGACAGGGGGCGCAGGCACGTCGAGCGGCACAGCAGGCAGCGCGCCGCTCGTGCGCACCGACGCGAGCAAGAACAAGGTCGTGCAATTTCGCACCGCCGGCGGCCGCTGGGTCAACGTCTACGTCGACGACGTGCTCGTGGCGCGCGAACGCCAAAGCCCGGTCGGTCTGCCGCTCACCTACGGCATGCACCGCGTGCGCTTCGTCAACCCCTGCTGCGAGCCGTACGAGCTCACCGTGGCGGTGAGTGACACCGAGCCCCCGTTGCAGGAGGCCGTCGACCTCAAGCCGAGCCCAGCGCGGCTCTACATCGACGGCGCGCCGCAAGGCTCTCTCGTCGAGGTGGCGGGCAAGCGCGTTGGCCTCAACCCCGGGGAGCCCGTATACGTACCCATGCACAGCCTCGAGCCGGCCGAGCACTGGGTGGTCGTCACCAAGGGCGAACACGTGCTGTTGCGGGAGCGCACAACCTTCGAACCAGGCCGCGACAGAAGACTTGCAGTGCAGGCCGGCGCCCTGTAACCGATAGGCTATGCTCTGCTGCGCCGTCGCTGCGCTCGCGCTCTTGGCGCAGCCACCCGCCGATCCGGGCGATGTCGAGAGCCAGCTGCGCCGCGCCAAGAACGAGTACGCCTACGGCAACTACGAGCAGGCCGCGACGCAGCTGCGCGCCCTCATCTACCCGATGACGCTGACGCGCGACGAGCAAGTCATCGAGGCGCGCAAATACCTCGCCCTGTCGTACTACTTGCTCGGCAAGAACGCCGCGGCCGCCGAGGAGCTCACGAAGCTGCTCTACCTGTCTCCCGACTTCCAGTTCGACCCCTACGCCATCGCGCCGCCGGTCATTGAGTTTCTAGAGATCATCCGCGACAAGTTGAAGCCCGAGCTCGACGCCATAAGGCAGCGCAAGAGCGACGACAAGCTCCTTGCATCGTCGCGCGTCGGCTTTGTGCGCATCGTCGAACAGACCTTCTACGAGCGCTCGGAGTTCGCGACCCTCATGCCCTTCGGCGTCGGCCAGTTTCAAAACGGCGACGCGGGGCTCGGCGTCAGCTTCGCGCTCGGCGAGCTCGCCCTGCTCGGCGCCAACCTCGGCGCCTATCTGTGGACGACGAGCCTCGGGGACTACAGCGCCGCCGACCGCCGTCTCGCGCAAAGCCTGACCATAGCGCAGTACGCGAGCGCCGGCCTGTTCGGCCTGTTGTGGAGCTTCGGCGTCTTTCAGGCGCGGCTCAACTTCGCGCCGCTCGTCGTTGGCCCGCGCAACACGCGCGAAGAAGCGCTACCGCAAGGCGGCCAGCGCGGGGGTGCGCCGGCGGGGGCGCCGCTGTTGCCAACCATGCCTGCCGCACCCACGTCGCCCTCGTCACCCGGCCCGGCACCAACGCCCACTGCGCCCTCCGAGCCATCGGCGCCGAGCGCACCCACGTCTCGCTCAATCGCGCCTCTTGGATTGATGCTCGGGTTCGAGCTGCGCTTCTAGCCGCCGCGCCGAAGCACATGCAGTGGCAACAAAAATGGGGACATTCTGGTTTATTCGCACCGGCGATTCCGAAAGGGCCTGAAGGCAACGCATAACGCCGATCTCGGCCATCTTGGCGAGGGTCTGGGCCCATGACACCCGGTTGCGCAGCGGTAGCAGTTGGCGTATCTGTATGACGCAGAGGCCACACATGTCATACAAGATGCGCTCCGCGGCGAAGACCGCCATCACCGTTCGTGTACCTGCGGCTCGCGTGCGTCAGCTCATGCGTGCGCGGCGGAGCACGACTCAGTCGGAGCTCATCAACATGCTGCTTGCAGAAGAGGCAGAACGACTGCGCTCCCAAAAGGTGCTACGGGAAACCACCGGGATCGCCAAGGCCTCCGACTTCGATGATCAGCTTCTTTGACACGAACGTCCATGTGGCCTTGCTGCGGGGCGAGCTCGCCCTGGAGTCGCTCTTAGCCCAGGCGGGCGGCGGGCCGATTCGCATGTCGCCGGTGGTCGCCAACGAGCTGCTACGCGGCGCCAGGGGAAAGGCGGCCCGCGCCGTCGAAAGGCTAGTCGTCAAACTGTTGCCAATCGAGCCGCCGTCTTGGAGGCAGTGCTGGCTCGAAGCGGGCAGAGTGATGCGGCCGATCTTCAGAGACCACGGGGACGTCGGGCTCGCGCGCCTGCAAAACGACGTGCTGCTGGCGTTGACCGCCCGTCACACGGGCGCCGCGCTAGCAACGCTGGATGGCCATTTCGCGACGCTCCAGAGGCACATCGCCTTCAAGCTGATCGCACCGTTGTAGCCAAAACCAGCCCGACGAGCGGCGCTTCGTGCGCGGCTCATATAGGCGGCCCTCGCTGCGGAACTGGGCCGCGTGCCTTCTAGGGGCTTTCTGCTCGACGGCCACGACCTTGATGTTGAAGACGTGGTTGTCGCCAACGTCGAACAGGTAGATGTCGCACCTCGAACCGGAGGACGCCGCCAGCGTTGTCGAGCGGGACGTCCACCTTCAGGTCGAACAACGCCATCCGAGCTGACGCTCGAGGATGCGGCGAACCTTCCCTCGGTGGTGGCTGGTCGGCTCGGCCGTGCCGACGGTGACGCAGTCGATGAGCGCCGCACCGTACTCCTCGTCGAGCGAGAAAGGCCGCGTCGGTGACTTGGAGCGTCGGGATGACCAGCGCGCGATCGAGAGAGCCCTCGATCGTCCATCTTGGGTCTCCGTCTCGGGGCTCTACGGCCGACGTGCCGGCCTCAGCGCAGCCGGTGGATATCTCGCCCAGGCCACAGAAATCAACGGGATTTTCAGGATCTTGCCGGATTTCGTCGGGTTTGGTTCCATTCTGCGCAGGCCGGCCGTCGGTACTGCGAAATAGTTGGCGGGTAGGTCAGTGAGCAATCGTGCCGATACGCCCATAGACATTGACGCCACAAACCAATGTGGCTACATTGTACATCATGAACGTCGGCACGGCCGCACTACGCAACCGTTTGAGCTTCTACCTCAACAAAGTCCGCGGCGGCCAACGCGTGGTGGTCATGGACCGCGGTCGACCCGTGGCGCAGCTCGTCCCGTACGCCGCCGCAGCCGACGACCTCGCCGCCCGCATCGTCGAGATGACCGCCGAGGGCCTGCTCACGCGTCAAGCGGTCCGCCGGCGAGCCCCTGTCACGCCCGTGACCCTGCACAAGACCGACCGCAAAGCCTCAACGCTCGTGAGCCAAATGCGCGACGAAGAATGAGCGCGGCTCACTTCATCGACACGTCGGCGCTCATCAAACGCTACATCGCCGAGGCGGGCGGCGCCGCGTTACAGGCGCGCTGCTTCGCCGACAAGAAGGCCGAGATTGTGACATCGGCCCTCACCTACGCCGAAATGCACGCGACCCTAGCCCGCCTCGTCAGAGACGGCGCGCTCACCGTACAGGAGCACGAGGCCATCGTGACGAGCTTCGAGACCGACTGGTCCACGTTCGTCGTGGTCGAATTCGGGCCTAACGTCCGCCGCCTCGTGCCCGAGCTCGCGCGGACGCACACGTTGCGCGGCGCAGACCTCGTACAATTGGCGTCAGCCGTCTATATGCGCGCGAGCCAGGCGATGAGCCTCTTCGTCGCCTGCGACATTGCCCTCGCGAATGCGGCGGCACTCGTGAATCTGCCCGTGTTCAACCCCGAGGTCGCGTAAGCAAGGCCGGGGGCGGGGCCACGAAGCACAAGCACCGCGAAACCACAAGCAGTGGCGCCCCCCCCCACGCCTAGACTATGCTGCCGCTCGTCAAGGGAGTGTCTGCCATGCCCGTGCTCGTCCAACGCAACCTCGAGGGAGTCGAAAAGCGCTACCCGCTGTTCAAGAACATCACGCGCCTCGGCAGCGACCCGACGTGCGACGTCACGCTCGCCGGCGACGACGTGGCCGCCGACCACATCCAGATCGTGCGCGAAGACGATGGTTATGTAGCCGCCTCGCTCGGCCGCGGCCGGCCCATGCTCATCAACGGCAAGAAGGAGCGCCGAGCGCACTTGCGTGATGGCGACATCATCGACATCGGCGATCAGATCCTGACCTTCGCGCAACATGATGCGCCCGCCTCGAGCGGCGAGACACCCCCCGAAGAGACGCGCGCCAGCGTCAACGCCTACAAAGAGATCGTCGGCTTCTCCGAGAAGCTGCTGCGCAGCCGCGACTTGGGCTCGCTCCTGACGACGCTCATGGACACCGTGGTCGAGCTCACCCGCGCCGACAAGGGCTTTCTCGTCTTGTTCGAGGACGGTGTGCCAGTCGTCAAAGTGGCGCGCAACGTGCAGCGCGAGAACATCGAGGGCGCTGTGACGCAGCTCTCCGACAGCATCCTCGCCAAGGTCGTGCGCGAGCAGCAGCCCGTCATCGTCAGCGACGCCCTCAACGACCGCGAGTTCAAGTCGTCCGTCTCGGTGATGAACTTGAAGCTCTGCTCGGTCATGTGCGTGCCCTTGACTGACCGGGGCGAGCTGTTCGGCCTCATTTACTTGGGCAGCAACCGCGTCGTCTCGCTCTTCGAGCCGAGCATGCTCGACGCGGTGACGGTGTTCGCCTCGCACGCTTCCTTGCTCATCAGGAACGCCATGTCGCTCGACGACCTGCGCGCGAGCAACGCCTCTTTGCGCACGCAGCTCGAAGAGAAACGCTTCGGGGAGATCATCGGCTCCTCTGAGCGCATGCAGGATATTTATCGGAAGATCCGTAAAGTCGCCCCGACCGACATCTCGGTGCTCATTACCGGCGAGACCGGCACCGGCAAGGAGCTCATCGCGCGCGAGATCCACCGCCGCTCGGACCGGGGCGACAAGCCGTTCGTCGTCGTCAACTGCGGCGCCATCCCCGAGAACCTGCTCGAAAGCGAGCTCTTCGGCCACGTGCGCGGCGCGTTCACCGGCGCCATCGCCACGCGCGACGGGCGCTTCCAAGCCGCGCATCAGGGCTCACTCTTCCTCGACGAGATCGGCGAGATGTCGGTTTCCTTACAGGTCAAGCTGCTGCGCGCCCTGCAAGAGAAGGTCGTCACCAAGGTCGGCGAAACGCGGCCCGAGACCGTGGACATTCGTGTCATAGCGGCGACTCACAAGAACCTCGATCAGGAGATCGCCGCGAATCGTTTCCGCGAAGATCTCTACTACCGCCTCAACGTCGTCGGCATCCACCTGCCGCCCTTGCACGAGCGCGGCGAGGACTTGATGCTCATCGCGCGCTACCTCATCAAGCGCTACGTCGAGGAGTACAACTCGAAGGTCAAGGGCTTCTCACCACAGTGCGTGATGATGATGAAGAAGTACTCCTGGCCGGGCAACATCCGCCAACTCGAGAACCGCATCAAGAAGGCGGTCATCATGTCGGAGCGCATGCAGCTCGCGCCCGAAGACTTGGAGCTCTCCGACCAAGACTTGGAGCCCGTCATGCCGCTCAATCAGGCACGCGAAGACTTTCAACGGCGCTACATCAACGAAGTCCTCGCGCGCAACAACGGCAACCGCACCAAGACCGCGCACGACCTCGGCGTTGATCCGCGCACCATCTTCCGCCACCTCGAGCGCGAAGACGAAGAGGACCCGAGCCGACCGGTCAAGACCGACCCCTAGACCCCCACGTTTGTCGATGCTCTCGCGCTCACGCCTCCCCACCATGGATCGCGCCCGGCAAGGACAGCGTTGTCATAGCGCCGCCGCGCCCGCAGTCGCGCTGCGAGCCGAAGGTGCTGAAAATGTTTGTGATTCCATGGACGGCCGGCGTGGCACTCGGCTTGCATCCGCAGGCACTATGATGATGCTCGCGATTCCGATCGCTGTCTTGGCCGCGGGGTGCCTCATGCCACCTCCCGTGCAAGAGGTGTCGGCGCCGCAAAACCAGCCGCCGCGCATCCTCAAAGACTCGCTCTCGCCCTTCCCGGCCAAGGGGCCCTACCACCTCAACACCTACTGCGAAAGGTACACGTACAATGCGCCGGTCACCGATCCCGACCCCGACGACAGGCTGTACTGGCGCGTCTTCCTCGACTACGCGACCGACTCGCGCCCAGGCGATGCCGTAGGCGGCGACACCGCACCGAAGGGCGACACCGTGCAGCTCTCGTTCTCGGTCAGCCCCACCGACGCGCGCTTTGGCGGACGTCTGCTCGACCCGCACCTCATCGAGCTCTTCGTGAGCGATCGTCCCTTCTACACCGACAGCCGCGACCCGCTCGGACGCGCCGTGCCCGAAGACGCGCTCACCGACTCCGCCATTTGGACCGTGCTACTCGAGCAAGGCCAGGAGCAATCGCCATGCGAGCCGCAGTAGCCCTCGCGCTCGCCTACCTGGCCGCGACCGTCGCCATCATCGGCCTCGCGAGCTGCGGGATCGACCTCAACAACCACAGCGGGGCCGGCAAGGAGTGCTTCAGCCTCGATGACTGCGGCGCCGAGCAGATCTGCTTCCTCGGCGCTTGCCAGGAGCCGGGCTACGCCTTTCAAAACGTCTACGTCGAAATGCTGCCTCCGGCGAGCTCGGGCTACCTCGAACAGCAGACACCGGGGCCCATCGACCTATCGAGCGGCTCGCAGACCCTCGCGCTGCAGGACGCCGTCACGCTGAGCGGCAATGTCGTCGGGTCGGTAGGTACGCTCGCCGGCACCCTCTCGGCCGTCTCCGATGGCAGTGCTGGGATCCCCGGACGCAAGTTGCAGCAACAGACCGCGGCCGACGCCACCTCGGGCTTTTCGCTGCGCGTGGTGCCCGGCTCGTACGTGCTCAAGTTCGCACCCTACGGCACGATCGACACGCTCGCGACGCTGCCGCCCGTGACCTACGCCGCGCGCGTCATCGCCGAGGGCCACGCCCCCGAGGACCTGCGCTACCCGCCGAACGACACCCTGCTATCCATCCACGGCCGCCTGCGCTACTCGAGCTCGGTGACGACCGGCGTGGCGGGCGCGCTCGTCTCGGGCACGTCGGCGACGACAACGGGCGAGGCGCTCACCTCGACCACGTCGGTGAGCAACCAAGACGGCGAATATACGCTCGTCTTTCCACCCGGCGCCAAAGCCATCACTGTCAAGGTGCAGCCCGGCAGCACGCAAGCGACCGGCGTCGCCTCGACGCCCCAGAACCCGCTCGTACCGGAGGCCACGGTCGCGGTGGCGCGCACCTCCACCGACCAAGCGCGCCTCGAAGACGTGGTGTTCGGCATGCTGCCCGAGACCGTGCTCGTCTCTCCGTCAGTGCGCAGCACGACCGACGAGCCGATACCGAACGCCAGCGTCGTCTTCGAAGGCACGATCGGCGACCTGCGCGGCAAGTTCGTCACCAAGATCGACACCGACGCGAGCGGCACGGCCGCTGTGGCCACGCTGTGGCCGGGCGACTATCGCATCAGCGTCGTGCCGGGCAAAGGCCAACCCTTCGCGGTCTCATCGACGTGGATCAAGATCGAGGCCAAGAGCACGCCGCAAATCGTGCTCATCGTCGGACACAAGGTGAAGCTTTCGGGCACGGTGTTCGCGAGCGACGGCACGCCGGTGCCCGCCGCGCGGCTGACCCTCGCGCCGCGCCGCGGCCCAACCGGCTCGGGCAGCAGCAGCACGAGCCCGTACGCGCTGTCGCGCGAATCGACCTCCAGCACCGACGCGGACGGGCTGTTCGAGATGGCGGTCGACCCCGCCACGGTCGAGGGTACGGCCGAGTACGAGCTGACGATCGAGCCCGAGCGCGCGAGCCGCCTTCCGCGCCACCGCGAGCTCATTCGCGTCGGGGCGAACGACGTGGTGCAGAACATCACGCTCTATCCGGCGACCTTCATCTACGGGCGAGTGCTTGCACCGAGCGGCAACGCGGTCCCCGAGGTGAGCGTCGCCTTCTACTCCCTCGACTTGAGCTCCTCGGAGCCCGTCCTCATCGGCCTCGGCTTTACGACCACCAAGGGCGAATTTGCAGTACCCTTGCCGACCGTTGCCCGGTAGACTCGCTTGCATGGCAGAGGAGCAACGGGCGAAAGCGAGCGCCCTTTGGCGATTCGTCGCGTGGAGCGCCTTCTGGGCGGTCGGTATCTACTTCTGCGTCGCGGTAGCCGGCAGCGTCATCGTCAGCCTCTACGGCAGGCCGCCCGCACACGACATGGCAGAGTCGGTATGGCGCGCCCGCCAACGGATCTGGTGCATCAACCAGTTGACCGGCCTGCGCGATGAGCTCGATGCTGAGGTGACGCACGAGCTGTCGTATCTGCGTCCGCAAGCCCCGGCCACCGAGAGCCGCTGGTCATCGTGGCGCTCCGACTTCGAAAACTCCTATGAAGAGGCGGCCACACCTTGCGCCACCGAGCTCGAGCGGGCCATGGCCGACGCCTACCGCGACCTGTGGGCTCTCTACCACGCCTCGAGTCAAGGCGTCGCCACCGTCACACATAGTCGCGGCGTCCTGCTACCGGCGCTCAGTCGGCGGATCGACGCGCTCAAGGCCGCCGCGCCGGCTGCGGCACCGTAGCGCGGCAAGCCTTGTCAAGCCGCACAACCGCACACATCGGCGCCGACTTCGAGCCTTTTCGCGGACGACCTGCTAGCCTGTGATGAATGGTCCTAGCCGTCAACGCCCTGTTCGAGCTCAAGCTGCCTAGCCGCTCGCGCGTCATGCTCCTCATGCGCGACGACCCGCAGCGAGCCGAGCTCGCCTTAGCGCTCGACCGATACGACATCGTCCTGGTCGACAGCACGGAGTCTGCGCTCGCGCAGATGGTCGAGTCGACCTTCGCGGTGGTCATCGCCGCGAGCGACCTGCCTGACGGGTCCGGCATCGACTTGCTCCTGCGCGCCTTGGCCGTGCAGCCACACCTCGGGCGCATACTCCTTGCGCCCCTCGACGCCGGCCCCGTGCTCACCGCCGCTGTCAACCAGGCCCGCGTGCACGGCATCGTGACGCCCTCGACGCCGACGAGCGAGATCGCCGCGCTCGTCGCCAAGGTGGCGAGTTCGGCTGGGCACGCCCTCGTGCAGGAGCACGAGCACCGCACGCTCTTTAGCCTCGCGGTCGACGACCGCACAGGCCTGCCGACACGAGTGATGGCCCAAGCCCAAGCCGCCGCCTGGTTGCGCCACGGCGGCTTTCTCGGCGCGCTGGCCATCGACGCGAGCGAGATCTGGGCGACGCAGCTCGCGCTCGGGCAGGAATACTTCACGCAACTCAGCGCCCACTTCTTGGCCATCCTGCACGACATGCAGGGCCGCTTCTTTCGCGCCGAAGACCTGCTCGTCATCGACGAAGTCGAGAGCCCCTACTTCTGCGTCTTTTTGGCGCACCCGCGCGAGGAGCGCGTCTCGTGCGCGCACGACGTCGAGCGCATCGCCGTGCGCGTGCAAACCCACCTGACGCGTGAGCTAGCGCGCCGCGCGGGCGTGCCTGGCGAATCGTGTCCGCGCGTCGCCGTCGGGCACGGCTTCGCGCTGTGGAACCCGCACCTTTCGGAGCTCTCGCTCATACGGCAAGCCATCGACGCCGCGCGAGAGACGGCTCGGCAAATCCTTCTGCAAGAGCAAAGCGCGCGTAAGAGCCAACTGCAGCGCATCATCCTCGACCAGCAGATCAAGAGCGTCTTTCAACCCATCTTTGCGCTGCGCGACAAGTCCGTGCTCGGCTACGAGGCCTTGAGCCGCGGACCCGCGGACACCGAGTTCGAATCGCCGGCGTTTCTCTTGAGCATCGCCGACTCGGCCGGTCTTACGGTCGAGCTCGACCGCGTCTTTCGCGCCCAGGCGTTCGAGAACGCGCAGCGCCTGCCGAAGGAGTCCAAGATCTTCGTCAACACGTTGCCGTCCACGGTGTACGATCCTGAGCTACGCGCGAGCCGCCTGACACGCAACCTCGAGCGCCTCGCGATCGACCCGCGCCGCGTCGTGCTCGAGTTCAGCGAGCGCTACGTGGTTCCGAATCAACGCCAGCTCTCCGACGCCCTCAAAGAGCAACGCGCCCTCGGCATCGAGCTCGCCATCGACGATGTCGGGACAGGCTACTCCGGTCTCGAGCGAATCGCGACGCTCGAGCCCGACTATCTCAAGATCGACCAATCGCTCGTGCGCCACGTCGCCACGCGCGGCGTCAAGCGCTCGGTGGTCACCGCCCTCGTGCGCATGGCCGAGGACATCGGCGCCGCGGTGGTGGCCGAAGGCATCGAGACCGAAGACGAGCGCCTGTGCCTCATCGATATGGGGGTGCATTTCGGCCAAGGCTTCCACCTCGCGCGACCGCAAGTCATTTAGAGGAGCCCGTCGAAAAAAAGACGGCGCACCCGCTCCCGCTCCCGCTCCCGCTCCCGAAAAAAGCGCCGTGCTTGCAAGAGCAAGTCCTGGAGTGGGAGCGGTTGACCCTGGCGGAGGCCCGTGGTTTCACAGGCGGCATGTCCATACCCGCCTCGACCCCTGCGCTTGCCCGCCCGCCCGCTTTTGACGACGCCGCGTTTCGCCACCGGCGTATGCAGAACTGGCTCGTGCTCGGCCTCTTGTACTCGTTCTTCTACATGACGCGCTACAACCTGAGCGCGACGATGCCCAACCTGGCGGCCGAGTTCGGCTGGACCAACACGCACCTCGGCGTCTTCGAGACCATGATGCCGTTCGTCTACGGCCTCTCCGTGCTGCTCAACGGCCCCCTCGCCGACCGCATCGGCGGCAAGAAGGCTTTCCTCTTCGGGGCGCTCGGCGTGGCCACAATGAACGTGCTCTTCGCGCTGCAAACTCAGCTCGTCGACGTCCCGGCGGTGATGCAGGGGGCGGGCAAGAGCGCCGTGCTCGTCACGCCGGCAGTGCTCAAGTTCGGCCTCAGTGGCAATGGCGCCCTCGCGCTGATGGCCGTCACCTGGGCCGTCAACGGCTACTTCCAGTCGTTCGGCGCGCTGTCAATCGTCAAGGTCAATGCGCAGTGGTTTCACAGAAGCGAGCGCGGCACCTTCTCCGGCATCTTCGGCGTGCTCATTCGCTTTGGCATCCTGCTCGGCTTTCAGGCCGTGCCGCTCATCGTCAAGATGTTTGGGCTCGCCTACGGCTTCGCGGTGCCCGCCGCGCTCGTCCTCGTGCTCTTCGTCGCCAACGCCTTCTTCATGGAGAACGCCCCCGCCGACGCTGGCTTTGGTAACCTCGACACCGGCGACGACGGCGACGCCAACGACGAGGCCGCGCCTTCCTTCGCCTTCGTCGTCAAGAAGGTCTTCGCCAACCGCGCGGCCTGGATCATCGCCGGCGCTTCGATGATGATCGGCCTCGTGCGCCGCACGACGGTCGATTCGTGGTGGCCAAAGTACTTCGCCGATATGCACCTGCCCGCCGGGGCCGACAACTCGACCTACGGCCCCTACATCATGACGAGCTGGGGGATAGCGCTCGTCGGCATCGCCGGCGGCTTCGCGTTCGGCATGACGAGCGACCGCCGCTTTGGCAGCCGACGCGCGCCGGTCATCACCATCGGCTTTATCGGAATGGTGGTCACGCTCGTCATCTTCGGGCTCGCGGATCGCTTGGGCATCGGCCCGTGGGGCGCCGCCGTGCTGCTGCCCATCATGTCGTTCTTCATCAACGGCGCGCACGGCATGATCGGCGGCGCGGCCTCGATGGACTTGGGCGGCAAGAAGGCCGCGGCCACCGCCGCCGGCATGTTCGACGGCATTCAGTACTTGGGCGCGGCGCCCTTCGCTGGGCTCGGCATGGGCTACGTCATCGATCACTACGGCTGGGGCGCTTGGCAGTGGACCCCCATCCTGCCGGCCGTCATCGGCGCCCTGCTCATCTCCACTCTGTGGAACGCGTCACCGAGCGGCCACACGCCTGCGGTGCCCGCGCCTCTCGGCGCGACGCAAGCACCTCGCGGCTGAGTCGCACCGCTCGGTAGCGACGCGCCCGTGCGAGCGGCCTGATGCTACACCTCATCGACAGCCCCGACGACCCCCGCCTAGGCCCATACACGGAGCTGCGCGATCGGCATCTGCGCCGCGACCACAACCTCTTCGTCGCGGAGAGCGAGTTCGTGGTGCGCCGGCTGCTCGCGAGCGCCTGCCTCGTGCGCTCGGTGCTCGCAACGGCTGGCCGCGCCGAAGCTCTCGCCGCGCTGCGCCCCGACGTCGATGTCTTTTCGGCCTCACCGAGCCTCATGCAAGCCGTGATCGGCTTTCCATTCCATCGCGGCGTCGTTGCGCTCGGCGAGCGTCCGGGCGCGACAGCGTGGCCGACGCCCTTTCGACGTGCCCTGGTCATCGAAGACCTGACCGACGTCGATAACCTCGGCGCGCTCTTGCGCGAGCAGCACGGCCTGCGGCTCATCGCGGCGACGCGTTGACCATCCCGATGGCACCGCACGCCGACTCGCTCAATGTCGCGGTGTCGGCGGCGGTCATCCTGCATACCCTCGCTACCTGAGGGGGTATGGCGCCTACGCCGCAGCCCCGGCAGCAGCCGCTTGCATCCCCGCTGCGCTGCCCTCGCCTTCAGTCGGTGCCGCCTCGGCAAGCTCGATGAGATCCACGTTCTCGAGCGTTCGATCGAGGTCGAGGATGAGCACGAACTTCTTGCCGACCTCGGCCATGCCGCTGAGGAACTTGGCGTGCGCCCGAGTGCCGAACGTCGGGGGGGGCTGAATGCGCCCGGCCGGCAGATCGACGACCTGGCTGACGGCATCGCACAGGATGCCGACGACCACGGACTCCCCCTCCATCGCCAACTCGACGATCACGACGCAGCTGCGTTTGGTCACCTCGGTCGGCGGCAGGCCGAAGCGCACCGCCAAGTCGACGAGCGGCACCACGCAGCCGCGCAGATTGACGACGCCCCGAATCGCCGCGGCCGCCGCCGGCACATGCGTGACCGTCGAGAACTCGATGATCTCTTTGACCCGCACGATACTGATGGCGTACTCCTCGCCCGCGGCCAGGAAGCTCAGGTACTGGTTCAGCTCATTGCCTGTCTCAGCCATGACGCTCTCCTTGGGCTAGAACGCGGTAAATTCATGGTTGCCGCCGGCCGGCACCCGGGCATGGCCATTACTCGGATCATGATGACCACTAGCCGCCTGGTGCGCCAGCGCCGACGGGGCGTGCGCCTTGGCCGCAAGGAGGTGACCGTGCGCCGCCAGAGCCTGACCCGCTTGCACGTGCGTCATCGGCATCGCGTGCGGCATCGCGCTCGGCGCCCGCAGCGCGTCCTGCGCGGTCAACTTGAAGTAGGCCATCTGCTGCTGCAAGGCCTCGGCCTGCGCAGCCATCTCCTCGGCCGTGCTCGCGAGCTCCTCGGCGGCCGCGGCGTTGCGCTGCGTCACCGTATCCATATCGGCGATGGCCTTGTTCATCTGCGAAATCCCGGAGGCCTGCTCGCCCGATGCGGCGGTCACCTCTTGGACGAGCTCGGTCGTCTTTTGAATCGACGGCACGAGCTCGGCGAGCAGCCGGCCCGACTTCTCGGCCACGTTGACGCTCAGCGTCGCGAGACCGCTTATCTCCTTGGCGGCGAGTTGACTGCGCTCGGCGAGCTTGCGCACCTCGGTCGCGACGACCGCGAAGCCCTTGCCGTGCTCGCCCGCGCGGGCGGCCTCGATGGCCGCGTTGAGGGCGAGGAGGTTCGTCTGGTAGGCGATCTCCTCGATGATCGAGACCTTCTCGGCGATGGTGCGCATGGCCGACAGGGTCTCGGAGACCGAGCCGCCGCTGTCGCTGGCGTCGCGCGCCCCCTTGACCGCCATCTGCTCGCACTGCTTGCTGTTCTCGGCGTTCTGGGTGATGGAGGCGCTGATCTCCTCGAGGCTCGCCGTCGTCTCCTCGACCGAGGCCGCCTGCTCGGAGGTGCCCTGCGAGAGGTTTTGCGAGGTCGCCGCCACTTGTGATGAGGCGCTCGAGAGTCCCGAGGCGCCGTTGCGCACCTCGGCGATGATCGAAGCCAAGCGCTCGGACATCGTGCGAATCGCTAGGCAGAGCTGCCCCGTCTCGTCCTTCGAGCGCACCTCGACCGTCTGCGACAAATCACCGGCAGCAATGCGTTGGGCATGCTGCACAACCTCGGCGAGCGGCTTCTTGATGCGGCTCGAGAGGAATAACGCGAGGAACACCGCCGCGGCGAGCGCGCCGACGATGATCCCCATCATGGCCTGACGCGACTGCGTGTAGGCCTTCTCGCCATCCGCGGAAGCTTCCTCCATCAGGGCGAGCTTGCTCGCGTCAAGCTTCTCGAGGTCTTCGTCGGTGCGCGCCATCAAGGCGCGGGTGTCGTTGAGCAGCTTCTTGGCCTGGTCGCGGCGCCCTTCGCGCGCCAGGGCGACGATCCGATCCTCGAGGCCCCGCATCTCGCGCACGCTCTCGTCGATCTTCTGCACCGCAGCGCGCTCCTGGTCGTTTGCCATCGTGCTCTTGAGCTTCTCCCAGGCGTCGCGATACGCCGCGTCGTCGCGCCGGATGTCGGCCATACGCTTGTCGACGTCCTCGGCGTTGTTGTCGAGGATGGCGTCGCGTACGTCCCGACTCACGATGAGGAGCTGGATCTCCGCCTCCTTGAGCTCAGTGAGTCCAAGCGCGTGGCTGTCGTGCATCTCGTTCAGATGTTCGTAGATGATGCGCATACCGCCGATGCCCTCGTAGCCGACGAAGGCCATCATCGCGGCGACGAGCAGGTACCCCAAGATCAACTTCGAACCGATGCCGAGATTTTCGAACCACTTCATGGCGATCCCCTTTTTTGCGTTGTGCCGCCGACGACGGCGACCGAAGTTGCGTTCACTACAGGTGCGACTTCTCTGCGCGTGACCTCTCCTCGTGCAAACGTGTGCAATACAGAGCCATGCCGGCGTGCGAGCCGAGCAAGGCAAACAACTCTCGATCGTTATCCTCGAACCCGGCCTTCTGCGTCAGGAGGCTGTAGACGACGATCACGCCCGTCGGCCTACCGGCCACCTTGAGCGGTACGCAGGCGGTGATGCCATGCGGACCCGGGTCGTACTGATGGGTCGGCTTGTCCGACAGGTAGGCATCGCCGCTCGCGAGAGCGCGCTGCACCTCGGGCTTGTCGGCCGGCAGGGCCGCGCACACGGCCTCATCGACCCCGACCGCGGCGCACAGCTTGAGTTTTTGGTCGGACGGATCAACCTCGAAGATGGCGTGCTCTTCGGAGCCGATGAGGTTGGTGATAATCTCCTGGGCGATGGCCAGCACCTCGGCCCGCGTCAGAGTCTCGTGCAGCTGGTAGCTCGCGACGTAGAGGTTGGCGAGGTGCGAGTTCTGGCGCTCGAGTTGCAGGAAGCGCTCTTCGTCGAGGCGCTTGGCGGCCTCGAGCTTGGCTGGATTCGACGGGGCGACCGATGGCTGACGCGGGATGCACGCCTCGAGCTGCTGTTTGACCGCCTCGAGCTGTCCGGCAAGCTTGTCGCGCTCGGCCTGCACCGCGAGGAGCTCGGCGCGCGTGCGCTCGAGATCCTCGTGCACCTCGCGCACGTAGGCGCGCGTCCCCTCGGTGACCGACCGCACGTAGGCAGCGGTTCCCTTGTCGTCGCGCTCAGTCATCACGCCCCCCCCCGGCTTAACGTAGGTAGTTTCGCACCTTGGCGACGAGCTCAGTGCCGTCGATGGGCTTGGTCACGTAGTCGCGGCAGCCGCTCTGAAAGCCCGTCTGCACGTTGAGCGCCTCGCTGCGCGTCGTCACCATGATGATCGGGATATCGCGGGTCTCGAGACGCGTCGTGATCTGCTTGCAGGCGTCGAAGCCGCCGAGCCCCGGCATCATCACATCCATGAGGATGAGGTCGGGATGCTCGCTCAAGGCCTTATCCACACCTTCTTGCCCGTTCTTGGCCGTGACGAGCAGGTAGCCCTCTTTGTTGAGCAACATGCGCTCCATCATCAGAACCGTGGAGCTATCGTCGACGAGCAGAATCTTCTTGGTTGGCATCGTGGCTCCCCTTGTGTCTCACCCGCTCGACGCTCAGCCGAGGCTGACGGCATGGGCGACGGTATCGACAAGAGAGCAACAACCGTGCCCGCACGAGGGCGAGCAAAGGGGACCGCACGAGCGAGCAAGATCGGGGACTTGCGAATCGAGCCCCGGGGGTGCGGGGGCCGCACTGTCTAGGAATGAGACTCGTTTCTAGACTACGGAATAAAAAAAGGGGCCCGACGAGGGCCCCTTCTAGGTCTTAGTCAACGCGGCAGCGGCTGCCGCGCGCGGCATCAGTCGGACGAGCCGACCGAGCGCCGCTTAGTAGTCCATACCGCCGCCCATGCCGCCCATACCGCCCATGCCACCGCCGCCGCCGGCCGACATGTGCTTGTCTTCGCGCTTGGGCTTCTCGGCCACCATGCAGTCGGTGGTCAACATGAGCGCCGCCACTGAGGCCGCGTTCTGCAGAGCCGTGCGCACGACCTTGGTCGGGTCGATGACGCCCATGGCCAACATGTCGCCGTACTGCTCGGTCTGCGCGTTGAAGCCGAAGTTGATCTCCGTGCTCTCGCGAACCTTCTGCAGCACGATCGACGCATCCACACCGCCGTTGCCGGCGATCTGGCGCAGCGGCTCTTCAATCGCGCGCCGCACGATGTTGAGGCCGAACTGCTGGTCGCCGTCGAACTTGAGCTTCTCGAGCGCCGGCAAGCAGCGCAGCAACGCCACACCGCCGCCCGGGACAATGCCTTCTTCGATGGCCGCACGGGTCGCGTGCAGCGCGTCTTCGACGCGCGCCTTCTTCTCCTTCATCTCGGCTTCGGTGGCCGCGCCAACGCGCACCACTGCCACGCCGCCGACCAACTTGGCGAGACGCTCCTGGAGCTTCTCACGGTCGTAGTCGCTCGTCGTGTCGTCGATTTGCACGCGGATTTGCCCGACGCGCGCCTCGATGTCCTTCTTCTTGCCCTTGCCGTCGACGATGGTGCAGTTGTCTTTGTCGATGACGATGCGCTTCGCCTGGCCGAGGTCCTTGATGGTCACGTTCTCGAGCTTGATGCCCAAGTCTTCGCTGATCATCTGACCACCGGTGAGGGTGGCGATGTCCTGCAGCATGGCCTTGCGGCGATCGCCAAAGCCCGGGGCCTTGACGGCGGCGACGTGCAGCGTGCCGCGCAGCTTGTTGACGACGAGCGTGGCCAAGGCCTCGCCCTCGACATCTTCCGCGATGATCATGAGCGGGCGGCTCGAGCGCGCCACGTTCTCGAGCAGCGGCAGGAGGTCCTTCATGTTCGAGACTTTCTTCTCGTAGATGAGGATGTAGGGGTCGTCGAGCGCGACTTCCATGCGCTCCGGATCCGTGACGAAGTACGGCGAGAGGTAGCCGCGGTCGAACTGCATGCCCTCGACCACTTCGAGCTCGGTGTCCATCGACTTGGCCTCTTCGACCGTGATGACGCCTTCCTTGCCGACCTTCTCCATGGCCTCAGCCAGGATCTTGCCGATGGTGGCGTCGCCGTTGGCCGAGATGGTGCCGACTTGCGCGATCTCTTTGGGGTCCTTGGTCGCCTTGCTGAACTTCTTCAAGTTCTCGATGACCGTCGCGACGGCGAGATCGACGCCACGCTTCAGGTCCATCGGGTTGGCGCCGGCGGCGAGGAGCTTGACGCCCTCGCGGTAGATGGCTTGCGCGAGCACGGTGGCGGTGGTGGTGCCGTCGCCGGCCACGTCGGAGGTCTTGCTCGCGACCTCTTTGACCATCTGCGCGCCCATGTTCTGGAAGCGGTTCTCGAGCTCGATTTCCTTGGCCACGGACACGCCGTCCTTGGTGACCGTGGGCGAGCCGAAGCTCTTCTCGATGATGACGTTGCGGCCCTTCGGTCCGAGCGTCACCTTGACCGCGTCGGCCAGCATGTTGATGCCCGAGAGGATGTGCTCGCGAGCGACTTGGTTATAAATGATCTCTTTGGCTGCCATTGTGTGTTCTCCTTAGAATGAATCTTCTTGCGATGAGTGACTGACTACTTGCCTTCGAGCACGCCGAGGACTTCATCCTCGCGCAGGATCAGGTGCTCGTTGCCGTCGATCTTGATTTCGCTGCCCGAGTACTTGCCGAAGAGGATGCGGTCGCCGACCTTCACGTCGAGCGCGCAGATCTTGCCGTCGTCGAGGCGCTTGCCGTTGCCGATGGCCACGACTTCGCCCTCCTGGGGCTTCTCTTTGGCGGTGTCGGGGATGATGATGCCACCGGCGCTCTTCTCTTCTTTCTCGATGCGGCGGATGAGGATGCGGTCTTGCAGGGGACGAAACTTCATTGGCTACTCTCCACGTTGTACACGCCCGAGGTGGGCGCGAGGTTCGGTAGGTCCTCTCAAAGAGGTGGCCGCAATATGCTGTCGCCAGGTCACTTGTCAAGGGCAAAACGCACTTTTGCCTGACGCACAACGACATGAAATCGTTGAAAATTGGCCCGATCGCTCAGCAGACCCACATCGAGGATCGCCAATTAGAAACGAGGTGTCAGACGCACGGCTGGCGAGATCGAGGATCGCCAACTAGAAGCGGCCCGACAAACCCACGACCGGCGACCATCGCCCGCCGCGCTCGACAACATTGAAGGTCGCCACAGGGAGCTCGGCGCTCGCCGACGGCGAGTACGCCACCGCATCACTCGACAGACTCATGGCGAAGAGCAACGACGAGCCGAGCACCCCCGTCAAGCCGCCGCCGTAACCCAGCAGATCGCTCTTGAGCACGCCACCAAGGATGGGCGCGGCGACGCCGACGCCCGCGAGGAGGTAGCCGAGCCACATGTACGGGTAGCTCGCCGTGGCCTCGAGGTCGCCCGTCGCCGCCACGGCCTTACCGTCGATGTAGCGCTGCGCGCCGACCCCAGAGGCGAGCAGGCCGCTGCCGTAGATGGCGGCGGCCAAGGCCAGCATCGGCAGGTTGGCCACGTCGCAGTCGCCGGCCGTGTCGTCCGGCGTACCGTCGGCTTGCGTTCTCCTGTTGCTGTCCCACGTCGAGGTCGTGAACTCGTAGCAGCGCCCGCCGACGACCGCACCGACGTAGCCGCCGCTGCGCCACAGCTCCTTGCCGGGATCGCCGAGCCTGCTGCTCTTGAGCAAGGCAATGAGCGCGCCCGTACCGACCGCCGTCATACCGACCCCGAAGAGGATCGAGCCCGAGCGGCGCTGTCCAGAGCCCAACGTCGGATCGAGGCGCTTGGCCGTCACTGCCGGCGCGACGGGCGCGGCGCTCGGGGTGTGGGTCGGCACCGCCGCGGGAGTCACCTCGGCGGCGGCCGCCGGGGTCGGGCTCGGAAGGCCAAAGAGCTTGTGGACGATGCCGGGCACGGCCTCGAGCAGCGCCTTGGCGTCGCCCTTGACGAAGTCGCTGCTGCGCGACTCGACCTTGACGCTCTTGATGTTGATGACCTTGATGGTGATGGCCCAGTCGTTGGCGAGCCGGGCGACCTTGGCGCCGAGCAACAGCTCGACGCCGAGCGCACCGCCGATGTCGGCCATGCAGGTCACGTCGTCGCAGCCGAGGAGTTGCTTTTGCTTCTCGAAGCCGATGAGCGCGTTGATGTCGTCTTGGCCGACGACCTCGAACGTGCCGAGCTCGTGCACCGCGGTGAGCAGATAGTCGTCGAAGAGTTTTGGCAGCTGGCCTTTGGCGCTTTGCTCCACCTGAGTCGAAATCACGGCCAGCTTCGGCCGCTCGGCGGCGGCGAGCGCGGGGACTGCCAAGACCACGAGGAGGGGGAGCAGCGCCTGGTGCATGGGCGCACCAAACCAGAGCGCGGCGGTTCGGTCAACGCGGCCGCCTGTAGTCCCACGATTGCTCACTGACCTGCCCCGCAAACTCTCCCAGATCAAGGTCGAGCACGGAGAGGTTCACGCAGAAGCAGGACGGGCGCTGGCTATCTCCCGAGCGCATTGCCGATGCGAAGAAGAGACCCATTGGACCGCCGATGCGATTCTTCAGGAAGACAAACGCCGGCTCGGCCAAAGAGGCGCCGACGTGGCGCCAGGTCGCCGAGCACTTCTTCTTGAGCTTGTGCGCCAGCACGTTGCTAACAGAGAGCTTCGACGCGCCGTCTGCGTCATGGCCCGCCCCGGCGTCGCGCGTCCCCCAACATCCCTTCGTGTCACGCGCCCCTCACCGGGCCATCGGACGCGTGCGCCGATGGCGCACGTGCGTGGCTACGTCAGCACGCCAGGCCGTCATTTCCCTCACTGTTGGCCCGTCAGGGATCGGTCGTGCCTGTAGTCCACAACCGACGACCGCAGGCGCGGCCCTACAATCGACGCCGCGCAGCGCTTTTAGACTGGCGCGTGCGACGCGTGTCCCGCACAATTCCAGGGGACCATAAACTGAAGGAAAGTCGATGCGCATGACGCGACCTAGCCTGTTCCTAGCCCTCGCCGTCTTGTACGGCTGCAGCCAAGCGCCTTCGATCGCCGGCAAGAACTGCGACGCCGTGCATGCTTGCCCGAACGGCTACGCCTGCCGCATGGAGTCCGGCGCCAGCATCGGTCAGTGCGAAACCGGCTGCAAAGACGCGCGCGACTGCCCGCAGGGCGAACTCTGCCTTGCCAGCGCGTGCGTGCGCGCCTGCACGCGCGACGAGGAGTGCCCGGCCGCCCAGACGTGCGTCTCTGACACCTGCCAAACCGTCAACCACGAGTGCGCCGCCAACAGCGACTGCACCCACCCGGGCCTCTGTCTGGGCGCTGACGGCGCCATGTGCCGCTCGGGGCTATGCGTGTACCTGCCTGCGGCGGCGGGCACGGCCTGCGACGATGGCTCCGGCTGCACGAGCAACGCCACCTGTGACGCCAATGGCACGTGCACCGGCCAGCCGATGGTGTGCGACCAGGTACCGGAGCCCGCGTGCGGCGGCAACGGCGTGGTCGACATCTACGCGGGCGCGTGCGAGCACGGCGCGTGTGTCTACACCCCAACGAGCGCCTCGTGTGCGAGCTGCCCCGACTCGCTCGACTGCCTGCGCGGCTGCATGATTGACACGAACGGCGACGGTGCCCCAGAGCGCATCGCCGACGGAGCCTTCGCAGCCGGCAACGGTTGCCTCACGTGCGCGTCGTCGCAAAGCCGCTCGAAGTGGAGCGCTGTGTCTTGCGCGCAGGTGGTACCCATCAACGTCTGCCGCACGGCGGCAGGCCAATGCATCTCTGGCGAGCTCGGCGGCACCTGCGCGGGGCAGAGCTGCTGCGTCTTTGGGTCGAGTTGGCCGGCCGGCGATGCGGCAACGCAACCGCAGTGCCCTCTCGGCGTCGAGGATATCGGCGGCGACGGCGTGCGGCTCGGCGAGGTGTGGACGGGCGTCTGCACGCACGATGGCAACTGCGCCGGCTGCACCGTGGACGCCCAGTGCGACGACGGGAACCCGTGCAGCATCGACGCCTGCGTGCTCGACGTGTGTGCGCACGACATCGTCACCGAGATCGGCACGGCGTGCACGACGGCCGGCTCCCTCATCGCCAACGACGGCGCATGTACTCCCGTCGGCAACGCCATCGTCTGCAAACCGAAGCTCGGCGCCACGTGCGACGCCCTCCTCGGTGGCAGCGACTGCGCGAGCGGCCACTGCGTCGATAGCGTGTGCTGCGAGTCGGCCTGCGACGGCGTCTGCGCGCAATGCGGCGGCGACGGCAAATGCAACGTCATGCCAGCCGACGACGCCGCCTGCGGCATCATCGACTGTGACCTGCTCGACAACCTGCCGTGCCGCAACTACAGCGACATCACGAGCAACCGCTGCGCCTCTTTCGGCAGCTGCAAGACCGCCAACACGACCGGCACCTGCACGAGCTACACGGACGCCACCGCCGGCACCGAGTGCGGCGCGCGCTACTGCGCTGCGTTCGTCTGGATGCGGCAGTCGTGCGCGAGCGGCTCGTGCTCCGGCTCCGCCACGGTGGCGGACTGCAACGACGGCCTGACCTGTACGACCGACAGTTGTGATAGCGCCGCAGGCTGTGGGCACACTAACAACGCCGCCGACTGCGGGATATGTTCCATCTGCTCGGGCGGCGGTTGCGTCTTCGACGCAAGCCAGACGATAGACTGCGCCACGAACTACACCTGCTACAGCGCCGGCTTCTGTCGCAAGGCGAACTTGCAGCCCTGCACCGCCAGCAGCGACTGCGCGAGCGACATCTGCCTGCTCACCACCTGCCTGTGGGAAGGAGCGACGGCGAGCGCCGCATGCCAAAACCCTGCCGCGACGTGTGCGCCCACCCCTGAGAACGCCACGGCAGGCGCACGGATTTCGGGCGGCGTCGTGCAGGTTCATCCGACGGCGCATGCGCTCGTTTTCGGCTGCGACTTTGGTTGGCTGACCGGCACGACGTACGCATGCCAAGTCACGATGCCCATGGTGCCGGCCATGACAGCGACCGGCCGGGCCACGGCGACCGCCACCGGTGTGACCTTGAGTTTCGTCGACCTCATGATACCCGGCTGCGATTGCACGGCCAGCGGCACCTGGCAGTAGGCCCTCTTGACCTGGGCCGCAACGTCCGTACAGTGACTCCGTCGCTAAGTACGCGCTCGGCGCGAGGCTCGCGGCAACGAGGAGTACTCTGCATGACCGCTCGATGGCTCTTGACGTTGTCGATCTTCCTTGGCGCGAGCACGGCCGCCCGTCCCAACGCGCAGGCCTGCACGAGCGTGCTCGTCACCCGCGGCGCCTCGGTCGACGGCTCCTCGCTCATCACCTACGCCGCCGACTCGCATGAACTCTACGGCGACCTCGTGATGCGCCCGGCGACGCGCAACGTGCCCGGCACGCTGCTCGATGTCTTCGAGTGGGACAGCGGCAAGTTCCTCGGGCAAATCAAACAGGCCGAGGCGACGTACTCGGTCGTCGGCAACATGAACGAGAAGCAGGTCGCCATCGCCGAGACGACGTTCGGCGGCCGCGAAGAGCTTGTCGACCCAACGGCGAGGATCGACTACGGCAGCCTCATGTGGCTCGGCCTGCAGCGCGCCGCGAGCGCCCGCGAAGCCATTCGCGTCATGACCGACCTCGTGGCCGAGTACGGCTACGCGAGCGAGGGCGAGTCGTTCTCCATCTCGGACGCGCGTGAGGCGTGGATCCTCGAGATGATCGGCAAAGGTCCAGGCAAGAAGGGCGCGCTGTGGGTGGCGCGGCGCATCCCCGACGGCATGATCTCGGCGCACGCCAACCAGGCGCGCATCCGCCAGTTTCCGCTGCGCGAGCCGGACACTTCACTCTACGCCAAAGACGTCATCTCGTTCGCCAAGGAGAAGGGCTATTACAAAGGCCGCGACGAAGACTTCAGCTTCGCCGACGCCTACGCGCCGCTCACCTTCGAGGCTGTGCGCCTGTGCGAGGCGCGCGTCTGGAGCGTCTTTCGCCGCGCCGCGCCGTCGCAGAAGCTCTCGAGCGACTACGTCAAGGGCGTCGAGGGCGCGAAGCCGCTGCCGCTCTATATCAAGCCCGATCAAAAGCTCTCGGCGCACGACGTGATGGAGCTCATGCGTGATCACTTCGAAGGCACCGAGTTCGATCTCGGCAAGGACGTCGGCGCCGGGCCCTATCACCTGCCCTACCGCTGGCGACCGCTCACCTTCAAGGTCGGCGCCGACGAGTACGTCAACGAGCGCGCCATCTCGACGCAGCAGACCGGCTTCTCGCTCGTCGCGCAGTCACGGCAGGCCTTGCCGGATCCCATCGGCGGCGTCTTGTGGTTCGGCGTCGACGACACCTACAGCACCGTCTACGTGCCGATGTACGTCGGCATCCGCGCGGCGCCGCACGCCTACGCGACCGGCGTGGCAACACTGCGGCGCTACTCGGCGGAGTCGGCCTTCTGGCTCTTCAACGCGATCGCCAACTTCGTCTATTCACGCTACGACGAGATGATCCGCGACGTACGCACGGCGCAGCGCGAGCTCGAGGGCGAATTTCTTGGTCGCCAAAGCGAGGTCGAAGCCGCGGCGCAAAAGCTCTATGGCACCTCGCCCGAGCTCGCCCGCGACTACTTGACGCAGTACTCGGCGAGCATGGCCGACAAGACCGTCGCGCGCTGGCGTCGACTCGGTGAAGAGCTGCTCGTCAAGTACATGGACGGCAACTTGAAAGACGAGTTGGGCGCGGTCAAACACCCCGGCTACAGCGACGACTGGACCAAGCGCATCGTGGCCGAGCGGGGCGAGTTCTTGAAGATCCGCAAGTTGAAGGGCGAGCCCGCGCCGGACGATACATTGAATATCGCCGGCTACTTTCACTCGGCGGCCGAGCTCGGCGACTTGGCGGCGGTGGTGCCCAAGGACTTCCCGTTCGCTCGCGAGAAGCTCGTGCTCATGCCGAGCGAAGATCGCTGCCACCGGCCGCCGCGCTGCTGCCTTGCGGCCGAGCTCGACGCGGCCAAGGGCAAACTCATCGTCAGTCCCCCGAAAGAGGACGGCGACTCCTGCGGAGCCCCGGCCTGGCTCGTGCGGCTGCCGCTCGGCGAGCAGCGCAAGATCTCGCGCAAGGGCCAGATGCCGTAGCGCACGGTCGCCCTTGACGCGGCGCGTGCGCTGGCGGGTCGAAGCCGCTGCGACGCACGCGCGTCAAAGGCCGACTGTCGTCAAGACGGTCTCGTATTAGATCGCCTGCGCGAGCCAAATGGTGTGCTGGCGCCCCTTCTTGGAGCCCCGCGCCGGCACGCGCACCTCGTCTACCGCGAACCCGGCGCGCTGCAGGCGCTCGACGAACACTGAGTGCGGGCCGCTCGACCAGACGGCCAGGACGCCCGAGGGGCGCAGCGCCGCGTACGCCGCCTCGATTCCGGGCCGGGCATAGAGCCAGTTGTTCTGCGGGCGGGCGATGCCTTCGGGGCCGTTGTCGACATCGAGCAGCACAGCGTCGAAGCTGCCACGCTCTGCTCGCAGGACGTCGGCCACGTCCACGACCTGCACCGTGACCCGCGGATCGAGCAGCGGCGAGCCCGCGAGCGTCGCGAGCGGCCCGCGATTCCAGGCCACGACTGACGGGACGAGCTCGGCCACGACGACCTTCAGATCAGCACCGAGGCAGCGCAGCGTGGCGCCGAGCGTAAAACCCATGCCGAGGCCGCCGATGAGGATCCGCGGGTTCGCACGCGCAGCGATGCGCGCGCAGGCGAGCGTGGCCAACGACTCCTCCGAGGCGTGCGCCCGGCTATTCATGAGCTCGCGATTGCCGACCCGGATCGAAAACTCGTCGTCCCGCTGATAGAGCCCGAGTTCGCCGCCGTCACCCGGCACTAGACCGCTCTCGAGATACACCCACGAGATCATCGCGCGTCGATCGCTATGCAGGCGCCCTGGGAGCCTGTCGAGAAAGTCGTTTTGATTGGCCCACTCCCGCTCCCACTCCCGCTCCCACTCCCGCTCCCACTCCCGCTCCCGCTCCCACTCCCGCTCCCACTCCCGCTCCCGCTCCCGCTCCCGAGCACGCTCCCTGACTTGCCTGCAAGCACGGCGCTTCGTTTCGGGAGCGGGAGCGGGAGCGTGTCTGCGGTCATTCTTCCGACGGGCTCCTAGCGCTTCGCCTCGAGCTTCGTGATGTAGGCCTTGGCGTCCTTGAGAAACTTGTTGTCGGGGAACTCGGTGATGAAGGCGTGGTACATCTCGATGGCCTCGTTGACGCGGCCGGACTGCCGCAAGGCGTGCGCGAGGTTGTACTGCGCCTCCCAGTCCATGCTCGAGCCGGCGCGCATGTGGTAGCCCGCGCGGGCGGCTTCGTCCCAGCGCTTGTTCTTGTAAGCATCGAAGAGCTGGCGCCGCACCTTCTTGCGGCCGTCCGCATCGAGGCGCTCGGTCGACGGCGGCACAGCCGCCGCGGCGGCCAACGCCGCTGCCGAATCGCCGGCTGCGGCTGGTGCCGCCTGCGCCTCGGCTGGCGCAGCTTCGGTAGGGGCGGCCTCGGCCGTTTTGACCTCGCTCGCAACGGCCTCAGGCGGGCTCGCGGGCGAGGCGGCCGGAGCCTGCGCCTCGGCAGCCCCGGCGGCTTGGGCTGGCACGTTGCTCGCTGCGGGCAGAGGCGAGACGACGGCCGGCCGAGCCGAGGAACCGCCGCGCGCAAGCGCCACCACCACGACGACGAGGAACGACAGCAGCAATCCGCCGACGACCGGCAGCAGCCAGGGCTGGGCGTCAAAGACGGGCGGCAGGCGGCGCCGCAACCCGCGCCACGTGGCCGCCATACCCGCGGGGCCGGAATCACCGCCTTCGTCCTCCCCCTCGCCACCGTGACCGACGCCTCGCCCGCCCGCTGCGGCGCGACTGGCCGCGGGACCCCGAGCCGCCGCCTTGCGCGTCGCGCCGTGCTCAACCGCACGCGCGAGCTCGGCGAGCAGGGGCGTCTGCTCATTGGCGTCGCGCTCGAGCGCCGCAAGCGCCGTCGCCTGCCGCGTGACGCCGTCGCTCGCTAGGCGCAAGAGTTCCTCGAGGGCCTGCAGGCGCGCATCGAAGGCCTGCTCGAGGGCGCGCGAGCGCGAGCGCTCGGTCTCCTCGCGCAACATGCGCTGATCCTCGCCGAGCTTGTGGATCTCGCGCTCCTTCTCCTGCATCTGCGCGGACAGCACACCCACCTGCCGCCCGCTCTCGGTCAGGCCGTTGCTCGCCGCTTCGAGCTCGAGGCGCAGCGCCCGCTCGCTCTCGGTGAGCCTCGTGATCTCGCGCCCGCACTGCTCGATCTCACCCTTGAGGCCGGCCACCTCGCGGTCGCGCTCGAGGAGTTGGGCGGCACGCCCCTCAGCGTCGGCGCGCACGCGCACTGTTTCTTGCTCGAGATCCGCCACGGCGGTGCCACGCAGTTGCTGCCAGCGCGCCTGTTCCTCGGCGTGCCTGGCCTCGGCGGCTTCGAGCGCGCCTTTGTAGCTCGCCACATGCGCCTGCAGCTCGCTCGCTTGCGCGGTCAACTCGGCGATCTTGTTGTTCGCGTGTTGGCCCGAGCCACGCAGCTCGCCCACTTCCTGCAGCTGCCGATCCTGGTCGGCGATGCGCTTCTCGTAGTAGGCGGCCGCCTGCGTCGATTGCTCGCGCAGTTGCACGAAGGCGTCCTGCGCCTGCTTGAGCAGCGAGGTGAAGCTCGCCTCCTTGGCCTTCGCCTCCTCGCGCGCGCGGCCGAGCTCGTCGGCTGTAGCCTGCAGGCGCGCCTCGACATCTGCACGCCGGCTCGCGAGCGACTCGAGCTGAGCCTGTTGCTCGGCGCCGGCGAGACGAGCGCGCTCGCGCTCCTGCGTCAAGGCGTTGCGCACGCTCTCGAGCTCAGTCAATTGCGCGGCGGCGGCGTCGAACTCGCGGCAGCGGCCGCCGTAGACGTGCGCTAGGCGGGCCAAGTTGTGCTCGAGCTCGCGCACTCGGTCACGCAGCTTGCCGACCGCGCGATCGGTGCCCTCGGGCACGGGCGAGGGCAAAAGCGCGGCGCGAAAGTCGACGCCGCGCGTGCGCGCCAGCATGCGGCCGGCAAAGGCGTAGTCGTCGTCGGTCAACGCCTCGGCGATGACCGGCATGCCAGCGCCGGCCTCGCCGCCCTCGCGGCCGCCGTCCATGCCCTGGTCGTCAGCGCCGTCACCGTCGCTAGCCCCCGACGCGATGCTCGCGGCGCCACCGGACTGGCCAGCGCCGTCGGCACCGGACGCTCCCTCGCGCACGCTCGACTCGTCGGTCGCGCTCGCCGCCGCGGCGACCTTGGCCACGAGCGCGGGCCAATCGGGCACGCTCGCCGGCTCCTCGGCGACGCTGCCAATGCGCAGCGCGTCGGAGCGCACGAGCTGCAGGCGATCCACGGGGCTCGCGACGCCGCGCAGGTCGAGGTAGTGGACGCGCGGCAGCTGCCGCGCCAAGTGATCCTTCCAACTCGCTTCGTCAGTCTCCTCGCGCACGAGCACGAGCACTTGCGCCTCGGTTTGTCGAATCCGCACGGCGTCGCAGAGCACGAGCGGCCCACGCCGACCCACCTGCCCGCCGACCAAGATGAGCCCAAAGGCCCCGCTCGTGAGCGCCGCAACGATGCTCTGCTCGGTCTCGGCGGTCTCGATGACCAGCCCGGAGTGCGCAAGCGTTGGGCGAAGCTGGGCCGTGAAGGCCGGGTCGCCGACGACCAACAATACTCGGAGAGGTTGTTCTGCGCTCATGTCCGTTTCTCCCTGCTCGCAACCGGGTAACCATCCCCAGGAGATTCCCACTGTGCCTCAGGCTGGCTGGCCGGTCCACTGTTGCAGACGAGGCGGCGCCAAAGCCAGCCAACGAGCGGATCTAGGGACCGGGCGACGATCCCGATCGAGAGGGGGGAACGCCTTCGCGCTCAAGCGCGCCGTCGTAGCTGTACCACACCACCGTGATCTCGCGTGGCGGCGGGAAAGTGAAGCCCCGCAGAGTCGCGAGCAGGCAACTCCGAGCCTCGCCCTCCGGCATTCGCCGCACGTCAACCGACTGTACGCGGCCAGCGGTATCGACGTCGAAGAGGAGTTCGACCGGCACGGCGGGCGGCGTGACGACACAGCGCCCGAGGTCACGCAGACGCTCCTCGCCCAAGAATCGGGTGGCAGCGAGTCGATCGTCGACGAGGACGGCGCGCTCGCGGGACAGCAGGCCGGTGTGGCCGTCGGCCAACGCTACGAGCACGAGCGGCAACCCGAGCGCCAGGCCGCCCGCGAGACGCCACGCGCCACGTCGCCGCAGCGTCCTATCGGCATCGGCGAGCGCCTGGCCGCCCGTGCGCTGGCGCAAGGCAGCGCCACCCGCGATGAGCCACACCGCCGGGATGGCCATGGCGCCAAAGACGAGCACCGCTACGGGCTCACGCGCCGCCGGACCGAACGCCGCGAGCGCGAGCACGACGAAGAGCAGGCCGCCCGCCGACCAGACGGTCGAGCGCCGCTCACGCCGCCGACAGTGCTCGGCCGCAGCCTCGTAGCGGAACATGAGATCGCGGCAAGCGTCGGCCGCAAGCACGAGCGTCGTGCCGGCACAGCAGCCCGCCGCCGTCGGCGCGTCACCGTCGAGCTCGCGAACGCGGAAACACTTGGTGCAGATGTACTCGGCCATGCGCTCTGAACCTCGCCACCCTACCTCTACCGCGATCCCGATCGTGCGGCCAGCACCCCCCTCGACCGCGCGTGACGATCTGGAATAGAAGGCGCCGACAATGCGTTGATGAGCCAACGTCCGCCGGCCCGACGACAGAGGGCCGGCCGAGCGCGGAGTTGCAGATGACCTTGGTGCCTGGAGACGTTTCACGACAGATCGAAGTCCAGTCGGCGCGCCTGCGCCGGCTGCAAGAGCAGGTAGCGACAGTGATCGTCGGCCAGCGCTATATGCTCGATCGCCTGCTGCTCGGCCTCATCGCCGATGGGCACATCCTCATCGAAGGCCTGCCCGGCCTGGCGAAGACCACCGCGGTCAAGTGCGTGGCGCAAGCGGTCGAGGCGCAGTTCGCGCGCCTGCAATTCACGCCCGACCTCTTGCCGGCCGACCTCATCGGCACCGAGATCTATCGCCCGCACAGCGGCGAGTTCACGGTCAAGCGCGGACCCATCTTCGCCAACATCGTGCTCGCCGACGAGATCAACCGCGCCCCCGCCAAGGTGCAGAGCGCGCTGCTCGAGGCGATGCAGGAGCGCCAGGTCACGATCGGCGAAACGACACACCGCTTGCCCGAGCCGTTCTTGGTCCTCGCCACGCAGAACCCGATCGAGCAGGAGGGCACGTACCCGCTGCCCGAAGCGCAGGTCGACCGCTTCATGCTCAAGCTGCGCGTCGGCTATCCGAGCCGCGCCGAGGAGAAGGAGATCATGCGCCGCATGGCGCGACGCGAAACGAGCGTGCTCACTCCGGTCCTTTCGCTCACCGACATCAAGGAGGCGCGCGCCGCGGCCGACCTCGTTTACGTCGACGCCAAGGTCGAAGACTACATCGTCGATATCGTCTTCGCCACGCGCGAGCCGGCCCGCTACAAGCTCGAGCGCTTGGCGAGCCTCATCCAGTACGGGGCGTCGCCGCGCGCCACCATTTACCTCGCGCAAGCCGCGCGGGTGTTCGCCTTCCTCGCCGGCCGCGACCACGTGACACCCCATGACGTCAAGACGATTGGCCCCGATGTCTTGCGCCACCGTCTCGTCGTCACCTACGAGGCCGAGGCGCGCTCGCTGTCGAGCGATGACCTCATCACCGAGATCTTCAACACCATAGACGTTCCCTAGCGAGCCCCCGGGGCAGGAGCGAAGACGAAGCCCGTGGCCGAGCCATCGACACCAAGCGCGCTGCCGCTATCGCCCGAGCTGCTCGCGCAGATTCGCGCGATCCAGGTGCGCACGCAGCGCCTCGTCACGGACGTGTTCGCCGGTGAGTACACGAGCGCCTTTCGCGGCCTCGGCATGGAGTTCGCCGAGGTACGCGAATACCAGCCCGGTGACGACATCCGCCGCATCGACTGGAACGTCACGGCGCGCTCCGGCAAGCCCTTCATCAAGCAGCATAAAGAAGAGCGCGAGCTGTCGGTGCTGCTCATGGTCGACTTGAGCTCCTCGGGCGCCTTCGGCAGCCACACCAAGCACAAACGCGAGCTCGCAGCCGAGGTGGCGGCGGTTCTGGCGTTTTGCGCCATCAAGAGCAACGACAAGGTGGGGCTCATCGCCTTCACGGACCACGTCGAGCACTTCGTGCCGCCCAAGAAAGGCCGCGCCCATCTGTGGCGCGTCATCCGCGAGATCCTCACCTTTACGCCGACCCGCCGCGGCACGGCCATCAAGGAGGCGCTCGACTATGCCGGCCGCGTGCAGCGCCGCCGCGCCGTCGTCTTTCTCATCTCCGACTTCATGGATCGCGGCTTCGAGACCGCGCTCGCCATCACCGCGCGACGCCATGACGTGACCGCAGTGACGCTCACGGATCCCCGCGAAGAGGTCGTGCCGCGCGTCGGCATGCTCGACCTCGAAGACTTGGAGAGCGGCGGGCGCCTCTTGCTCGATACGTTCGATGCGGGCGTGCGCGAGCGCTATGCCGCGCGCTGGCGCGCCCACCGCACCGAGCTCACGCGCATCCTGCACATGACGGGCGTCGGTGAGATCGCCATCCGCACCGACGCGTCGTATATCGATCCCATCGTGCGCTACTTTCGCGCGCGTGAGCACGCCCACCTACGCTGAGCCCTACATGCCGCCCCTCTCCGCTCCAGCGCTCGACCTGCGCGACATCAAACCCCTGCAGCAGGTGCCGCTCGGCTGGCCGTGGTACGTCTCGGCCGCGCTTGCGGCCACGCTCGTCACCCTGACGTTGCTCGCGCTGTGGTGGTGGCGGGCACGCCGCCGCCGGGCGCAACACGCCGCGACCTCAGCACCGCCCGAGCCGGCCTTCATCGTCGCCAAGCGCGCCCTCGCTCGCGCCTATGCAGCGTCACGTGAAAGCTCCGCCTCGCGACAGACCTACTACTTCGCGCTCTCCGAGATCATCCGCGCCTACGTCGAGGCGCGGTTTGTTCTCAACGCGACTGACCTGACCACCGAGGAAATTAGCCGCGCTTTGCGCGAGCGCGAGCTCGTAAGCCCGTCCGAACGCACGCGCTTGCTCGCCCTGCTCGCCGCTGCTGACGCGGTCAAGTTCGCGCAAGCCGACCCCTCGCCGGCCGCCTGCGACGATGCCTATCTGCAAGCATGCACGTTTGTCGACGCCACGCGCCCGGCGCCCGAAGTGAGCGAGGGCACGCGATGAGCAGCGAAGTCCTGTCGGCGAGCCCTTGGTTATTCGAAGCGAGCGAGGGCACGCGATGAGCGGCGAGATCCTGTGGGCGAGTCCCTGGCTTCTCGCGCTCGCGCTGCCGGCGTGGGCGCTGTGGGCCGCGGCGTTTGTGTTCTTGCGCTTGCGCCCACGAGCGGGGCGCTTCGGCGCGGCGAGCGCCACGGCGACGTTCGGCTTCTCGTCGCTCGCTCACCTCGCGAAGCTCGGGCCGTCCCTGCCGGCGCGCGCCGCGCCCTACGTCAGGGGGCTGCGCGTCGTGACACTCCTACTCTTGGCACTCGCGCTCGGGCGCCCACAGAGCGTGCGCGGTCAGGCTCCGACGAGTGCGCGTGGCATCGACATCATACTCGCGCTCGACACCTCGGGCAGCATGCGCGCCCTCGACCTCGACGCCGGCAAGCGCATCGAAGAGCGGCGCAACCGTTTGCAGGTCGTCCAAGACGTCGTGCGCGAGTTCGTCGACAAGCGCAAGAGCGATCAACTCGGCATGGTGGTCTTTGGCGCCGAGGCATTCTTACAGTGTCCGCTGACGCTCGACCACGAGATGGTCGACACCCTGCTCGATCGGCTCGAAGTCGGCATGGCCGGCGATCAGACCGCCATCGGCTCGGGCATCGGTGCCGCGGTGAGCGCGCTCGAGCACTCGCCCGCCAAGAGCAAGATCATCGTGCTGCTCACCGACGGCGTGAGCAACACCGGCCGGCTCTTGCCGAAGAAGGCCGCCGAGGTGGCCCGGGCCTTCGGTGTACGCATCTACACCATCGGCGCCGGCTCGCGCGGCAAGGCGCCGTTCATCGTCGACGGCGGGCTCTTCGGCCAGCGGGTCGTCTACGACGAGGTCTCGCTCGACGAAGAAACGCTCAGCGCGGTAGCCGAGATCACGGGCGGCACCTACTTTCGCGCCGAGGACAGTCGCTCGCTCGCCGACGTCTACGACCGCATCGACAAGCTCGAGAAGAGCGACCTCGCCGCGCCGAGCTTTAGGGATCTGCGCGAGCGCATGACCCTCTTCGTCGTGCCCGCCCTCGTGCTGCTGCTCGCCGAGCTCATCGCCGCACGGACGCGCTGGCAGAGGGTGCCCTAGAGGGACGCGACGACATGGACTTCGAATTCGGCAACCCGACCCTGCTGTGGCTCTTGTGGCTCGTGCCGCTGTTCGTCTTGTTTTCGATTGTGAGCGAGGCCTGGCGCGAGCAGCTGCGGCTGCGCTTTGCCGCCAATTGGCCGACTCTCGCGACGCAGTTTTCTGTAGCGCGGCGGCGGCGCAAGAGCCTCCTCGTGCTCTTGGCGCTCACCTGCCTCTGTGCCGCGCTCGCCGAGCCACGGCTTGGCTTCACGTGGGAGCAAGTCCCGAAGCGCGGCGTCGACGTCATCATCGCCCTCGATCTGTCCGACAGCATGCTCGTCGAGGACGGCGCGGGTGGCGACAAACTCACCCGGCTCGTGCGCGCCAAGCGCAAGCTCGCTGACCTGCTCGCCGCCCTCGACGGCGATCGCGTCGGCATCGTGGCCTTCGCTGGCGCCGCGTATCTCGAGTGCCCGCTGACGCTCGACTATCGCGCCGCGGCGCAGTTCCTCGACGCGCTCGACACCCATAGCATTAGCGCCAAGGGCACGGCCTTGGGCGCGGCGATTCGCACGGCGCTGCGGGCTTTTGCGGGCGGCGGCGGTGAGTCGCAGGCCATCGTGCTCATCAGCGACGGCGAGGACACCATCGGCGACGCCGGCGCCGCCGCCGACGAAGCGCGGGCAAAGAACGTGCGCATCTACGCCATCGGCATCGGACGCGACGAAGGGGCGCCCATCCCCGACGAGAGCGGCGCCTTTCGGCGCGACGCCGCCGGCGAGCTCGTGCTTTCGAAGCTCGACGAGCCGGGCCTGCAACAGCTTGCGTTGCGCACCGGCGGCAGCTACGTGCGCTCGGTGAGCGGCGACATCGACATCGAGGCCATCGTGCAGCGAGGCATCAAGGCCGACCTCACGACGCGCGGCTTCGAGGCCACGCATCACAAGCGTTGGCACGAACGACACCCTTGGCTCGTCGGGGTGGCGCTGCTCGCGCTCGCCGTCGAGGCGCTGCTCGGCGAGCGCAAGAACAACAGGAGCGCGACATGACGCCGATTGTCCTCGGGCTCGTGATCGTCGCGGCGGGCGCAGCGGCGTCGAGCATGCCGGCCATGCCGGACACACCGAACAGGCCGGGCACGCCGAGCGCAACCACGACGACGTTCTCGAACCCCTACGCGGCCTATGCCGCGGGCGCCTACGACCAGGCGGCGCAGCTCTTTCTCGACGCGCAGGTCGAGCATCCGAAAGATTCGCGCCTGACCTACAATGCCGGCGCCGCCTACTTCAAGGCGGGCAACTACTCCCTGGCCGAGCGGGCCTTTGCCCGCGCTGCGGCCGACGCGGATCCAAAGTGGAAGGCGCAAGCGCTCTACAACCTCGGCAATGCGCTCGCCAAAGAGAACCGACTCGACGAGGCCGCGACGCGCTATGAAGAAGCCCTGCGGCTGCTCGCCACCGACGAGGATGCCAAGCACAACCTCGAGGTCGTGCGCCGCGAGCTCGAGCGGCAGAAGCAAGAGCAACAACAGCAGCAGCAAGGCCAGCAGGACAAACAGGACCAGCCGCCGCAGCAGCAGCAGCAGCAGCAGCAGCAGGACCAGCAGGACAAACAGGGCCAGCAGGACAAACAAGACCAGCAGCAAAGCCAGCAGGCAAAACGGGACCGACAGCAACAGCAGCCACAGGGCCAGCAGGGCCAGTCACCGCCGCAAGACCAGCGCGGCGAAGAGGCAAGAGGGGGCGCCCCGCAAGAGCGCGACAAGGGCGGCTCCCCGAAGGACGGCCAAACGAACACTGCGGCCGCGGCCGCCGAGACGCAAGGCGACAAGAACCGGCTCTCGCGCCAAGAGGCTGAGCTGTACTTGCAGCAGCTCGGCGATCCCCAGACGAGGCCCACACGCCATCGCGCCGTCAAGGGCACGCCAACGCCACGCAAGGATTGGTGAAATGCGTTGTTCTTACGCGCGCCTCGTCGCCACCTTGCTCCTGCTTGGGACACCGAGCGCGGCGCGCGCCGAAGGCGTCACCGCGACGCTCGAGCCAAGCGAGATCAACGTCGGCGACGCAGCGACGCTCTCGCTCGCGTTCGACGGTGGCGAGCCTTCCCAGATCGCGCTGCCACCCCTGCCCGATTTTAGTGTGCAACAGGGCATCGAGTCGCACAACGTGCAGATCGTCAACGGCCGCATGGCCTCGACGATCACGCACAGCTACACGCTCTTTGCCCGCCGCGCCGGAGTGTTTACGATCGGCGCGGTGCAAGCCACGATCAACGGACATCGTTACGCGAGCGCCCCCCAAAGCCTGCGCGTGCTGCACGCGAACGCCAAGCAAAGAGGCCGCGACAGCGAAGGCTTCATCACCGCCGAGGTGTCGAACACGTCGCCCTACGTCGGCGAGCAGGTGGTCTACACCTTTCGCTTCTTTCGCCGCGTGACGATGAGCAACGCGAGCCTGAGCCTGCCGGACTTCGACGGCTTCGTCACCGAGCCGCTCGGCGAGCAGCGCGAGTACTCGAGCGTGCGCGGCGGGCAGCAGTACCGAGTCACCGAGCTAACGCGCGCGCTCTTCGCGCAGGAGGCCGGCAAGCGCGAGCTCGGGCCCGCGACGCTCAACGCCGAGGTGCAGGTGATGGGCACGGGCCGTCGCGGCGCTCGCGCCGACGACGGCTTTCTCGACCCCTTCGCCTTCTTTGGCGGCGGGCGACGTGAGCCGCGCCGCTTGGCGAGCGAGCCGATTCCAATGACCATCCGCGCGCTCCCCGGCGTCAGGCCACCCGACTTTTCCGGCCTCGTCGGCAGCTTCGAGCTTCATGCCGAGGTGAGCCGCACGAGCCTGCACGTCGGTGAGTCGACGACGCTGACGGTCACGCTCGCCGGACTCGGCAACCTGCGCGCTCTCGGCACGATCACGCTGCCCGAAGTGCCGGCCTTCAAGGCCTACGACGACAAGCCCGAGCTCACCATCGCGCCGCAAGGTGACACGCTCGGCGGACGCAAGGTCCTCAAGCGAGCGCTCGTGGCCCTCTCACCCGGGCCGCAAGAGCTGCCGTCGGTGCGGGTCGTCATCTTCGACCCCAAAGAGGGGGCGTACCGAACGCTGCGCACGGCGCCCATCGCCATACAGGTGGACGCCGCCGCCAACGGCGAGGAGACGGCGCTCGTGCTGACGGCGAGCCCACGCGGTGAGCCGACGGCCGGCGGCAAGACAGAGGTCAAGGTGCTCGCCGAGGACATTCGCCCGAACGTGATGCGCCTCGACAGCCTGCGCCCCCGCGCCACAACGCCCCTCGTGGCGCGCGGCCTGACGGCGAGTCTGGCGCTGCCGCCGCTCGCCTATCTCGCACTCGCGCTCGCTTTGCGCCAAAGTGCCCGCCGACGAGCCGATACGCGCGGCCAGAAGAGTCGCGCGGCCCTTCGCCGAGCTGAGCGGGCCTTGCGCGACGCCAGGCGCGCGCAGGCGCAGGGCGACGAGCACCGCGCGCTCGGGCTCGCGTGGCGGGCGCTGCGCGGCTATCTCGGCGACAAGCTCGCTGTCAGCGGCGCGGCCCTCACCGCCGCGGAGGCCCGAGCGTTGCTCGTCGCGGCCGCGGTCTCGCCCGCGCTCGTCGAGCACGTGTACGCACTGCTCACGCGCTTCGAGAACGCCCAGTACGGTCGCGCCCACGCCGCGCCGAGCGACTCGCTCGAGCCGAGCGTCGCCGTGCGCCACCTGCTCACCGCGCTCGAGCACGAGCTTGCCGCGGGAGGTCGACGATGAGCGCTGCGAGTTGGACCCTGTGGCTTGCCCTGCTCGGCGCGAGCGGCATAGGCGACACGAGCGGCGCCAAGCCGGGCGCCGACACCGAGCCGACCGAGCTCTTGGTACAGGCCGGCGCGGCGTTTCGCGCCGGCGACTTCGCGACCGCGAGCGCGCTCTATGAACGCGTCGTCGCCGCAGGCGACGACAACGGCACCGTAGCCTACAACCTCGGCAACTCAGAGCTGCGCGCCGGGCACCTCGGCGCCGCCATCGCCGCCTACCGCCGCGCCGCCCACGCCTTACCCCGCGACGAAGACATCGCCGCCAACCTCGCCTTTGCCCGCCAGAAAGTTCAGGACGCCGTGCCCCCGCCAGCGCCCTCGGCGGTGCGCCGCACCCTTCTCTTCTGGCACTACGCCCTCGCCGAGCACGAGAGCCTCTGGGCGCTGACGATCGTCAACTTGGCCTTCTGGCTCGCGCTCGCGTTGCGCCTCTGGCAGCGCGAGCGAGACGCCTGGCGCTTCGCGTCCCTCGCACTCGGTGTCGCGCTCTCGGCGCTCGCGCCCTCGTGGGCCTGGCACCACCTCGCCAACGGCACGGTAGGGGTCGTGCAGCAGGCCGAAGTGAGCGTGCACGCCGGGCTCGGCGACGAGAGCGTGGTGCGCTTCGTGCTGCACGAAGGCACCGAGGCGCGCATCACGGATCGCGAGGAGGGCTGGGTACGCGTCACGCTCAGCGACGGCAAGCAGGGGTGGGCACGCGCGGCGGCGTTCGCCCTCGTGCCCGAGTAGTCTACGCCGTCGCGGCCGCCGCGCCACGCGCGTCGACCGGCGCTGCTGCCGGCGCCACGACCGCAGGCGACGACGCCGCCAACTCCACGAGATCGATGTCGACCTCGGCGATGAGCTTCTCGACATCGAGCAACATGGCGAACTTGTTTCCGAGCTCGACCATGCCGAGCAGGTACTCGCTGCCCGTGCGCGTGCAGATAGCCGGTGGCTCCTGGATGCTCGCAGCTGGCAACTCGATGACCTGGCTGACCGAATCGGCGAGCAGGCCGACCACCTCGTCGCGCCCGACCCCGGCCTCGATCATCACGATGCAACTGCGTTTGGTGATCGACATCTCGGGTTGCCGAAAGCGCACCGCCAAGTCGAGCACCGGCACGACCTTGCCGCGCAGGTTGACGACGCCGCGAATGGCGCGCACCGAGGCCGGCACGCGCGTGAGCGTCTTGTACTCGATGATCTCACGCACGCGCACGACGCCGACCGCATACTCCTCACCAGCCGCGCAGAAGCACAAATACTGACTCATCGCTGTGGCCGTTGGTTCACTCATGACCTCTACCCTCACGCGCTAGAACTTGACGAACGTACCCGACGTCTTGCCTGCCGAGCCATTTTGCGACTCGTCCTGCGACCCGCCGCCACTATTGGCAGGGGCCGGCAAAGCCGCCACCGCCGGGCGCGCCGCGCCGCCACCCGTGGCCTGCCCGGTGATGGCGTGATGCATGGCGCTCTGCCACGTCGGCCCGGCGCTGTGACGATTCTCGTGCACGCGGAAGTAGCTGACTTGTTGTTGCAGCGCCTCGGCCTGCGCCGAGAGCTCCTCAGCGGTGCTCGAGAGCTCCTCGGCCGCCGCCGCGTTGCGCTGCGTCACGGTGTCGAGCTGGCCAATCGCGCGGTTCATCTGTGCGACGCCCGTGGACTGCTCGGAGGACGCCGCCGTGACCTCTTGCACGAGCTCCGAGGTCTTCTCGATGGCCGGCACGAGCTCGACGAGCAGCGCGCCCGAGCGGGCCGCCACTTCCACGCTGTCGCTCGCCACGGCGCTGATCTCCTTGGCGGCGATTTGGCTGCGCTCGGCGAGCTTGCGCACTTCGGTCGCCACGACCGCGAAACCCTTGCCATGCTCTCCGGCGCGCGCCGCCTCGATGGCGGCGTTTAGAGCCAGGAGGTTGGTCTGATAGGCGATCTCTTCGATGATGCCGACCTTGTTGGCGATCGACTTCATGGCCGCCACGGTATCGCGCACGGCTTGACCGCTTTGGCCGGCGTCGCGCGAGCCCTTGACGGCCATCTGCTCGCACTGCTTGGCGTTCTCGGCATTCTGCGTGATCGAAGCGCTCATCTCCTCGAGGCTCGCCGTGGTCTCCTCGACCGACGCCGCTTGCTCGCTCGTGCCCTGCGACAAAGACTGCGAGGTCGCGGCGAGCTGCGCCGAGGCCGAGGCGAGGGTCGTCGCGCCACTACGCACCTCGCCGATGGTTTGACCGAGCTTCTCGGTCATGTTGCGCACGACCTGCAAGAGTTCGCCAATCTCGTCCTTGCCGCCGCCCTCGACCGTGACCGTCAAGTCGCCGGCCCCAACGAGCTTCATGACCTCGACGACGCGCACGAGCGAGCCCGCGATCTGCGAGGCAATAATGAGCGCAAAGAAGATGCCGGACGCGAGCACGAGGCCGAGCAGGAGGATCGAGCGGCTGCGCACCGCCGACTCAGTGTCCGTCATCACGACGAGCTTCTTCTGCCCTTCTTCGACGGAGCTAGCGACGATGGCTTCGGCCGCGGGGATGATGGGATGCACGGCTTCGCGAAACTTGTCGACTGTAGTCGTGATCTTGTCCTCGAGCGCCACCACGTCGGCGAAGCCAGCCGCGTAGGCGTCGAGTCCGCGCACCGCCTCGCTCTTCGCGACCTCGCTGAGCTTGCTGCGCTCGACGGCCACGCGTAGGGCGATGACCTCAGCCTTGTACTTGTCGACGTAGCTCACCTGCTTGCGCAGCAAGAAGTCCTTCTCGTGCCGCCGCGCCGTCAGGTAGTGCACCTCGAGCATCGGGTCCTTGGCCTCGATGATGGCCTGCTCCATGCGGTGCGCGGCCTGCCGAAACGCTCCGTAGACGCCAGCATCTTGATCGCCGACCTGCTTCTCGAGCCCCACGACCTCCTCGAAGCCGCGGCTGTAGCCGTTCAAGTCCTCGCGCATCTTGGCGAGACTGTCGTCGAGCTGCCGCTCGAGGCGCCGCCGGCGCAAACTGTCGATGAGATCTTGCGCCTGTTTGACAGCTTGAGCGACGAGCGGCACGTACTTGGCGTCGTTGCGCAACAGGAAGTCCTTCTCGGAGCGGCGCGCCTCGAGGATGGCGACCTCGACGCTCTTGGCCTCGCTGACGACCGCGGCGTCGTCGGAATAGTCATCGGCGGCCGTGCTGAGCTGGCTCACTCCGGACAAGCCCACCAAGCCCAAGACCATAGTCATGCCGACGACGAGACCAAAAGCCGACAAAAGCTTGTACCGCATTTTCATGTTTTTGAGCATGACGTCCTCCTCGAAAATCCGGATCAACTCCGATGATGGCCAGGATACGGCCGTTTGGCCCGGAAAGTACAGGTGTGGCCAGCGAAAATGATCTCGCGCCCTTCTTGCACGCCGAGGGCGAAACCGAGGCAACAAAACGAAAATGCCAAGAGCGATCGACGCGGACAAGAGCGGGGCGCCCGAATACGCCGCGCGGCGAACGGTTCTGGCGCGCTATCACTGAGTGACGGGCTTAAACGGTCGCCACAGAGTCGACGACCACCCGCGCCAACACCGCCGCCAATGCCGGCGCGTCGTAGGGCTTGGCCACCACATCGACGAAGCCGTGCTCACGATAGCCAGCCATCACAGGGTCGTCGTGATAGCCGCTCGAGACGATCGCCCGCACCGCGGGATCGAGGCGACGCAGCACCGCCACGGCCGCGAGCCCACCCATAGCGCCCGGCACCGTGAGGTCGAGCAGCACGGCCCCGAAGGGCCGCCCTTGCGCGCGCGCCCGCTCGTAGGCTTCGATGGCCGTCTGACCGTCAGCGGTGGCCTCGACGTCGTAGCCGAGCTCACTCAAGATGGCGACCACGACGCGGCGCACCGCCTCCTCGTCGTCCATCACCAACACCCGACCGTGCCCGCCCCGTGGGCCCGACGAGCTCGCCTGCGCCGCCGTCGCGAGCGTGTTTGCGGGCGCTGCCGGCAGATGCACAGTGAAGGTCGAGCCCACACCGAGGGCCGACTCGACGCCGATGTGTCCGCCGTGCCCGCGCACGATAGAATAGACGATCGCGAGCCCGAGGCCGCTGCCCTTCTGCTTGGTCGTAAAGTACGGGTCGAAGATGCGCGGCAGATGCGCGGCCGCAATGCCCGTGCCCTCGTCGCGCACCGCGATGGCGAGATAGCGACCGGCGGGCAACGCGAAATGATTGTCGGTGGCGAGCGCGACGTTGCGCGCGCTCACCGTGACCGCTTTGCCGGTCGGCATCGCCTGCACGGCGTTGATGAGCAGGTTGTGCAGCACCTGCGCGAGCTGCCCTTCGTCCGCTTCGACCGGCCACAGGCCATCGCCAAGCTGGAGCTCGCTTCTAATGTGAGTGCCCGAAAGAGCGAGCGACACCGCGTCACGCACGAGGCCGAGCAGGCACAGCGCCCGACGCACCGGGGCTCCGCCACGCGAGAAGGTCAAGAGCTGCACGGTCAGATCGCGCGCGCGCAGCGCGGCCTTCTCGGCCTCGTGCAACCAGGCGGCGGCGCCGCCCGGATTGGCGGCACAGTGACGGGCGAGCGAGATGTTGCCGAGGATAGCGGTGAGTAGATTGTTAAAGTCGTGCGCGATGCCGCCTGCGAGGACGCCCACCGATTCGAGTTTCTGGGTGCGCAAGAGCTCCGCCTCGTAGCGCTTGCGCTCGGTGATATCGGTGATGATGCCGCGGATGGCATGACTGCCGCCATAGGTGATGAGCTTGGTCGAGATGATGGCGTCGAGACGACGGGCGTCGGCGGTCACAAGAGCGTACTCGTACGGCGGCACGTCTTCGCCTTGCGCATGGCGCGCGAACGCGGCGCCTACGGCGGCACGCGACTCGGGCACGATGAGCTGCATGAAATCGAACGTCGAGGCGCACAGCGTGTCGCGGCTGTAGCCCATGACCTCTAGGCACCTGTCGTTGGCATAGACCACGCGGCGCGCCTGATTGATGAAGATCATGTTCGGCGAGCGCTCAGCGAGCGAGCGGAACATCGCCTCGGATTCGCGCAAGCTCGCCTCGGCCTCCTGCCGTCCGAGCGTGCTCGCGAAGATCTCGCCGCAGATGCGCAGCAGGTCGATGGCGTCTTCTGACCACGTTTGTCGCTGGCGCACCCGATCAAAGCCAAGGAAGCCCGTGACCTTGCCGAGCCAGACCATGGGCACGCAGATGAGGGACTGAATCGACTGCCGCTCGAACTCGGCCTTCTCCAGGGCAGCTTCAGCCGGCAGCGCGGCCACGTGCGGCACGTGAAAGACGAGGCCGGCGCGAACGTGCCGGGCAAAGTAGGGAAACGCGCTATCGAGAGCCACGTGCTGCAACGCGTCCATCTCGTGGGTGATGCCGCGCTGACACCACTCGTGCGTGTTGCTCATGGTCGTGCCGTCGGCGGAGAGCTGGAACAAGTAGCTGCGATCGACCTGCATGAACGAGCCTATCTGCTCTAGTGCCTCGTCGATGGTCGGGTCGATGCGGGCAAGCTCGACGCTGAGCAGGCGGGTCGACGTCGCCATGACGAGTCGCTCGAACGCGATGCGAAAACGCAGCGCCTCTTCGATGCGCGTGCTGCGGCGCGCGAGCGCACGGTACGCCGCGCGTGTCACGAAGGCGGACTTGCCCGCGCTCGGCGCTGACGCCTCGGCCGAGACGGCCTGCTCGGCGCCCGGGCGGGCCGACGCTGCGCTCCCACCCCGCTTCGGCCTTCGCTTACACCGCTGCCGCGAATCTCGCGTAGCCATGCACTTGCCCCCCCCCCCCGAGCCGCCGTCCGCTCAGCCCTTGCTCGAGCTCGCCAAAGCCCTCTTGACGGCGGTCACCGTCGCGTCGATGTGCTGGCGCTGATGCGCGGCCGAGATGAAGCCGGCCTCGAAGGCGCTCGGCGCGATCGCGACGCCTTCGGCCAACAAGGCGCGGAAGAAGCGTCCGAAGAGCGCGGTGTCGGCCTGCTTGACCTCGGTGTAATCGCGGGGCGGATGCGCCGCGCCGGCCATAAAATACATCCCGAACATGGAGCCCACGTGATCGGCCCGACCGACCCCGGCGCCACCGAGCGCCTCGTTGAGTTGAGAGACGAGCGCGGCGCTGCTCTCTTCGAGCGCCTCGTAGAACCCCGGCCGGGCGATGACGTCGAGCGTGGCGATACCCGCGGCCATGGCCAGAGGGTTCCCCGAGAGTGTGCCGGCTTGATACACGGGCCCAATCGGCGCCACCTTGTTCATCACGTCCTTGCGACCGCCATAGGCGCCGACCGGCAGCCCGCCGCCGATGACCTTGCCAAAGGTGGACAGGTCGGGTTTGACACCGAAGCGCCCTTGCGCCCCGCCGAGCGCCACGCGAAAGCCTGTCATCACCTCGTCAAAGATGAGCAGGGCGCCATGCGCGTCACAGGCGGCGCGCAGACCTTGCAGGAACCCCGGCAACGGCAAGACGAGGCCCATATTGCCGACCACCGGCTCGACGATGACGGCGGCGACGCTCTTGCCGTGCTCGCGCAGGCAGTCCTCGAGTCGCGTCAGGTCGTTGTAGGGCAAGGTGAGGGTGTCTTGCGCCGCACCCTTCGGCACGCCGGCGCTCCCCGGGATGCCGAGCGTCGCGAGGCCCGAGCCTGCGCCCTCGGACAAGAAGGCGTCGGCGTGGCCATGGTAGCAGCCCGCGAACTTGATGATGAGGTCACGGCCCGTAAAGCCGCGCGCCAGACGCACGGCGCTCATGGTCGCCTCGGTGCCCGAGTTGACGAAGCGCACGCGCTCGAGCGACGGGACGGCGTGCATGACGCGCTCGGCGAGCTCGAGCTCGCGCGGCGTGGCCCAACCGAAGCTCATGCCGTCTTTGGCGGCCCGCGCCACCTCTTCGACGACGCTCGGGTAGGCGTGCCCGAGGATGAGCGGCCCCCAGGAGCCCACGTAGTCGATATAACGGTTGCCATCGACGTCGTAGATATACGCGCCTTCGCCGCGCTGCATGAACAAGGGCTCGCCACCGACCGCCTTGAAGGCGCGCACCGGCGAGTTGACGCCGCCGGGGATGAGCTCGATGGCTCTGTCGAACAGCTTCTTCGAACGCTCGTGCCGCATGAACCACCCAAGCTCCTGATTGAAACAGCGCGCCGGCTATTCGAGCCAGCGCTCCCGCACGGCCTGCGCCGCATGATACGTAAGGATGAGATTGGCGCCCGCGCGACGCATGCTGTGCCAAAGCTCGCGCGTCACCGCCCGCTCGTCGATGGCGTTCGCCTGCGCCGCGAACTTGATCATCGAGTACTCGCCCGACACTTGATAGATGGCGAGCGGCAAGTTCGTGCGCTCGCGCAGATCGCGCAGGATGTCGAGGTACGCGATGCCCGGCTTGACCATCAGGATGTCGGCGCCCTCGCCTTCGTCGAGCAAGGCCTCGCGCAGGGCGTCATGGCGATTGCGAAAATCCATCTGGTAGCCACGGCGATCGCCGAACTTCGGGGCGCTGTCGGCGGCGTGGCGAAACGGGCCGTAGAGGCTCGAGGCGTACTTGATGGCGTAGCTCATGATGGGCACATGCGTGAGCTCGTGCGCGTCGAGCACCTCGCGGATGCGCCGCACGCGCCCGTCCATCATGTCGGAAGGGGCGACGATGTCGGCACCGGCCTGCGCGTGCGCGAGGGCGATGTTGGCGAGCAGCTCAATCGACTTGTCGTTGTGTAGCCGCCCGCCCTCGATGATGCCGCAGTGGCCGTGATCGGTGTAAGAGCAGGCGCAGACATCGGTGGCGATGAGCGCCGCGTCACCGACAGCCTTCTTGATGGCGATGAGGGCGCGCGGCACGATGCCGTCTTCGCTCGTGGCGCCGCTCGCGCGCTCGTCTTTGTGATCCGGCACGCCAAAGAGGATAAACGACTTCAAGCCACGCTCGACCAGGCGCTCGATCTCGGCGACGAGCTTCGGGATGGGCCACTGATCGACCCCGGGCATGGCGGTGATCGGCCGCGGCTCGGGCACGTCGGCGACGAACATCGGCAGCATGAGGTGGGCGGGCAAGACGTGCGTCTCGGCGATGGCCTCACGCAAGACGGCGTTGTCACGCAAACGGCGGGGACGTTGGAACGGCACGGTCATGGGAACCTCCTACACAGACGCCACGTAGCGCTCGGCGCCACGGCTGACAAGACTCGCGTGCACCTGCTCGACGACCTGCTCGAGCGTGGCCGAGCGCGCCTCGGCGTCGAGCGTCGCCTTGCCGTCAGGCGAAACGACGCGCGCCTGCAGACGCCACTCGGCACCCTCGCGCGTGCAGTACGCGCCGAGCGGCAAGTGGCACCCCCCGCCGAAGCGGGCGAGCAGGCGGCGCTCGGCCTCGACGCAGCTCGCGGTGGCTTCATCGTGCAGTGGCGCGACGGCGGCGCGGGCACGCGCATCGTCGGCGCGGATCTGAATGGCGAGCGCCCCTTGCGCCGCGGCCGGCAGCGAGTCGGTCAGAGGCAGCGGCACCGCGATGAGCCCTTGGGCGCCGAGCCCGGCCACGAGCCCGAGCCTCTCCATACCGGCCTCGGCGAGCACGACGGCGTCGAGGTCGCCGAGGCTCGCCTTGCGCAGACGCGTCGGCACGTTGCCCCGTACATCGACGAGCACGAGATCTTGGCGGCGCGCGAGGATCTGCGCCTTGCGCCGCAGTGAGCTCGTGCCGACCCGCGCTCCGGGCGCGAGGCCCCACAGGGCGCTCGGCGACGCGACGGATTGGCGCAGCACGAGCAGGTCACGCACCGGCGCGCGCACTGGCACGGCCGCGACGACGAGCCCGGGTGGGGTGTCGACCGGGAGATCCTTGAACGAATGCACCGCGATGTCGACCTCGCGCGCGAGCAGCGCGGCCTCGATCTCCTTGGTGAAGAAGCCCTTGCCCTCGACCTTGTCGAGGCTCAAGTGTTGGATGCGATCGCCTTCGGTCTTGATGACGATGATCTCGTTCGGGCACGAAAGCCGCGCCGAGACGTGACGCGCCTGCCACAGGGCGAGCTCGGAGCCGCGCGAGCCGATGCGCAGCGGCAAAACGGGTGAAGACTTCTCCGGACTCATGCCGCCCCCTTCTTCGCGTCGAATGCGACGACGATGGTCGTGCCGATGCCACCGCGCACCATGAACTCGCCTTCGAGCGTGAGATGACGCGGCGCGAGCGCGGCCACGAGGTCGTCGAGGATGCGATTGCTGACCGCCTCATGAAACGCACCCTCGTTGCGGTACGACCACAGGTAGAGCTTGAGGCTCTTGAGCTCGACGCAGCGCAGGTCCGGCACGTAACGAATGCGGATGGTCGCGAAGTCGGGCTGACCGGTCAAAGGGCAGAGGCAGGTGAACTCCGGGCACGTAAAGCGGATCTCGTAATCGCGCTCGGGGCTCGGATTGACGAAGGTCTCTAGAGTCTTGCTGGGCGAGCTTGGCACAACGGCGTCCTTTCGGCCGAGACATATAGACACACACGGACAAGAAAGGTAGCCCAGAACGCTCACGATGCCTCCTGCTGCCCTACTGCTTTCGACGCGCGACACTTGGTGGATGACCGAGTGCGAGGCGACCCTGCTCGCCGAGGCCATCCCCTCGCGCTGGCTGCCGGGCGATGCGCCGGGCGTGCTCGAACTCGAGGTCGAGCAAGGCCAACTCGAGCGCGCCGGCGAAGCGCTCTCGGCCCAGCTCGGCGAGGAGCTGCGGCAGCGCGGCCGCGAGACGGAGACGAAGCGCTGGGTGCCGATCTTGTTGCAGCCCGCGTTCGCGGCCGCCTTGTGCGCCACACTCGTCTTGTTGTTCTTTCACTGGACGGCCGGCGGCGCCGAGCACGGCGGGCCGCTGTACGAAGCGGGGGCGCTCGTGACGAGTCGCCTGCGCGAAGGCGAGTGGTGGCGCGTCGTCACCGCGGCCTGCCTGCACGCCGACTGGCCGCACGCGGTCGGTAACGCGGGCTTCTTGTTGGTGCTCGGCTGGGCCGCCAACGAGCGCTTCGGCAGCGGGGTCGGCCTGCTGCTGTGGCTCGCGACCGCGGTCATAGGCTTTATTGTGAGCCTGGCCGCAACGGACATCGATCTGACCGTCGGCGCCTCGGGCGGCCTGTTTGGCCTGCTCGGCGCGGCTGGCGGCCACGCTCTGCGCTGGCGACCCGTGTCGGACTTTGCGCTGCGCGACAAGCTGCGCGGTGGGGGCGCAGCCGTCATGCTGCTCGCCTTTACGGCGTTTAGCCGCGAGGCCAACATCGCCGCACATGTGGGCGGTTTTGCCGGCGGCGTGCTGCTTGGCGCCGCCCTGCCACGCCTTACCGCACGGCCGTGCGCGCAACTCGCGGCGCTGCTGCTCACTGCCTTGGCGCTGTTCGTCGCCTGGCACCTCGCGCTGCGCTAGCGTCGAGACCGACAGAGGCCAAGATTGAAGGTGCCGATGGTTTGGATCTGGCGACACTTTGGGCTACGCTCGCCGCCGTGATCGTCTCATGCCCAAACTGCAAGACCGCCCACTCGAAGACCGATCGGGAGTTGGCGGTCACCCCGCAAATCGCCTGCCGCAGCTGCGGCCAAGTCTTCAAGCTCGGCGCGAGCGGCAAGACGGAGCTCGTGCCAGGCGCGGTGGCCACGCCGGCGGGTGCCCCTGCGCCGAGCGGCGCCGCATCGAGCAGCGCGATCGGCGGCACGGGGAGTAGCTCGGCCCCCCGCCCAGCGGGGCTCGCGAGCAAGCCCGCTGACGCGACCGTACCGAGCCTCAAGCCAGCCGGTGCGTCCGTGCCCGTTGCCCCGCGGCCGAGCGCAGCGGCGACACCGCTGCGTCCCGACGCCACGGTCCCCGCGGCGCACGTCGCCGCCGCGCTCCCCTCGCTCAAGCCGGGCGCGCCCGCAGCCAAGCCGCTCGGCACGACCACGCCCCGCGCGACCGCGCCGGCCGAGCCCTGGAAGCCGATGGCGGGCAAGCCTGGCGCCGCGACGGCGCCTAGCCCGGGCGGACTCACCACGAGCCCGGTCCTCAAACCCTTCGGAGCCGCTACGCCACTCGGAGCCGCCGCGCCGCGCGGCACAGCGCCGGCCGAGCCCTTCTCGGCGCTTGGCAATGCCCCCGTGGCGACCGCTGTCGCCGCTCCGCCAGGCACGAGCCATGGCCCGAGCGACGGCACACCCACCGTCGAGATGGCCGTGCCCGTCGACCTGTCGGAGGACATCTCCTTGTCCGCCGTCGAGACGTTCGAGGGCGTCACGAATGGGAATGTCACGGCCGACGCCCCCAAGGCCGACGGCCAAAGCGGCACGCCTACCGGCTCGATCAACGCCGATCGCCTGCACCAGAAGCTCGAGCAAATGCGCGCCGAAGGCGTCGAGGGCATGGGGGCCGACACCGCCGCAGAGACGTCATCGAGCGACTCCGAGGACGGCGGGCGCTTCGACCTCCCGGGCGCCACGGGTGCGAGCGCGACACGCGGCTTTCCTAGCGCCGACGGCAAGCGCTTCGTACAACTCGTTTGGGCGTGGGCCAAGAGCCGCTCGCTCGCCATCAAGGCCGCCCTCGGGGGTGGCTTGGCGCTCGTGCTCGCAGGCATCGTCCTCCTCGCTGTGCTCTCCTCGCGCTCCGGCGTGCGCCAGGCCTTCGTCATTGACGCGCAGCCGCTCTTCGCCGGACCGATGGCGGGCGATGCCTATCCGCAGCTTGCCACCAAGCAGCGCGGCGATCGCGTCGAGCTCTACGGAACATTTGGCGAGTTCTCGCTCGTGCGCGACACGGTCGGTCGTGCCGGTTACGTCCTGACGCGCGGACTGCGCGACGCGCCACCGCCGAGCGTACCCGGACAAGCGTTTGCCGACTGCGAGCGGGCCCCCATCGAGGCCTCATCAGAGCGCTGCCAGCACCGCGCCCAAGAACAATTCGACTCGTGTCGCAAGGCGTGCAGCTCGCTATCGGAAGAGCCGAGCTGCCTCGAGCACTGTCAGCAGCGCTTTGCCAACTGCGCGACCACATGCGAAGGCCGCGCCGCGGCAGCGGGCTTGCTGCGCAACGAAGCCCCACCGCCCGCCGCATTGCCCGCGGCGGCGGTGGCCCCGATCTTGGCGCCCACGCCGAGCGTCAGCCAAGAGCCGAGTGAGACCACGCCGGCGCCGAGTCGCAAAGGCAAGAAGAGCAAGAAGGGCCTCGGCAAGAAGAGCAAGAAAGGCCGCTAGGACGCTCTCGTATCAGACGCCCTTGCGCTGCGCGAGCTGACCGCGCACGCCCGCGATATAGGACCGCGTCGCCTCCTCGCTCACGCGCTCGGCGAGGGTGTTGAGCCGGTCCTCGAGCAGCATGCCGCCACTGATACGCCCCTGCGACAGGAGTGACGAAATCTGACCGAGCGCCTCGCGCACGACCTTCTCCGAGGGATGCTGGAGCACCTTATAGAGGATGTCGACATCGTCGGGGAGCTGGTGAAACTGCAGAAACGTGTCGGTCGCATCGCGGATCTGCTCGACCTCGCGCGCGATGCGCAGGCGTTCGAGGCGCAGGCGATACTCCGAGGGGCTGCGACCAACCGACTTGCGAGGACTCGCGAACACCTTCGCCTCGCTCGGCCGCGGACGCTGACCCTCGCTCTGCCCACCGCCACCGACCGGGGTGTTGAACATGGCCTCGAGCTTGCGGCGATGCTCGGCGCTGGCGTCGTCGGCGTTGCCAAAGACTTTGCTTCTCGAACTCGCGGTGCCCGCCGCACCCTTTCCGCGATCGTGAGGACCTCTGTTCACCGACACTCCAAAGCGACGATCATGAGACACGTAATTTGCGACGATTGAGTTCTGGCGGGATTCGGGCAGCATAACATCCACGTGCTGACGCGACAAGCACCTTGGGCTCGCAGGCACGATTGCTCACTGACCTATCCCGCAAACTTTTTCGCAGTACCGACGGCCGGCCGGCTTGCGGTCCTCGCGCATGCGGCTTCGCCGCAGCGCTCCGGTCCCGCACGGCCGGCCTGCGCCGCGCG
>Ga0315268_10000255_pt1 | contig 62264 bp, 54 predicted proteins | sample C1_top_MG_FD_204535 | JGI IMG/M metagenome (GOLD analysis project Ga0315268, IMG submission 204535) | Sediment microbial communities from Yellowstone Lake, YNP, Wyoming, USA - C1_top | ecosystem: Environmental > Aquatic > Freshwater > Lake > Sediment | place: USA: Wyoming | collected 2017-08-01 | reverse complement strand
ATCACCGCCCATCGCTTCAGATCCTTGGTGCTCATGGCTGTCCGCTCCACGCCCCCTCCCGTGAGGAGGGATGCATGGGGACAGTTCTACTGAACTCTCAAGGGGACATTATCCGTGAAGCGCAACACCCTTCCGTCAAACCGACGTCAGATCGGGGAACGCGGGCTGAGGCGGCCGCATCAGGTCGCGCATCCGGCGCGCATGCGACACGATGCGGTCCACGCCGGCGCTCTGTTCGTCGGTCAGGGCGTCCATCTGCAACAACTGTGCTTCGGCCAGCAGGGCCGCCAGCACGTTGTTGAACTCGTGTCGATCGGTAGGCGTCATTCGGAACCTGGTGAATCACCGCGGCGCGGCGGTCCGCATAAATTGAACCTGATGAACACGTCACGCGGTCGCGCCCGCGCACAACTCACGTCCGTTGTCGAAGAGTATCGGCGGCACGCGGACGTTCCTCAACTGCTCCATGCGCTCGCCGAGTTCGCCGACCGCACGCCCACCGACGCGCTGTTCGACGCGGCCGACGCACACGCCGCCCTGCCCGAGGTGCTGGGACCGCTCATGGAAATCGTCGTTGCCCGCGAACCCCATCATGCGCGCGCCCTCGTCCGCCTCGCCAACGCCTGGTGGCTGGGCGGGCGCAGCCCGGACGTCGTCGGCGAACTGGCGTCGCGCGCCATCAGCGCCGATCCCGCGCACCGCGGCGCCTGGCATCTGTGGGCACTCACCGAAACCGATCCGCGCACGCGGATGAGGCGCTGGCTGCAGGTCAGCGAGCGCTTTCCCGACGACGACCTCGCGCGCGCCAGCCTGGCCGATAACGCCGCCGCCGTGGCGGCGGCCGAAGACGATCCGGCGGCGCGCCAGCTCGCCCTCGACACCTTCGCGCGGTTGCGCAGCACGGCGCCGTACGTCGCGCAACGCGAGGCGCTCGACAAGGCCATTGAGACACTGCGCGGACCGCAATAGTCGCACCCGGCGCCACTCGGCTCCCCAGGAGGCTGCCGTCTGCGGCGGTCGTCTGCGGCGGTCGTCTGCGGCGGTCGTCTGCGGCTGAAGTCAGGCGCTGCGAACTTCGCAGGTGTCGCCGCAATCGGCCTGCACGCGCAGCAAGCCGATCAGCGCCGACGCCAGGAATGGCTTGAGCAGGATCGGGCAACCGGTGGCGGCAATCGCATGGTTCGCCGAGGGCGACTCGTCGCCCGTGATGAAGATCGTACGCCGCGCGAGGGACGGCTGCAGTTGGCACGCCCGGTGAAAGAAGGCGTCGCCGCGCATCCCGTGCACGTGGAAATCGAGCACCATCGCGTCCACGGCACCGCGGGCGAGCTCGTCCTCGGCCGCGTCGGCGTTCTCGACGGCGACGGCGCGCATCGCGCCCACCGACTCCAGCAGTCGGCGCAGCGCGAAGCAGACCCCGGGATCATTGTCGACAATCAAGACGCGTAGTGGCACCAGCCTGCACTCCGGTTTCGCAGGGCGTCCATGCCCCGTCCCACCTGTGCGTATCGGGCGCTGGGCCGCGGAGCTTGACTATCGCGCCGCACCGGCCGGCTTGCCGGCGGGCACGAACCGCACCGGTTCCATGCGGTCGAGCAGGCCCGCCAGGTTTTCGCCAATCACCTGGAAGCGCGGAATCGCACGGGCATTGAACGCCGGCCCGTAGGGCGTTCCCGAGCCCGCGCTGGTCACTTCAAGAATGGCGTCGAACTGATAGGCCACCGTGCGGCCGCCGTGCGGGTCCGTCCACCGCCCGGCGTGCGCGAGCGTCCGGTTCTTCGGCCAGACGCCGAGCGGCAGCGCGAACGTGCGCACGCGATAACCCGGCACCGCCGAGTCGATGGCGAGTCCGGCGCGCGCAATCTGCTCCTGCACGAGCGCGTCGCCGTACCGGCTGAGCGTCGCATGCCAGAGCGTGTGGTTGCAAAGCTCGAACCCCTGTTCGGCAAGAAAGCGAACCTTCGCCAGTCGCCACGCGGTCTTCTGGCCCTCGATCCCCTTGTCGCCGAAAAACGAATGACCGGCTGCGGCACCCGCGAGCAGGCAGAACGTTGCCCGCGTGCCCCAGTCCGGGTGCACGCGGCTGAAATCGAGCCAGATGCCCACCGCGCTGTTGGGAGCGATCTCGAGTTTGCCGTCACGCTCGATGTAGGAAAACTGGCCCGGCGAGGCATCGTCGAACGTGATGAGCACCGGAGAGGTGCCGGGGGGAAGGTCGAACCGGCGGTCCACCAATTGCGACACCGTAATCGGGCGATAGCCGCGGGAATACAGCAATTCGAGGTCGCGCCGGAATCCGTCATGCGACCGGCCCCACCGGCTGTCCTTGTCGCCGATGAGGTGATACTCGAGCACGGGGATTCGATACGGCATGCCCGGCAATGCCGCCTGCGACAGCGCGGGGCGTACCCCTGCCAGCGTGGCCAGCGTGGCCAGCGTGGCCAGCCAGACCAGCAAGGCCCGCATGGCCTGCTTCCCCGTTCTCGTGAGCGTCGTCCGCGCGTGACGTTCGATGTTGCACATGGTACCAAAGATCACATGGTGACCATGCACGACAAAGGCTTCGGCTCGCGTCAGGCGAACCCCGGGCTGCGTTCCGGGGTATGGCTGGACGTGGCCATGCCGCCGCTCGCGATTTGGCCTCAGTCGCTCCACCGTCGGCGGTCGAGCAACTGCGGTTTCGTCAGGCGTTGTGCCCGCAGTCGCGCAGGGTGCCGAGCCCTCCGGCGTGAGTCGGCGACGCCAGCTGTGACCTCCGGGATTGTCACGCGGTCCGTGTTATGGAACGCGTCCGAGCGGTCGATCCTCAATAGGCAGGATCTCGTGACCTTCGCGTGACAAAAGGGTGGTGACACGGTCCGGTACTTGCAGGTACTCACGAATGCAGGATGCTTCCAGGAGGTGTGCATGGATGTCCTCGTGATGGTGGAGGAGCAGCCGCCCGAGCACTCGAGCGTGCTCGCGCATGTCAGCTCCGTGCCGTCGCCCCTTACGATGGAACGTCCGTCGCGCGACGTCGTGACGCTGTATGGCATTCCCAGCCCCGAATCTCTGGCGCTGGCGCTGGCAGCGGCCCTCGAATCGCGACGGTCGTCCGACGATCGGGCAGACACGGTTCGGCATGTAGGCGTCTGGCCGGAACGCGGGGCGGTTGGGGATGCCGCCTGGCGGGATGAGATGACCGGACAGCTCGTGACCAAGGATCTGCAGATTCCGCTGGCGGTGCTGGCCGAGACGGCCCAGTCGCTGCTGGCGGAGTGCGGGCAGGTGATTCGTCGCCTGGTCGGCGGCCTGTTGATGGCCGACTGGCCCGAGGGAACGCGCCGCGCGGTCTCGTTTTCGTTTACCCCGGTGCCGGCGTACGCCGCGAGTGCGGTCAACTCGGAGGCGGTGCTGGCCGTGCTGCGTGAGGCCGATGGCCTTACGTACGACTTGGACCTCGAGGAGAACTAGACGATCCTGATCCGTCAGACACCGGCGCCGTTGGCGCCAAGCGGGGCCCGCCCATTATTGGCGGGCCCCGCTGTTATTCGGGGCGGGGGTGCGAGGGCTTGGTGCGGGGGGCGACTGGGGTGCACGGGGCGGGGAAGAGCCCCACGCCCACAACTCCAGCCCCACTCGCTCCCCCTCACCAAGCCCCCGCACCGCGCACCCTTCCCCCCTCACCCTACAGTTCGTCAGGAATCCTCCGCCCTTGACGTCCGACGCTCCGAATTGGATGCTCCCATACCATAAAAAGCGTCGCCGCATCGCACGGCGGGGGGCCTGATGAAAGAGTACCGGAGTGAGGCAATCAGAAATGTCGCGGTAGTGGGACACGGGACGAGCGGCAAGACCACCTTGGTAGACGCCCTCGCCTTCGTGTCCGGCAGCAGCAAGCGACATGGCCAAGTCAAGGACGGAACCGCGTTGACCGTGACCTCTCCCGAGGAAATCGAACGCGGTTTTTCCATCTCCATGGGGTGTGCATTCGCCGAGTGGCGTGACACCAAGATCAACCTGATCGACACGCCCGGGTTCCTCGACTTTCAGGGCGACGCGATCGCCGGCCTCACCGCCGCCGACGGCGCGCTGATCACGGTCGCCGCGGCGGCCGGCGTCGAGGTGGGCACCGAGCGCATGTTCCGCGAGGCCCTCACCCGGCGCGACCCAGTGCTGTTCGCCGTGACCCTCATGGATAAGGAGCACGCCGACTTCGACGCGGCGTACACGGCCATCAAGGACAAGCTCACGGCCAAGGTGGTGCCGGTGGAGATTCCCATCGGGGCCGGCGCGGACTTCAAGGGCATCATCAATCTCTTCACCAAGAAGGCGCATGTCTTCGCGGCCGGCACCAAAGCCGGCGAGTATACCGAAGTCGACATTCCCGAGTCCGAGCGTCCGCGCTTCGAGCGCTACCATCAGGAAATGGTCGAGGCCATCGCGGCTACCGACGATGCGCTGCTCGAGCGCTTCTTCGGCGGTGAGGAAATTCCCGGCGACGAAGAGATGGCCGCCATGAAGCAGGCGATGAAGCGGCAGGATCTCTTTCCTCTCCTCTGCTGCTCCGCCCAGCTGACCTGGGGCATGCGCACGGTGCTCGATTTCCTGGTCCAGCTCATGCCGTCGGCCTACGACATGGAGGAGCAGAAGGCGTTCAAGGGCGCCGAGGGCGACAAGGTGGTCGAGATCCATCCCGACGAGGGTGCGCCGTTCGCCGCCCTCTGCTTCAAGACGACGGCCGAGCCGCACGTCGGTGAGGTCACCTACTTCCGCACGTTCAGCGGCACCGTGGAGAGCGGCGCCGAGGTGTTCAACGCCACGCGCGATGTCGCCGAGAAGCTCGTGCACCTCGCCGTCGCGCAGGGGCGCGAGCGCCTCGAGGTGGCGCGCCTCTTCCCCGGCGACATCGGCTGCGTCGCCAAGCTCAAGAACACGCACACCAACGACACGCTGTCGACCCGGGAACATCCGGTTCGGCTCGCCCAGGTCGAGTTCCCGTCGCCGCTCGTCACGTACGCGGTGCGCGCGGCGGCGCGCGCCGATGAGGAAAAGCTCCAGGTCGGGATGCATCGCATCCACGACGAGGATCCGACCTTCGAGACGCATTACGACACCGAAACGCACGAAACGATTGTGAGCGGCATGGGCGAGCGTCACGTCGAGGTGGCGATGGCGCGTCTCAAGCGGCAGTTCAACGTGGGCGGCGAACTCAAGACGCCGCGCATCGCCTACCGCGAAACACTCACGGCCGCCGCCGAAGGGCAGGGGCGGCACAAGAAGCAGTCGGGCGGCCGCGGCCAGTTCGGCGACTGCTGGGTGAGGCTCCGTCCCGGACCGCGCGGCAAGGGCTACGAATACGTCGACGCCATCAAGGGCGGCGTCATCCCGCGGCAGTACATCCCCGCCGTCGACAAGGGCGTGCAGGAATCTGCCGAACGCGGCATTCTCGCGGGCTATCCGGTGGTCGACTTCATCTGCGAGTGCTTCGACGGCTCATCCCACTCGGTGGACTCCAACGAAGCGTCGTTCAAGATGGCCGGCATCCTCGCCTTCAAGAACATCGCGCCCAAGTGCCGGCCCGTGCTGCTCGAGCCGCTGCACGACGTCGAAATCCTGACCCCCGACATCTACCTCGGCGACGTGATGGGCGACATCTCGGGGCGGCGCGGGCAGATCCAGGGCTCCGACGTCATCGAAGGCGTCGGAACCAAGGTGCGGTGCATCGTTCCGCAGGCGGAGCTGTACCTGTATGCCACCAAGCTCCAGAGCATGACGCACGGCCGCGGCACGTTCACGCACAAATTTCATCAGTACGAACTGATGCCGCATGAAGCGGCGGCCAAGGTGATTGCGGAGGCGGAGAAGGAAAAGAAGGAGGAGACGGAGGAGTAAGCCGGTTCCGGGCACGAACGGCCGCGACGGACGGGGGGAACTGCAAACGCATCGCAGTTCCCCCCGATTCGTGACGCATCGTCTTTCGTCGTGTCTTTCGTGCGTTGCGGTGGCCGCTGAACGTTCCGTTGATGGTTGAACGTTCGGTCGTGTGCCACGCGGTGGCTCCTACACCTTGTGGTACGAAATCCGCGCCGACTCCACGCGGTCCTCGGCCGTGTACACCTCGAAGTCGGCGAAGAAGCCGGGCGCCTCGGCCTGCAGCGCGCGCAACACCACGATGGCGAGCCGCCGGATCTCCTGCTCGGCCCCCTCGCCCGCGCGCAACTCGAGCATCGTGCGCCATGCGCGCGCATTCGCCGTCACCACGATCTTCGTCTCGGTCGAATTGGGCAGCACGCCGCGCGCGGCTTCGCGCGCCATCTTGCGGCGGTGCACCTTGTCGGCCACCCACGCGTACCGCTCCATCAGCTTCTCGACGAGCGACACGTACGTCGCCTGCGCCGCCTCCACCTGCGCCGTCCACTGCGCCACGAGCGCCTCGTCGCCGAGGATCGCCGGCGGAACCACGAACGCCGCCTGGCTCTCGTCCACATACCGCTGGCTCAACTGCGAATACGCGAACCCCGCCCGGTGCCGCACCAGCTCGTGCGTCAGCGACCGACTGACGCCCTCGAGCAGCAGCGAGTAGTTGGCATGCTCGAGCACCGACCCGTGCCCCTGCTTCTTGATGTTCTCCAGGTAGTCGCGCGTCGTGCGGCTGGCCGGGTTCTTCTGGCTCATGTAGCACAGCCGGCCCGCGAACTCCGACAGGCGCTCGCCGTCGGTGCTTTCGCCCTGCCATTGCACCGGAAGGTGCGCGGGCTCGGCGAACGACGGGCGCGCGAGAACGGTGACCAGGGGAGCGCGGTAGAAGTGCGGCATCAGCGGCGTGGTGAGGGGTGACGGTGCCCGAATTTATGACGCGAGCAGGGCGGGCGTGAGGGTCCGTCGCGTGTCCCGCGCATCGCACGGTCGCGCGCGGCCCGCCGGACCCTACGTCCAGGCGCCATCCAGCAACCCGAGCCGAAACGCCCCCCACGCCTTGTCCCGCACCACGGTGTCGAGCGCCAGGCGCGCCGCGGCCGGCAACGGCGGCAGTGTCGGATCGTACTTCACCGATTCCAGCGGATCCTGCCCCGCCGTCGGTACCTTCACGCCGGGATTCAGAATGCCCAGCGGATCGAACGCCTGCTTGACGCGCGCGAACAGCGCCATCGCCCGCGCGTCCCAGACGCGATCCATCAACGGCGTGCGCAGTCGTCCGTCGCCATGCTCCGCCGCCAGCGTGCCGCCGAGCCGGGCCACCAGCCCGGTGACATCATCCAGCAGCGCACGGGCGCGCGTCTGCCAGTCGGCGTCGCGGACGTCGAGCAGCGCGTTCACGTGCGCGTGCGCGTCGCCCGCGTGGCCGAAAATCACGCCGCGCATGCCGTGCCGCTCGAGCGCCGCCCGCACCCCCCGCACGTAATCGGGAAAGCGGTCGGGGGGCACCGCGCCATCCTCGATGAGCTGCATCGACGCCAGGTGCGGATCGAGTGCATTGAGAATCGGGCTCGCCGCGTGGCGAATGCGCCAGATGCGCGCTGCCGTCTCCTCGTCGGGCGCCGACACCACGTGCGTGGCGTGCGCCGCGCGGCAGGCGTCGGCCAATTGCCGCGCGAGTGCGTCGGCGTGCGCTGCCGTGTCGCCCTCCGCCTCGAGCAGCAGCACCGCCTCGGTCCGCTCGGGAATCGACAGCGTGGCGGCCTCGGCACGTACGACGTCCAGAAACGTGCGGTCGAGCAGTTCCACGGCGCTGGCGCCGATCGCCGCGCAGCGGCCGGCCGCTTGCACCGCACCCTCAAGCGTCGGGAACGACGCCAGCAGCGACGCGCGGGCGGCGGGTGATGGAGCCAGCGCCAATTCGAGCCCGACGAAGATCGCCAGTGTTCCCTCGCTTCCCACCAGCACGTCCACCAGGTCGCCGCTGCGCGCGTACTCCGCCAGCGCGTAGCCGCTCGACTCCTTGCGTACCCCCGCCCGTGCCAGGAGCGCGCCGCGCTCGATCGCATCGCGCGCCACCTCGTGCTGGAAGATCCGCAGCGCGTCCACCGGCGGGCACGGCGCGCCGCGGCGCACCCAGGCACGCGTGCCGTCGGCAAAGACGCAGTCCAGTCCGCGCACCCACGCGCGCATGGCGCCCAGGCGCACGGTACGCGTGCCCGCCGCGTTGGTGGCTGCCATGCCGCCCATCGTGCAGAACGCCCCCGATGACGGGTCGACCGCGAACCGCAGGCCGTGCCCGTGTGCCGCGGCATGCACCGCGTCGCGCAACGCCCCGGGTCCGCATGGCACGGTCGCGCGCTCGGCGTCCACCGGACCAATCCAGTCGAGGCGCGACAGGTCGAGCGCCACGCCACGTCCGAGCGCGCCATTGGCCATCGAACTGGCCGACCCGCGGGGCACGATCGGCACGTGGTGCGCGGCAGCCCAGCGGACCAGCGCTACCACGTCGTCGGCGTCGGCCGGCACGGCGACGGCATCGGGCACCAGCCGCGCGATCCCCGCCCCCTCGCTGTATACCGCGCGGGCCAGCTCGTCCGTGCGGAAGATGCCGCGAAAGCTGTCCGGCGCGTGCAGCAATTCGCCGCCCGGCGCAGGAAATGTCACGGGATCAACCGGCCATGCCGGACAGCGGCGGGAACGGCCGTGCCCGCACCGACGCCACGAGTTGTCGCAGCAGCGTGTTGCTGGCGAGCGCAGCCAGCCCGGCCACCATCAGCGATCTCACCTCGCCGCGCGAGATCTTCACCACGCCGCCCGGACGAAGCATCGCGTCGGTCTGCGTGAGCTCCCGCAGCGTGGCGTACGCGTAGAGCAGCGGCAGCACGCAGAAGGCGCGGATGCGCAGCGCCCGTCGCGGCAGGAGGAGCAGGTACTCGAACGCCCGGTCGAGGTCGGCCCAGGCCAGCGTGATGAACTCGCCGACGGCCGCGCGGTTCTGCGCCAGGTGCGACGGGTCGAGCAGCGAGGCCTGCGAGCCGCCGTGCGCCCGCAGCGTACGTTCCGGCACATAGATGGCGTTCTCGCGCACCGCGTCGACGGCGATGTCCTTCAGGATGTTCACCGTCTGCAGCGCTTCGCCAAACTGCGTGCACCGCGACCAGAGCGCATCGTACCGCGCGGGAGGGAGCGCCATGCCGTGTTCGCGCCACAGCTCGGTCAGCATCCGCCCCACCGTGCCGGCCACGTAGTAGCAGTACTCGCGGTACTCCTCGAACGTCTGGATGCGCAGCCCGCCGGGATGCCGCACCGCGAACGCCGCCATGCCGTGCGCCATCTCGCGCACCCAATGCGCCACGCGATCGCGCGCCCCCGGCGTCAGCGAGCGATAGAGCACGCAGACCAGGTCGGTGCGGCGCAGCAGGCGCACGTGCGCCGGGTCGCCGGCGATGCAGCTGGCGCGTGCCGGAAACGCGTTCGCGGCCGCGCCGTCGTCGAGGCAGTGCAGGAATTCCGCCAGCAACGCCGCCCGCTCATCGGGCGCGGTCTGCGCATCATCCTCGATCGTGTCGGCGATGCGGCAGAGCAGGTACGCGCAGAGCACCGATCGGCCCAGTTCGCCTCGCAACAGCTGCACCGACAGCGCAAACGTCCGTGACACCGCCGGCAGGATGTCGCGCGCAAAACGCTCGGCGTCGCGGACGCGGACGGGGGAGTCGACGGGGATCATCGCTGCAAATCTACCGACGTGCCGGAGCAGCCGTTCTATTTCGGGGGCAGCAGGTTCCGCGTCAGTCCGTCGAGCAGCTGCTGCGCCGGCGACGGCTTGTCCGGATACTCCAGCTTGTCCAGCAGCCGCTCCAGCGAGACCGACGCCTGCCGGCGCACCGCGCGCCACGCACCGCGCGCCCACTGCCAGCCGATCCATCCCATCACGAGCGGCGGCAGCGCCGCGAGCCACGGATACAGCGTCAGCACCGCGAGCGGCGCGCCGGCGAGCGCACCGAGGATGAACAGCGCGACCGGCAAGGCCATCTGCCGGCTGCGTGCCCGCCGCAGGTCCGCCGCCAGCGCCACGTGCGTCCGCCGCGCATCCACCGCGCCCACGCTCACCACCACCTCGTGCGCCCTCGACAGGTAGTAGCCTTTGCCGCCAAAGTCCACCGCGCGGGCGACCTGGTCCATCAGTCCCCGCCTCGGCTCCATGATCAACCGGTCAGGGAAGCGCCGGATCACCGCCAACGACTCGTCGCGCGACAGCAGGGCTTCGAGCCGGCCCAGCAGTTCCGGCGGAGCGCCGGACAACACCCGCGCCGCCGACACGGTGGGATCGCCCAGCATCGCGTCGCTCTCGCGTTGCGCCGCCGCCAGCGGCGAGCGCGCTCGCTCCTCGGCCATCGCCTGACGCACCGCCTCGGGGGCGATGCCGACCTCGCGCGCAATGTCGAGCACGCGCGATTCGCTCAGCTGCTCGCCGCCCGGCTCCGGCTCGTCGCCATGCACGTGCAGCTCCATCGCCCGTGCGAGCACGCGCTCGAGCGCGGCGCGGTCGAGCGTACGGTCGTCAGGTGTTTGCGAACCGGAATTCGTCATGAAATGCAGCGGCCTCGGCGCTCACGGAAGGCGGATGGTGTTTCCTACGGATGCCGCCGCACCCGGGTTCCGGCCTCTGGCTCCACATGCCGTCGCTCGGTCCCGTGTCTCAGCCGCCGCCCGCGGCCGCCCGGCCGCAGGTCACGCAGAATCTCCACGTCGGCTCGATTTCGGCGCTGCATCCGGGGCACCGCCGCACCTTCAGGTTCTGGCCACAGTGCGGACAAAACGTGACCGCGCGCCCCTCGGGCAACGGCTGCCCGCAGAAGCGGCATCCCGGGCGCGGTGTGCGAATCACCGACTCGGCCGTCGGGTCGGGTATCGAACAGCTGCGCGCCTGGAATGGCGCGCGCGGTTTCGGTTCGCTGGCGGCGCCCGTCGCCTCGCCCAGTTCGACCAGCGTCGGGGGCAGCTGCCGCTGCAGCGTCTCGAGCGCCGCCGAGACTTCCGAGGCGTTGACCGCGCGCGACCTCTTCTCGCGCTCGACCGCGGCCACCACCCGCCCGTCCGTGTCGCGCAGGACTACCGGCTCCGCAGGCACCGCGGTCGATCCCGATGGCGGTTCGGACGCCGCCGGCGCGGCGGAAGCGTCTGCGGCCGACGCTGCCGGCGACGACGACTCCAGCACCTGCCGCATGGCGTGCTGTGCAAGCGTGATCTTTGCGGTGCCGTACGCATGCAATGCGCGCAGGTCGGGATTGCCCGAGTCCAGCTCGCGCTTCAGGTCGTCCTGCATGGCGTCGTCCGTGAACACCAGCCCGCGCTCGCCCGACAGCAGCCGGAGGACGAGCACTTCGTAGTCCTCGGCCGTCTCGACGCCCACGTGGACGCGCGTCGTCCGATACGGCACGAACGTGCGCAGGATGTCGGCCACCTCGAACGGGCGCGACAGATTCTCCGGCCGCACGTCCCGCACGCGCCGCACCAGTGCTTCGTAAAGTCGTTCGAGTTCGTCAGCCATTCACTCTGTCGCCTCTCGCTTGGCGGCCACGCGCCGCGTGCCCGCGGCCGCGGCGCGTCCGCCGGTGGAGTCTCACCCGATACGAGGCAAAGATGCGTTGGGCGCAAAGGTCGCGCCATCGGGAAACGCGTCCGGCTCGCCGGCCCGTCCGCCGCGCGCGCGGTACGCGGCGAGCCATTCGTCGAATGCCGATTCCACCAATCCGCCGCTCGCCGTCTGGTCGGCGGCGGCGCGCGTCGCCAGGTAATTGGCGTACTCGTTCTGGGCGTGCCCGTCGTGCCCGCGCACCCAGCGCCATTCCAGCGCGTGCCCGTCGCACGCCGCGATCGCCGCGCGCCATAACTCGAGGTTCTCGATCGCCCCCGTCTTGCGCTTCCATCCGTTCCGCGCCCAGCTGTGCACCCAGCTGGTCATGCCATCCACGATGTACCGCGAATCGGTGGTGAACCTTGCGCGAAACCGCCCGCCCTTGGCGCCGATCGCGCGCATGGCCTCGATGACCGATCGCAGCGCCATGCGGTTGTTGGTCGTTGCCGGTTCGCTCACCCACAGGTCGCGACGCATGAGGCGGCTGTTCCGTCCCTCGTACTCGATCAGCACGCCCGCCGCCCCCGGATTGTCCCCCTGCTGCCCGTTGCCGAGGCACGATTCGTCGGCGTAGATCGCCACGAGCTCGCCGCTCATCGCACCACCTCCATCGCCTCGGCCTCGTCGAGCCAGAGCGTGAGGTGGTCGCCGGTCGTCGGATGCCGCGCTTCGATGCACTCGCGCCGGCCGCGCTGCGCGACGCGCTCGGGCACGACCAGGTACTCGGTGCCCCGACGGTACACCAGGATGCGCTGTCCGCGCGTGATCGCGCGCTCGAGCGCGTCGTACTGCTTGACCGTCAGTTCCACCCTAGCGCACCCCGAGCCAGTCGATGGCTGCCTGGGCGAGCACCGCGCTGGCGCGCCGTATCTCCGACACCGGCACCCATTCGGTAGCGCTGTGCGCCAGCCGGATGTCGCCCGGTCCGTAGCAGACGGCGGGAATCCCGGCGGCCGACAGCAGCGCGGCATCGGTCCAGTACGACAGCCCTTCGACGGAGGCGCTCGTTCCCTCGACCGTTTCGACGGCGCGAGCGAGCGACTGCACGATCGGCGCGTTCACCGCCACATCGTTGGGAGCCTGCACGAACGTGACCTCCACGTCGGCGCGAAAACGCGGGTCGCGCGCCGCCACGCGCGCGCAGGCATCGCGCAGCTCGGCGCCGAAGTCTTCCCCCGTCTCGCCCGGCAGCGTGCGGCGCTCGAACTCCACCCGGCAGCGGGCGGCATACGTCGACAAGCCGAGGCCGCCGCTGAGCCGCGCCGCGTGAAACGAACCGCGCCCGAGCAGCGGATGCGTGCGCCGTGCCAGCTCCGTCCTCTGGTACGCGTCCAGCTCGGCGAGCAACAGCCCGGCCATCGTGTTGGCGTCCACCCCCACGTCGTAGCGCGACCCGTGCGCCGCCACGCCATGCACCGTCACTACCGCCCACGCAAATCCGCGGTGCGCCGCGCCGATGACCAGCCGCGTCGGTTCGGTGACGATGGCCGCGTCGGCGCGCACGCCATGCGCGATGAGCGTCGACGTGCCGCCCGACTGCCACTCCTCGTCGACCACCGCCGCCACGATGATCTCGCCGTCCACCCCGGCGTCGATGGCGTGCACCGCCGCCGCGCACATCGCCGCCACGCCCCCCTTCATGTCGCAACTGCCGCGTCCGTACAGCCGGTCGTCCGCAATCACCGGGTCGAACGGCGCGTGCGTCATGCCCTCGACGCCTACGGTGTCGATGTGCCCGTTGAACATCAGCGAGCGTCCGCCCGCCTCTCCGGTGCGCGCCACGACGTTGGGACGGTTGGCGGCGCTCTCTACCAGCGAGACGCGAAATCCCCACGCGTCCAGCGTCTCGGCGAGTGTGCGCGCGCACGCCGCCTCACCCTCCGAATCGGCGGCGAGGCTCGGATTGCGCGAGTCGATGGCGACCAGGGCGCTGGTCAGGGCGACAGCATCGCCGCGCGGCGGCGGAACGAAAGTCAAGGACGCAGGGGTTGAAGAGACAGCGGGCGCGCACTCAGGAAAGTGCGCGCCCGTGATGCCGGGTGGAAGTCGCCAGCCACTACTTCTTTGGCGCGGGCTTCTTGGCTGGAGCCTTCTTCGCAGGGGCCTTCTTGGCGGCCGGCTTCTTGACGGCCGGCTTCTTGGCGGCGGGCTTCTTGGCCGCCGACTTGGCCGCAGGCTTTGCGACGTGCTTTGCGGCGGGCTTTGCGGCGGGCTTCGCGGCGGGCTTCGCGGCGGGCTTCGCGGCGGGCTTGGCTGCCGGCTTCACCGCCGCCGCATGCACCGCCGCCACGTGCACCGCCGCCACGTGCACCGCCGCCACGTGCACCGCGGCCAGCTTCGGCACCGGTGGTTTGATCGCCATCTCGGACCTCAGCGGCGGCTTGGCCCCTTTGTGCTTCTTGCTCCACGCTTCCTCGACGCCGTGCAGCAGCTTGTCCGCCTCGTCCTGCGTCATCTGGCCGCGACGCACCATGAACTGCACCACGTCACGCGCACTCTCGATCGCGAAACCGGTGAGCCCGGCAGCGGCGTTGATGACATCCTTCATCGCCGCCGCCATCTTGCTTCCAGCTTCCATCGAAATCTCGGCCGCCTTCGCGGCCATCTCGGCAACGGCATCACGCACGTCCTGCCCGCGATGGCCGGGATGGCGGCGCGGCAGAATGGTGCCGGTCCCTTCTGGCTTGGCCGGGGCCTTGTCAGTCATCTTGGTGCTCCTTGCTCGAACCGCCAGTCCGTTGACCGGCGTCAGGCCCCGTCGCATCGAGCATCGCGCGAGGGGGAAAAGGGGGCGCCCGAAAGCCTGCCTCAGGACGCTGACCCATTGATCGGGGCCAAGTATATGATTTTCGTAGAGATAATCAAGGTGAGCCATGCACGCTGTTTCGACCCCCTATACCCGACGAAAAATACGAATTCTAGATAGAATTATAGAACATCACAAGCGCATCATCGAGACAGTAATATGCCATTACCGTTATCAGGTACGAGAATTCTCGATTTGAGCCGAGTGCTCGCGGGACCATTGTGTACGATGATTCTGGGTGATCTTGGGGCTGACGTGCTCAAGGTCGAGCGGCCGCTCGTCGGCGATGACACGCGAGAATGGGGGCCGCCGTTCGATTCGGCCGGTCGAAGCGCGTACTTTCTGTCGACCAACCGCAACAAGTTGTCGGTGGCGATCGATCTTGCCAGCGCCGATGGTGCGGCGCGCGTTCGCGCGCTGGCTGGCGAAGCGGATGTGGTGGTCGAGAACTTCCGGCGCGGCGCGCTCGAGCGGTGGGGCCTCGACGTCCCCGCGTTGCTCGAGGCGAATCCGAGACTCATCTGGTGCACGATTACCGGGTTCGGCGCCGACAGCGACCGTCCAGGATATGACTTCGTGGTGCAGGCCGAGTCGGGCTGGATGGCGATTACCGGCGAACCGGGTGGCCAGCCCATGAAGGTCGGGGTGGCGCTCGCCGACGTCATGGCCGGAAAGGACGCCGCCATCGCCATCCTGGCGATGCTCGCTTCGCGCTCGCGCGGCGGGGATGCCGCGTCGCGTCATCTGGCGGTTTCGTTGATGCACAGCGCGACGGCGTCGCTCGTGAACGTCGCGCAGAACGCGCTGGTCTCGGGAGATGACGCCCGGCGATGGGGCAATGCGCATCCCAATCTCGTGCCGTACGAATTGTTCGATGCGTCCGACCGGCCGTTCGTGATTGCCGTGGGCAACGACGCGCAGTTCGTGGCCTGTGCGCGCGCCATCGGGCTGGAGGGGCTGGCCGCGGATGCGCGGTACCGCACGAATGCCGGCCGGCTGGCGCATCGCGACACGGTGGTCGGGGCGATCCGCGCGCGGGTCCGTGTGCAGCCGGCCGCGGCGTGGCTGGCCGCACTCGACGAGGCGGGCGTGCCGTGCGGCGTCGTCAAGCCGGTGCTCGACGCGTTGCGTGAGGTGGAGGCCTCCGCGCTGACCGGCGTGTCACCACTTTCGCCCGGCGTGGTGCGCCGTCCGCCGCCGTCGCTCGACGAGCACGGCGATCTCGTGCGCGCGAGTGGGTGGGAGGCGTTCCGGATTTGACGGCGCGGCGCGGAACACCACGCCCCGGCGGCGAGTACGCAGAACGCACATCACGACTGATTTCCCGCACCGCAGTGCGCCATATTCATCTCATGCGCCGCTCGCTCCCGATCGTCCTGATGACCGTTGCCGCCTGCACGGGCGACGCGCGCGTGACCGCTCCGGCAAACGCGTCGGCGTTCGCGCGCTTTGTCGTGATCGGCACCGGTCTCTCGATGGGCGAACAGTCGGCGGGCGTGGTCTACGAATCGCAGATCGCGGCGTGGCCGACGCGGCTGGCCGGCCGCGTGGGGGTGTCGTTCCGCGTGCCGGCGTTCAAGACGCCAGGGTGCGCTCCGCCGTTGGTGGCGCCCTTGTCGCTCAATCGGACGCTGGCCGGTGCCCTCGCGGCCGTCCCGGTCCAATGCGCTGGGCGGCTGGGGAGCGACGCGCTCCCTGCCAACAGCGTGGCCCTTTCCGGCGCCTCGGCGTGGGATGCGCTGCACACCTCGCCACGATCGTTCGTGATGCTCGCACCGTCGCTCGACGGCGCGCGCTACGCGTTCGTCCTGCCGTCCGTGCAGACGCAGGTGCAGGCCATGCAATCGCAGAACCCCACGCTGGTTGCCGTCGAGCTTGGCGCGGGCGAGGTGATGCGCGCGGCGACGTCGGGGCTCGTGACGGTCGGCGCGAGCTACACGCAGAAGGCCGCGTGGACGCTGATGCCGGCGTCCGTCTTCACGCCCGCCTTCGACTCGATCGCCGACAGCGTGGCGGCCACCGGCGCGAGGGCCGTGTTCGTCGGCGTGCCGCCGCTGATGTCGCTGCCCGCTTGGCGTGCGGGCGATCTGCTCTGGCAGCAGCGCGCCGGGTTGTCCGGGTACGGGGTGGAGGTGGCGTCCGACTGCCAGGGGAGCACGAACCTCGTCAACACGGTGGCGCTCATTCCACCGCTGGTGGCGGCCGCGCGCACGACCGGCGCCTCACAGCCGCTCTCGTGCGCCGATCGGCCGGGCGTCGCCGACTTTGTGCTCACCGCCGCGGATGCCGCACTTATCGCGCAGACCATCACCGCGATCAATGCCGCCATCAAGGCGGCGGCCGACAAGCGGCAGTTCGCGTACGTCGACGTGCCGCTCTTCTCGAGTGAGGTGCCGTTTGCGGCGCCGCCGTTCTCCGCGGCGACCTTTCTTGGGAGCGACGCACCGTTCGGCATGGCCACATCGCTCGACGGTGTTCAGCCCGCCGCGTTCGGGCACGAGTTGCTGGCCGATCGCGTGAGCGCCGCATTGAATGCCCGGTATGGGTGGGCAATCCCCATCCCCATTCGCCCTGTGCGGTAGCCGCAATGGTTACCCGTCGCGCGTCCGTTCGTCTCAATTGTGCGGCACCACGACGTGGCCTGATCGGCTTCGGTGTGGGTGGGCCTGTCCTCGGCGCGTGTGACGAGTTACACTAGCGTCGTGAAACTGACCCAGCCCTCGCCGTCGCAGGAGCAGGCCGACGCGGACCAGGCGGTAATTGACCGCGTGCTCGCCGGGGAACGGAACGCCTTTGGCATGCTCATCCAGCGTTACAGCGATCCGCTGTACCGCCATGCGGTGGGCATGACGGGGAGTCCCGACGTCGCCGAGGATATCCTGCAGGTCTCGTTCATCAAGGCGTACAACCACCTCAGCGAGGTGCGCGGACGCTTCGACGCATGGGTTTTCCGCATCGTGGCCAACGGGTGCAAGGACTGGCTGAAGAACATCCGCCGGACCCACCTGAGTTACGAAGAGGACGATCAACCGTCTGGATACGAGACCCCGGAGGACGAACTCGACCGGGGTGAACTGCGATCCGATCTGGACCGCGCGCTGTCGGCCCTGCCGGCGTCGTTGCGGGAGGCGTTCGTGATGAAGCACGTCGAGGGTCGGTCGTACGAAGAGATGGCCGAGCTGCTCGACACGACCGTGGGAGCCCTGAAGATGCGCGTGCACCGTGCCCGCGAGGCGCTTCAGGCGCTGCTGGAGGAGCGATACCAGTGATGATGCACGACAATCTTGATCCGCGCGACGGCCTCGAGCCGACCGCGTCCCGCACGCCGACGGAGCCGATGGCCGACCAGGAGCTTGCTCCGACGGGACGCATTTCGGACGCCGTGCAGGCCTGGCTCGATGGCGAGCCCGTGAGCGAGGCGGCGCTGGGCGCCGCGCCGCGCGACGTCGCCTTCTGGAAGAAGGTCGAAGCCGAGACGACGGCACGCCGCCGCATGGCGACGCCGCCCTACGTGCAGGCGCAGATTCTCGACAAGCTGCCCGAGAAGAAGTAGGCGTCCGTTCAGGAGCGACGAGGGCCGCCCGGGGAACCGGGCGGCCCTTGGTGTGCGGGGGCGGGGCGACGTGAGCCAAGGTTCCGCATGAGGAGCATCGTCACGTTGCCGGCGAGCATCTGCGTAGAGCAGCATCGCCAGGTCGAGCCACCATGCGAAGGCATCAGGGGTCTCTTAACGGGAGTCGCGGTAGGTCAGCGGTTGACGAGCCAGTGACGGCCCCCCGGCGCACTGTACGCGCCCCTCGCTGTGCCTACCGCGACACGCTGGGCCGCTCATGGCGACCCTGCGTTACCCGATATGTTTGTCTTCGGTGCATCGCCGCATAACTTCAGCGCGCTCCCGATCGCACAGGCAATGTCTCGTCTGGGGCATCAGCGCGGAATACGGTGCAATTATGGAAAGTTTGTGAGGCAAATCCTCACGAAACCCTTACAGAGCCTCGCCCCCGCGATAAGTGGCATTCCAGAGGAGGATTTGCATGACCAGCGCCGCTGCCGTCCGTCCACTACCCGACGAATACGCTCCGCATTACGTCCCCTATGTCAGCGCTGGTCCTGACGGCGACATCACTGACACCCTCGCAAGTCAGGGCGAGGCCCTCGTTGCACGCCTGAAGCACCTGAGCGACGAGCAGGGAGCACACGCCTATGGGCCGGGCAAGTGGAGCGTGAAGGAAGTCATCTGCCACATCACCGACGCCGAGCGGATCTTTGCCTACCGCATGCTGCGCATGGGTCGCGGCGACTCCACGCCGCTCGCGTCGTTCGACGAGAACGCGTACGCCGCGGCCAGCGCCGCCGGCGACCGCACGCTCGACTCGCTGCTCGGCGAATTCGCCGCCGTGCGCGGCGCCACGCTGGCGCTCCTGCGCGGGCTCCCCGACGCCGCGTGGGCGCGGCGCGGCACGGCGAGCGGCAAGGAAGTCACCGTGCGCGGCGTCGCCTGGATTGCCGCGGGGCACGCACTGCACCACGCCCGCATCCTGGCTGAGCGCTACGGCGTGTAGACATCGTTCGGTCGCCCACTAGATGTGAATCGCCCGTCCGAGCGCCGCAAGCGCCGCTTCCTTGACGACTTCGGACAGCGTGGGGTGGCTGTGCACCGTCGCGCCGATGTCCTCGGCGGTGCCGCGATACTCCATGGCCAGCACCACTTCGCTCAGCAGGTCGCTGACGTTGGCGCCGATCATGTGACAACCGAGGATCTCGTCGGTGGCGGCATCGACGATGAACTTCACGAACCCCGATGTCTCGTTCATCGAGCGCGCGCGCCCGTTGGCGGAAAAGGGGAATTTGCCCACGCGGTACGCGCGTCCGCTTGCCTTCACCTCGGCTTCCGTGAGGCCGCAGGTGGCGATTTCGGGCCACGTGTAGACCACGCCCGGCATGTTGTGATAGTGCATGTGCGCCGGGTGGCCGGCGATCGCCTCGGCGGCGACCACGCCCTCTTCTTCCGCCTTGTGCGCCAGCAGCTTGCCGCCCACGGCGTCGCCGATGGCGAAGACGTTGGGGAGGTTGGTGCGCATCTGGTCGTCCACCACGATCTCGCCGCGCGTGCCGAGCGCGAGGCCGAGGGCGGTGGCATCGATGCCGAACAGCGCCGGCTTGCGGCCGATGGAAACGAGCACGCAGTCGGCGGTGAACGTGGCCGGCGTCCCCTTCTCGTCCACCTCGACGATCACCTGCTCGCCATCGCGGCGTCCGCCGGTGACCTTGGTGCCGGTGTGGAGGTCCAGCCCCTGCTTCTTGAAGAGGCGCGCGGCCTCCTTGATGACGTCGTCGTCGTTGCCGGGGAGGATGGTCGGCATGAACTCGATGACCGTCACCTGCGCGCCCAGCCGGCGCCAGACGGAGCCGAGTTCGAGGCCGATCACGCCGCCGCCGATGACGATCAGGCGAGCGGGCACCTCGGGGAGCTTGAGCGCGCCGACGTTCGAGACGATGCGTTCCTCGTCGAACTTGAGGAACGGCAGCTCCATCGGCACCGAGCCGGTGGCGAGGATGACGTGCTTCGGATGGTAGGTGGTGACGGTGCCGTCGCCGGCCTTCACCTCCACCACGTTCCCGGCCTTGAGCGTGCCGAAGCCCTTGGCCCACGTGACCTTGTTCTTCTTGAAGAGGAACTCGACGCCCTTGGTGTTCTGGGCGACGACGTCGTCCTTGCGCTGCATCATGCGCGCGAGGTCGAACGTCACGCCCTGGTAGTCGATGCCGTGCTCGGCGGCGTGCAGCCGCGCGAACTCGTAATGCTCGGAGGAACTGAGCAGCGCCTTCGAGGGAATGCAGCCGACGTTCACGCAGGTGCCGCCGAGCGTGCGGTCCATCTCGACGCAGACGGTGGACAGGCCCAGTTGCGCGGCGCGGATGGAGGCGACGTAGCCGCCAGGGCCGCCGCCGATGACGACAACGTCGGGAATCAGGATATCGGTCACGGATCGAGCCGGTTGGGGTCAGTCCCAAAATCTAGCGGGGACGGCGCCGATGTTCAGCGCGTCCCCGCATCGATCTGTCGTGCGCCGCCGCGTCAGTGCGTTGCCGCGGGCTACCGGATCGGCTTGCCCTGATAGCGGCCGGTCTTGCCGTTGGTGCTGACGCACCACTCGAGTTGACCCGTCACCGTCCCGGCGCGCTTGCGCCACGTGTACTGGCCGTCGGGCGCGATGGTCAGTGCCCCGGCGGGGGCGGCGAGGCTCACCTGGTTTACGCGCTCGATGAATGAACCGCGGTCGAAGTCCGTGGACCAGGCAGCCCCCGGGATGATCATCGCCCAGCTTCCGACAACATGTCGGTCGAGCGATGGTGCGCCGGCGGGCAGGTTGGCGTTGCACTGCGCACCGCCGGCGCCGCGGTGCACTGCCGTTCATGCCGTCAGGATCGACGGCGGAGGCTCAGTCCAACAACATCGACGCCGGATCTTCCATCAGTTCCTTGACCTTCACGAGGAACAGGACGGCCTGCTGGCCGTCGATGATGCGATGATCGTACGAGAGCGCCACGTACATCATCGGGCGAATCGCCACCTGGCCATCGAGGGCCACGGGTCGATCCTGAGTCTTGTGCAGGCCGAGGATAGCCACCTGCGGAAAATTGATGATCGGTGTGGAGAGGAGCGATCCGAACACGCCGCCATTGCTGATCGTGAACGACCCGCCCGTGAGGTCATCCATGGTCAGCTTGACGTCGCGCGCGCGCCGGGCGAGGTCGGCGATCTCGCGCTGCAGGTCGAGCATCGACTTGCGGTCGGCGTCCTTCACGTTGGGCACCACCAGCCCGGCGTCGCTGGCCACCGCAATACCGAGGTTCACGTAGTGCTTGTAGAGGATCGAGTCGCCGTCCACCTGCGCGTTGACGGTGGGGAACGCCTTGAGCGCGAGGCAGGCCGCCTTGGCGAAGAAGGGCATGAAGCTGAGCTTCACGCCGTGCTCCTTTTCCACCCGCTCTCGCATCCGCTCGCGGAGCGCCACGACGGCGCTCATGTCGATTTCGTTGAAGGTGGTCAGGTGCGCCGTCGCGTGCTGCGCCTGCAACAGGTTCTCGGCGATGCGCTTGCGGCGCGTGGACATCTGTTCTCGGGTCTCTCGCGCGCTGTCGGCGCGAGGGATGGCGGACGGCAGAGGGCGGACGGCGGCGGACGATCTCGTAGCCTCCGCCGCGGCCATCACATCCGGCTTGCTGACGACGCCGCCGCGTCCGGTGCCGGTCACGGCACCGAGGTTCACGCCCGACTCGGCGGCCAGCCGCACGGCACTCGGCGCGGCGCGCACGTTGGCGACCGTCGCGACGTCGACCGCCGCGGCGTCGACCGCCGCGACGGCATTACCCTCGGCCAACTCGCCCAGCACATCATCCACCCGCACCACTTCGCCGTCGAGCTTGGCGCGGCCGATCAGCGTGCCGTTCGTCGCGGCGGGCACCTCGACCGCGATCTTGTCGGTCTCGAGCTCGACGAGCGTGTCGCCGGTCTTCACGGCATCACCTTCGCGCTTGAGCCAGCGCGAGATCACGGCTTCGGTAATCGATTCGCCGAGGGGGGGGACGCGGATCTGCATGCGAGGCGGATGGACGGTAGATGGTGGACGGTCGAGCGTCGACCTCGGACGGTCGATGCGACAGGGGGGCGATCAGAACCTAATATATTTCGTGCACCGAGGGTGGCGTCGACTCTGGGCAACGCCCACCGTCTATCCTCCACCGTCTACCGTCTACCGTCCATCCCTTGCGCGCCCTCACCATCTCCGCCACCGGCTCCATTGATTGCGTGGAGTTTCGCGCCGACATGGCCGCGCCGGTCATCACCGGGCCGGGCCAGGTGCGGCTGCGCATGCAGACCGCACCGCTCAATCATCTCGACCTGTGGACGGTGCGCGGCCTGCCGGGCATGTCCATTACACCGCGATGGGTCATCGGTGCCGATGGCTCGGGGATCGTGGCCGAAACGTCGGCGGATGTCACCGCGGTGCGGGTGGGTGACCGCGTGGTGGTCAATCCCGGACTGTCGTGCCGGCAGTGCGAGTACTGCCGTGCGGGCGAGCAGTCGTTGTGCGTGCAGTTCCGCGTGCTGGGCGAACATGTGCATGGCACGTTCGCCGACGAGCTGGTGGTGCCGGCGATCAACGTGCGTCCGCTTCCCGTGAGTGTGTCCGACGAGGACGCGTCGGCCTTTGGACTCGCGGCGATGACGGCGTGGCGCATGCTCGTGTCGCGCGCGCGGGTGACGGCTGGCGACGAGGTGCTCATCTGGGGCATCGGCGGCGGCGTGGCGCAGGCCGCGCTTCGCATCGCCAAGGCGCGCGGGGCGCGCGTCTGGGTCACCTCGGGATCGGACGCCAAGCTCGAGCGCGCCCGTGCGATGGGGGCTGACGAAACGATCAACCACACGGGTATCGATGTGGGCCGCGAAGTGCGCGCACGCACCGGCAAGCGCGGCGTGAGCGTAGTGGTCGACAGCGTGGGCGAGGCCACCTGGGAACAGTCGTTGGGCGCGCTCGGCCGCGCGGGACGGCTGGTGACGTGCGGCGGCACGTCGGGCCACGCGCTGCAGACCGACGTGCGCCGGCTGTTCTGGAATCAGTGGACGATCATGGGCTCGACCATGGGCAATGACGCGGACTTCGAGGCGGTCGTGGCCGAACTGGTCGCGGGGAGATTGTCGCTTCCGGTGGACTCCATCTTTCCGCTCGAACGCGGCCGCGAGGCGATGGCGCACCTGCAGGCCGGCGCACAGTTCGGAAAGGTCGTCTTGCAGATCGGCGCGTGATGGCCGACGACGAAGGCGCGCCGTTCACGGACGACGAGCAGCGCGCGATGCGCGCTGCGTTCGCCGCCGGGCGTGCCGTGTCGTGCCCCCGCTGTGCCGTGACCCTGACGGTGCGTGCGATCGGCGGCGGGAGCTTCGGGCTGGGCTATGCCCGTCGGCGCGAATGGCTCATGTGCCCGCGCTGCCGGCGCTCGGCGATGTTCGACGTCAAGCGCGGCACGCGCAACTGACGGCAGGCTGGGCGCCGCACGGCGGCGGGATGGGCGAGCGTGGCGGTGAAACGCCGCCCCGTGGCTGACAGTCATTAAGGCAAACCTCCAGACGACGCATGCGCTTCCTGCTCTCATTACTGCTGATCGGACTTCCCCTCGCGGCCCAGGTTCCGGCCGGCGAACCCAAGCCCCGTCTCGAACTGGCGGATAGCGTGCGTCGCTCGACGGTGCCGCTCGCGGTGCGTCCGTCGCCCGTGCCGGTGCGCGATACGGGCATCACCGCCGTGCGCACGCTGCTGCGCGGTTCCTTCGTACGGCGACAGGCGCTGCTTGGGGTCGTGCTGTACGGACCGTCGTTTGCCGCCACCGTGGCTGACAAGCCGGTTCCGGCCGCCGCGGCCTATCTGGTGATGGCCGGCGGCTCCTTCTTTGCCGCCGCCGAACTTGCCCGCGATCTGCAGATCACGGAGGGCATGGAACTGCTCGCCACCGTGGCGCCGCTGCAGGGGGGCGCCATCGGCGCCGCGTTGCAGTACGCGATGACCGGAAAGAAGGATCTGGCGCCGGGGATCTTCTTCGGTTCCCTGCTCGGGACCACCGGCGCGCTGACGCTGGGGCGCAGGCTGACCACCGGTGCTGCCATGGCGTCGGCGTCTGGCGCCGAGGTCGCCGCGGCGCTCGCCGCGGGAACGCTGTACGCCTTCGATGACCATTACACGGGTGATCGATCGCGTGCGGCCATCGGCGCGGGCGCGGCCATTGCCGGCATGCAGCTGGGTGCCATGTATGCCACGTATGCCCACTACAACGTCACGGCGGGCGACGTGCAGACGCTCTGGACCTCTTCGCTCATTGGCGGGGTCGCGGTCGGCTCGTTCGTGGCGAATGGGCATCCCGGTCACAAGACGAGCACACTCACGGTGATGGGTGGAGCGGTCGCGGGGCTCGTGGTTGGCGATCGCCTGCTGGTGCGCCGCATCGACCACTCGCGCAGCGAAGCGGCGCTCGTCGGCGCGGGGGGTCTCGCCGGGGCCCTGATGGGGGGCGGGGTGGCCGTGCTCGTCGGCTCGAGCGAGCGCTTCAACGCCACGACCGCGGCCCTTGGTGCCGTGGGTGCCGCCGGGGGCGTCTGGATGACCGAACGATGGATGGGCGCTCGGCCGGACGCCGGGCGCCGGCTCAGCCAGCGGCTCAGCCGACGGCTCGCCGTGGAACCCCAGGGGCTGGTGCTGGCCGCTGCCGGGGTGCCGGGCACCTATTCGATCGTGAGGTTCGCGTTCTAGATTAGATGGACCCTCTCCGAGTCCCCGTGCCGTGACCTTCTTCGACCGACTGCAGGAAAGCTTCGCCCAATTCTGGGAGTACATCCCCGCGCTGTTCGGCGCGGCCGCGGTACTCCTTGCCGGCTATCTGCTGGCCAAGCTGGTGCAGAAGGGCGCCGCGCGCGGATTGCGCCGCCTGCATCTCAACGACGTGCTGAAGAAGGGCGGTGTCGTGCCGCTCGATCGCGTCAGCACGCACGTCAACCCCACGCTGGCAATCGCCAACCTCCTGTTCTGGCTGGTGATGTTCAGCGCGATGTTGCTTGCCGCCAACGCGCTGGGCCTCGACTCGCTGGCGTCGCTGTTCAGCGAACTCGTCGGTTACATCCCGAGCGTCGTTGCCGCCGTCGTGATCATCATCGTCGGCATCGTCCTTGGCGATTTCGTGGGGGGGCTGATCGGCGCGAGCACGATTTCGCTCCATGGCGGACCGACGCTGGCGCGCGTGGGCAAGGGCGGCGTCGTTCTGCTCGCGGTGTTCATGTCGCTGCAGGAGCTGGGGGTGGCCACCGAGATCGTGACCACGGCGTTCGCGATCATCTTCGGCGCGGTGGCGCTGGCCCTGGCGCTCTCGTTCGGGCTCGGCAATCGCGAACTCGCCGCCGAAATCACGCGGCACTGGTACGATCGGTACCAGGCCGAGCGCGAAGCGATCGACCGCGAGGTCGAAGCGGAGGAAGCCGACGTGATGTCGGAGACGTCCTCGGGGACGGCTGTCCCGGGAGCGTCCGCGGCGCCGTCGCCGCCGGGAGCGTAGGGCATGCTGGCCGCAGTGATGATAGCGGCTGCCGTCGCGCTCGCTCCGACGCCGGCGGACAGCCTGGCCTCGGCGCGACGGGCCGACTCGCTGCGCGTCGCGATCCTGTCGGCCGCGCGCTTCGTGCACCTCGACACGGCGCAGTGCAATCAGGGTGTCCTGCGCACCTTTCCCGATTCGGCGCGGAGCCCGGGCGCCGAGGCGTCGGCCGAGTTGATGGCGCGCCTTGAGCGCGTCATCATCGCCGGGGGGGTGGAGGATTCGATCGACAACGCGCGCGGGCACGCGCTGCTTCGCGGCGTCGTCGCATGGGAAGCGGGGATCGTGCGTCCCAACTGGGATGTGCCGGCGGGCGCGCCCACGTATCGCGCGATCGCCGCCGGAATGGCGGGCGAGTTCTGGAATCCCGACACCAGGCAGTGCGAGTCGTTCGTGCCGGCCGAGCCGCAGTACGTGCTGTTGCCGCCGCTCACGAATTTCACGATGCCGCGCCCGCCGCGCACGGAACTGAACATCGGTTTCGGAGAGCAGGGGCTGCTCGAGCTGCGCGACAAGTTCTTCGCGACGCACCGTGCCGACAGCACGGCGGTGCTGACCTACGCGCACGTGATCGCGACGGTGCTGTGGCGCGACTATGCCGTGGTGGCGGTGAACCGTCCAGCCGAACTGATGGGGGCGATGACGCTGCGTCGGGGGGCGGGCGGTTCGACGTACCTGTTCCACCTCGTGAACGGCGACTGGCGCCTGCTGGCAATCGTGCGGACGTGGACCTGACGGCCTGAGACGTCAACCACGAACAGCGAAGGACGCGAAAGACGCGAAGGACGCGAAGGACGCGGAGGGCCACGAAGAACGGCAAACGGCGAACCATCCGGCTCGCCGTTTTCGTTCGTGCAAGCAGGCAAACTTCGCGTCGCTTCGCGCACGTGGTCCTTGGCGATGGCAGTTCAGAGGAACACAATCGCAACTTCTTTGTTGACAACGCGTTGCAGTGTCACATTGCGGTTGCTTTTCTGGGGCGGTTTCGGTAAATTTCCGGATTGGTCGACGGCCTCTTTCCACCCCTGGCTTGGCACATGACCGCACCGAACAATCGCGAGCGGATCCTCCCCCGGTTGATCGACGAAGAGATCCGGGAATCGTTCATCAACTATTCGATGAGCGTGATCGTGTCGCGCGCGCTCCCCGACGTGCGCGACGGCCTCAAGCCGGTGCACCGTCGCGTGCTGTACGCGATGAACGAACTGGGACTCGTGCCCGGGCGCGCCTACAAGAAGTCGGCGACGGTGGTCGGCGACGTGCTCGGCAAGTACCACCCGCACGGCGACCAGTCGGTGTACGACGCGCTGGTGCGCATGGTGCAGGACTTTTCGCTGCGCTATCCGCTGGTGGACGGGCAGGGGAACTTCGGCTCGGTCGACGGCGATCCCGCGGCGGCGTACCGCTACACCGAGGCGCGGCTGACGCGCGTCGCGGTGGAGATGCTGGCCGACATCGACAAGAACACCGTGGCGTTCGCGCCGAATTTCGACGACCGGCTCGAGGAACCGACGGTGCTGCCGTCGGGCATCCCGAACCTGATCGTGAACGGTTCGGCGGGCATCGCGGTGGGCATGGCGACCAACATCCCGCCGCACAACATGCGCGAGGTGGTGCAGGCGCTGCTGGTGCTGATCGACCATCCCGAGACCGACGCGGCGACACTGCGCGGCCTGATCAAGGGGCCCGATTTTCCCACGGGGGCGTTCATCTACGGCCGCGAGGGCATCAAGGACTATATCGAGACGGGGCGCGGCAAGATCGTGATGCGCGCGCGCGCCGTGATCGAGGAGAAGGAGAGCAGCGCCAAGCAGCAGATCGTGATCACCGAGCTGCCGTACCAGGTGAACAAGGCGCGGCTCGTGGAGACGATCGCCGAGCTGGTGCGCGACAAGAAGCTCGATGGCATCAGCGACCTGCGCGACGAGTCGGACCGCGACGGCATGCGCGTGGTCATCGAACTCAAGCGCGACGCCATTCCGCGCGTCGTGCTCAACCAGCTCTACAAGCACACCGCGATGCAGTCGACGTTTGGCGTCATCATGCTGGCGCTCGTGCCCGACCCGGTCAGCCGGCGTCTGGTGCCGCGCGTGATGGGGATGCGCGAGGCGCTGCTGCACTACATCCACCACCGGCACGAGGTCATCGTCCGGCGCACGCAGTTCGACCTCGACAAGGCGCGCGACCGGGAGCACATCCTCGAGGGGCTCAAGATCGCGGTCGACAACATCGACGCGGTCATCAAGGTCATCCGGGCGGCCGAAGACACCGAGTCGGCGTCGCGCGAGCTGCAGTCGCGGTTCAAGCTGTCGGAACGGCAGGCCGAGGCGATCCTCAACATGCGCCTCGCCAAGCTCACCGGGCTCGAGCGCGAAAAGCTGGAGGAGGAGCTCAAGGAAGTGCGCGCCATCATCAAGGAGCTTTCGGCGCTCCTCGAGAACAAGCCGGCGCGGCTGGCGCTCATGAAGGACGAGCTGACGCAGGTGGCCACCACCTACGGCGACGATCGCCGCACGGCGATCATCGCCGACGAGGGCGAGTTCTCGATCGAGGACCTGATCGCGAACGAGGAGGTGCTCGTCACGATCTCCCATGCCGGCTACATCAAGCGCACGTCGATCGCGACCTACCGCAAGCAGAAGCGTGGCGGGCAGGGGCTCAAGGGAACGGAGCTCAAGCTCGACGACTTCGTCGAGCACTTCTTCACCGCCAAGACGCACGACTACCTGCTGGTCTTCACCGACGACGGGCGCTGCTTCTGGCTGAAGGTGCACGAGATTCCCGAGGGCGGCCGCGCCGCGAAGGGGAAGCCGATCCCGAACCTGATCAACGTCTCGGCCGAGACGCAGGTGTCGGCGGTGGTGCAGGTCAAGAAGTTCAGCGACGACGAGCACCTGCTGTTCTGCACGCGCAACGGCACGGTCAAGAAGACGGTGCTCAGCGACTACTCCAACGTGCGCAGCACGGGCATCAAGGCAATCAAGATCGAGGACGGCGACCAGCTGATCGACGTCCAGATCACGAGCGGGTCCAACGACGTGGTGCTGGTGACGCGGCACGGGCTGAGCATCCGTTTCCACGAGCAGGACGTGCGCGCCATGGGGCGCGACACGACCGGCGTGAAGGGCATCGGCCTGGGCGAGGGCGACCACGTGGTGGGCATGGTCGTCGTGCGGCGGGAGGCGTCGCTGCTCGTCGTCACGGAGCACGGACTCGGCAAGCTCACCAACGTCGACGAATACCGGGTGCAGGGGCGCGGCGGCAAGGGGATCCTGACCGTGCGGCGGACCGAGCGCACCGGGGACGTGGTCGGGTTGCTCGAAGTGCTGGCCGAGGACGAGATGATGCTGATCACGCGCGGCGGCCAGACGTTGCGCTGCGCGGTGAAGGACATCCGCGAGACAGGGCGCGTGGCGCAGGGCGTGCAGCTCAAGAAGCTCGACATGGGCGACGTGGTGGCCGCCATCGCGCGCCTCGTCATCGAGGACAAGGAACTGCCGGCCGAGGCGGGCGACGACGGGACCGGGGAGGCGCAGATGGAACTCACGGAGGGCGGCGACGAGTAGCCGCATCCAAGGCTGGTGGCGGGCCTCGCGGATGTGGCGTACTATCCGCCACGTATGTCCGGGCGAAGGCGCCCATCCCGATGCGACGGCGTCGATGCCGTCCGCGGACACGAGGGTGACACCGCCCTCGTCGCCGCCACGTGGCCGGTGCAGCCCACGGTTTGCATGACTTACCTGCCCGACGAAGCACGGCCGGTCCTGGTCCTCGCGGAACATGTCGCGATGAAGGTGCGCCTGCGCGATGCGCTCGCGCCCTTCTCGCCCGTGGAGTTCGTCGCGTCGGAGCAGGACCTGCTGCAGTCGCTGCGCCGTGCGGTGCGCCTCATCATCATCCATGGCGCACCGCCGTTTGCCGATCCGCGGCTGCCGGGCCGTCTGCGTCAGGCCATGGGCAGCGCGCCGGTGCCGATCGTCGTGGTCGCGAGTTCGCGCGAGCCGGCGTGGCGCCAGGCGGATCAGCTCATCGCGTCGGGGCAGGTGGAGGACATCATTCGCCTCGACACCGAGCGCGCGGATGCGCTCGTGGCGGCGTGGAGCCTGCACAGCGACCGCTGCCGGCGCAAGGTCGATGCATTGCGCCTCGCGCACGAGAGCGCCCCGGAGTGCCTGCACGCCTTCCTCGAAGAACTGCTGCTCAACGACAGCGCCGACCTGTCGGTAACCGCGTGGGCCGCCAAGAAGGGGGACCAGTCGCGCTTTGCGCTGCACCGCGAACTGGCCAAGAAGGGCGTCGCGCCGTCGACGTTGGTCGACGTGGCGCGCGTGCTGAATGTCGTGACGCGGGTGCTCGTGCGCAGCGGTACCAGCATTCGAGGGCGGCTGGCGGCGCTTCCCGACCTGCGCTCCGCCCGGCGGCTGCTGGCGCGCACGCTCGGCATGTCGCCGAGCGACGTCACGCACCTGGCGCAGGACGAAGGACCCGACGCGGTGCGCGACGCCACGCGGCGCGCGGTCGGCGAGATGCTGCGGGGCGGTGAGGACCGGCGCGACGACGCGCCGCGCCGCCCGGGGGAGGAGTGAACACGCCGGGCGGCCGTCCTCCGTGGCTCCCCTGTGGCTCCTCCAGTGGCCGGTTCGGGGGGCCGGGGACAGGCATTGGGCGCGGGCCCTGAGGGTCGCCCGGCGCTTCCGTTGGAACGCGATCGACCACATGACGTTGCGGAACTCCTTGCGCCAGCGCAGATTAGTCGCGATCAACAACGATTTCCGCACTCCTTTGCGGTACCTTCTCCATTTATAGTTGGAGATCCGTTCATATGGCGCTTGAGTCCCGCGAGTCGACTCGCACGCGAGGCAGCAACACCTCACGCATCATGCGCGGCTTTGCTCGCGCGGCCCTCAGCGTCGTCGCGCTCATCAGCATGACGGCCACCCTGCGGGCGCAGGGCGGCGACAAGGCAAAGGTCGGCGATGCCGTGAAGGCTGACCTGACGCGTCTCGCCGAACTCGAGCGGGGCTGGTACGAGAAGAATCGTACCTTCACCACGGATCTGCGCGCCTTGGGCTTCACCCCGACCAGTGGCGCCAACCTCCAGATGTCGTATGCGTCGGCCCGATCGTGGGCGGCCAATGCGACGCACCCGACGCTCCAGTCCACGACGTGCTTCATCGTCGTGTCGCAGCCGGGCGGTGCGGGCGCCAACGACCGTCCGTTCTGCAACGAAGCGTCCGATGCGAAGCAGGTTGCTGTCGCGCCGCGTCAGCAGCCGGCTGCACCTCCCAAGGCCACGCCCAAGTCCGTGACGCCCAAGTCGGCGGCGCCCAAGTTGGCGACCCCCAAGTCGACGGCGCTCAGGTCGACGGCGCCCAGGGCAACGGCGCCCGGTTCGCAACTGGTCGTCACCAACCGCCGGGGCGGTCGGCGTACGCCGCCAGTTACCGCGCCGGCTGCCACGGCCGTGGCCACGACTGTCCTCGAGGTCCCCGCGCGGGCGCCGTCGAACAGCGCGGCGCTGGCCAACACGCGGGCCGCCGGCGGGGCAGCGGATGCCGGCGTGACCGAGGCGGTGACGCCCGTGCAGTTCACGGAGCGCCTCAACGCCTTCGTGACCGCGGCGCTCGAGTTGCAGAACACCAGGATGCCCGAAGTGGTGCGCGACCCGTACGAGAGCACCGTGGAGTACCAGGCGCGCGTTGCGCTGGCGTACGCCGCGTTCCAGCGCCGCGATGCCGAGTACTACGCGCGCAACGCCCGCACGTTCGTAGTGTCGATCCCGGTCAAGGGCGTCAAGTACGACCCCGATCGCGAGATCGTGGAGTTCTCGGCCGATCCCATCGCGATGCCCACCGCGCGCTCGTTCTCCGCGGTGGACGGCGCGCGCATGAGCGTGGCCTGCTATACGCGACCGTATTTCTGGTGCAGTCCGGACACGGGCATGCTGTACGACGGCACCGACCTGTGGCACATTCCGCGCGCGGCGGCCCGGTCGGCCGACCTGCTGGTGACGCCAATGACGCTCGTTGCCAGGTTCGTGATTGGATGGCGCGACGACGCGCGTTCCCCTGCGGTCTCCCTCATGTCGATGGAGCTGCGGGCCAAGGGGACCGCCCTCTCGCGTTGGGATTCCGGCACGCGCTGAGGACGCGCGTGCGGCGGTGACGCGTATGCCCCGGCGCCCATGACCGCCGAGCCGACGCTCGTCGGTCTCGATGACGTGCGCCGCGCCGCCGCCGTACTGCGCGGCGTCGCCGTCCGCACCCCGGTGCTGGGGTCCGAGGCGCTGGCGGCGCAGTGCGGATGCCCGGTGTGGCTCAAGCCCGAGCAGTTGCAGCGGGGCGGGGCGTTCAAATTTCGCGGGGCGTACAGCTACCTGGCGCGCCTGAGCGAGGCGGAGCGCTCGCGAGGGGTTGTTACCGGGTCGAGTGGCAATCACGGCCAGGCGGTGGCGCTCGCCGCCCGGTTGTTCGGGGTGTCGGCGACGATCGTGATGCCGACCACGACGCCACGGGCCAAACGGGACGGCGCGGCGCGACTCGGCGCCCGTTGCCTCTACGTGGGCACGACGACGGCCGAGCGTCTCGCGAAAGCCGAGGAACTGCGCGCCGCCGAAGGGCTCACCTTCGTGCCGCCGTTCGATGACCCGACGATCATTGCGGGGCAGGGCACGGTCGGGCTGGAAATCGCCGAGGATCTGCCGCGCGTGGGCACGGTGATCGTGCAGGTGGGGGGCGGTGGACTGTCGAGCGGGGTGGCGCTGGCCATCAAGTCGCTCGTGCCGACGGCGCGCGTGATCGGCGTCGAGCCTGCGGGGTCGCCCAAGCTGACGCGGGCGCGCGAGGCCGGGATGCCGGTGACGATTCCGGCCAACCCGGCCGGACTGGCCGATGGCTTGCTGGCCGTGCGGATCGGCACGCTCACGTTCGCGCACCTCGCGGCGACGCTCGACGAGGTGGTGACGGTGCCGGACGCGGCGCTGCCCGGCGCGATGCGGTTCCTGCTCGACCGGCACAAGCTGGTGACCGAGCCGAGCGGCGCGATCACCGTGGCGGCGCTGATGACCGGCGCGGCGCAGGCGCGGGGCGACACGGTGTGCGTGCTCAGCGGCGGCAACATCGAATGGGACGGTCTGCAGGAGCTGCTGGGCGATGAGTGACCCTCGGGTGCTCGTGGTCGATGACGACGACGGCATCCGGCGATCGCTCTCGGAAGCGCTGGGCGATGCCGGCTTCGCGGTGCGCGAGGCGGCCGACGCGGCCGCGATGCGCGCCGCGCTGGACGGCTGGGAGCCCGATCTGATGCTGCTCGACGCCGTGCTCCCCGATGCGGACGGCGTGCAACTGCTGCAGGAGTTGAAGGCCGACGCTGCCGCGCGCGAGTTGCCCATTATCCTGCTGGCGTCCCGCGCGCCGGACGACATGGCCGAACTGGCGCTCGGACTCGGGGCCGTCGACGTGGTCCGCAAACCGTTTCGGCCTCGGGAGCTGGTGGCGCGCGTGCAGGCGCAGCTGCGCGCGCACGCCCTGCTGCGGGACGCGCGGACGGCCCTGCGCGAGGCGGAGGAGGAACTCGACCGCGTGCGCGAGGATTCGGAGAACCGGCGCAAGCTGGTGGACATCCTGCACGAAGTGACCGGCGACCTGTCGTCGGACGAGATCTACCATATCCTGGCGCGGCGCGTGGCTCGCGCGCTGTCGCTGTCGCGCTGTTCGGTGATTCTCGCGCGGCCCGGCGACCGCGTCGGCGTGGTGGCGACGGCGTTCGACAATCCGGCGCTGCGCAACTACGAAATCAATCTCGAGGCGTATCCCGAGATCCGTGCGGCGCTCGAGCACGGCCATCCGGTGCTCGTGGAGGACTTGCACACGAGCCCGCTGTACGAGGACCTGCGTCGCGAGTGGGCGGCCAACGGTACCCAGGTGCCCATTCGCAGCGTCATCGCGCTGCCGTTCACGCTGGGCAAGGTGCAGGCCGGCGTCTTCTTCTTGCGGCGCATGGTCGACGAGCCGCCGCTGACCAACGAGGACGTGGAGTTTGCCGATGCGGTCATCAAGGCGGCGGTGGCGGCAATCCATCGCGCGCAGGTCATCGAGAACACCAAGGCCGACAACGCGCGGCTCGAGGTGCTGGCGCACACCGATCCGCTCACGCAGGTGCTCAATCGCCGCGCGCTGACGGTGCGCCTGGCGTCGGAGCTTGAGCGCGCCCGCCGGTACGACTCGGTGATCACGCTGCTGATGGTCGACCTCGATCACTTCAAGGCGGTCAACGACACCTACGGCCATCTCGTGGGTGACGAGGTGCTGCGCGAGGTGGCGACGCTGCTCCAGAACGATGTGCGCAGCGTCGACGTCGTGGCCCGCTATGGCGGCGAGGAGTTCGTCGTGGTGCTGCCCGAGACGTCGCTCGTCGGCGCCACGACATTTGCCGAACGCATCCGCGAGCATGTCGAGGCGACGCCGTTCGCGAGCGCGCTGGGCGAGCCGCTGCACGTGACCGCGAGCGTGGGCGTGAGTTCGTATCCGTCGACGACCATCAAGACGGTCGACGACCTCTTTGCCCGGGCCGACGAGGCGCTGTACCGCGCCAAGGCCGACGGGCGCAACAAGGTGTGCCTATGAGCATGCGCTGCCCGCGGTGTGGCACGGAATTCGGTCTGGAGGCGAAGTTCTGCACGCGCGATGGCACGCGGCTGCAGCCGCCAGGTGCGCAGCCGCCGGGTGCGCAGCCGCCAGCCGACGCCGCGACGTTGGGCGCCCCCGGTTCGTCGCGCTCGTCCACCACGCCGCGCGCGATGACGCCACCGGTCGGCGTTCCGCGGCAGTTCAACCCCGCGCTGCTCGCGGGCCAGGTGCTCGAGGGGCGCTACAACATTCTCAAGAAGCTCGGCGAAGGCGGCATGTCGTTCGTCTATCTCGGCGAGGACGTCGCGTCCCGGGAGCAGTACGCCATCAAGGTGCTCTCGCCGCAACTGGTCAAGGATGGCACGGCGATGGCGCGCCTGCGGCGCGAGGCGTCGCTCGGCATGCGGCTCGAGCACCCGAATGTCTGCCACATCGTGCGGCTGGGGGAGACGGAGGATGGTGTTGTCTATGTCGTGATGCCGTTTGTGCAGGGCGAAATCCTCAGCGACCGCAACAACCGCATGGGCCAGATGCCGCTCGCCGAGGTGGTGCCGTTCGTGCAGCAGATCGCGGCCGGACTGCAGGTGGCGCACGACCTCAAGATCATCCATCGCGACTTGAAGCCCGAAAACATCATGATCGCCCACAACGCGGACGGAACCGAGCGCGCGGTCGTGATGGACTTCGGGTTGGCGAAGGAACGCAAGGCGGGCGGTGAACTGGAGAAACTGACGGCGACGGGCATCATTCTCGGCACGCCCGAGTTCATGAGTCCCGAACAATTGCGTGGCAAGCCGCTCGACCCGCGTACCGACGTGTACTCGCTGACGCTGATGACGTACGAGATGCTGACGGGCAAGCTGCCGTTCGAGGGGAAGAACCAGCAGGAGATGATGATCGCGCGCCTGCGGAGCGACCCCATCTCCATCCGGACGCGGCGCGCCGACATATCCGAGGCGGTCGAGACCGTCCTCAACAAGGGAATGGCGCGGAATGCGGACGACCGGTATCAGACGGCGGGGGACTTCGCCAACGCGTTGGCGGCCGTCGCTGATGGCGGCGCGAACGGCGCGCTGGGGCGGCTGTTCGGGCGATAGCGGCGATTGGGCGGGCACGACGGAACCGATGACACGGACGGGGAGAGCATCATGGACCGTTTGATGGCCGCGGTTCGGGGTTTCTCCCCGGATCGTCTCGGGCTCCCGGTGCTGCTGTGGGCTGCGATGCGAGTTGTCGCGCTTCCGGCGCAGCAATCACCCGCCTCGCCGCCACTCGCGTCGCAGCCGGCGGTGCTGGCCTACCGGTTTCGCATCGACCTTCCCGACACGGGCCGGCGAATTCGCGTCGCCGCCCTCGCACGCCTCGGCGAACCGCCGGCGATGGACACCGTGGCGTTCGACCTCGGCGACGCGATGCACGTGATGGGCGTGACGTTCACGTGCGACGACCGGCCCGTGAAGGCGGGCTATGCGCGCACCCGCGACCAGGTGCGCGTCGCCATTCCCGGGCGCTCGCCTGCCTCTCCGGCGCTCGACGGACCGGCTGAAACCGAGTGCATCCGGATCGTCTACGAGGGCGAGCCGGCCGACGGCCTCATCATCGGCGCCGACTCGCTGGGGCGCTGGGTGGCATTCGGCGACAATTTTCCCAACCGCGCGCGGCAGTGGCTGGCGACCATGGACCATCCGTCGCGCAAGGCGAAGGTCACCTTCGACGTGACCGCGCCGGAGGGACGCACGATCGTCGCCAACGGCGTGCTCGTCGCGACGCAGCCCGCGGGCCACGGACGCGTCCTGACGACCTGGCGCGAGGACCGTCCCATTCCGACGTACGGCATGGTCATCGCCGCCGCGCCGCTGGCGATGCGCGACCTCGGGCGCACGGCCTGCGGATGGGCGGAGGACGGGGGATGTGTGCCGCAGGCCGTGTGGACGGCGCCGGAACAGGCGATGCTGATGCCGGGGCAGTTTGGGCGCGCCGGCGAGATCGTGGAGTTCTTCGCGCGCACCATCGGCCCCTACCCCTACGAGAAGCTCGGCCACCTGCAGTCGATGACGCGCTACGGGGGGATGGAGAACCCGGCGGCCATCTTCTACTTCGACCGTGGCTTCCGGCGCCCGAACGGCATCAGCGACGGCCTGATTGCGCACGAAACGGCGCACCAGTGGTTCGGCGATGCGGTGACCGAGCGCGAGTGGGCGCACCTCTGGCTGAGCGAAGGCGTTGCCACCTTTCTCGCTGCGCTCTGGACGCAGCACGCCCGGGGCGACTCGGCGTACGCGGACGAGATGTCGCGCATTCGCGATCGCGTGATCGGATCCTCGGTGGTCGCGCATCGCGCGGTCATCGATAGCGTGGAGACCGACCCCAACCGCCTGCTGAACGAGAACTCGTACCAGAAGGGCGGCTTCGTGCTGCGCATGCTGCGCGACGAACTCGGCGATAGCGCGTTTTTCGCCGGTCTGCGGCGCTATTACGCGGCGCATCGCCACGGCAATGCGATGACGCAGGACCTCCAGCGCGCGTTCGAGGATGCCTCGGGTCGGCCGCTCGGCTGGTTCTTCGACCAGTGGTTGCGCCGGCCAGGGTGGGCCGAGTTGCACACGAAGTGGGCGTGGGACCGGGCCGCTCAACGCGTGACGCTCACGGTGGAACAGGGCGATCGCTTCGGCGCCTACCGGGTGTGGCTACCGCTCGACGTCGTCGTCGCCGGCGGGCAACATCTGCGCACCATGGTGCTGGTGGATGCCCGCGCGAGCCAGTCGATCGTGCTGGGGCACCGGTTTGATGCCACGCCGGAGTCGGTGACGTGCGATCCCGATCACGCGCTGCTCGCGGTGTGCACGGGCAAGTGAGGCGCACCGCGTGCGTGCTCGCCGCCGCGCTGGCCGCGTTGCTCGCGGCGCTTGCGGTTCCGACGCCTGCGAGGGCGCAGCAGGGGCGGAGCGCGCCACCGCCGAGCGCTGACGCCGCATCCGGCGACGTCGACGCCACGGAGCGCGCGCGTTATGCGGCATCACGCCGCGAGCCCCGCAATCCGACCGTGCGTGCGGCGCTCGGCGAGTGGCTCGCGTCGCGGGGGCAGCTGCGGTCGGGGGCGGTGCTGCTCGAGGAGGCGAGACTTTTCGGTGGCGACGCGGCCGCGATCGCGGCGCGCCTGGCGCACATCTACCTCTGGCTGCGCGACTGGCCGTCGCTCGTCGCATTGCCGGCATCTTCGCTGTCGCCCGGCGAACAGCGCCGCGCCGCTGTGCTGGCGGAACGCGTGACGAGCGTCACCGGGGACGATTCGACGGTCGTCCCGTTTGCACCGCTCGAGATCGGTACGCTGGGCCGAGTGCCGATCGTGCTCGGTGTCGATACGCTCTGGGGCGAAATCGACCCGCAGGCGGAAGGCATCGTACTGCCCGGCCTGGGACGCGGCGCGGGGTTGGTGGAGGTGCTTGGCGAAGATCGTCGCGGAACCATTGGCGTTCTCCGGGAGTGCGCCCTGGGCGCCCTGACGTTGCGCGACGTGCCGATGCGCGTCGATCCGTCGCTCGGCGCAGGGCGCGCGCGCGTCGGCTTCGACGTGTTCGCGTCACTGGCCCCGACGGTCGACGCCCGTGCCGGAACGGCGGTGCTTCGACGCACGGGACGGGCTGGGGAGCGGCCAGGCGCGACCGGCGTGCCGTTCCTGCTCGGCTTTCCGGGAGTCCGGCTGGCGCTACGCGCGAACGAACCCGCGCTGCCGATCACCGCACCGGCAGCTCGGGCGGCGTTGCGCGGGCATCGGTGGACGGTCGATCTGCTGCGAGGAGTCATCTGGGTGGATGCGACGCGATAGCGGAGCCCACAATGGGCCGGCAGCGAATGGGAAGTGAACTTGTCGGTTGTCTGACGTTTTGTCCAACCGCAGTGTGCGATTCTGGGTAAATTGAAGAACGGTCGCGGCGCGAGGCGCGCGACCATTCACTCGCACCTAAGCTTCCAATGAAAATGCTTGTGCTCGGCGCCGGGCTTCAGGGCTCTGCGTGCGCCTACGACCTGCTGCAGCAGGCCGATGTGACCGAAGTGCGCCTGGCCGACAAGACGGTCGACCAGCTTCCCGCCTTCCTCCACCCTTTCATCGGCGGCAAGCTCAAGCCGATGGCGCTCGATGTGACGGACCGTGCGGCCACCCTCAAGGCCATGCAGGGGGTGAAGGCGGTCATGTGCGCGGTGCCGTACTACTTCAACATGCCGATGACCGAGGCGGCGATTGCCTCGGGGGCGCATTTTTGCGATCTGGGCGGCAACACCGAGATTGTCTTCCAGCAACGGACGCTGGACGGCAAGGCGAAGGCGGCGGGGGTGACGGTGATTCCCGACTGCGGCCTAGCCCCGGGGATGGTGAACATCCTGTCGCAACTGGGCATCACGCGCTGCGACACGGTCGACTCGGTGAAGATCTTCGTGGGCGGTCTGCCGCAGAAGCCCGAGCCGCCGCTCAACTACCAGATCGTGTATTCGCTCGAGGGCGTGCTCGATTACTACACGACGCTGTCGTGGGTGATCCGGAACGGCAAGAGACACCAGGTGAAGGCGCTGTCGGAGCGCGAGCCGGTGGTGTTCGCCGAGATCGGCGAACTCGAGGCGTTTCACACGGCGGGCGGCCTGTCGACGATCGGGTTCCGGTACGAGGGAAAGATCCCGACCATGGAATACAAGACGCTGCGCTATCCCGGGCACGCGCACATCATGGAGGCGATTCGCGATCTCGGGCTGCTGGAACTCGAGCCGATCGACGTGAAGGGGACCAAGGTGGCGCCGCGCGACGTGGCCGTAGCCGCGATGGGACCCCGGCTGCGCAAGCCGAATTCACGTGATCTCGTGGCGTTGCGCGTGCTGGTCACCGGCCAGAAGGGTGGCAAGCCGGTGACACACGAGTTCGAACTCGTCGACCGTCACGACGAGGCGACGGGCATCACGGCGATGGAGCGCACGACGGGCTTCTCGCTGGCGATCACCGGCCTGATGCAAGCGCGCGGCGCGCTATCGCCGGCCGGCGTGCACACGTCGGACGAATGCATGCCGGGCGAGGCGTACGTGGCGGAACTGGCCAAGCGCGGCATCAAGATCGAAACGAAGGTGAAGTAGCGTCGTTGTCGCAGCGCCCGCCCGCGGTGGCGGGGCGGGGTGCGAACGGACAGCACGGGGGCGTGGCGATCGGTAATTCGCCACGCCCCTCCTTTCTTGCTGCCGCATCCGTGCGGCAGCGGAATCCGACGGCGCCAGGGCGCCGCACAATTCGGGGAACATTTCCGGACCCCCCGTTGCGCGTGGGGGTATCGAAGCCAGAACCCTCCTGGAGGAACGATGAGTGCGATTCGTACGGCATTGGCGTTGGGGGCGCTCACGATGAGCCTGCCCGTCATCGCGCAGGACAGTCGGTACGGACAGGACCGTTCGCGCGTGGAAGGGAGCCGGGACGCGCGCGTGCGCAGTGACAAGAGTGGCGGCGGGCGCGGCGCAGGCCGCTCCGACAAGCGTGGCGAGGATCGCTCCAGCGTGCGAGGCGAAAGCCGGCCCGACAACCGGAGCCAGCCGCGCGCCGAATCTCGTGGCGAACCACGCCCGGGGGAACGCAATAACGGGCGCGCCGAAGGGCGCGTCGGCGGCGTGCCTGACAGGCAGTGGGACCGGCGGGATCCACGCGATGCGCCGCGCGTGGCGTGGCGTCCTCCCGTGGTGGTCGAGCGCTACGACCACCGCGATGGCCGGTTCGACGGGCGCTTCATTCCCCCCGGTCACCGTGTGTCGTACCGCTACGGCGACCGCGACTTCCGGCATCGGGACGTGGTGACGATCGGCGCATGGTTCCGTGCGCTCTCGCCGGCGCGGCTGACGGCGTACGGCTACTACGGTCCCGACTATGCCGGGGTGCGCTACGTGTTCCGGCCGGGGCTCTACCTGTCGCTGGCGGTCTACACGCGCCTCGAACGGCTGCCGTTCGACCTCGAACTCGAGCTGGGCGAGCTGCCGTGGTACCTCGAACGGCGCATCTACGGCAACACGGTGCTGGTGATCGACACGAGGGCGCGGCTGGTCGTGGACATGTTCGACCTGGACTACTGATCAACGAGGTGGAATCCGGACTGCTCGATCACGCATCGGATTCCGGAACCTCTATCGCTGGTAGCTGGCCAGTGTCGCGCCCATGGCGTCCATGGCTTCCTTGGCGCGCCAGCGGTCACGGCCGTTATAGAGGAACGAGAAGGCCAGCTGTTCGCCGTCGCGCGAGGTCACATAGCCGCCGAGCGAGGCCACGTCATTGGTAGTGCCGGTCTTGGCGTGGAGGTTGCCCATGGCCGGCGTGTACTTCATGCGACGGCGCAGCGTCTCGGTGCGGCCGGCCACCGGCAGCGACTGCTCGAAGACGCTGTGCCACGACGCCTTGGCGGCATACCCGAGCAGCTGCACCATGGCGCGTGGCGTCACGCGGTCGGCGGTCGACAATCCGCTGCCGTCCGCGGCGTACACATCCGTGGGCGCCACGCGCACTTTTTCCCAGAGGAAGCGGCGCAACAGGATGTTGGAGTTTTCGGCGGATCCGACGACGCCGACGCTGCGCGCGGCATTGCGGAAGAGGAGTTCGGCGAAGTGATTGTTGGACTCGCCGTTCATCATGGTCACGAGGTCGCCGAGAGTAGCCGACGGGAAGGCGGCGATGCGCGGGGCGCCGCTCGCCGCCTTGGCGAGGCGCGCGCGGCCGTCGACGGTGACGCCGTGCGATTCGAGCGCGGCCCGGAAGGCTGCGGTCGTCACGAGGGCGGGCTGCTCGGCCACCACCTGCACGCTGCGTCCGGCGCTGGCGGCGCCGATGGTGCCGCGCACCTCGATGGCGTTGTCGCGCTGGACGATGCCAATGCGTCCGCCGCCGCCGGCAACCACGCGCACCGCGTTCACGACGGTGATACCGGAGAGCACCGGATCGAAGGTGATGGACGCGGCGTTCCGGCCGGCCGCCTTGACCTTCACGGTGAGCAGATTCTCATTGTATGACAGGGCCGACACGCGCGCGGCGTAATGCGCGCCGAGGTAGCGCGACCGCCATCCCTCGGGAACGGCGCGGTCCTCGAACGCCGAGGCGTCGCCGATGATGTCGCCCGACACGCGGCGCACTCCCGCCTGGGCGACCAGGTGGGCAATGGCGGCCATCGGCGTCTCACCCGAGGCGTCGTCGGTGAAGCGGCGGCTGAACGACGGATCACCGGCGCCGCGCAGCACGAGGTTGCCGCGCAGCACGCCGTCGGCGCCCAGCGTTCCTTCGCGCAGCACTTCGGTGACGAAGCGATAGTCCGCCCCGAAGCGCTCGAGCGCCACCGAGGAGGTAAAGAGCTTCATGGTGCTGGCGGGGAGCAGCTGCAGGTCGGCGTTGCGTTCGAACAGGGTGTCACCGTACTCGAGCGACACCACGGAGACGCCCCACGCGCCGACGCGCGACGCCCGGTCGAGAATCGAACCGAGGTCGAAGGCGAGCTGCGAACCGCCGCGCGGGGTCGTGTACTTCAGGGGTGCCGGGGCCGGCGTGCGATGCTTGGCCGCGGTTCGGACGTTCGCCCCGGATGCGCCCGTCGACCGGCGGTGTGTGGAGGCCGCCCGGCGCGCGTGAATACCGGCCGTCTTGTCGGCCATCGCCCGCACCGACGCCACGGCCGGGTTGGACTGGGCCGGCAGCGGCGGCGACAGCAGCGCCACGGCGACCGCGGCAGCGCGCCACGGTCGGAGTGCAGGGTGGCGGAACGGTGAACGCATCAGGGGATCGGCTCTCGACGCAGGGATGGACGGCGCGCGAGGCGACCGCCACGTGCGCTAGATCTTCAATATCAAGTGTCGGCGGTAGAGCACCGACAGTACAGTGTACCAGAACAGGACAAAGCAGAGGGCGAAGGCCAGCGACGCGTCCCGGGGTTCGAGCCACGACAGGAATACGGTCTTGTACACCACGGCCTGCACGGAGATCTGCTTGCCGTCGACGTCGACCTTCCACAGCGAATAGATGATGCGGGCCATCAGTCCCGAACCCACGAACGCGATGATCGGGTTCACGCCATATATGACGAGTGGACGGGTCCACCACGTAACACGCTGGACGTCGATGATCCAGGTGATGGTCGCGATGGCGACGGCGGCCATCCCCGCCGCGAAGCAGACGTAGGAACTGGTCCAGAGGCTCTTGTTGATGGGGAAGGACCAGTTCCACATCAGGCCGACCATCATCAGGAGGGCGCCAACGGCAAACATGCCGTTCAGCCGCTCGGCGAGGGGGCGTTCCTTCTGCGCGATCCAGCGGCCGCAGAGCACCCCCATCATGGCCGTGCCGATTGCGGGGAGGGTCGACAGCGGCCCCTCCGGGTCCCAGGTCTTCGACGACTTCCATAGATGGCCATCGAGGAGAGCGCGGTCGAGCCAGGCGGCCAGGGTCCGGGACGGCTCGCCCAGGCAGAGCGCGCCCAGATCGCAGCCGCCCGGCACCGGGAGGAGCGTCATGGCGAACCAGTAGCCGAGGAGGAGGACGGCGAGCATTCCGACGATGCGCTTGACCGAGACATTGAGCGTGAGCAAGCCGGCGAAGGCATAGGCCACGCCGATACGAGGCAGCACGCCCGGGATGCGGAGCTGGGTGAAGCGTTCCAGCGGATAGAACGGAAAGGCGCCCAGCGCCCAGCCGATCAGCACGATCAGTGCGCCGCGGCGGAGGACCTGCCGCCGCAGCGCGGCGTCGCTGTCGCCGCGCGCGCGGCGCGCCGAGAGCGAGAGATGCGTGGTGATGCCGACGATGAACAGGAAGAACGGGAAGATGAGGTCGGTCGGCGTCCACCCGTTCCATGCCGCGTGCTCGAGGGGCGGATAGATGGCGCCCCAGCTCCCGGGGTTGTTGACGAGCAGCATGCCGGCAACGGTCAGTCCGCGGAAGACGTCGAGGCTGACGAGGCGTTCGGTGGACGTGCGTTCGGCCATGGGAGGTCCTGAGGCTGAGGGACGAGAAAATGTCGCTTGGGGAGGGGCTGGTGTCTACGGCGTGGGGGCACGGGGCACGGGCACAGTGGAGGCACGGGACACGGGCACAGTAGAGGCACGGGACACAGGCAAGGCAGGGGCACCGGGGGAGGGTGGAGCGAATTGCATTGCACGGATGGCAGGTGCGCTGGGTTGATTGCGGTGTTGGGGGCGTCACCCGACATGGTGCGCCTCATGGATCCTCGTGTACTGCAAGTCCTCGGCGAGTGGGAGCCCACCGTGTCGGCAGATGAGACAGCGGATCCCATTTGGCAGCTCAAGAGCTATCGCGTGGCCCGTTGCCTGGTCGATCTGGTCGCACGAGACGCGGCGTCGCTCGCGTTGCGCGTCGACGCGCTGACGGTCGGTCAACTGACGCGCGCCGTGGCCTCCATCGGGGCGAACCTGTCCGAGGGATACAGCCGACGATCCACGGCCGATCGCGCTCGCTTCTACGGTTACGCGCTGGGATCAGCGCGCGAGGCGGCATTGTGGTACCGGAGCGTGGCGCCATTCCTCGACCGTCGCAGTGTCGAGATTCGCATGGCATTCCTGGCGCAGGAACGCATGCTGGTGATGGGCATGGTCCGATCCGTCCAGCGCAACGGCGGTCCCGCGTTCGAACGCGGCTAGGCGGCTCGCGCGTGCCCCCGCTACGCCCGCGCCTTCAACAAGAGCAGGAATGCCACCATCGTCACCCCCGCGATGACCAGCGGCCCGAGGAACAGCTTCCGAAAGAGCCGGTGGTCGTACTTGAGGTGCATGTAGAACGCCACGACGATGGAAAACTTGGCCGCCATCATCGCCAGCAGCGATGGCAGGAACGCCCGGCTCGCCACGAACGCCGGCATGTAGTAGGCCCACACTTCCAGGACGGTGAGCACCACCAGCCAGAGGGCCACCCACCGGTACTGTGGCCAGGTGGGGTGGGCGGGCTCGTGCGTGGCGTCGTCGCGAGTGGTCGACATGGTCGGCGGTCCCTACCGGATGAGGTAGACGAGGGTGAAGATGAGAATCCAGACGACATCGACGAAATGCCAGTACAGCGCGGCGATGTCGACGATGATGGCGTCGCGTGGGCCAAGCCCCCGTTTCAGGTCGATGACGAGCAGCGACAGGAGCCACAGCACGCCGACCGCGACGTGCGCGCCGTGAAAGCCGGTGAGCGTGAAGAACGTCGTGCCGAACAGGTTGGTCCTGATGGTCAACCCTTCGTGCACGAACGTGGTGAACTCGTAGGCCTGGAACCCGAGGAAGGTCATGCCGGCGAGCGCCGTGGCCAGCAGCCAGACCTTCGACGAACCGAGGACGCCTTCATTGCCGCGCGCTCCCTTGTTCTCCACGGCGGCGAGCGCGAGCACCATGAACAGCGACGACATGAGCAGCACGAATGTCGACACTGACGTGACGGGAATGTTGAGTATGGGCTTGAAGACCTGGCCGGCGGGCGAGGTCCACGCCGCGTGCGGGAACGGTCCGACGACCGACCGTCCCTTGTAGATGAGGTAGGTGGAGATGAGCGAGCCGAAGAGCATGCACTCCGACCCGATGAAGGCCCACACGGCAATCTTCCGGTGATCGAGACCGGTAGTGGTGTGGTGCGCGAGGGGGGGCGCCACGTGGGCGCCGGCGACTGAGGTCACGGTCCGGGTCTCCAGTTACTCGAGGGGGCTCAAGAGCCATGCAAAGAGCGTGACCGTCATGAAGGTGCCGCCGCCCAGCATCGTGGCGATGGCCAGCGGGACGTTGCCGACGTGCAGAATGATGAGGCCGCTGAACGTCACGACGATCCCGAGTGCAACCAGGAACGGCTTGACAGTCGGGACTGGCATGGGAATTCCCAGGGCCTTCGCGCTCTGGTGCTCCGTTTCGTTCGGCGCGTTGCGGTCCCACAGGGGATATCGCGACGTGACCTCGGGGATCCGCGCAAAATTGTACGCCGGCGGCGGCGACGAGATGGACCACTCGAGCGTCGGCGCCCCCCACGGATCGCTGCCGGCCAAGGCGCCGTGCCGGCGACTGTGGAAGAAGTTGACCGCGAACACCAAGCCGGCGACGATGAGCAGATAGGCACCGACGGTCGACATCATGTTGAACAGTTCCCACCCCTGCCCGGCGTCGTACGTGTAGATGCGACGGGGCATGCCGAGCATGCCGCTGAAGTGCATCGGGAAGAAGGTGAGGTTCAGGCCGATGAAGTTGAGCCAGAAATGCCACGTCCCGAGCCGCTCGTTCATCAAGCGCCCGGTGATCTTGGGGAAGTAATGGTAGATGCCGGCGAAGATGCCCATCATCGCGCCGCCGTAGAGCACGTAGTGGAAGTGCGCGACGACGAAGTAGGTGTCGGTCTGCTGCAAGTCGGACGGCGGCGACGCGTGCATGACACCCGAAATGCCGCCGATGGTGAACATCGCGATGAGCCCGACGGCGAACTTCATCGACGTCGGAAAGCGGAGCGAGCCACCGTACATCGTCGCGATCCAGTTGAAGATCTTCACGCCCGTCGGCAGGCCGATGAGCATCGTCGACAGCGAGAAGACCGAGTCGGCCACCGGCCCCATGCCGACCGCGAACATGTGGTGCGCCCAGACGCCGAAGCCGAGGAAGCCGATCATGATGCCGGAGTAGACCATGACGTTGTAGCCGAACAGCGGCTTGCGGCTGTGCGTCGGCAGCACCTCCGACACGAGACCGAACGCGGGCAGGATGAGGATGTACACCTCGGGATGGCCGAACACCCAGAACAGGTGCTGCCAGAGCAGCGGGTCGCCGCCCGCCTGCACCTGAAAGAAGTTCGTCCCGAAGAAGCGGTCGAACTGCAGGAAGAAGAGCGCCGCCGTGATCACGGGGAAGGCGAGGATGACGAGGAACTGCACGACGAACGACATCCACGTGAACATGGGCATGCGCATGAGCGTCATGCCCGGCGCGCGCAGGTTGATGATCGTGGTGATGAAGTTGAACGCGGCGGCCAGCGACGAAATGCCGAGGATCTGCAGGCCGAGGACCCAGAAGTCCATGTTGTAGCCGCCGGCGTACGTCGGGCCGGAGAGTGGCGCGTAGCCGAACCAGCCGCCGTTCGGCGCGATGCCGAAGAAGATGGGGAGCGTGATGACGAGTCCGCCCAGCGCGTACACCCAGTACGAGAAGGCGTTGAGCCGCGGGAAGGCCACGTCCCGGGCGCCGATCTGCAGCGGGATCAGATAGTTGAAAAACGCCGCCGACAGCGGCATCACCACGAGAAAGACCATCGTGGTGCCGTGCATCGTGAACAGCTGGTTGTACGTCTCGGCCGAGACGACACTCAGGTTCGGCTTGGCGAGCTGCGTGCGGATGAGCGCCGCCTCGAGGCCGCCGAGCAGCAGGTAGAAGAGGGCGGTGTAGAGGTACAGGATGCCGATCTTCTTGTGGTCGACGGTCGTGAGCCAGCTGCGGAGGCCGGACGGTTCCGACGACGCCGCGACGTGCGCGCTCGCCGGGATGGCGGCAGACGGTGCCATGGGTTCGGTTCTCCGGGCTTACTTGAGGGTCAGCAGGTAGGCCACGATGTGGGCGATCTGCCGGTCATCGAGGCCCGCGGCTGCAGGGATGGTCTGCTTGAGGAGCGCGTTGTACTCGCCGGCGCCGAACGTCGGCATCACCACCCCCGGTTTCATGGCCGGCGCGTTCTTGATCCAGAGGGCCAGCGTCCGGGCGTCGGTGCGGTAGAGGCCGGCGGCAAAGGTGTGACGTGTGGCGAGGTGCGTGAGGTTGGGGCCGCGGGCCTGGTCGTCGGTGGCGTAGTTTGTCTCGCCCTGGATGACGTGGCACGTGAGGCAGGGCGCCTTGCCGAGGTTGGCCGGATTGGTCAGCAGTGCGCGGCCAATGCCGGGATCGCCGGCGGCCAGCAACGACACGTCGAACGTGGTGGCCGGCATGGGCGTCTGCGGGAAGGTGAAGGACTTCATCCGCTGGGCTGGAAAGACCCAGGCTTCAGGCGAAGGCGGCGGTGAGGGAGGCGGCGCAGCTGCCGCCCGTGCGGCTGGCGAGCCCACCGCCGCCGTCCGCTGGTGCGCCACCCACTTGGCGAAGTCGGCGGCGGTGACCGTGAACGCGCGGAAGCGCATGTTGGCGTGGCTCGAGCCGCAATATTCCACGCACGCGCCGTTCATGGCGGCGCTCTCGAGGCCCGCCTTCGGCGTGAACCAGATGTGATTCACCCTGTTGGCAATCAGGTCGCGCTTGCCACCGAGCTGCGGCACCCAGAACGAGTGCAGCACGTCGCGCGTACGGAGCGAGAAATTGACCGTACGGCCGATCGGCAGGTACAGCTCGTTGGCCGTGACGATGCCGAACTCGGGGTAGCGGAACTCCCACCACCACTGGTGCCCGATGACCTCCACCTGCAGGGCATTACCGGGGGCCGTGCGCTGGTTCTGGAAGATGGTGCGGACCGTCGGCACGGCGATGAAGCCGAGAATGAGCGCGGGGATGGCGGTCCAGGTGATCTCGAGCGCCGCGTTGCCGTGGATCTGGCGAGGGGCGGGTCCGCCCTCGCGGCGGCGGAACTTGAAGATCGTGTACACCAGCAGCGTTTCGACGACGACGAAGACGATGGTGCCGAGGAGGAACATCCGGTCCCAGAGAAAGACGGCTCCGTCGTTGAGTTCGGTGTTGTGGCTGAACGTGGAGTTGGGGTAGTCTCCACCGCAGGCGGCGAGTGCGAACGCGGCGAGGGCAGGCACGACGATCGCGAGCACAGCGACCAGCGGCTGCCGGCGCGAATGCGATGAGGGCATCAGCGATGACGTTGGGGGGCGAAACATTGTGTCCGGCCGGGCCGGGCATCGATGTACGGGAAACCAGAAGAAACCTACCCCGTTACGTCAGGCTATTCAAGCACGGATAAGTGAGGTAAACACCTACGGTCAAGGCCGATCCTCCGGCGCGCGCCGAGCGTCCGCGCAGTGCCCAGCGGAGCGTCACTCGGGGGCGATCTCGATCACGACGCCGTGGTCTTTCTTGACCTTGCTCTGAGCCATTTCGATGGCCGTGCGCAGTTGCGCCACATGCTCCCGATAGGAGCGCAGCTTCACGAGGTCGCCGCCGCCGCGCCCGGCGACGAGGATCATCGACGACACCTGGTCGGCGAGAAGGCCGAACTGTCCCTTGAGCTGTCCGACGAGCGGTGCGGCCAGGCGCTTGAGCTGCATCGGCATGACGCCGATGGTTTTATGGTTCTTCACCTCGATGGCCATCCGTTCGACCATGCCGTGGAGCTGCTGGAGGGTGATGAGTGCCTCCTCCAGCGTCTTCATCTTGGACGCGCCTGCGCCATCGAGCTTGGTGGTCGCCATTCCGACCTCACATGTCGCGGGGAGCGACTGAAAACAGCGGGGTGCAGCGGAACCTTGCCACGAGGGAATCTATGCTCCCGAGCGGTACGTAGCGGGTTGGCAGGCCGCGCTACGGTTCCTCAGGCTACACCATCTTTCGCGGATCGAGCGCCTGGTCCAGTTGCTCGCGCGTGAGCAGCTTGCCTTCGAGCACCAGCTCGTACACGCCGCGGCCGGTTGCGAGCGCGTCCTTGGCGACTGCGGTGCAGGCCTCGTAGCCGATCACGGGCACGAGCGCGGTGACGATGCCGATGGACCGCTGCACGAAGTCGCGCAGCCGGTCGGGATTGGCGGTGATGCCGTCCACGCACCGGGTGCGCAGCACGCGCACCGCGGCGGCGAGCGTGCGGATGTTCTGCAGCAGCCGGAAGGCGATGATGGGCTCGAACACGTTGAGCTGCAGCTGCCCGCCCTCGGCCGCCATCGTCACCGTGACGTCGCCGCCGACCACGTCGAAGCAGACCTGGTTCACGGCCTCGGGGATCACCGGGTTGACCTTGCCGGGCATGATGCTCGAACCGGGTTGCATGGGCGGCAGGTTGATCTCGCCGAACCCGGTGCGTGGCCCGGATGACAGCAGCCGCAGGTCGTTGCAGATCTTGCTCAGCTTCACCGCGCAGCGCTTCAGCACGCCCGAGAGCTGCACGAAGGCGCCGGTGTCGGACGTGGCCTCCACGAGATCGGGGGCGGTGATCAGCGTCAGTCCCGTGACGTTGCTCAGGTGCTGGCGCACCGCTTCGGGGTAGCCGGCAGGGGCGTTGATGCGCGTACCGATGGCGGTGGCGCCCATGTTGTTTTCGCGGATCAGCGCCTGCGCCTCGCCGAGCCGGTCGATATCCTCGGCGATGGTGTGCCCGAACGCGGCGAACTCCTGGCCGAGCGTCATCGGGACGGCGTCCTGCAATTGCGTACGCCCCATCTTCACCAGGTCCCGGAATTCGTTTCCCTTTCCGAGAAACGCCGTCACGAGCTCGCCCATCGCCGCGCGCAAGTCGTTGATGCTGGCATGCAGCGCGAGCTTCACCGCCGTGGGATAGACGTCGTTGGTGCTCTGCGACTGATTGACGTGATTGTTGGGGTGACAGTGGTCGTATTCGCCGCGCTTGTGGCCGAGCAGTTCAAGCGCGCGGTTGGCGATGACCTCGTTGGCGTTCATGTTCGTCGAGGTGCCGGCGCCGCCCTGGATCATGTCGACCAGGAAGTGTTCGTGATGCCGGCCGTGCTCCACTTCGCGTGCGGCCTGCACGATGGCGTCGGCGATCTTCGGATCGAGCAGGCCGAGGTCGCGGTTGGCGAGCGCCGCCGCCTCCTTGACCTGGGCCAGCGCGACGACGAGCGGGGAGAATTCGCGCAGTGTGATACCGGTGAGCGGGAAGTTCTCGAGGGCGCGCAACGTCTGCACGCCGTAGAGCGCCTCGCACGGCACGTCACGTTCGCCCAGCAAGTCGTGTTCGCGACGGGTACCGCCGCCGATGAACCCCACGGAGGCGCCGTGCCCGACGAGGGTGGCGCTGGCCACGTTGAGCCGCTGGGCGATGGACCTTGCCGCCTTGGAGACCAACGCAGCGTGCAGCTGCGGCGTGTTCTTGAGCACGGGTTCGAGGTCCTTGCGCCGAAACAGCACGACCTCGGTGCGCTCGAGCGCCACGCCGGTGGTACCATGGCGCGAGACGTCGAGGAGAATGCCCTCGCCGACGACTTCACCGGCGCCGAGCGTGGCGAGACGCGACACCGTGCCGCCGTGGGCCTTCTCGATGGCGATGGCGCCCGACACGATGACGCCGAAGAACGATCGGACGTCGCCTTCGGCGAACAGCGTCTGGCCCTCGGCGAATGTCTCAGGGTGGCCGGTCTTGGCGAGGTGCCAGAGCAGCGTATCGGCGACGCCGGAGAAGAACGGGATGTCCTTCAGATGGTCTTGGAGTGGCATGGGAAGTCGTTGTCGAGATTCAGGATTTGGAATCCGGATTGCGATTCGGGATGGTGCAAGGCGGATGACGATGGGCGATGGCGCTTGCCGACGGCGCTGGCCGACGGCGCTGGCCGAACGTACTGGAGACGGTGCTGCCCGAGGGCCACCGGGACACTCCTGAATTCTGGCGTCCGGACGGCTCCGGGAACAGGTGGGCGGGGGTGGACGAGTGGTCGCCGGGCGCCGTCGCGAATCGCGTGCCGCAATCCCTATCCGGATACCAGATCCTCGATCAGATTCTCCCCATCTTCCCTCTTGCCGAGCCCACGCATGCTCGACCGTCGCACCTTTCTCGAAAAGTCCGCCCTGCTCTCCGCCCTCGGCTTTCTGCCGCGCATGCTCAGCGCGGAGGAGTACGAACGCGATGTCGCACTCGGCGTGGCGCGCGGCACGTCACCTGGTGCAGTTCGCGGCCGGCCGTGCGTTGTATCGAGCGCCAACGGCATGGCGGGCGTCAAGCTGGCTTACGACCGCATAGCCGGCGGTACGGACACGCTCGACGCGATCATCGCGGGCGTGAACCTGGTGGAACTCGATCCCAACGACCAATCGGTGGGACTGGGCGGATTGCCCAACGAGGATGGCGTGGTGCAGCTCGACGCCAGTTGCATGCACGGCCCGACCCGGCGCGCCGGCGCGGTGGGGTGTCTCGAGGACATCGCGACGCCATCGCTGGTCGCCAAGGCGGTGATGGACTACACCACGCATGTGCTGCTGGTCGGCCGCGGTGCGCGGCGGTTTGCGGTGGCCATGGGGTTCACGCCGCAGAACCTGCTGACCGAGAAGAGCCGGCAGGACTGGCTGCGCTGGAAGTCGCGGCTGAACAAGAACGACAACTGGCTCGATCACGACGACGACGTGAAGATCAACTGGACCCACGGCACGATCAACATGAACGCGGTGAACGCGGCGGGTGACGTGAGTTCGGTGACGACGACGAGCGGGCTGGCGTGGAAGCTCGACGGGCGGCTGGGTGATTCGCCCATCCACGGCGCCGGGCAGTACACCGACAACGATGTCGGGGCGGCGGGGAGCACGGGCCTGGGCGAGATCAACATCAAGGCGTGCGGCGGCTTCCTGACGGTGGAGTTCATGCGCAACGGCGCCAGCCCCGAGCAGGCCGCACTCAAGACGCTCGAGCGCATGGTGCACGTGACCGAGCCGCGCCTGCTCGACGGGCGGGGGCGGCCGCGGTACGACATCCAGGTGTACGCCGTGGGCAAGGACGGGCGGTACGGAGGGGCGACGATGTACGAGGGCGCGTCGTTCGCGGTGTGCGACGCACAGGGGGCGCGCCTCGAGCGGTGCGCGTTCCTGTACAAGGCCGCGGACCGCCCGCGCTGACATGCGCCATCCGCGTGACGACCTCGGCACCATGGGCCGGCGCGTCCTGACGCCGGTGGCGGTGCTGTTCGCGACGTATCTGGTGGGCGTCGTCGGCTACAAGATCATCGGCGGTGCAAGACACAGCTGGCTCGACTCGCTGTACATGACCACGATCACGCTGACCACCACGGGCTTCCGCGAGGTCATCGACATCACCGAGCATCCGGCGGCGATGATCTTCACCATCGTCCTGCTGCTGTTCGGCGCGACCGCGGTGGTGATGACGGGATCGATGATCACGGCGTACGTGGTGGAAGGCGATCTGACGACGGGATTCCGGAGGCGGCGGATGCAAAGGCGGATCGACGCGATGCGCAAGCACACCATCGTGTGCGGCGCCGGGCAGACGGGAACGGCGGTGGTGAACGAACTGGCGTCGATCGGCCGCGCGGCGGTGGCCATCGAGAGCAACGCCGAGCGAGCGGCGGTGTTCGAGCGGCTGTTCCCCGATGTGCCGGTGCTCGTGGGCGACTGCACCGACGACGAGGTGCTGACGCAGGCGGGCATCGCGCACGCGTCGGGCATCGTGGTCTGCACCGATGACGACAAGGTGGCGCTGGTGACGACGGTGCTGGCGCGACAGATGGCGCCCAAGGCGCGGCTGGTGGCGCGCGCGGTCGACGAACGGGCCGCGGCGCGGCTGAGGCAGAGCGGGGCCGACGCGGCGGTGTCGCCGGGCCGGATTGGCGGCATGCGCATGGCCAGCGAGCTGCTGCGGCCGAGCGTCGTCACGTTCCTCGACCAGATGCTGCGCGACGAAGACCGCAACCTGCGCATCGAGGAGGTGCGCGTCGAGCAGGGGAGTGCGCTCGATGCGCGCCAGGTGGAGTCGCTGCGGTTGCATGAATACGGCACGGGGCTGCTGCTGCTCGCCCTCCGCACGCGCGACAACGGCTACGTTTTCAATCCGCCGGCGTCGACCCCGGTGAACGGCGGTTGCCACCTGATCGTCATGGGCGATCCGGCGTCGGTGGCGCGTCTGCAGGAGGCGGGAACGGCGTAGCGAGGCGCTACGCCGTGCGGAACGTGCTCGCTGCGCGGTCGAGTTCGGCGGCGGTGAGCGAGAGGTGCGAAGCGGCGGCCGCGATTTCCTGCGTGCTGGCGCTCTGTTCCTCGCTGGCGGCGGCCACGTCGTGCATGGCGTTCACGAACGACTGGGTTCCCGCGTTGAGCGCGGCCAGCCGCCCCTGCAGCTCGACGACCAGCTGGTCGCCGGCCACCGCCGAGGTGGCCATGGCGGTGGTCCACTGGTCGGCCTCGCCGACGGCAGACTCCACTTGCGAAAAGGAATGGCGCCCGTGTTCCGTCGCTTCGCGCACGGCCGCCACGCGGTCGAGCGCTCGGTTGCTGGCGGCCCGTGCGTCGTCGAGTCGCGCGAGAATGCCGAGGATCAGCGTCTCGGTCTGCTCGGCGGCGCCCGAGGTGGTTGCCGCCAGGCGGCGCACTTCGGTTGCAACCACCGCGAATCCCTCGCCCTGCTCGCCGGCGCGCGCCGCCTCCATGGCGGCATTGAGCGCGAGCAGCTTGGACTGCCGGGCGATCTTCTGGACCAACGTCACGAAGGCGCGAATTTCGTCGGACGCCGCGCCAAGGGCGTCGACGGCGTTGGCGCTCGCCTGGACGTCCTCGGAGAGCGCGCCGAGGCGTCCGTTGCTCTCGTCGAGCCGTTCGTGATTGTCGCTGGCGAGCGCGCTCAGCCGCCGATTGCGCTCGAGTCCATCGCGCGCGCCGGTGGCGAGGTCGCGCGCCAATTCGCCGAGCCGGGCGGTGTCGGCGTCGAGCAGGGCAATGGTGTCGGCCATCTGCACGGCGTGGTGCGTGAGCGTGCTGGCGGTGCCGGCGATGCCCGACGCCGCCTCGGCGAGGTGTTCGGTTCCGTCGGTGATCTCCCGGGCGGACGACGTCGTCTCGGTTGTGGACGCGCGGATGAGCGTGGCGAGGCGCAGCAGTTCCGTGGTCATGGCTTCCATGGCTCGCGCGAGGCGGCCGATCTGCCCGCCCTTCGCCGCCGCGCCGGGGCGCTTGGTCAGATCGCCGCTGGCGATGGCCTCCGCGACGTCGGCCAAGTCGCTCAGGAGCCGGGCGATGAACGGCGACACGATGAACGTGAAGAAGGCCGTGCCGACGAATCCGGCGAACGCCACCGCCAGGGCGAGCAGCGGGAGCAAACGGCCGTCGTGCCACTCGCGGAGCCAGAGCTCCCGCGTGACCCCGACGAGCGCAATCGTCGAGAGCCCTGACAGCCAGAGCACCCACGTGCCGAGCCGGTCGAGAGCGTGCGCCTGCACTTCGGGCGCCGCGCTTGTACCCGGTTCCGTCGAGGCTAGATTCCCTTCGTCTCCGTGGCTCACGCACTTCCTCCGGGCTGGCGCGGGGACTCTGGTTCCTTCCCCACGACACCGCGATGACTGTATTCCACCTGCCGACCGGCTCCGACGAGCCCGTCGGTTACGACCCGACCGCAGTGGAAGCCAAGTGGCGCGCCCGATGGGCGGAGCGCGGCACGAATGCGACCGACCTTGGCGGCACACGTCCGTACTATCAGCTGATGATGTTCCCGTATCCGTCGGCGGAAGGGTTGCACATCGGGAATCTGTACGCGTTCACCGGAAATGATATCCACGGACGCTTCCAGCGGCTACAGGGGCACACGGTGCTCGAACCGCTGGGGTATGACGCGTTCGGCATCCACTCGGAGAATTTCGCGCTGAAAGTCGGCGTGCACCCGATGGAGCTGATCCCGCGCAACATCGCCAATTTCCGCCGGCAGCTCGACCGCGCCGGGCTGATGGTCGACTGGCGCCGCTCGGTGGATACCACCGATCCGGCCTACTACAAGTGGACGCAGTGGGTCTTCCTGAAGCTCCACGAGCGCGGGCTGGCCTACAAGAAGCAGGCGGCGGTGAACTGGTGCCCGTCGTGCAAGACGGTGCTCGCCAACGAGCAGGTGGAGGGCGGGCTGTGCGAGCGCTGCAAGACGCCGGTGGAGCAGCGCGCGCTGGAGCAGTGGTTCTTCCGCATTACCGAGTACGCCGAGCGACTGCTCAAGAACCTCGAGTGGATCGACTGGTCCGAGAGCACGCGCACGGCGCAACGGAACTGGCTGGGCAAGAGCGAGGGGGCCGAGCTGCGCTTCCGCGTGCTCGACCCGCTGACCGACGCGGGGAGCGCCGGCGTAATGGTGTCGCAGGAGGTCACGAGCGGATCGATGGTGATTCCGGTCTTCACGACGCGCCCCGACACGATCTACGGTGCCACGTACCTGGTGCTGGCGCCGGAGCATCCGGCGGTCGAGCGCGTGACGACGCCCGAGCAACGGCCGGCGGTTGACGCGTATCGCGAGGCGGCACGCAAACAGGATCTCGTGAGCCGGCAGGTGAGCAAGGAGAAGACGGGCGTCTTCACGGGCGCGTATGCAGTGAACCCGGCCAACGGCGAGATGATTCCCGTCTGGACGGCCGACTACGTGCTGATGGGGTACGGCACGGGCGCCATCATGGCGGTGCCGGGGCACGACGAACGCGATTTCGAGTTCGCGCAGAAGTTCAGCCTGCCCATCGTGCGGGTGGTGGCCGGCCCGGACGACGACGCCCACACGCCGCTCTCGGCGTGCTACGCCGATGACGCCGACGGCCGGCTGGTCAACAGCGAGCAGTTCGACGGCGTCGCGGTGGCGGACGCCAAGCGGCGGGTCACGGCCTGGCTTACCGAGCGCGGCTCGGCCAAGCCGGTAACCACGTTCCGCCTGCGCGACTGGTGCATTTCGCGCCAGCGCTACTGGGGGCCACCGATTCCCGTGATCTATTGCGACGCGTGCGGCACGGTGCCGGTGCCCGAGCGCGATCTCCCCGTGGTGCTGCCGAACATTCCCGATTACAAACCGGACGACTCGGGGGTATCGCCGCTCGCGCGCCACGCGGAGTGGTTCCACGTGCCGTGCCCCACGTGCGGCAAGCCGGCGCGCCGCGAGACGGACGTCAGCGACACGTTCCTCGACAGCGCCTGGTATTTTCTGCGCTACCCGAGCGTGCCGTGCGACGACGCGCCGTTCGACGCCGCGGTGACCCGGACGTGGCTGCCGGTGTCGGCCTATATCGGCGGCAACGAGCATGCCGTGCTGCACCTGCTGTACGCACGGTTCATCAACATGGTGATGTTCGACGCGGGGCTCGTGCCCACGGAGGAGCCGTTCCTGAAGTTCCGCGCGCACGGCATGATCATCCGCAACGGCGCCAAGATGTCGAAGTCGCGCGGCAACGTGGTGAACCCCGACGCCTACATCGACCAATGGGGCGCGGATACAGTGCGCACCTACCTGATGTTCATCGGGCCGTTCGAGGAGGGGGGGGACTTCCGCGACCAGTCGATCAGCGGCGTGCGGCGTTTCCTCGACCGCCTGTGGGCGAGCGTGCGCGATGCGCGCCGCGACGGCACGCCCGACGCCGAGGTGATGCGCAAGCTGCACCAGACCATCCGGAAGGTGGGAGCGGACCTCCCGGCGCTCAGCTACAACACGGCGATCGCGGCGATGATGGAGTACATGAATGTGCTGCGCCGCGGCGAACGCGTGCCGCACGTGGCCGAAGCGGAGCCGCTGGTGACGCTGGTGTCGCCGTTCGCGCCGCACATTGCCGAGGAGTTGTGGGAGATGCTGGGACACACGGGGAGCATCTTCGACGCTGGCTGGCCGGCGGTGGACGAGGCGCTGGTCCGCGACGACGCGTTCGAGCTGGTGGTGCAGGTGAACGGCAAGACGCGCGGCAAGGTGAGCGTGGCGCGCGACGTCACGCAGGACGGGGCGCTGGCGGCGGTGCAGGGCGACAGCGCGCTATCGCGGCACCTCAGCGGCACGCCGAAGAAGGTGATCTACGTGCCGGGGCGGTTGATCAATATCGTGGTGTAACGGCGCCGGCGCCTCACGAGGGCGCGTCGTGCCCGCTGCGTCCCGATGGTGCGCCGTGGCCGTTCACGCCCGCGCCAGGTGTACCGGCGCGCCGTCGGGATCGGTCGGGTCGAAGCAGGCGTCGCACATCCGGTTCAGCGTGCGGAACCGGAGCAGCTTCACGTCGCTCGACAGGAACCCGTTCTTGACGGGTTCGTCGTGCATGAGGTCGGTGCTCAGGTACTTCTTGTTGTCGTCACTGAACACCGTGACCACGGTGGCATCGCCGCCCATCTCGTCCTGCACCTGCAGCGCGGCCAGCAGGTTGCAGCCGCTCGAGATGCCGACACCGATCCCCAGCTCCGAGGCGAGCCGCTGGGCCATGATGATCGAGTCGCCGTCGTCGATCGCGACGACCTTGTCGAGTTCGTCGAGCTTGACGATGGCCGGCACGAACTCGTCGCTGATCCCCTGGATGCGGTGCTTGCCCACCCGGTGACCCGTGCTCATGGTCGGCGAGTTCGCGGGCTCGACGGGGTGCAGCCTGATGTCGGGATTGCGCGTGCGGAGAAAATGCCCGGTCCCCATGATGGTGCCGCCCGTGCCGACGCCGGCGACGAAGGCGTCGGGCACGTGGCCGCGCGCACAAATCTGCGCCCAGATCTCCGGCCCGGTGCTGTGCTGGTGGGCGATGCAGTTCTCGACGTTGGCGAACTGGCGGGGAAGAAACGCCCCGGGCGTGGTCGCGGCCAGTTCTTCCGACCGCGTGATCGAGCCAAGGAACCCGCCCTCGGCGTGCGAGACAAGCCGCACGTCGGCGCCAAAGGACCGGATGAGCCGCTTGCGTTCCTCGCTCATCCAGTCGGGCATGAAGATCGTCACCGGATGACCGAGCGCGCGGCCAATGGCGCTGAACGAGATGCCCGTATTGCCGGAGGTGGCCTCGATGATCCGCGCGCCCGGGCGCAGCTGCCCCGTCTCGTAGCCGCAGCGCAGGATGTGGGCGGCCATCCGGTCCTTGATCGACCCCGTGAAGTTGAGGTACTCGGCCTTGGCATGGATGCGTCGTGCGCGGCCGCGAAATTCCACGTCGATGGCCAGCATCGGCGTATTGCCGATGAGGCTGCGCAGTCCGTTCACGCGATCGATGGCGGATTGATTGGTGCGAACCTGAAGCGACACGTTCGGACTCCGGGGAGTGGGCGCCAGGGGGACGGCGCTTCGAATTGTTGCGGTGTGCGGCAGCTGGTGCAGTCGGCGAATGCGCGGGGCGCCGTCCGCAATTTGCCGACGGTGCAGCGTGCGAGGAAACCCTCGCGGGAGCCCCGGTGACCAATCCCGGTGAACCCCCGCCCGAACCTGCGAACCCCCGAGGCTCCCTATGCGACGCACCCTGTTCGTTCTGAGTTCCCTCGCGCTCACCCTGCCGCTGGCCGCCCAGCAGGCCGTGCGCATCTACAAGACCGAAACCCGGGACGGCGCGGTCGCGACGGCGCGCCGCGCCGCCGCCGGGGATCGCGCGATGATCGGCGTCTCCACGTCGTCGGGCAGCCGTCGCGACACGCTGGGCGTGCTCATTTCATCGATCACGACCGGCGGCCCGGCGGAAAAGGCCGGTCTCGGCGAGGGTGACCGGATCCAGTCCATCAACGGCGTGTCGCTGCGCGTGAACCGCGACGACGCGGGCGACGATGAGGTGGGCGGCATCATGCAGCGGCGCCTCACCCGCGAGCTCGGGAAGGTCAAGGTAGGCGACGAGGTGACACTGGTCGTCTGGCACGACGGGAGCAGCAAGACGTACAAGCTCAAGACGGTGGCCGCGGACGAGCTGATGAAGCCCCGGCTCAGCGCCGAGCAGCGGGAAGATCGCCCCGTGATCGGCATCGGGTTCGGCCTCACGGGGAGCAAGCGTGACACGGCCGGTGTTTTCGTGAACTCGGTCACCGAGGACGGGCCGGCGGAGAAGGCCGGCATCGTGGAGGGGGATCGCATTGCCGCGATCAACGGCGTGTCGCTGAAGCTGTCGAAGGACGATCTCGAGGATTCGTGGCTGGCGAACACGCGGCTCAATCGGCTCGGCCGCGAAGTGGCCAAGGCCAAGCCGGGCGATGTCGTCGAACTGACGGTGGTGTCGGCCGGGCGCACGCGAGGCGTGAAGGTGACTCTGGCCAAGGCGTCGTCGCTGAAGGGGAGCCGCGACGGGGGCTTCACGATCTTCCGCTCGCCCGACGGACCAATGTCGGGCCTGTCGTTCAGACTGCCGCCGACGCCGCCGGCCATGCCGGCCATGCCGCACGCGCCGTTCGTTCGCTTCCAATCCTTCGAGGGCGGCGACGGGACGGACGTGCAGGTGCAGGTCGAAGCACTGCGTGGCGAAATCGAACGCGCGCTGCGTTCGGAGTTGCCGCGTGCCCGTTCGGAGCTGGAGCGCGCGCACGTCGAAATGCAGCGCGGGGTCGAGGAGGTGCGACGGGCGTTCGACAAGGCGCGCGTCGAAATGCAGGCGGCGCGGGTGACGCACACCGCGCGGACGGTGCGGATGTAGCTGGAGCAGATGGGGTCAGGAACGACCGCGCGCCACGCGATGCTTTGCGTGGCGCGCCGTCGCTTCCCCTCCACGGTGCTCTAGAACGCCGGTCCCAGCAGCACCGCGTTCATCACCACGCGGTCGAGCGCCCGCCACCACCCGCGGAACATGGGGTCGTTGGCGAACATCACCAGGTGGCCGCGGCCCACGGGTTCCTCGACGACGAGCGCCGTGCCCTTGAGCAGCCGTTCGGTGTTGTCGGGGAAGGTGAAGCCGGCGCGCTTGAGCGGTCCGGTCACGGGGAAGACGGCCACGTTGGTCCCTTCCTTGGAGAGCTTGAGGAAGGCGTCGCCGTCGACGAGCACGGTCATGCGCTGCTTCTCGACGCCCAGCGTGAGCCAGTGCGTCATGTCGAAGACGGCGTCGAAATGCGCGCCGGGCACCGATTGCGGCGCATCGGGGTTGGCCGACGGGCTCTTGATGGCGAGGAGCGTGTCGGAAGCGGCGACGGGAAGCTCGTCCTTCTTCTTGTCGTCCTTCTTCTCGTCCTTCTTGTCGTCGACGCCGAGGATGCGCGCGGTGGTCATGGCCGTCTCTTCGCGCGCGACCCACGAGGTGGCGCGCCCCATCGTGATCAGCGTGCCGCCCTTCTCCATCCATGCTTTCAGGCCAGCGCCCTTGCCGAGCACGTTCACGCCGCCGTCGGGAATGATGATGACGTTGAACGCCGACAAGTCGCCGCCGAGCGCCGAGAGCGCGACCGGCGTGAACTTGAGGCCGTAGCGCTGCTCGAGGCTCCACCAGACCGATCCGTACGCGCCCAACGCGATGCCCTGGTCGGCGGCGACGGCGATCTTCGGTTCCGGCACCGACACCGTGCTGCCCGAGCCCGTGCCGAACTGCGCCGTCTCGGGGAAGGCGGTGTTGACGCCGGTCACTTCGACTCCGGCCGACGCCGCAAGCGTATGGAGCCGCGCTTCCAGCGTGGCGTCATTGCGCGACACGCGTGCCACCCAGGTGCCGCGTGGCCAGTCAAGCTTGCCGGTCTGGATGGGTTCGCTCGCGACGGCGAGCCGGTACCCTTCCTGTAGCAGCTCTCCCGCGAGGCGTGAGGCACCGGCGCGATCGTTGCGGAACAGGAACGCCGACTTGGCACCCGCCCCCTCCACGATACCGCCGCGCACGGCGAACGGCAGCGCCTCGCCGTTGATGCGCGGCGCGGGCTCGAGCGGCAGCGCGAGCTTGTCGCCGGCCATGGGCGCGGCGTCCTCGGTCCACCACGACTCCACGCCAAAGGCCACGGGGAGTGCCCACGCGGTGATGTCGTAGAACTCGTATCCTTCGCCGCCGGCGTTCTTGCCGCGGTTCATGTTGCGCTTGAAGTGATCGAGTTGGGTCTTGGCGAACACCGGATCGAGCGCCGGGTCGGGCTCGAGCACGGCCTTGGCCAGGCGTCCCTGCGGCTGCGCCATGTCGACCACAAAGGACCCCGCGGGGAAGGTGCGCGCGGCGACGGCGTCATCGCTGTAGGCGTGTGCCCGGGCGCTGGCCATCGGCTGCGAGAGGCGCTGCACCTCCACACCGGCGCGCAGCAGGGCGGCAGCGAGCTCGCCGGCGCGCGCCGGGTCGCTGCCGGGGGCAAAGACCACGCGCTTGATCGGCTGCGTCTTGCCGTCGGCGACGGCCGCCTGGCGGAAGGCGAGATAGTCCTTCACGCGCTCGCGGGCGCGGCCAGCCGTCGTCTCGAACGTGGCGATCGCCGCCGTGAAGTGCTTGGCGATGCCGTCGCGCACGGAGAGCAGCGTGCCGTCCTCGCGGCGCTTGAGCAGGGCCGGGCCGCCGTCGGTCTCGTACGTGGCGCCCGTCGCCCCGGTGAGCGACGGCCACGTGTCGTAGTAGCCCGGGTAGTACAGGTCGAACTGGTCGCGCACGTAGTAGAGCCAGCCGAACTCGTCGAAGGCGCGCGCGTTCCCGGCGCCGATCGCCTCGTTCCACTTGTTGGGCCAGCCGCTGATGTTGGCGTTGACCGGACGCGACGCCGGCGCCATGTAGTACTGCGCCGTGTAGCCGTGCAGGTCGGCCGTCACCATCGGGTGCCAGCGGAGCATGCCGGCCACCACGTTGCGCACCTCCTGCTGCGTCGTGGCGATCAGGTCGCGGTTCATGTCGAACCGGTAGTGGTTGTAGCGGCCGCTGATGGTCCACGGCTGGCCGCGCTGCTGCTCGATGCCGGCGCGCTCGGGACTGCCGACGGCGATGGAGTTGGACCAGACCGAGAAACGTTCGTGCCCGTCGGGATTGGATGACGGGTTGATGATGACGATCGCGTCCTTCAGCAGGGCGAGCGTCCGGGGGTCCTCGGTGGCCGCGAAGTGGTAGAGCAGGGCCATCGACGCCTCGAAGCCGGGTACCTCGTCGCCATGCACCGCGCCGCTGAACCAGACGACAGCCGGCGTGCGCGCGACCACCGCGTCGAGTTCGGCGGCGCTGGCGCCGCGCGGGTCGGCGATGCGGTCGAGGTCGGCGCGAATCTGGTCGAGGCGGGCGATGTTCTCGGGGCTCGAGACCACATAGATGCGCATCGTGCGCTTCTCGCTGGTGCGCCCGATCTCCTCGATGCGCACCCGGTCCCTGGCCGCGCCGGCAATGCCCAGCAGCACGCGCTCCTGCTGGGCGTACTGCGTGTTCCACGACCCGATGGGGTAGCCCAGCACGTCGTCGGGCTTGGGCACCGCGGCCCGGTAGGGCCCCTTGGCGTAGAACGAGAATTTCGCGTCGTCGCGCAGCGAGTCGGTGGCGATCCGCTGGGCGGCGAGGGGCGCGGCGATGAGCAACGCGAGGGCGAGCGGGAGCAGTCGGCGCATGGCAGGGCGGGCTGGGGAAAGAAGTCCCGGAAATTGCACACGAGACGAGCGCGTGGCTACCGGTACCCAAGGGGGCGGGTGGGGGGGCGGAGTACGGGGGCTTGGTGCGGGGGGGCGAGTGGA
>Ga0315268_10000254_pt1 | contig 62370 bp, 41 predicted proteins | sample C1_top_MG_FD_204535 | JGI IMG/M metagenome (GOLD analysis project Ga0315268, IMG submission 204535) | Sediment microbial communities from Yellowstone Lake, YNP, Wyoming, USA - C1_top | ecosystem: Environmental > Aquatic > Freshwater > Lake > Sediment | place: USA: Wyoming | collected 2017-08-01 | reverse complement strand
TAGGTGTCGATGAGGACGCTGATGAAGGGGGCAGGCATGGCGCAATTCATTTTAACCCGTAATGACCTTTTCCCGGGGGATGGCCAGGTAATTCCTGACGTCGGGATAACTGTCGCGGATTTGATGAGGGGCGAGAGAACCATCGGGGAGGACATCAAACCACGCGAAATCATGCTGTTGCAGGAAGGAGATGATATCGCGGGCCGGATAGCCCCAGGCGAGGGTGGTGGCATCCAGAACCTCGCAAAGGATGAGGGGGCGGAGAACGGTAAGAACCCTGGTTGCGCCGCGGAGGACGTCCATCTCGGCGCCTTCGACGTCGAGCTTGATGAGGTCCACGCGATTCAGTGAGGATTCGAGAAGGTAATGATCGAGAGCAATCGTTTTTATGGGAACACGGATTGTAGCGTCGCTGCTCTGAGGAGGGCGGAGACCGCCCCTGGTATCGTCGCCGGAAACGACCTGAAAAAAATCCGTGACGGAGGAGGAAGCGCCAACGGCCAGGGATTCGACGCGGGCGGAGCGGAAGCCGTTGCAGCGGAGGTGCCACCGCAGGCGGCGGCGTTCGCGGGGAGAGGGTTCAAAGGAGGCGGTGAAACCTTCCGGGCCAACGCGCTTTGCGGCCACAAGACTGAAGATGCCGTGGTGGGCGCCGATATCGAGGAAGACCATTCCGGGTTTCAAGAGTTTCCAGAGAAGGCGAAGATCGTGGAGGTCGTTTCCCCAATAGTCCAGGAAAGAGCGGCTGGGGTCGAAAAAGGGGCTGACGTAGGACCACCAGAAGCGGAGGGTTTCGCCGGGGGCCAGCTGGATGCGGATCGGAAGAGGAGCGTAAGGCAGCCTGGCCAGGCCGCGGCGGCAGAAGTAGCGCGCGGTGGCAAGGCGGTCTTTCCACGACATACGCAAGAGACTTGCGATGCGCTTAGAGAGCATGGGAACCCGGACCGGACTGGCTGGAATCCGGGGAAGAAGATTTTTGAAAGCGCAAGAGGGACAGGAAGCGGTCCACTTCGCTTTTGCGAAGAATGCCCGCCAGGGCGGCGCCAGCAACATACACGGTACACGCCAACAGCAGTTTCCACCAGTAAGGCCATGACAAAAAGTGGAGCGCGGCATGAATGCCCAGCGCCAGCAAGAATAAAGGAGCGGCGATGCGCAAACCGAGCAGAGTGAGCGGGCGGGTTTGCTTGAACAACAGATACATGAAAATTCCCGCGAAGGAGTAGCTGAAAACCGTGGCCCAGGAGGCGCCGATAGCGCCATAGCGGGGGATGACAACGAGATTGAGGGCAATGTTGGAGACGGCGCCGACGATTGTAGCCGCGGGCAAATACCGCTGGAGACCTTTGGCGATAAGGGCATTGCTCAAAGCGGTCCCGAAAAAGAGGGGCACTTCAGACCAGATGAGAACGATGAGCAAGGCGGCCGTGGGCAGATAGTCCCTGCCGTAGAGGAGCAGAATCATGGGGGTGGCCACCGGAGCCATGGTAGCGCACAAGCCAAACACAACGAAGAGCAGAAAGCGGTAACTTGTGCCGAGATAATGCAGGAAGAGGGGCGCATCATTGGCCGAGCGAGACAGCGCGGGAAACAGGGAGGACAAGAGAGCGCCGGGAATGGCGCTGAACAATTCGATGAGCTGCACGGCGATGACGTAGGGACCGAGAACGCTATCTCCGGTCATTTTGTGCAGCATGACCTGATCGATGCGGTAGAAGATGCTAACGGCAATGGCGTTTACGACAAGCGGGGAGGCGTCGCGGAGAAAGCCGCGGGCGTCTTCGCGGAGAAAACGGCGGGGACCGTCGAGGAGGCCGGCGCGACGGGAGACGGAGACAATGAGAACGGCTTCGGCGACTCCGCAGAGGGTGCGGGCAACAATGACATAAAAAAATGACGCATGGCCCGTAACGAGAAGGACCAAAGCCACAAGCCACAACGCCTGACGCACCAAAGAGATTCCTGCGCTGAACCACTGGCGCATGTCCACCTGAAACACGAGACCGGGAATGCAAAGAGGCGGAAGGATGAGCATGTCCAGAGCGGCGATGGCGATGAGCCAGCGCAATTCGCCGCCATAGCCAAACAGGGGGGCGAGCAAAGGAGCGAGCACCCCGCCCAGCACGGCGAAACCCAGGGCCAGGAGAGTACCGGTATGAAAAATCTGAGCGGCTTCCGAACGGCGCAGGGAAGCTTCGCGCACCAGAATCTGGCCCAAGCCAAACGTCGCGAGGAAGGAATACAAAGCCAGGTAAGCGTAGATGGCGCCGTATTGGCCCATACGCTCGTGGCCGAGGAAGCGGGCCAGAAGAACGGAGGTGGCGGCGGAGAGCAGGAGGCTGGCGGCGCGGCCGATGAGGAGGATGGCGGTGTTTTGGAAGACGCGGGCGCCGACGCCGGGGCCGGGGAGGTTGGCGGGAGGGACGGTGCCGGAGAGTTCGCGCGAGGAAGTCTCTTCTGGGCGGGAGGTTGGATTGGAAGGGTTCGAGGAGTTCATTTCCACGCGGCTCTAGGGTAACAGAGGAGTTGAGTTAACGGACAATTCGCAGGGAAGATTGAGCGGGCCGGAGAGTTCGTCGAGGGGATGCTGGAGGCTTTCGGTGGCGACGAGCAGGGAGGGAAAGGAGTCCCAGCGGTCGGAGCGGAATTCGTCGTCCCAGAGGGTGGCGGACCAGTCGTAGGCGCCGGGGCGGAGGGGGAGCATGGGGAAGCGGAGGAGGAGGGAGTGGCGGCCGGAGTCGAGATGGAGGCCGGAGAGTTGGCGGGACCAGAGAAGGACGCGCTCGGCGTTATAGAGGAAGAGTTCGAGCTGGGCGTGGCGCAGGGGGACGGGGGCGTCGAGGACGAAGCGAATGGCGACGGGGCCGAGGGAGGCGAGGGTGTGGGGAGAGGCGCCGGGGGCAGAAGGCTCGGCGATTTCCCAGCGGACGATGCGGGCGGCGGGCGGGGCGGTGGAAGAGGCTTGGGCGGCGGATTGCGCGGGGGGAGAGTCGGTAGCGGACATGGCGGATTCGTAGGCGGCGGTGACTTCGGCGGTGGGGCCGTCCTGGCGGAGGGCGCCATCGTCGAGCCAGAGAGAGCGGTGGCAGAGGCGGCGGATCTGGTTGAGCTGATGGGAGACGAGAACGACGGTGCGGCCGGCGCGGGCGACGTCGCCCATTTTGCCGAGGCATTTTTTTTGGAATTTGATGTCGCCGACGGCGAGGACTTCGTCGACGAGAAGGATTTCAGGTTCGAGATGGGCGGCGACGGCGAAGGCCAGGCGGACGTACATGCCGGAGGAATAGTGCTTGACCGGGGTGTCGATGAATTTTTCGAGTTCGGCGAAGGCCACGATTTCGCCGAACTTGCGGGCGATTTCCTGTTTGCGCATGCCCAGGATGGCGCCGCTGAGATAAGTGTTTTCGCGGCCGGTGAGGTCGGGGTGAAAGCCGGTGCCGACTTCGAGGAGGCTGCCGACATGGCCGCGGATTTCGGCGCGGCCGGAGGTGGGGCGGGTGATGCGGGAGAGGATTTTGAGGAGAGTGGTTTTGCCGGAGCCGTTGCGGCCGATGAGGCCCAGGACTTCGCCTTCGCGGACTTCGAGGCTGACGTCCTTGAGTGCCCAGAAGGTTTCGCGGGGAGCGGGGTGGAGGAGGCTGAGCGGGGAGCGCAGGGCGCGGGTGAGGACTTCGCGGAGTTGCATGGGCCGTTCGATCGGGCCGATGCGGTAGCGCTTGGAGAGTGCTTCGGCGTGAATGACGACGCGGTTCATGGGCGGGCCACGCTGCGGGAGCGAATTGTGGGAATGGCGCGCATGGATCAGACCAGGTCCGCCACGGTTCCTTCCATGCGCTGAAAGAAGAGCAGGCCGCCGGCGAGGATGAGGAGAACCACGGCGGAGGAGGCCAGGACGAGAACGCCGGGAGCGCTTCCCTGCCCCGTCAAGGCCCAGCGAAAACCTTCGATGACGCCGGTCATGGGATTGAGGCCATAGAGCCAGCGCCAGCGCTGAGGGACGAGAGAGGCGGGATAAACGACGGGAGAGGCGAACATCCAGAACTGCATGAGAAAGGGCATGACGTAGCGAACGTCGCGGTAGAGGGCGTTGAGGGCGGAGAGCCAGAGGCCCGCGCCGAGGGCGGTAGCGACGGCCAGGAGGAGGAGGAAAGGCAGATAGAGGGCGGCAAAGCCGGGGCGGAGGCCGTAGGCAAGAGTGACGCCGACAAGGATGAGGAAAGCGATGGCGAAGTCCACGAGGCCGGAGAGAACGGCGGAGATGGGGAGGATGAGGCGGGGGAAATAGACTTTGGTGATGACGCGCTGATTTTCGACGACGATGCCGGTGGCGCCGAGCAGGGCGGTGGAGAAGTAGGTCCAGGGAACGAGGGCGGCGAAATAGAAGACGGGATAGGGGAGGCCCTGGGAGGGCAGCTTGGCGAGATGGCCAAAGAAGAGGGTGAAGACGGCCATGGTCAGTAGGGGCTGGAGGATGACCCAGGCAACGCCGATGAAGGTTTGTTTGTAGCGGATTTTGACGTCGCGCCAGACGAAGAAAAAAAGGAGTTCGCGGTAGTCCCAGAGTTCGCGCGGGCGAAGCTCGAGCCAGCCGCGCTGCGGCGCGATGTGATAGAGCGGCGAGGGCGCGGCGGAGGGTTCAAGCGGCGCGGTGCTGGTGCCGGAAAAAGCCATGCAATGAGTATGTCCCCCGAAAGAATGACCCTGACCATTCTAGCCGAACGGAAAAGAGCGCGCACGGAGACAGGCGGGCGGAAGACAAAGAGGAGATGGGGGCAAGGGGTGACAGGACTCGGGAGGAACGTGGCCAGCGCGGAGAGTTCCGCAAAACCAGGAAAGAAAAATAATTTAAGGACGTGGCGGAGAAGGCGGGTGGAGTTGCTCGATGTCTTTCTGCTCGATGGCGCGCATGAGATCGCCGCGGCGGAGGAAATAGGAAGAGAGGTCGTGGGTGAGTCTGCCAGGGACGACGAAGAATTGGTTGTGGATCATTTCGGTCCAGGAGATGGGGCCGCGGGGCGGGATGAGGTGAGCGCCCCACTGATAGATGAAGCCGGCGTTCCAGAGGGCGAAGGCGGAGAGGAGAAGGGAGAAGGCGGGAAGGGCGCGGCGGGGCGAGGGGAAGAGTGCGGAGGCGCGTTCGAGGAGGAGGGCAAGGCCGAGAATGAAAACCGGGGAGAGGGAGATCAGGAAGCGGTTGCCGAAAGAGGCCATGCCGTACCAATAGGGATAGCAGGCAATGACGTAATAGAAGGCCAGGGCGGAGACGGAGAAATAGGCGACGACTTCCCGGGAGCGGGGAGTGGGGAATAAAAGGCCAAGGAGAGCAAAGACGAGGAGGGGGGTCCAGGTAAGGAGGCCGTGCTCGGAGGAGAAGAGGACGGAGAACCAATGAGGGGCGTGGAAATTCCAGGCGAGAACGCCGTAGGTGCCGAAGCGGAAGAAGCCACCAAAAATAATGCGGCGAGTGATGAGGAAAGGAAGGATGGCGACAAACAAAGCCAGGAGAAAGAGAATATTTGCGAAAAAAAGGCACCCGAAGCTCTTGCGATCCCCACTACGAAGAAAAGCCCAGGAGGAAAAAAGGGACTCCAGAAGAGGGAGCAGAAAAAAAACACCATTGGGGAGATAAACGTCCAGGAGAAGCCCGCCGCAGAGGCCGAGGAGAAGCCATTGGAAAAAGGAACGGTGAGGGCGAGTGCGCAGCCAGAACCAGAGAAAGAGAGAGACGGCGAAGACGGAATGGGCGTGGGACCAGGAGGGATTGAAATACATGTAAACGGGAAGAGAGCTGGAGGTCCAGATGCCGAGGGTGGCAAGAAAGGCCCAGCGGGAATGGACGAAGCGGGAGGCGATGGAAAAGGACAGGAAAAGTCCGAGGAAGCCGTAGAAGGCGGTGCCGAGGGCCATGGCGATGCGGTAGGGAGCGGAAAAACCGTCGGCGGGGATGTGCGCGCCGAAGGCATTGGAAGCCAGCACAGCGGCATGGGCGAGGGCGAGGAAAGGAGACCAGAGGATGGCGGGGCCAACGGTAAACAAGTTGCCGATGTAACCGGTGGGCGTGTACTGAAAGGGCCCGATCTCACCGCCGGGGAGGGTGCGCGACTGGGCAAACTGGAGATTGGCGCGGCGCCAGTCTTCTTCGAAATGAAGATCATGCTGGATCAGAGCGGCGCGGGCATAGGCGTAATAGCCGACGCCGTCGCCGTGGACGATGGGATTGGCGAAGGGCAGGGAGAGAAAAAAGAAGAGAAGAAGGAGTTTGGCGTAGAAGCGGCGGGCAGCGGATTCCGGAGGCGGGATGTTCGAGGGAGGCGCCGCAGAGGACATCAGCTTGCGGCTTTCGGAGGAGTGGAATCGCCCGGAGCGGGATTGCGGAGGATGGCGATGAGGGAGAGCGGAGGCAGGGGGAACCAGGAGTCCACCAGGCGGAAAACGGGAGTGAGGAGATTGAGGAGTTTGATTTGCCAATAGCCGAAGTTTTTGCGGCGCAGAAGGCAGGCGTTGAGCCACCAGCCGAGAACGCCGATGCGGTTGAAGGAAAGCATGGATTCGAGATGGAAGCCGGCGCGCACGGCGAGATCCTGGAACTGCTTGCAGGTGTAGCGGCGGTAATGGCCGAGAACTTCATCGAAGGAGCCGAAGAGCCAGGGGCCGCAGGGAACGAGGATGATGGCGCGGCCATTTTCGGCGAGGGCGGCGCGGATATTCTGCATGGCGGCAGTGTCGTCGGCGAGATGTTCGACGACGTTGAGGCAGACGACGGTGTCGAATTTGACGTCCTGGGGGTAGGTTTCGCCCAACTGGGCGTCGGTATGGCCAACGTGGAGATAAGGACGGGTGGGGCGAAGGCGTTCGAGGTGGGTGAGATAGAGAGGATTGATGTCGCTGGCCCAATAGAAAGTGCGGGGGATGAGGCGGAGGGTGATGTTGCCGGTGCCGGCGCCGATTTCGAGAACCTTGTCGCCGACGTAGGGGCGGATGACGTCGGCCATCCATTTGGTGAAGCGGGGAGCGCGATTGAGGCGGCCGAGTATCTGGCTGCCGTAAGTATCCTGGGCGTAGATGGAATCGGAGAGAGCGAAGCGGACAATGGCGAAGATGGCGTGGAAGCCGTCGCGCCAGCCGATTTTTTTGCCTTCCTGATAGGTGCGGCCGGAATAGCGGATGGGAACTTCGTAGATGCGGGCGCCGCGCTTGGCGAGTTTGATGGTGATTTCCGGTTCGATTTCGAAACTGCGGCCGGCGAGGGGAATGCTTTTGAAGAGGCCGGTGCGGATCATTTTGTAACAGGTTTCCATGTCGGTGAGGTTGAGATCGGAAACGAAGTTGCAGAGGAGGGTGAGGAAGCGGTTGCCGAGTTGGTGGCGGAAGAAAAGGACGCGGCGGTATTCGGCGGCGAGAAAACGGGAACCGAAAACGGCGTCGGCTTCCTCTTCGAGGAAAACATGGACCATTTTAAGGAGGTCTTCGGGGTGATATTCGAGATCGGCGTCGTGAATGACGGTGAGTTCGCCGCCGGCGTGGGCGAGGGCGGTACGAATGGCGGCGGCTTTGCCCTGATTCTTCTCATGGCGGAGAAAAAGCCAGGAGATTTTGGGGTGGGGAGAGGCGGCGAGGAAAGAGCGGAAGTCGTCGAGGACGGCGGGGGTGCCGTCGGTGGAGCAGTCGTCCACGACGATGACCTGAACGGAATCGAGCAGGGGGGAATCGCCCAGCTGAAACAGGCGGGAAAGGCTGGCGCGAACGAGGAATTGCTCGTTATAAGCGGGGACCAGGACGGAAAGTGTGGTGGTGGATTTCATCGAATAATAGTTAGGAAGAGGATAGCGTTTCGCAGGAGGAGAAGCCAGCCCGTTATCGGACGGGGGAGCCAGCCACGGGCCGAGTTTGCGCGGCGGCGCGTTTTTCACGGAAATAGGAGGTGACGCGGTCGATGATTTCGGTCAGGGGAGTGCGCGGACGGAAGGAGGTGAGGGCTTCGAGTTTTTCAATGCAGGGAATGCGGCGGGCCATGTCCTCGAAGCCGGGTTCATAGGCCTGCTCGTAGGGAACATAAACGAGTTCGGAGGTGCTGCCGGTGCGCTGCTTGACGATGCGGGCGAGGTCTTCGATGGAAACTTCCTCGGTGTTGCCGATATTGATGACCTCGCCGATGGAACGCTCGTTGTCCATGAGACGGATAAGGCCTTCGACGGTGTCGCGAACGTCGCAAAAGCAACGGGATTGCTTGCCGGAACCGTAGATGGTGATGGGCTGGTTGTCGAGAGCCTGGGAGACGAAGTTGGGAAGAACCATGCCGTAGCGGCCGGTCTGGCGCGGGCCGACGGTATTGAAGAAGCGGACGACGATGACAGGAAGTTTTTTTTCTTTCCAGTAGGAGAGGGCCAGGAATTCGTCGAGGGCCTTGGAGGCGGCGTAACTCCAGCGGCCTTTGGTGGTGGGGCCGAGGACGAGGTCGGAGTCTTCCTTAAAGGGGAAATTGGTGCTCTTGCCATAGACCTCGGAGGTGGAAGCGGTGACGACGAGTTTGCGTTTTTTGGAAGCGGCTTCGAGGACCAGCTGGGTGCCGTTGACGTTGGTTTCGATGGTGCGGACGGGGCTTTCAACAATGAGGCGGACGCCGACGGCGGCGGCGAGGTGAACGATGACGTCGGCGTCGTCGACGAGTTCGGTGAGGAGCTGTTTGTTCTCGATGGAATCGAGCTGGTACTGAAGCTTCTCGAAGGACTTGAGATGGCGGATGTTCTCCATGCTGCCGGTGGAGAGATTATCGAGAAGAACGACGGACTCGCCGCGGGTGAGCAGGCGTTCGGCCAGATGGGACCCCACAAAACCGGCACCGCCGGTGATTAGATAACGCACAAGTTCTCCTTAAAGGGAAAGTGAATCGCCGTCGTCGTCCCGAGAGCGGGAGCGGAGACGAGCGGCGGCCAGATCGTCGCCGGGGACGACGGAGGCAGCCGGGGTGTCGAGACCATAGCCATAGGAATACGGATAGTACCGATAGGAATAGTAATAGTCCGGAGCGGAAGAATCCACCGCATTCAGAACGACGCCGAGGATGCGGCTCTTGACGTTGGCGAGGAGTTCATGAGTGCGGGAGAGGGCCTCCTTGGGAGTCTGGCCGCTGCGGGCGACGAGGACGACACCGTCGACCAGAACGGAAAGGATGACGGCGTCCGTGACGGCCATGACGGGAGGAGTGTCAATGACGATGAATTTATATTTTTTGCGGAGTTCGGCAATGGCCAGGGCCATGCGGGGAGAACAGAGGAGATCGGCGGGATTGGGAGGAAGAGGGCCGGTGGGGATGGCGGTGAGATTTTCGACCTCGGGATGCTGAACGCAGACAAGGTCGAGACTGGAGACGCCGGCGAGGAAAGAACTGAGGCCTGCGTATTTACCGTCGAGCATGTCAAGAACGCGGCCGACGCCGGGCTTGCGCAAGTCGGCGTCCACGAGAACGGTCTTGTCGCCCAACTGGGCGAGGGTGACGGCAAGATTGGCGGCGGCGGTGGTCTTGCCTTCGCGAGGCAGAGCGCTGGTGACCAGGAGGACTTGAGGGGGATGTTCCGCGCGAGAAAGGAGAAGAGAGGTGCGAAGAGCGCGGAAAGCCTCGGAGGTGAGGGACTTGGGAAGGTGATGGGAGACGAGTTCGATATGAGGCTTTGCGCCGTTGGACTTGGAGGAGTCCTTGAGGAAGCGCATGCCGCGGCCATTGGAGCTGGTGCCTTCGAAAGCGGGAACGACGGCGAGAGAAGGAAGGCGGACGAGATGTTCGATATCTTCGGGAGTTTTTACGGTGTTGTCCATGTACTCACGGAGAAGAGCGAGGCCGATGCCGCCGACGAGGCCAACGAGGATGGCCATGAGAATGTTGCGGGCCTTGGCGGGGCGCGCAGGGTAGGAGGGGATCATGGCGGGGTCGACGACGCGAATATTGGAGGAGCGCAGGCCGGCGCTGATGCCGGCTTCCTTCAACTTGGTGAGCAGGCCGTCATAGAGCTGTTTGTTGGCCTCGGCCTCGCGCTTGAGGATGTTGTACTGGACGAGACGCTGGGACATCTGGTTGGCTTCGGCTTTTTGGGCGTCGAGGGACTTGCTGAGAAGAAGTTCGCGCTGGCGGGCGGTGCGGTAGGCATTTTCGACGCGATCAACGACGTTCTTCCCTTCCCTGTCGATGAGTTTTTCGGTTTCCTTGAGCTGTGCGGAGAGGCGCTGAACGCGGGGAAAATTGGGGCCGTACTGGTTCAAGGCGGCGGAATATTCGGCTTCGGCGGTGGCGCGGTTATGCAAGAGTTCCTGCAGAACGGTATTGGCCTGGGCTTCGGGGATGACGGCGAAATTACCGGAGGAGGCCATCTGGAACAGGGCTTCCTTGCGCATGCGGTCGCTCTGGGCCTCGGTGAGATCCTTGTTGATGTCGCTGAGGCGCTGGGTGGTGATGCTTTGCTTGTCGTCGAGGGTCCAGATGGAGTTTTCGCGTTCATAACCGAGGCGGGCTTCCTCGGATTTTTCGACTTTGATTTTGAGTTCGTTGAGCTGGTCGGCGAGCCAAGTGGAAGCTTGGGTGGTGGCTTCGTAGCGGCTGCGGAAATTGTGTTCGATAAAATTATCGAGATGGGAGTTGAGGGTGCGCGCGGCGAGCGACGGGCTGGTGGATTCGAAACTGACGTCCAGCAGGAGGCTGTTGGGAACGCGCTTGACCGCCAGGCTGCCGAGAAATGCAGAGAGCTCCGGGGGGCGGCTCTGGTTGGCCAGGCTACCAACGGCGACGGCCTCGGAGACGCGGCCTCCGGGAGAAAACTCGGTGTTCCCCGCAAGGCCGGCGCTGCGAATGGTCTGCAGGGCGAGGGTCTCGCTGGTCAGGATTTTGGATTCGGTTTCGATATAGCTTTCCTGGTCCACGATGTAGGAAGAGGAGTCGGAGGGGCGGAAGGGGAGAATATTCTGATTGTCGGGGTCGATCTGAATGCGCGCGGTGGCGATATAGATGGGGCGCATGCGGAAGGTGTAGATGGAGACGATGGTGGTGACGGCCAGGGCGAAGGAAAGAATCATCCACAGGTGCTTGCGGAGGATGAGCAGGTAATCGTAGAGATGGGGCTCGCGCAGAGTCAGAGGGGTATCCGGAAGGCGCTGAAGCAACTGGAGGTGCCCGTGCAGATTGGCGGTTCCATGGGAACCGTTGGAGGAGTCGTCGCGGGGAATGATTGTGCGTCCGTTGTCTTCGATCATAAATGTCTTCTAACGAGCAATTCGGAATACGGCCGCGGCCGTACCGACGCCAATGGCGATTTCGGCGAGGCGGATCGCCGTGCGCTTGCCGCCGCTTTCGGGAACAAAAAGAATATCGTTGGGACTGAGAGAAACGTCCTCGGCCTTGCGAGCCATGATCTTGCTCAGGTTCACAGGGAGCTGCTGCTGCATGCCTTTTTCGTCCTTGCGCAGAATGACGGCAGCGGAGGCTTTGGCGGCGCGCTGAAGGCCGCCTGCGAGGGAGAGAACCTTGAGGATGCTCATTTGGGTGTTGTCGTTGGCCAAAACGTAAGCGCCGGTGTGGCTGACGGCGCCCAAAACATAGACGATGCCGCCGCGCGGCACGGAAACAGTGTCACCGCCTTCGAGAAGAATGTTGCTCTGCGGATCGGCCTTCTCCAGGAGATCGTCGAGGCGAATGGTGATCGTCGTGGGGGAGGAGGAAGCGCTGTCCGCGGAATTTTCCGGAACGGAGGAAGAAGGAGGAAGCGCGGCGGAAAGATTCGAAGTTTTCGCAGGAGCGTCGTCCGTAGACGAATCGTGCACGGCTGAGGCCGATGGTTCCGACTGCGGAGCGGCGGGCGACCCAGGAGGAACAATCGCCGGAGAAGCGGGGTCCGTGGGGGTGGAAGACGCAGCCGGGGAAGCGGAAGGATCTTTCCATTCGGGAAACGCCGCACCCGCGGGAACCAGAGCGGTGGATGGCTGCGGCGCCGGGCGGGTGATGATGACCGAGCCTCCGGCATCGTTGGAGACGCCGCCGGCTTCGGAGAGAACCTCAAGTAGGGTAACGGGACGGTCGGCGTGATAGACCATGGGGTGGGCCACCGAACCCACGACCATGATGGGCTTGCTTTTCTTCTCCTTGACGACAACGCTTACCTGCGGATGAGAAACCAGGCCATTGGCCTCCAGCACTTCCTCGATCTTTTTCTCGACTTGCGATTCGGTCAGGCCGGAGACCTGCAAACGGACGGGAAGGAGAGGAAGCGCCAGGCTGCCCGCCTGAGTAACCCGGAATTCTCCTGATAATTCCTTAACGTCGAAGACATCCACAACCAAGAGATCCGCGGGACCAATTGTGTATTCCCGCTGGCTCTTCTGTACCAAATTGGCAAAGGCGCGGATGCGTTCGTTGGTCTGCTGTGGCGTTTCCAAAGGAGCGGATTGCGCCCAACAAGAGGGCAGCAAAGCAGAAACCATCCAGACACAAGGGATTACGAAGCGAAATGCGAATCTACAGGAGCGGCGAATGCACAAAGCCACCGCACCCAGTCTTACTGGCTGCATTAGAGTAGACGACCCCCAGAGGCATTATATAGCGTTTCAAGACGGAACAGTCAGGAAGTTCCTATATGGGAAATGGAGGGTGCACGGTAGATACGAGACGTGGCAAGCAAGGAAAGCAAAAAGAAGAGAAGAGCGTTGGAGGGGATATGCAGATTGAAATCAACGGTGCAATGAACGAGAAAACCGATGCAGCCGAGGAAAGCGCCGGTCTGAAGAGCGGCGGAAGCGCCATTTTCGGGACGCCAGGCGCGGCGAAAACCGGAGGAGAAAAGAAGAAATAAAAAGGAGGAGCAGCAGAGAGCGCCGAGAACGCCGGTTTCGGCGAGGGCTTCGACAAAATCATTGTGGGCGTGGTTGACGATTTTTCCGTCATAGAGGGAGTCGTAGGCCGGAAAGACAAATTGCAGGGTGCCCAGGCCGGTGCCGACGATGGGGTGATCGAGGAAGATGCGCCAGGAGTCGGCGGCCATGGCCGCGCGTTTGCTTTGGGAAGCTTCGAGGGGTTTCATGGCGGCGAAGCGATCGAGAGCGGGCTGAACACCAAGCCAGGAAACGAGCAGGAGGGCCAGCAGGAGGACGCCGGCGCCGACCAGGGCGCGGCGACCGCTGGCGCCGCGAAGAATCACGAGAAGAGCGAGCAGGGCCATCTCGACGAGGAAGGCGATGATGCCGCCGCGGGAAGCGGAGAGAAACAGCGCGCCGACGGGCAGCAAGGCAAAGAGGACGACCAAGGCCAGGCGGTCGCGCTGCACCTTGCCGAGAACCAGAGGGACCATGCCGACGGGAATGAGGAGTTCGACCAGGCCGGCGAAATGATTGCGGTTGACGTAAGGGCCGAAGGGAATGCCGCCAAAGCGCATTTCGCGGAACCAATACAATTTTCCGTTGAAGGTGAGGTGCTGAAGGATGCCGAAGATGGAGACGAAAAAACCGAGAGAAATCAGGAACCAGACGAAACCGCGCCAGTCGGGAAGGGAGCGATAGGCCTGGGCGGCGAGGAAGAGAAGGAGCAAGTAGGCGGCAGCGAGCTGCAATTCGGCGCGGGTGGCAAAGAAATAGAGGGTGGAATGGAAGAGCAATTGAGCGGCGGAGAGAAAGAAGAATAGAAGGACGGGAAAAAAGACGGCAGGGAGAACGATTTCGACCTGGCGGCCGCGGAGGAGCAGCACGGCCCAATAGAGGAAAAGGAGAGCCGCGCCGACTTCCAGAACGGCCATGGACCATTCTTCGACGGCGCCGTGAGCGAGCACGGAAAACGCCAGGAGCACGCAGATGCCGGCGCGAAGGAGCTTCATGGGCGGGCCTTTTCGGAGGAGGGGGCGGCCGGAAGGGGGACCAGGGCGATGTCGTCCATCCAGGCGGTGCCGGCGATTTTGTTGTCGAACTTCTGGCTGGCGGAGCGGCCGATGCAGATTTGGGCGACGCTGGAATCCTTGCCGGCCTGCCAGGACAAGTTCCACTGGGTCCAGGGTTCGGTGGCGCGGAGTTCCGGGCCGCTCACCGTGGGAGAGCCCGAAGCGGAGAGACCGGCAAAAACACCGCGGTCGGTGGAGATATTTTCCGAGTGCATCCATCCGGAGAACTGGTAAGAGGTGAGGGGAGTGACGGGAACCAGCTGGCAAACGGCGGAAAAACCAAGATTGCGCGAACCGTCAAAATGAATGCGCAAGGACTGGATTCCGGAATGCTTGACGGCGCCGTCATAAACGACCAGAACGCCTTTTTCCTCCTGGATGCGCCAGGCGAGGCCGTCGTGCACATCGGATTCAAAGCCGCCATCCCAGAGAACGGAGCCGGAAGGGCCACCGGGATCGGGAATTTCGGCGAACTCGAGTGCCTGTTTCCAGGCCTGAGCAGCCTCGGCGCCATGCCCGGTGAAAAGGAGAAGATTCAGAAAAGGGGAGGCGTCCCGCAGGGGGAAATGCGGGTGGAGAGCGGCGAGGCGCTTCCAGACTTCGAGCGAGGCATCCACGGCGCCGTCGGCGGCGAGTGCGCGCAGGGCGGGAATGTAAACCTCCTGGGAGGAAGGAAGAACCTGGGAGAGGAGAACCTGGGAGTCCGGATTGGCGGACCAGCAGACGGAGACGGCTTCGGGAGTGCGCAGAGGCTCGGACTGGAGGCTGCGGCGGATTTCGGCAAAAGCGGAATCCAGTTCGCCCTGGCGAAGGAGGAAATTGCCGTAGCGCCAGGCAACATCGGCAGAGACGGGATGACTTTTTTTGGCGGAAAGATAAGCGGAGCGAGCGGAGGAGAGATCGCCCAGCGCTTCATAGGCGGAGGCGAGGTCCAGCCAGACGGAGGAGTCGCGTGGATTCAGGAGGAGGGAATGGCGGTAGAACTCGATGGCGCGGGGGAGATCCTGCTGATCGAGATTGAATTGATGGTAGCGGCCGAGGAGATACCAGTGGAGGGCGTTGCCGGGTTCGAGTCGCGCGGCTTCTTCGAGACCCGCGAAAGTGCCGAGAGAGGAAAAATATTCGGCGGCGGCGAAGCGAACGGCAAAAAAAGAGAGAACGGAGGCAAGGACCACGGCCGCAAGCAGCAGGGTCCGGCGCACTATCGGGCTGGAGAGAACCAAAATCATCGCAAGAAATACGCCGAGCACGAGCCGCGGAGGAGCGGAAGGAATCCGCCGCAGGGCCGGAGGGATTGTACCGTGGAACGGCCCCGGAGGTCTCTTCTTCTTCCCGGAAAAATAAGCGAGGGGTAAAAAACTATTTGCCGGGGGCGGCGGTGAAGGCTTCGGCGGCGCCGCGGGAACGGCGGCGGGCGTCAATGCCCAGGCGCTTGATCTTCTGGTTGAGGGTGGAAAGGGGGATGAGGAAGCGCTCGGCGGCTTCGGTCTGGTTCCATCCGGTGCGTTCGAGCATTTCGAGGATGACGCGGCGTTCGATCTCATCCATGACCTGGAAGAGAGAAGGCAGGGGGCTGTCGGCGGCAGTGCGCGCGCCAGGTTCACCGGGAAGAGGAGGGAGAAAATCGGAGAGTTGCAGGCGGGAGGAGTGGACGGCGTCGCGGGAGCGCAGAGATTCGGGGAGAAGATCGACGTCCAATTGTTCCTGGGTGGAAAGAACGACGGCGCGTTCGGCGACATTTTCGAGTTCGCGAACGTTGCCGGGCCAGTCGTAGTCCATGAGGAGCTTCATGGCGGCGGGAGTGAAGCGGCGCGGGGGCTTGCCGTTTTCCTTGCAGTAGCGATCGAGGAAATGTTCGCAAAGGGCGGGGATATCCTCGCGGCGGTCGCGCAGGGGAGGCAGCAGGAGGTGGATGACGTTGAGGCGGTGGAAGAGATCCTCGCGGAAGCGACCTTCGCGGACGAGGGTGAGAAGGTCCACGTTGGAGGCGGCGACGATGCGGACGTCGACCTTGATCTGCTCGGTGCCGCCGAGGCGCATGAATTCGCGCTCCTGAATGACGCGGAGGAGCTTGGCCTGGGTTTCCGGGGAGATGGTGGCGATTTCGTCGAAGAAGATGGTGCCCTGATCGGCGACTTCGAAGAGGCCTTTCTTGGAGGCGACGGCGCTGGTGAAGGCGCCGCGGACGTGGCCAAAGAGCTGGGATTCGAGAAGGTCGGCGGGAATGGAGCCGGTGTTGATGGGGACGAAGGATTTATCGGCGCGGGGGGAGGCGGAGTGAATGGCCTTGGCGATGAGTTCTTTTCCGGTGCCGCTTTCGCCGGAGATGAGAACAGTGGAGCGGGAGGAGGCCACCTGGGTGACGAGGTCCAGAAGGGCCAGCATTTTTTCGCTCTTGCCGATGATGTTGGGGAAATTGAAGCGCTGCTTGAGGGCGCGCTTGAGATGAAAATTTTCCTCGCGCAGGCGGCGGGCTTCGACGGCCTGGGCCACCTGGGCCAGGAGTTCTTCGTTGGACCAGGGCTTGGTGATGAAATCGAGAGCGCCACCCTTGAAGGCCTGGCGGGCCATGTCAATGGAGCCGTAGGCGGTGATGAGGACGACAGCGAGAAGAGGATCGCGCTGGCGAATATCGCGGAGGAGTTCGAGGCCGTTGCGGTCGGGGAGGCTGACGTCGAGAAGGACGAGGTCGTAGGGCTGCTCTTCGAGTTTGGCGAGGCCGGCTTCGCCGGAGGCGGCGGTGGCGACCTGATAGCCTTCCGAGGAGAGGAGCAGTTCGAGGCCCTCGCGAATTTCGGATTCGTCATCGACAACGAGAATGAAGCCCTTAGACATGAACGGGTTTACCCGCGGCGGGAAGTTCGAGATGGAAGGAGGTGCCCTTGCCCGGCGAGGAGCGGACATCCATTTTTCCGGCGTGCTCGCGGACGATGCCGTAGCTGACGGAGAGGCCGAGACCGGTGCCGCGGCCGCTGGGCTTGGTGGTGAAGAAGGGGTCGAAGATGCGGTTGATCAGATCGCGGGGAATGCCCGCGCCGGTATCGGTGATTTCGATTTCGACGCTGCCATTGTGAGCGGCGGTGCGGACCTCGAGCATGCCGCCGGCGGGCATGGCGTCGCGGGCGTTGAGAAAGAGATTGAGAAAGACCTGCTGGAGCTTGTTGGAAGAACCGTGGACCGGAGGAAGCGCGCCGGCAAGCTGCTTCATCACCTGGATACGGCCGGTCTTGAGGGGATGATCGACGAGGAGGAGAGTGTCCTCGAGGACGCGATTGATATCCACCTGGGAAAACTGAGCGACGCCGGTGCGGGAGAAATTGAGGAGGTTGTTGACGATTTCGCTGGCGCGGAAGGTCTGCTTGACGATTTTTTCGATGAGGGCCTGGCGGGGATCGCCTTCGGGCATCTGCTTGGCGAGCATCTGGATGTAATTGGAGATAACCGCGAGGGGCGTATTGACCTCGTGAGCCACGCCGGCGGCGAGCAGGCCGAGAGAAGTGAGCTTCTCGGTCTGGGTCATCTGCCCTTCCATGTGCTCGCGCTGGGTGACGTCGTCAAAGAGGAGCAGGCGGCCGATGCGCTCGCCGGCCTTGCTGACCAGGGGAGTGATGGAAACGTTGAGGGTGAGGGAGCGGCCGGCGGCCTGGAGGCGGTGTTTGTAGATGCCGCTGACCTGATCGTCGCCGGAGCGGGAAAGAATTTCGGCGGCCAGCTCGACGGGGAGAAGAGAGGCCAGGGGACGGCCGACAGCGTTCTGACGGGTGACGCCGAAGAGGTCTTCCATGCGGGAATTCCAGGATTCGACGGCGCCCTCGAGGTCCACGGCGAGGACGCCGACGTTGAGGGATTCGATGATGTTCTCGCTGAAGTCCTTGAGGCGGGCGATTTCGAAGGCTTTTTGTTCGAGGGAAGAGTAGAGCTGTGAATTATCGAGGGCGATGGCCACGTAACCGGCGATGGTCTGGACAAGTTCAACGTCGTCGCTGGAGAGGAAATCGCCGTCGACGGTCTTGCCCAGGCCCAGAACGGCAATGGAGCGTTCGCGGATGCGGCAGGGAACGAAATAGTTGAGGTCGAGCTTTTCGAGAGTCTGGCGAACGGGCTCGGGAACACCGCGCGCCTGGCGGGGCGATTCGAAAAAGAGGGCCCCGCCGCGCGCGAACTCGGGCCGGGCCGGCTCGAGAAAGGAGAGATCCAGAGGACCGCCGAAGCGGATGCCCATGGAACGGGCCAGCTTCAGCTCTCCGACGCGGGAGGGATCCTCGACAAAGATGGCCAGGCGGTCGACGAGCAGGGTCTGGGAGATGCGGTCCATGACGGAGGCGAGCATGGGGTCGACGCGGACTTCGTTGGTGAGGGTGCGGCCGAATTCGATGAGGGTGCGGCGATAGTCCAGGCGGTCGCGGTAGAAGAAGCGGTCGAGGCGCACCTGGGTCCATTCGCGGAAGGGCTGGAAGAGGAAGGCGGCGACGACGATGGCCATGATGCCGCCGGCGGGGCCGGTGGGCCAGCGGAGGTGGAGAAATTCGCCAATGACGGCAACGAGGGTGAAATAGACGCCGACGACGCCGGCGGTGGCGGCGGTATAGGCCAGGCCGCGCTTGAAGATGATGTCCACGTCCATCAGGCGGTAGCGGATGATGGCGTAGCCGAAGCAGAGAGGAATGAAGACGAGGCTGAGGGCGGAAAATTTGAGCCAGGAGTTGAGGGCGGCATCAAAGACAAAGGGAAGAATATAGAAAATCGTGAAGGGGAGGCTGCCGAGGAGGGAGCCGGCGGTGAGCCATTTCAACTGCTGGCGGAGGACGCCGCTGGGAGCGGCGCGGAAGGTGCGGGAGAAGACGATGCCGGCAGCGAGGAAATAGGCGGCGAGGTAGGTCAGCTCAATCTTGTCCAGAACGAGGCGGGCGCCCAGCCAGGGAATGAAGCCGAGGGCGTTGACGGCCACGGAAAGGTGGGTGAGCAGGAGGAAGGAGGGAAGGATATAGACGGCGCCAAGGCGGGCGGCGGAGCGCCGGGGGCCTTCGGTGTGCTCGGGGAAGACCAGGGCAAAATGGAGAAGCAGAGCGGGAACGAGGAGGCGGGCGACGACATTGGCCCAATAGATTTCCCAGTCGAAGGCGTCCAGTTTCCCGCTGTAATGGAAGGAATAGAGGACGAAGGAAGCGAGGCAGAAAAGATAGAAATGGACGGCGCGAGGAGCGTTCCAGCGGCGGACGAAGATGAAGAGGCCGATGAAAAGATAGAGCAGGCCGACCAGGCGGAGATAGTTTTCGATGGAGGCGGGTTTTTCGGCGGGGGCGGTGACCACGCGGGTTTCAAACTCGCGGCCGCCGCGGGAAACCTTGTAGCGCACCTGGTTCCACAAACCCGCGCGCCAGAGTTTTTTGGTGACCTGGATGGCGCTGGATACGGGAGCATCGTTGATACCGAGCAGGTGGTCGCCGGCGCGCAAGCCTGCGCGAGCCGCGGGAGAATCCGGGGCCACATGCCAGGCGGTTACGCCCTGGTCGGCGTCGGAGAGCCAGGTGACGCCATCATCGGGAGATTCGTAGCGGGTGCGCTGATCGAAATTGAGGGCGGCAAAGATCATCGCGGCCAGCGTAACCAGAGCCAGCACGACCGCTCCCACGTGGACTCGAAGAGTTTGCCTCATAGTGAAGCCCGGAAAGATCGGGAAGACCTCGGCAAGAGAGAGAGCAAATCAACTTCCATTGTTTGGAAGATATGAAACGTGGAAATATCTTTGTTTTCAGTACGTTGGTGCCGGGGGCCGGAGAGACTTTTCATTGGATACAGTTTCTGGAAGACTTCTACGTTTTTCCGAAGGGTCTTCCAAGAACCTAAAATTGTACACTCAAGCCGCCCCGGAAGGTACGAAAAGAGGGGACATAAGCAACGCGGCTTTGACTGCCGGAAACCGGGACGTAGCCTTGCGCCAGAAGGTTTTGGCAGTCGGCCAAAAGCTCCCAGCGGCCTAGAGCAAATTTAGGGAGAGGCTGGCGCAGCCCCAAATGGAGATAAGGTTCGGTCCGATAGAGGGATTCGCCGTAGCTGTCGAGGGAGGAGAGAAGATTGCCGTCGATCCAGGTATAGCTGGCATTCATGCGGGAGCCGAGGCGAGGCAGGCGGGCCTGAACGCCGGAGGAGAGAGAATGGCGGCGGCGCTGGGAGAGAGAGTCGCGAAGGTCACCGGGAGCCACTTCGCCGGAGGCGCCGGGAACGAGGGCATCGGCGGTGGTGTAGATGAAGCGGATTTCGAGGCCGGCGGCAAGTTCCTTGCGCAGGGCGATGCGGGAACCCCAAGAATGCAGGGAGCCGGCATCGGCGACAAAACCATCGAGGAAGAAATCATTGAGGAAATTATCGGCGGCGGGATTCTTGCCCTGACCATAGATGGCGACGTGGCTGCTGCCATCGTGGAAGAGGGCGAATTGCAGGCTGCCGCGGGCGCCCAGCTTGCGTTCGGCGGCGAGTTCTTCATGCCAGCCACTTTCGAGAACGGGCCGGCCATTGCGCCAGAGCAAGGAGGGAAAGGCGTCAAACTGATCGAGAGCGGAGGAGAGATTGGCGGACTCCTGGTCCCCTTCGCGGGACTGGGCGCCGGAGAGCAGGGCCTCGCCGGGCTGGGCGGCGGTAATCAGGGAAGCGGTCCATTGGCCGTTCAAGCGGAGATTGATTTCCGCGCGGGGCCGCAAGGAGAAGGCGGAGGAGTGGAGATTCACCATGAGATATTCCGCGCCATAGCGAAGAAGAACGCGGTCACCCAGGGCGGTGGCGCCACTCTGGTCCAGGCGGGCACTGCGGAAGACCTGACCTTGGGAACCCAATTTCGACTGGCGAAAGACCAGAGTGGAGCGCGTGCCGCCGGAAAGCGAAGCAGCGGGCAGCCAAATCATGGCCAGTCCGCCGGCCGGGGCGCGGTCATAGCTCATCTGACCGGCGAAGATGATGTGGTCACGAGATCCGAGGAGTTGATCGTAGGCGAAGGCGGTGCCGGCAAAATCGGCAAGATTGGAAGGCAGACCAGGGTGGCGCGTGCCGGTGGTCAGTTCCAGGCGTCCGTGGGAACCGCCGGGAGAACCGGCATCCGCGGTGGTGGCGCTGCGCGGCGATTGCGATTCGACCCATTGGAGAACGGGACGCATGGCCTGAGCGGAGCGCAAAACCCACTTCCAGTCATCGGTTTCAAGAGGAGCGGAGGGAGGGCGGCGCAGCTGGTCCAGGGAAGCGAACATGGATTCGAGCTTGATGCGCACGACGGTGGTGAGATTGGGGGCCACACGAACGTGCTGTTCGAGAGAGGGCAGGAAGCCGGCGAGGGTAACGCGAACGGTATAGAGGCCGGGGGCCAGGCGCTGGTCCTGAAAAACACCGCGGGTGTTGGTGAGGAACTGCAGGACGGAGGATGCGGGCTGCTCTTCGCGGATGAGTTGCACGACGGCGCCCATTTGGGGGGTGTCCGCGCCATCGCGAACGACGCCGGCAAGACGGCCCAGCAGGGGTTGGGACTGCGCGCCCGCGGAAGAGCACAGCAGCGGGACAAACGCCGCAGCAAGAACGAGAGCCCTCGGAATTGCGGTCCATGGCCGACCGTGTTTCACGAGCACTACCTCCCTGGAGAACTCCCTGCCTGGGGAACGGGCGCCGCTTTCACCGAGAATTCCGCTTTACGGGTAATGGTCTGCTTGGCCAACTGATCCGTGGCATCCACCTGCAACGTGTACTTGCCGGGAGCAAGAGTGGAGAGAGGCAGGAGTCGCTCGATGGTGAGCTGCTCGCCGACCTGTTTCAACTCCTGAGTGGTCTGCTTGAAATTCATGACCTCTTCGCCGCCCTTGCGGACCACGAATTCCAGGGAGCCGCTGGGCTGGTGAGTCTTTTCGTCCACTTTGAAGTTATAGACCTGGAGATAAATGCCCAGCTTATCGGCAGTGGTGAAATCGCCTTCGAGGCGCGGGCGGACTTTGGAGGAGCCCAGAACGAACTGGCCGGTGCCAATCTGCTTGGCGGGAACATGCTCGATCTGGTCGGCGAGGATGAGGGTGCTGGCTTCCAGTTTTTCTTCATCGTAACGGGGAACGGCGAGGCGGGAATTGACGATGCCGATGTTGCCGCTCTGCACGTCCTTGATGACGATATCCAGGCGATAGAGGCCGGGACGAAGAGGAATGGCCTTCTGGTAGATGGAGGAGAGCTTGACGGACTGCTGGAAGAGGGAGTCCGGGAAATCGCGGCTGACGGAATCCTCGAAGGTCTGCACGACGCGGCCGGTGAGGGTGCTGACGCGGCCAAAGATATTGAGAGTGGCGGAATGCACGCCCTCCTTGGACTGGAAGGAGAGCTGGGAATTGGGGATCTGGATGGTGACGGGAACGAGAATGGATTCCGAGGTAATTTTCAGGAAATCGGTGCGCCAGTTGAAATGAACCTGATCGCGAACGATGCGCGAATTGACGGCGGTCTCGAGGTCCTTGTACTTGACGGAGACGGGCCTTTGAATTTTGCTGTAAAGCTCGAGGCGGGAGAATTCGTTGTAGCTGCTGGAGCGCGAGCCACCGAGGCTTTTGCCCATGTGGGTGCCGTCGGAATTGGTGAAACGGTCGGTCTTGGAGGCCATGCCCATGGCTTCGAGCTGGGTGAGGCCGGCGCCGGGAACATAGAGCAGGGCGTCTTTTTCCGAGGGGTCCATGGTCAGATGATATTCGCCGGAGCCGGAAGGGTCCACGAACTCGATGGTGATGTCGTCGCCGATATCGTCAATGTGGCGGTAGCGCCAGGTTTCCCAGGGATAGGTGGAAGTGCTGCCTCCGCCTTCATCCATGGGGCGGTCATAGGTGCCGCCGGTGGGATGGGATTCCACTTCGTCGGCAGGACCGTGAATGATGTAGATGCGGCCGCGATCGGTTTTCCAGCCGGGGATGCCGGAAGCGAAATGTTCGTTGGCGTAAGCAATGCGGCGGTAGTGCTCTTCCTTGAAGTCGTTGTCGGGGAGATCGGGATTGCTGCTGCGGCGGAGCCAGAACTGCTCGATAAACTGTTCGCGTTCTTCGTTGGTGGCCAGCTGGAGAAAGGCGCTGCGTTCTTCCGGGGCGATGATGTAGGTGACATCTTCGTTGAGCCAGTGCTTATAGGCTTCGCCCAGTTCCTTGTAAACATTTTTCATTTTCTTGCGGGCGGCCTTATCGGGCTTGGCGTTGGCGGCGGGATCGGGAATTTCCTGGGCGCGGAGAGGCGCCAGAGCCGGGATCAAGAAGAGCGCGGCGGAAATAGGAAGAATGCGGTAAAGCCGAGACATAGAAAACACCTCTGTCCTTTGGAGTCTGGATTCTATCCCCTGAAGCGGCGCCCCGTCAATCAGGGAATCTCCTTAATAATCAGTCACTTAAATTGCATTTTCTTAGATACGCCAGGAGCCGAAGAGGTTGCCCAGCCGCCGCGCCCGCCCGGCCCTTGGACCGGGTGCGGGAAGTGTCCTGAGGGACAGGAAGGCGAAGCTCGGCCCGCGCGGGCGAGGGGTCAATTCTTGCTCTCCTCGCCGAGAACTTCGTGGACTTTGTGCAGCAGTTCGCTCTGCAGATAGGGCTTCTGGATCAGGGGCGTGCCTTTGAGAAAATCATTTTCACTGAAGACGCGAACATCGGAATAGCCGGTCATGTAGAGAACTTTCATGTGCGGACGAGAATGCAAGAGAAGGCGGGCCAGTTGCGGGCCGCTCATGCCGGGCATGACCACGTCGGTGAGCAGGAGATGAATCTCTTCCTTGTGGATGTTGCAGAGAAGCATGGCTTCGTGGCCATTTCTGGCTTCGAGAACGCGGTAGCCGCTGAGAAGGAGGAACTGGGTGGTGATTTCCTGAGCGAAGGTGTTGTCTTCGACGACCAGGATGGTCTCCTTGCCGGTGAGAGGCAGCTTGGGAGGAGCGGGCGCGGCGGGGGGTTCCGCTTCCCCTTCGGCGTGCTGGAAAGCGGGAAAATAAATGCGCACAGTGGTGCCCTTGCCGGGTTCGGAGTCCAGGCTGATATAGCCGCCATGATGCTGGACGATGCCGAGTACGGTGCAAAGGCCCAGACCGGTCCCCGCACCGGAGGGCTTGGTTGTGAAAAAAGGTTCGAAGATTTTGGAGCGGGTTTGCGCGTCCATGCCCAGGCCGGTGTCGGTGACGGTGAGAAGCACGTAGGAACCGCCGAGAGCGTTGAGCAGAGCGGCATCGGCAGTGGCGGAGCGCTCGATGGCGCGAGTGGAGAGGGTGAGGGCGCCGCCGGAGGGCATGGCGTCGCGGGCGTTGAGAACCAGGTTCATCACAATCTGGGTCATGTTGGCGGGATCGGCCTTCACCGGCGGCAGCTGTTCATCGAGGGCCGTGCGCAGGTCAATGTGTTCGCCCACGAGGCGGCGGAGCATTTCGGCGAGGTCGGCAATGACGGCATTGAGGTTGAGAGGAACGGCTTGAAGAGCAGAGTGGTGGCTGAGGGTGAGGAGCTGCTGGGTGAGGGAACGTCCCTGGAGGGAAGCGTGGAGAATGGCGCGGGTTCGCTTGCGGGCCTCGGGAATATGGCGAATGTTCTGGAGGAGTAGTTCGGCCTGGCCGAGGATGCCGGTGAGGAGATTGTTGAAGTCATGGGCCATGCCGCCGGCGAAGAGGGCGATGGACTCCATTTTTTGGGACTGGCGCAAGTGGTCTTCAAGGATGCGGCGCTGGGTGACATCGTCGGCGACGACTTCGAAATGAACGGGAGCGCCTTCTTTTTCCTGAACGGGGCGGCCGCTGATCAGGACGGCGATGCGCGAGCCATCGCGGTGCTTCCAGGCGGATTCGAGAGAGCGGAACGCGGCGGCGCGGCGGATGCACTTTTCGAGAGAGCCGCGGCTTTCTTCCTCGAAGCAGATTTTTTCGAACAGGTTCAGACCGCGCAGTGAGCCGGCGGAATCGAAACCGAGCATTTCGGCAAACGCGTGGCTGGCCATGAGAATGGCGCCATCGGAACCCAGGCGACAGACGCCCAGAGGAATGCCTTCGACGAGGGAACGATAGTTGGCTTCGGAATGACGGAGGGCGTCGGCGGCGAGAGAGCGTTCGATGGCCATGCCGGCCAGATGCGTGGCGCGGTTGATCAGCAGGAGGTCATGGGAGTTGGAGGGATGCGGCTCGCGCCAGCAAATGGAGAAGGCGCCGAGAACCTGGTCCGTGGTGGAAAGAATGGGAGCGGCCCAGCATGCGCGCAAGCCGAAGGCCATGGCGGGGACGCGGCAGGAGGACCAGCGCAGGTCGGTGAGGATGTCGGAAACCTGCTGGAGGGAACGATGGAAAGCGGCGGCGCCGGCGGAGGCGGCGTGCTCGCCAATTTCCAGAGCGTCGAGGGCCTGCACAAAATCGGGAGGAAGATTGGGAGCGACGATATGGCGCAAGAATTTTCCCGAAGGATCGAGCAGAGCCACGGAACAGAGCGAGCCGGCGGATTGTTCTTCAATCACCTGGCAGAGGGTTTCGAGGGCCTGGGAAAGAGGAAGGGAGCGGGCAATCTGATTGAGCACGCGGCTTTCGCCGGCGAGCAGGGATTCGGCCTCCTTGCGGGCGGTAATGTCCTCGGCGACGGTGAGCAGGCAGCTCTGTCCGGCGACTTCAATGGGTTCCGCGGAGCAGAGAGTGAGATAGAGTTCACCGGATTTCTTGCGCAAGGTGATCTGGCGATGGCGGATGCTGCCGCTGCGGCGAAGGTCCTCGAGGAGGGCCAGGTAGTCTTCGGGGGAATGGAACAGAGCGAGATCGGAGGAGGAAGAACCGATGATTTCCCTTCGGGAGTAGCCGGACTGCAGCTCGAAAGTTTCGTTGACGTCGAGGAACATGCCATCGCGGGCGCGATTGATGGAGAGGGCCACGGGGCTGACACGGAAGGCGTTGGAGAATTTTTGTTCGGAAAGGCGCAGGGCTTCTTCGCCGAGTTTGCGCTCGCTGATGTCACGGTTGATGGTGACGTAGCCCTTGACGCGGCCGTGCGCGTCGCGGCGAACGCTGGCGCTGACTTCCAGGGAGACGCGCTCGCCGTCCTTGCGGCGGGCGGTCATTTCGCCGTGGAAGCGGCCCGTTTCAAGGAGCGCGGGAAGGATGTCCATGCGGTCGACGGCCAGATACGCCGGACCGAAGAGTTCGGCGAGAGACAGGCCGAGAACATCGCAAGCGGCCCAGCCATAGATGGATTCGGCAGCGGAATTCCAATAGGTGAGAAGAAAATTGGCGTCGGTGGCCGCGATGGCGTCCCTGACGCTGTCGAGGAGTTCGGCCTGGTCGGCAAGCTTCTGCTGGGCGTGCAAGCGGCTGCTCTCGATGTCCGCAGTTTTTCCGGACGTCATGTTTTGCTCACACGCAGAGACACCCAGCACCTCGGTTGAGGGAGAGAGGTTCCCTACGGCGTTCTTCAGGGGGGGGGACTATGGGGAGAAGAACAGCAATGATTATAACTCGAACGGCGGCCGGCCGCCGGAATCCGGAAGCGCTCTTTTTTGGGTCAAGTGACTCGAAATATATCCTGGGCGGGGTACAATGGGGGCATTCCGTCAGACACCTGCCTGCCCGAAAATGGCGGATGCCATTGGGAGGCAAATTCCAGGCGGGGGAAAAAGCACGGAGAAAGCGGGAGAAGACATGGCTAACATCTACGCAGACAATTCACAGAGTATCGGCCGGACGCCACTCGTCAAGTTGAACCGCCTGGCCGCGGGAACACGCGCAACGATCCTGGCAAAAATTGAAGGGCGCAACCCGGCGTACTCGGTGAAGTGTCGCATCGGCGCAGCCATGATCTGGGACGGAGAAAAGCGCGGAGCTCTGAAGCCGGGGATGGAGATCATCGAACCGACCAGCGGCAACACGGGAATCGCGCTGGCGTTCGTGGCGGCGGCGCGGGGCTACAAGATCACGCTGACCATGCCGGAGACGATGTCGCTCGAGCGGCGGCGGGTGCTGGCGGCTTTCGGGGCCACGCTGATCCTGACGCCGGGGCCGGAGGGAATGTCCGGGGCGATCAAGAGGGCCACGGAAATGGCGCAGTCGGATACCAAGCGCTACTTCATGCCGCAGCAGTTCGAGAATCCGGCCAACCCGGAAATTCACGAGAAGACCACGGGACCGGAGATCTGGAACGACACCGACGGGGGGATGGATGTGCTGATCTCAGGAGTGGGCACGGGCGGAACGATCACCGGGATCTCGCGGTATTTCAAGAAGACCAAGGGCAAGGCCATTTTGGCGGTGGCCGTGGAGCCCACGGACAGCCCGGTGATCACACAGCAACGGGCGGGAGAGGCGCTGAAACCCGGGCCGCACAAAATCCAGGGGCTGGGAGCGGGATTCATACCCAAGAACCTGGACCTATCGATGGTGGACCGCGTGGAGCAGGTGAGCAACGCGGAAGCCATTGAGTATGCGAGGAGGCTGGCGCAGGAGGAAGGAATCCTGAGCGGAATCTCCTGCGGAGCGGCGGCGGCCGTGGCGGTGCGGCTGGCCCGGCTCGATGAGTTCGCGGGAAAGACCATTGTGGCCATCCTGCCGGATTCGGGCGAGCGGTATATCTCCTCGGTTCTGTTCGAGGGGATCGGATAAAAGAACTGTTCGAGAGCAGCCGCGTTCCGCGCAAAGGGGCGCGGCTGTTTTCGGGCAGACTACGGGAAAGAAAACCATGAGCAACGAAGACCTGCAGAAGCTGTCGCGGGAATTCCGGGCGGCATTGGATGCACGCCTGGCCGGGGAGGAACGCAGCGACTTGCGCCTGCCCGACCGGGAAGAGATCGCGGCGGTTGGGCGCCGGTACGTGGAAGTGCTGTTTGCGCTGTATTTTCCCAGCGGGAACGGCGGGCGGGCGGCGCTCGATGCGCGGGCCGAGGCGCATTTGCGGGAGATGCGGGAGCTGTTCAGCGACCAGATCTGCCAGGCGATGCGTTTTGATTACCGCGTGGCGGGCAAGGCCGCGCCGGCCAATGCGGCGAAGTGCGCGGAAGAGCAAGTCGGAAAACTTTTTGAACAATTCGCGGATCTGGCGCGGCTGCTGGGAACGGACCTGGAAGCCGCGTTTCAGAACGATCCCGCGGCGTCGAACCGCGAGGCGATTCTGCTGAGCTACCCGTGCATCGAAGCCATCACGGTGCAGCGGCTGGCGTACCGGCTCTATCAGATGGAAGTGCCGTTCATTCCGCGGATGCTCACCGAAGCCGTGCACAGCCGCACGGGAATTGACATGCACCCGGGGGCGGCCATTGGGGAATCGTTTTTCATTGACCACGGAACGGGCGTGGTGATCGGCGAGACGGCCACGATCGGAAATCACGTGACGCTCTATCACGGGGTCACGCTGGGCGCCTTTAATCCCCTGCTGCGCGACGCCACGGGGGCGCTGCCGCGCGGCCGGGCCAATAAGCGCCATCCGGACATCGAAGATCACGTGACGGTCTATCCGGGAGCGACGATTCTGGGCGGAGAAACGCGCATCGGCCATCACAGCGTCATCGGCGGAAACGTGTGGCTGACGCACAGCGTGGAGCCCTACAGCCGGGTGACGATGAAAGATCCCGAGCTGGTGATTCGCAGCGGCCATCCGCGGGATTGACCGCCCGGGAGACCGGCTGCGCGGCAACCGCATTGCAAACTCTTCAGGAGGAATTTCGATGAAGCATCTGATTGCGGTATTGCTGCTGGCGATGGTGACAAGCCCGGCGCGGGGCGATGAGCGGCCGGCATTGAAGGAGCGCACGGTTTCGACGTTTTCGATTGTGGCCATCGACCCGGTTACGGGGGAGATGGGCGTGGCGGTGGCTTCGCGGTATTTTTCGGTGGGGTCGGTGGTGCCCTGGGCGCTGGCGGGAACGGGAGCGGTGGCGACGCAGGCGGACGTGAACGTGGGATACGGGCCGCGGGGAATCGACCTGCTGCGGGAAGGGCTGACGGCCCAGCAAGCGCTCGAGCGGCTGCTGGCGGAGGATCATTTTCCGGGCAAGGACGGACGGCAGGTGGCCATCGTGGACGCCAAGGGAAACATCGCGGCCTACACGGGACCGAATGCGCCGCACTGGGCGGGAGACCGGCAGGGAAAAACGTGGTCGGCGCAGGGAAATATTCTTGCGGGACCGCAGGTGGTGGAAGCGATGGGGCGGGCCTTCGACGCCATGTCCGGGGAGCTGGCGGAAAAACTGTACGCGGCGCTGAAGGCCGGGGACGCCGCGGGGGGAGACGCGCGGGGAAGACAGTCGGCGTCCCTGCTGGTGGTGCGCAAGCAAGGCGGGCGCAATACCAACAACGACCGGGCCATTTACATCAATGTGGACGACAATCCCCAGCCGTTCGCGGAGTTGCGGCGGCTGCTGAACCTGAATCTTTCCTACAACTACGAAGATCTTTCGGAAAAGCTGCTCGAGCAGGGGAAAAAAGAGGAAGCGCTGGCCGCCGGGCGCAGCGCCGTGCGCTATGCTCCGGACAAAGCCGACAGTCACACCAGCCTGGGATTTCTGGAATATCTGAACGGGAACAAGGAAGCCGCGCTGAAGGAATTTCAGATGGCGCAGAAGTCCGATGCGGACTTCAAGAAGCAGTTCGACGCCACGATCGAATGGCTGCCGCAGACCAAAATCCTATTGGACGACAAGGACTTTCTGAGCGCTCTCTTTCCCAAAAAGTAGGGACGGTCGTTCTTTCGGGCGCGCGACGCAACACGATCCCACAAGGCTACGGGGTGCTTGCCGGACGGCGCGGGCCGGGCAGGCGGACTTCCTCTGTCCGCAGACTGTCGAGCGAGACTTCGGCAGGGATAGCGGCGTCCTGGTTCTGAGGAGGAAGCAGGCCGATGGAGCAATTGCGGCCCGCATCCTTGGCTTGATAGAGAGCGCGATCGGCGAGCTCCAGAACGGCCTGATATTTCACGGCCTCGGGTTGGGAGGCAAACCAGGGGAAGGCCGACCATCCCACCGAGCAGGTAATCCACACAGGATCCTTCGCCGCTTTGACCACGAAGGGCTTCGAGCCGATGGCGGAAAGCACGCGGCCGGCCAGGGTGGCGGCTTCGGCGCGATTGGTGTAGCGGGAAACAACCAGAAATTCCTCGCCGCCCCAGCGAATCAGGTCGTCGGACTGGCGGATGGCGGTCTTGATGCGGCGGGTGATCTCGACGAGGAGTTCGTCGCCGGCATCGTGGCCGAACTTGTCGTTGATGGATTTAAAGTTATCGGCGTCAATGAGATAGAAAATGAGGTCGCGGTTGAATTCGGAGCCGTCGCGGCGATTTTCGGCATACAGACGCAGGGTCTGGCGGACACCCGCTTCGATGGACTTCTGGAAAAAGCGGCGGTTGTGCGCGCCGGTGAGGGCGTCGGTGATGGAGGCTTCCTCGAGTTCCTTGATGGCCTGAGCCAGCTCCATGCTGCGCTCCTCGACGGCGATTTCCAGCTGGCGGCGGTCCTCTTCGAGGCGGTAGGTGCGGAAAAGAAGCAGGGCGTAAAATGCCGCGCCGGCCAGGAGAATGTAAAACAGGCGGGCCCACCAGCGCTGCCACCAGGCGGGGCGAATCTCAAAGGAAAACAGAGCGGGGTCGGTTTGCAAACCTTCGCCGGATTTGCAGGAAACCTCGAGCGCATACTCGCCGGGAGGAAGAGCGGCATACAGAACCTCATGGTGAAGAGCCCTGGTGGCTTCGCTTTCAACGCCCTTCAGGCGGTACCAGCATCCCGCGTCGCTGGAATTGCGGAAGGAAAGAAGAGCGAATTGGGCGCGGAGGGAGTTTTCGCGGTAGGCCGCGCGAACCTTTGATTCCCCAATGCGTTCGCGGCCACCCAGGAGCACGGAAGTGAAAATGACGCGGGGATCGGAGGAGGGAAAGGTGCTGTCGGCAAAAGGATCGATCCGGGCCAGACCGGCGCTGGTGCCGATGAGCAGGGAACCATCTTTTTCCAGAAAAAAAGCGCCTTCATCAATGTCGTCCCAGAGCAGACCGTCGGCATGAGAATAGTGACGGATGGAACCGTCGGGAGCGATCCTGCTTAAACCTTGAGCGCCGCCGGCCCAGATATATCCGCGGGAATCGCGTCCCAGCATGTAAATACCGTCAAAGGGCAGGCCATTGCCTTCATTGAAGTGCCGGACGAGGGGAGCGCCGTTCTCCAGGCGAAATTGGGTGAGACCCATATCGAAGTGATAGCCCACCCAGACTTCGTCGCGCCCCACGGCTTGAATCTTCAGCAGGCCGCTCTTGCGCAAGCCCTCTTTTTCTCCAAAGAGCAACCAATTTTTTCCGTCAAAACGCGCCAGACCCTCTTCGCCGCCCATCCACAGAACGCCCTGAGCCACGCTGAAATTACCAATGGCGCCCATGACCGCGGGAGGGAGTTTGACATCGGAAAAACCGAAAGGAGCCTTCCAGGAGCGGAGCGTCTTGACAAAATTCCGCCCCACGAACCAGAAGCGGCCATCCAGGGAAGGAGCAAAGAAACGCACGGGCCCGCCGGGGATCACGATTTTTTCCGGGCGCAGGGTATGGGGGTCGAAACGAGTCAAGCCCTCCTGACGGGAAAGAACCCAGATGGCGCCGTCGGGAGCTTCGTGGATCTGAATGGCGGCAGGACCGATGAGCCCATCCTTCTCCCGCCAGACCATGAATCTCTTCAGGGAAGGGCTCCACAAGGCCAGGCCGTTATTGGTTCCGATCCAAAGACGGTCGCGCCGGTCGCGAAGCACGGCCCAAACGACGTTATCCGGAAGGCCTTCGCTGTCCGTCCAGGCAGCCCACATGCGGTTGCTCTGCCATTGGGCCAGGCCGTTGCCCACGGTGCCCACCCAGAGAGAGCCTTCGCGGTCTTCCATGATCCAGCTCACCGTATTGGAAGGGAGACCGGACCGCTTGGTGACCACTTCCCAGCCGGTCTCCCGGCGGAGATACAGACCGTTGACGGTAGGAACCATCAAACGGCCTTCCCGGCTGATGCTGGGCGCGCCGCGCAGATTGGGGGGAGGCAAGTACGCAAGATCAATCACAAACTGCTTCGCGCCGCGATTCAGGCGCATCAGGCGCCGCGCGGTCCGGACCCAGAGAGTGCCCTGGCCATCCTCGATGACGGCAATGATCCGCCCGCCGGTCAGGGAACCCTGGCGGGGAAGAAACTGAATCTTCAGGTCCTCCCCAATCCAGCCGATCTGGCCGGCCTGGGCAAGCCAAATCCGGCGGTCCCTTCCCAAAGAGATCGCGTCCACCGCCGGCGGGCGGGAGTGGAGAGCGGGAGGCAACAGGATGGGGTGAGAGGGATCGTCCTTGGAAAGCAGCAGCAGGCCGGCATTGGTGGCGGCAAAGACGCGCCCCAGCCGATCGCCCGCAAGAGGCTGATGAACAGCGAACTCCTTCACCTGGGGAGAAAGAGCGACTTTCTGAAAAGTGTTGCCAACACGATAATAAAGGGATTCCGTGGAAGCCACCCAGATCCGCCCGTCAACGGATTGAAGAATCTGGAGAACTTCTTCGCGGGGCAAGCCGGCCTCCTGGCCGAAGTGGAGGAAGCGGGTGCCATCATAGCGGTAAACTCCGCTATCGGTGCCGAGCCAGAGAAACCCCTCGGAGTCCTGCAATAGGCAATTGGTGCTGGCGGTGCCGAGGCCGAATTCTTCGCCGACTTTGTGCAGGATATAGCGAGCACGAGGAGGATAGAGATTGGCGGAGTCCGCGGCGAAGAGGAGGGGAGAGCAGGCAAGAAACAGAGAAAGGAGCGAGAGCGAAGGAGCTGTCGCGCGCCAAAGAAATCGAAACCGCCGGAAGAAGACCACTCGCAAAAACCGCCTTTCCAATCTCTACAACAAGGATACTTCATTCCCAGCGGGACCGGCCGCAGGATAGCCGCCGCAGTAACCGCGGCAAAGTGTTTCCTTGATTGGAATCGAGTATGTGGTAATCCGCAAATAGTACGTCCGTTTGTTGTGCTCTGAGGAGTACTGGACGGGAGAGGACCGGAGAGGAGGAAGGAGGGGAAAAGCAAAAAGGCCGTCCGAAGATGCGGACGGCCCTGAGAAAATTAATCCTGGCGGCGACCTACGTTCCCACACGGTTACCCGTGCAGTATCATCGGCCCAGCGAGGCTTAACTACCGTGTTCGGGATGGGAACGGGTGTGACCCTCGCGGTATAACCACCAGGAAAGTGTAACCTGCGGCGGCCAAGGCCCGAAGGAACAGGGCCAGTGCCGCAGGCAGACAACAGGTCGGTTGGCAAAACAAGTTTGCTACGAGTAAGCACTAACTGTGAAGCAAGGCTTACTTAACTTCCCAAAGACGATTTGGGAAAGTTTTATGGTTAAGCCGAACGGGCGATTAGTACGGGTCAGCTACACGCATTGCTGCGCTTACACCTCCCGCCTATCAAAGTCGTAGTCTTCGACTGCCCTTCTTAGGACTTATGTCCTTGGGAAACCTTATCTTAGGGCGAGCTTCTTGCTTAGATGCATTCAGCAATTATCTCTTCCAGACTTCGCTACCGAGCGATGCCGCTGGCGCGACAGCTCGTACACAAGAGGTCTGTTCATCCCGGTCCTCTCGTACTAGGGACAACTCCCTTCAAGTTTCCTGCGCCCACACCAGATAGGGACCGAACTGTCTCGCGACGTTCTGAACCCAGCTCACGTACCGCTTTAATAGGCGAACAGCCTAACCCTTGGGACCTTCTACAGCCCCAGGATGCGATGAGCCGACATCGAGGTGCCAAACCTAAGCGTCGATGTGAACTCTTGGCTTAGATCAGCCTGTTATCCCCGGCGTACCTTTTATCCGTTGAGCGATGGCCCTTCCACGCGGGACCACCGGATCACTAGACCCGACTTTCGTCCCTGCTCGACTTGTAAGTCTCACAGTCAATCCGGCTTATGCTCTTGCACTCCACGGTGGGTTTCCAATCCACCTGAGCCGAACTTTGGGCGCCTCCGTTACAATTTAGGAGGCGACCGCCCCAGTCAAACTACCCGTCTGGCCGTGTCTCCCCGCCCGTCGCGGGCGGTAGGTTAGAGCGACAGATCAATCAGGGCAGTATTTCACTGTTGTCTCCCCCCCAGCCGAAACCAGGGGTTCATAGACTCCTGCCTATGCTACGCAGATCGATCCGTTACTCATGGCCAGAGTGCAGTTAAGGTGCACGGGGTCTTTCCGTCTAGATGCGGGCATCCGGCGTCTTCACCGGAACCACAAATTCGCCGAGCCGTTCGCCAAGACAGTCGCTCTATCATTCCACCATTCGTGCAGGTCGGAACTTACCCGACAAGGAATTTCGCTACCTTAGGACCGTTATAGTTACGGCCGCCGTTCACCGGGGCTTCAGTTCAGGCCTTCGTCCTTGCGGACTGAGCCCTTGCTTTAACCTTCCGGCACCGGGCAGGTGTCACCCCCTATACGTCGTATTCGACTTAGCAGAGAGCTGTGTTTTTGTTAAACAGTTGCAGAGCGCGATTCACTGCGACCGCATCGGGCTATAAACCCTACCGCGGCGCCCCTTCTCCCGAAGTTACGGGGCTAATGTGCCTAGTTCCTGAGCGAGCGTTCTCTCGAGCGCCTGTGGATATTCTCCTCGTCTACCTGTGTCGGTTTGTGGTACGGGCACCTGGTGAACTCCTTAGAGGTTTTTCCTGACAGCGTGAAATCAGCGACTTTGCGACCGTAAGGTCTCGTCACCAGTCTGACCGTTGAATGACCCCGTGGATTTGCCTGCGGGATCCGGCTTACACTGGCCAATCGGGACGTCCATCACCCGACTCGCTTATCCTTCTGTGTCACCCCATCGTATAACGCGCACCAGGCGGGACAGGAATATTAACCTGTTGTCCATCAGTTACGCCTTTCGGCCTCACCTTAGGACCCGCCTAACCCTGAGCGGATTAACCTTCCTCAGGAAACCTTAGACTTTCGGCGACACGAGTTCTCATCGTGTTTATCGCTACTTATGCCGGCAGGGTCTCTTGCGTGGGGTTCAGCAGTCCTCTCGGTCTACCTTAAGACTCCACACAATGCTCCCCTACCAAAATGTAGGTTGTTACACCAACACATTCCGCAGCTTCGGTCACATGCTTTAGCCCCGTTGGATTGTCGGCGCATATCCGCTTGACCAGTGAGCTGTTACGCTTTCTTTAAAGGATGGCTGCTTCTAAGCCAACCTCCTGGCTGTCCGAGCGAATACACTTCCTTTCCCACTTAGCATGTAGTTTGGGACCTTAGCTGGCGGTCTGGGCTGTTTCCCTTTTGACCACGAAGCTTATCCCTCGTGGTCTCACTCCCGTGCTGTTGTCCACGGCATTCGGAGTTTGATTGGATTCGGTAACCTGAGTTGGTCCCTAGTCCATTCAGTGCTCTACCGCCGTGGCAAATCACACAAGGCTGTCCCTAAAGACATTTCGGGGAGAACGAGCTATAACGGAATTTGATTAGCCTTTCACCCCTACCCTCAGCTCATCCGAGCGATTTTCAACTCACACCGGTTCGGTCCTCCAGTCGCGGTTAAGCGACCTTCAACCTGGCCAAGGGTAGATCATCCCGCTTCGCGTCTATTACCACGTACTTATCGCCCTATTCGGACTCGCTTTCGCTGCGGCTCGCTTGCGCTTAACCTTGCACGTGACAATAACTAGCCGGCTCATTAAGCAAGAGGCACGCCGTCAGGCTTATTCGGACCGAAGTCCGAACATTGCCCTTCGACTGCTTGTAAGCATACGGTTTCAGGTTCTATTTCACTCCCCTCGCAGGGGTACTTTTCGCCTTTCCCTCACGGTACTGGTTCACTATCGGTCGCTAGAGAGTATTTAGCCTTGGAGAGTGGTCTCCCCAGATTCCCGCGGGATTACACGTGTCCCGCGGTACTCAGGATGCCGCTTCGAGTCCGGTACAATTTCCGTTACGTGGCTCTCACACACTATGGCCCCGCTTTCCAGCGGGTTCACGTATTGTCCGGATTGGTAACTCTACTTATGCGGTCCTACAACCCCCACATGCAAGCACGTGGGTTTGGGCTGTTCCGATTTCGCTCGCCGCTACTATCGGAATCTCTTTGATTTATTTTCCTCCAGGTACTGAGATGGTTCACTTCCCTGGGTTAGCTCATACCCGCCTATGTATTCAGCGGGCTGTAACCAGAGTTCATCTGGTCGGGTTTCCCCATTCGGAAATCCCCGGATCAAAGCCTGCTTGCGGCTCCCCGAGGCTTATCGCAGCTTGCCACGTCCTTCTTCGCCTTCTAGCGCCAAGGCATCCACCGTACGCTCTTAGTAGCTTAACCATAAAACTTACCCAAGTCGTCGCTGGCGATTCTTGCGAATCGCAGCCCCGGAACACAGAGCGCTTCCCTCGTTTTCTTCCTGCTTAGGAGAAGTACGTGAGGAGGCGGTGAGTCCGGCGACTGAAGTAAGCTCGCCTTGATTCCACAGTTTTGCTCTACTCGAGCGAAACTTGTAATGTCCGCGCCATTCTTCCCCCGCGCTCACCGTAATGAGCGGAGGGCTATCGGAGCGGACTTGCCAACCTTTCTGTTGTCAAAGAACGTTCGTCCTGATCCCGTCAGAACGGGCTGACATTCCGTCAGCCTACTCGCATCTTGAATTTGCCTCTTTCGAAACATCCGCAAGGTGCAAACCCTGTCCGCAAATAAAAAACCCGGCGTCGAGCGCCGGGCACAGTCCCGATTCTTTCGGGGCTTTGCGCGAAGCTCGACTCATTTCTATCCGGTGTTCGTAGCGTACCTCACTTAGGATTGATTGCCGGCCGTTATACTGGGATTACCGTTGCAGGTTTTCCAGTCGGAACCGCTTAAATCCTGTGCATCGCTTCAGAACCGTCCCGGTCACCCGAGACACTTATGGAGTATACAGCAAAAGCGGAATTCGTCAAGCCCCCCTTGTCACTATTTTTTTACGGGCTGTGTAAACGTGTGTAAAACGCGGCAACAGGGCCCTGGGACGCGTTAGAACGAGAGCACCACGCCGGCGGAAATGCGCATGCGATTCTGCACCTGGCTGTCGAACGAGGTGCGCAGGTAATCAATTTGGAAAAGGCGAATCTTGATGAAGGGAGCGGCTTTCACGTCCAGTCCGCCGCCCATGGCGGTGGCCAAAACCGCCTGTTTATAGCCGGCTTCGTCCTTGTGGGCGCGTCCGGCAAGAATGTGAAAGAACGGGGAGTAGCGCAGGGGCAGGGAGAATTCCGGGCCGAACAGATACGTGCGCGTGGTGATTTTGGCGCCGGCGAAGTCTCCGTAGTGGCCGCTGAAATCGGCGGTCAGGCGCGTGAAGGGAAAGGTTTTCAGACCGGCGGACACGTTCCACCCGTGGGTCTGAAAACTGGCGCTTCCCGAGGGAACCAGACAAGCAGGCGGAGCACACAAGGAGGAGACTCCCAAGACAGTCACCACCGGAGCATCGGAGCGCAGATAGGAATAGCCGCCAAAGATCTGCCCCAGGGCCTGGGCGTGGAGAGCCGGGGGAGCAAACAGCGGGAGAAGAATAAGAACAGCCAGACCGGAAACCTTGCGCATGCCAAGCACCTCGGATGCAATGATAACTTCCTTGAGGTTAGAGATGCGCGAAGAAAATGGCAAGTTGTCCTGCCCGGCAGGGCGGCCAGGGAGGGCGCGGGTTGCGGCGGGGGTTGGCGGCTGCTAAAATTCAGAATTTGCCGGGGTTAGTGCGGTACTCTTCAGCAGAACCTGGCGGGCCCTATGCGCCGCCGGGCTTCCACGAAACAGGCCGCCATCACAGGCGGCGCCGGCCTTACAGCAAAGGAGACTACGCGTGGCCAAGTACGATGTAGCGATTATCGGGAGCGGACCGGGCGGGTATGTGGCGGCGATCCGCGCGGGCGAACTGGGATTGAAGACGGTGGTGATCGAAAAGGCTCCGGCGCTGGGCGGCACCTGCCTGCACGTCGGCTGCATTCCCACCAAGGTTCTGCTGCACCACGCGGATGTCTATGAGCACATGAAGAACGCCGCGGAGCTGGGCTTCGAGATCAGCGGGTTGAAGGTGAACTGGGGGAACGTGCTGGCGCGCAAGAACAAGATCGTGCAGAAGCACGCGCAGGGCATCGCCATGCTCTTCAAGAAGAACAAGGTGGAGAGCGTCTCCGGCTGGGGGCGCTACGCGGGGCCGGGGCGGGTGAGCGTGGAGAAGGACGGCAAGACCACGGAGATCGAAGCCGCCAACATTCTCATTGCCACAGGCTCGGAAGCGCGCATGCTGCCGGGGATCGAAGCGGACGGAAAAACGATTCTGACCAACCGGGAGATTCTGGGTCTGCCGGAGATTCCCAAGTCGCTGATCGTGATTGGGGCGGGAGCGGTGGGCGTGGAGTTTGCCTCGGTGTTCCACACGTTCGGGACGCAGGTGACCATCCTGGAGGCGCTGCCGCGGGTGGTGCCGGTGGAAGACGAGGAGATTTCCGCGGAGTTGGAGAAGACGTTTAAAAAGCGCGGGATCGCCATTCAGACAGGCTGCATGGTCGAGAGCGTGAAGAAGGACGCGGCCGGGGTCAGCGTGACGTTCAAGGACAAGGACGGCAAGAGCCAGACGATGCAGGCGGAAAAGCTGCTGGTGGCGGTGGGGCGGCGTCCGATGACGGAGAATTGCGGCCTGGAGAATTCGAAAGCGCGCATCGAGCGCGGGTTCGTGCACACGGGGCCGTACATGGAGACGGACGAGAAGGGGCTTTTCGCCATCGGAGACATCGTGGCGGGAATGCCGCAACTGGCGCACGCGGCTTCGGCGGAAGGGATCGTGGCGGTGACGCACATCGCGGGAAAACCCGTGCAACCGCTCAAGAAGACGCGCATCCCGGGCGCGACGTATTGCGAGCCGCAGATCGGGTCGATCGGCCTGACGGAGAAGCAGGCGCGGGAAGAGGGTTACGCGGTAAAGATCGGGAAATTCCCCTTCCTGGGCAACAGCAAAGCGACGATTCTGGGCAGCCACGGCGGGTTCATCAAGGTGGTGGCCGAGGAGCAGTACGGCGAGATCCTCGGCGTGCACATCATCGGGCCGCTGGCGACGGAAGTGCTGGCGGAAGCGGCCACGGCGCTGAAGCTCGAGGGCACCATCGACGACATGATGAGCATGGTGCATGCGCATCCGACGGTGTGGGAGTCGATGGGCGAAGCGTTCGCGGCGGTGCGCGGCTTGCAGATCAATGCGTAGAAGACAGTGACTGGTGACTCGTGACTGGCGACTCGTGGAAAACACGGGCTACCGGAGGGGTGATGGAACGGGTCACGAGTCCCGGATTGGCAAAGGCGCGAAGTTGAACATTTGCCTGACAATTGACTTGGGGCTGACCGGCTACGGCGAGGCCTGGGCGCTGCAGAAGCGGGTGGTGGCGGCGCGCAAGGAAGGAAGAATTCCGGACGTGCTGCTGCTGTGCGAGCATGCTCCGGTGATTACGCTGGGGCGCAACGCCAGCCGGAAACATCTGCTGGCTTCGGAGCACGTGCTGCGGCAGAAGAATGTGGAGCTGCACGAGAGCGACCGCGGCGGGGACGTCACCTATCACGGGCCGGGGCAGATCGTGGGTTATCCGATTTTGAATTTGAGCACGATCCGGCGCGATGTGGGATGGTATGTGCGTTCGCTCGAGGAAGTGATGATCCGGGCCACGGCGGAATATGGCCTCGTGGCGGGGCGGGAAGAGGGTAAGACGGGCGTGTGGGTGAAACCGGCGGCGGAGCAGGAAGCGGAGAAGCTGGCGGCGATTGGCGTGCACATCAGCCGCTGGGTGACTTCGCATGGATTCGCTTACAACGTGGAGACGGATCTGCGCTATTTTGACCTGATCGTGCCCTGCGGGATTGCCGGGCGGCGGGCCACGTCGCTCGAAAAACTTTTGGGGCGCGCGGTGGTGGCGGAGGAAGTGGCGCCGCGGCTGGTGCGGCAGTTTGGGGAAGTGTTCGGGCTGGAGATGAAGCCGGCCACGGCGCGGGAGTTGCAGGAGCGGCTGGCGGCTTGCGAGCAGCCGGCGGCGATACCGGCATAGATTTGCGCGGATTTGCGGCAGGACGAAGCGGAGGGGCAAATCAATGCCGCCCCGCTCGGAGCGACGCATGAAGAAGCAGTTGACGCGGCAGCAACACCTGGATCTGTACTACTACATGCGGCTGAACCGCGCCGTGGAAGACACCATGGGGAAACTGTTCCGCCAGAACAAGATTGTTGGCGGACTCTATGCCAGCCTGGGACAGGAAGGAATTTCCGTGGGCACGGCGTATGCGCTCGAGAAGAAGGACTGGCTGGCGCCGATGATCCGCAACATCGGGGCGCTGCTGACCAAGGGCGTGCCCCCGCGGGATATTTTCACGCAGCACATGGCCAAATACACTTCGCCCACCCGCGGCAAGGACGGCACCAGCCACTTCGGGGACCTGGAAAACCTGCACATCGTTTCGCCGATTTCGATGCTGGGCGACCTGATTCCGGTGATGGCGGGCGTGGCGATTGCGGGACGCTACCTGGGGCAGAAAATCGTGGCCATGACGTGGATCGGCGACGGGGGCAGCTCGACCGGAGTGTTCCACGAGGGCATGAATTTCGCGGCGGCGCAGAAGGCGCCTTTTGTGCTGATTCTGGAAAATAACCAGTGGGCCTATTCGACGCCGGTGCGCAAGCAGGTGCCGCTCGAAAATCTGGCGGACCGCGCCAAGGCGTACGGGATTGACAGTTATATCGTGGACGGCAACGACGTGGCGGCGGTTTACGCGACGGCGAAGGAAGCGGTGGAACGGGCGCGGGCGGGCGAAGGGCCCATCCTGATCGAAGCCAAGACCATGCGCATGCGCGGGCACGCGCAGCATGACCCGGCGGAATACGTGCCGCCGGAGATGTTCGAATACTGGAAGAAGCGCGACCCCATCGCGCGGCATGAGAAATTCCTGTTCGAGGAAAAACTGCTGGACACGGCGGGCAAGGCCGAGATTGAGAAAAAAATCGAGGCGCTGATCGAAAAAGACCGCGAGTTCGCGGAGAACTCGCCGCTGCCGCCGGCGGAGACGGTGGGCGAAGGGGTGTACTGCGAGGGCTGCCACGATCCCAAGCCCAAGTGGGAGCGGCCGATTGCGGAGGTGACGCCGCCGCGGTCGAATGTCGAGGCGGTGTGGGCGGTCAAAGGATTCGGACGCGGCAAGGACGTGGGCATGGCCACCACGCCGCTGCATTTTGACGCGACTCCGGCGGATGCGCCGGAAAAAGCGATGGGCCAGAAAGCGGCGAAGAAGCCCGTGAAGAGCGCGGCGAAGAAAACCTCCGCGAAGAAGGGGAGGAGATAGCCATGGCTCCGGTAACCTTTCTGGAAGCGATCAAGCAGGCCATGTTCGAGGAGATGGAGCGCGACCCGGCGGTGGTGCTGATCGGCGAGGACGTGGGCGTCTACGGCGGGGCGTTCAAGACCAGCGAGGGACTGCTGGAGCGCTTCGGCTGGGAGCGGGTGATGGACACGCCCATCAGCGAGAGCGCCATCATCGGAGCGGCCTGCGGGATGAGTTATCTGGGGCTGCGGCCCATCGCGGAAATGCAGTTCATTGATTTCATCGCCTGCGCGTTCAACCAGATTACCAATTTCGTGGCCAAGGGGCATTACCTGTGGGGCGCGCCGGCGCCCATGGTGATTCGCGGGCCGGCGGGCGCGGGGGTGCGCGGCGGGCCGTTCCATTCGCTGAGCCCGGAGATGTATTTCGCGCACACGCCGGGGCTGAAGGTGATTTTTCCCTCGACGCCGGCGGACGCCAAGGGACTGCTGAAGTCGGCGGTGCGCGATAATAATCCGGTGCTGTTCTGCGAGCACAAGTTTCTCTACCGGCGCATCAAGGACGAGATTCCCGCGGGGGAGCATCTGGTGCCCATCGGCAAGGCGGTGATCCGCCGGCCGGGAAAAGACCTGACGATACTTTCCTACGCGGCGATGATGCACACGTCGCTGGAAGCAGCGGAAGCGCTTTCGCGGGAAGGCATCGAGGCGGAAGTGATCGACTTGCGCACGCTGCTGCCACTCGACGAAGAGACGATTCTGGAGTCGGTGAAGCGGACGAACAAGGTGATGGTGGTGCATGAGGACACGCGCACGGGCGGCATCGCCGGGGAGATCGCGGCGATTCTGTGCGAGAAAGCCTTCGGGCATCTGGACGGGCCGGTGTTCCGAGTGACGTCGCTGGACACCCCGGTGCCCTATGCGCCGACGCTCGAGGATGCGTTTTTGCCCAATGCGCAGAAGGTTTTTGCGGCGGCCAAGGAGCTGGCGCGGTACTAAAAGACCGTTGAAAGTTAAAAGGTGAAAGTGGAAAGTAAACGGTGGTCAGTTATCAGTTGAGGCGAAGAAGCGGAAAGCTGGCGGTACTGGGGCAGCATTCGTGGTTTACTTTTAACTGTCAACTTTGAACTGTGAACTTTTTTAGATAGACCGGGATTTTCACCAACAAGGAGAGTGCAATGGCTGTTGACGTGGTAATGCCCCAGATGGGGGAAAGCATTTTCGAAGGAACGATCACGCGCTGGCTGAAAAAGCCGGGGGACCGCGTGGAGCGCGACGAGCCGCTGTTTGAGATTTCCACGGACAAGGTGGACGCGGAGATTCCCGCGCCGGCGGCGGGCGTGCTCAAGGAGATCAAGATCGGCGAAGGGCAGACCGTGCCGATTCAGACCGTGGTGGCGGTGATTGACGCCGCGGGCGCGGCGGCAGCGGCTCCGGCCCCTGCTCCGGCGGCCCCGGCCAAGTCCGCGGCTCCCGCGGCGAAGGCGGCGGCGCCCGTGGCTTCGGCGCCAAAAGCGGCGGCTCCTGCTGCTGCGGCGGAGGAAGAGGAGGCCGAGCATATTCACAGTTCGCCGCTGGTGCGGCGGCTGGCCAAGGAGCACGGCATCAACCTGGCGACGATTGCCGGGACGGGCGCCGGAGGGCGCATCACCAAGGAAGACATCATGGCGGTGATCGAAGGCGGGGCCAAGCCGGCGGTTGCGGCGGCTGCTCCGGTGGCGGCTCCCGCTGCCGCGGCACCGGCGCGTCCGGCGCCCACGCCGTCTTCGGCGATTCCCGCGGTGCATGGAGCGCAGTTCCACGCGGTGCTGGAATCGGGCGTGCCGCACGAGCGCATCTATTTCGGCAGCTACGAGGTGCAGCCCATGTCCGTGATGCGCCAGCGCATCGCCGAGCACATGGTGACCTCGAAGCACGTTTCGCCGCACGTCTACTCGGTGGACGAGATTGACATGACCCGGGTGGCCGCGCTGCGCGCCAAGCACAAGGACGAATTCGAAAAGCGCTACGACACCAAGCTGACCTTCATGCCCTTCTTCGTGAAGGCGGCGGTGGCCGGGCTGCGCGCCTTCCCCACGGTGAACGCTTCGCTCGACGGCACCAATGTGGTGCTGCACAAGGAGGTCAACGTGGGCATCGCCGTGGCCCTCGACTGGGGCCTGCTGGTGCCGGTGGTGAAGAACGCCGACGAGAAAAACCTGCTGGGCATCCAGCGCACCATGAATGACCTGGCGGCGCGGGCGCGCAGCAAGAAGCTGAAGCCCGAAGAGGTCCAGGAGGGGACGTTTTCGATTACCAATCCGGGGGTCTTCGGCGGGCTGTTTGGCTTGCCGGTGATCAGCCAGCCCAACGTGGCCATTCTGGGGCTGGGCGCGATTGAAAAACGGCCGGTGGTGGTGGACGACGCCATTGCCATCCGCTCGATGTGCTACGTGACGCTGAGCTACGACCACCGCGTGGTGGACGGGGCGATTGCGCACCAGTTTTTGCACAAGGTGCGGGAGACCTTGGAGAACTGGGAGGAGCCGGTCCTGTAGAAGTGCGGTCTTCGCGAACGCGAGGAAGTGACTCGTGATTCGTGACTGGTGACTGGCGGGAAGAGGGGCGCTGCTTGCGCCCCTCTTTTTTTTGCGCGCTTTGACTGATTTCCTGGCAGCGGTTCCTTTTGCCGGCCACGCTTCCTTGTTGGAGGCGGGCGCCGAACTGAAGTCCAGCCTCCACAGAAAAGAATCGTACGCGCGGAATGCCGGGCTGGAAGCACAAGTCACCAGTCGAATTACGAGTCACGGAACCTGCGGACTAGTGGGAACTGGAGGAGGAAGGGGCGACGGGATTTTCGGGGTAGAGCCGCTCGAACTCGGGGGCCCCATGCAAGAAGGTCAGGTCAGGGTCGCGGCGCGCCCACACAGAGTCCCTGAACCCCGCTTCCCACGCTTTGCGCAGGGTGTCCAGGGCCGCTTCCTTTTTTTTCAGGCCGCAGTACACGCAGGCAGCGTTGTAAAGAATCGAGGCTTCGTTGGCGCGTAACGTGACGGCCATGTTCAGTTCGCGCAAGGCGTCGTCCACCCGGGCTAACTCGGCGTAGTCGGCCCCCAGCAGGATGCGCGCCCGTGCATCTTCAGGAACTTGTTTCAAATGGTTTTCGAGCGCAGCAACCTTCCGGTGGGTCATGTTGCGCTTGGCTTCTTCTTTGCCCATGGCGCCAAGAGAGTTCATGATGGGCACATAAACGTTATAGTCCTCGCCGCTTGCTTCGATGGCGGATTCCGCAACGTCCACAACCTCCTGGTAGCGCCCCGCGGCGAACAGCGCGCGGCAGAGCAGGTAATAGGCGCCCTCGCAGTCGCGCCTGCGCTCAATGGCCTTTTTGACCATGCGCACAGCTTCGTCATGCAGTTCGGCGGCGTAGAGCACCCAAGCCTGGCTGACCTGCACTTCGGGCAGATCCCAGCGCAGGGCCACCGCCTTGCCGGAAGCCTCGCGGGCGCGCTCGACCCACACCTGATCGCGGCTGTAGTTGCAATAGAACATGGCGCAGGCGTTGGCGCAGGCGGCGTAGGCCAGGGCAAAGCTGGGATCCATGGCCACTGCGTTTTCAAACATCTGCAGGGCGAACTCGAGGTCCTGGCGGGTCTGCCGCCGGGCATAGCGCTTGCCGCGCAGGTAGAGGTCGTAGGCTTGCAAGTTTTCGGTGGGCTTGACTGAGAGAGCCTCAAGCTCCTGCGGGGAAAGCGTCACGCGCAGGGCCTCGGCGATCTTGCGGGCCATTTCATCCTGGACTTCGAAGACGTCCTTCATCTCGCGGTCGAAGCGCTCGGACCACAGCGGGAAATCAGTGTGCGTGTCCACGAGCTGGGCGTTGATGCGCAGGCGGGCGCCGGCGCGGCGCAGCGTGCCGGTAAGGACATAGGCGGCGCCGAGTTGCTGGCCGACCTGCGCGGGAGTGACGGACTTGTCGCGGAAGGCCAGAACGGTGGGACGGGAAAAAGTGTTCAGGCCGCGGATCTTGGAGAGCTCGGTGATGACGTCCTCGGTGATGCCATCGCGCAGGTATTCGTCTTCCTTGGCGCCGCTGAGATTTTCGAAATAGAGCACGGCCACGGATTTTCCGGTGCTTTTCTGGACGCCGGAATCGGAATCGGTCTTTTCCTTGGCGTTCAGGGCGCGGCGCTTGCCGGTTTCGAGGTCGCGCTTCAGGCGGCTCAAGTCGGTTTTCAGTTCGGTGGCCGTCTGGCAGCGCAAGCTGCGGTCTTTCTCGAGAGCCTTGTCCAGGATGCGCACAAAGTCAGGGGGCAGCGCGGGATTGAGTTCCGCGGCGGGCCGGGGGTCGCGGTTGAGAATGGCGTCGAAGATGACCGCGGAGGTGTCGCCCGGGAAGGGGAGCGTTCCGGTGGCCATCTGGTAGAGCACCGTGCCGGTGGAAAAGAGGTCGGTGCGGGCGTCCACGAGCTGGCCGCGGGCCTGCTCGGGCGACATGTAGGAAACGGTGCCAACGGCCGCGCCCGGCGAGGTGAGTTCGCCGCCACCGGAAATCAGGGTCTCGCCTCCTTGCGGGGCCGAGGCTCCCTGGGCGATTTCATTGCGGTTCACTTTGGCCAGACCGAAATCGAGAATTTTTGACTGGCCGCGTTCGGTGAGAAAGAGATTGGCGGGCTTGATGTCGCGGTGGACGATGCCCTTGGCGTGCGCCGATTCGAGGGCGTCGGCGATTTGAATGGCCAGCGGCACCAGTACGTCCATATCCATGGGCTGGCGGGTCATCTTCTGGGCCAAGGTCTGGCCTTCGAGCAGTTCCATGACGATGAAGTGGCGGCGTTCGTGCTGTTCGATCGAGTGGATGGTGCAGATATTGGGATGGTTGAGCGAGGAGGCGGCGCGCGCTTCGCGCTGAAAACGCTCGAGCAACTGGCTGTCCTGGGCCATATCAGGGGGAAGAAACTTGAGAGCCACGCGGCGGCCCAACTGGGAATCCTGGGCTTCGTAGACCACACCCATGCCGCCCGCGCCCAGCTTGCGGAGAATTTTGTAGTGCAGAAGCGACTGGCCGATGAGCGGATCCTGGTCCATATGCGCCGGTTGATAGTATGCGGCGCGGGAGCCGCCGTCAAGAAAGTAGTGCACAAAATATCGTCGCCATTGGTTAAACAGGACCCGCAAACGACAGCCCTGTTTTCACGAATCAGCAGTCACGTCACTGCAACAGGGGCTTGAGCTTGGCCACCCACACGGCGAAATGATCCAGGGGAACGGGGTCCACGCCGGCGTCGCGCAGGGTGTCGCGGACAAAGCGGTGGCGTTCGTTGTCGGCGGAGAGGGCCACGTCGGTGACGGCGGCGAATTCGGCGTGCATGGCCTGGGCGCGGATGCGCGCGGCGGTGTAGGCCAGCAGCTTGGCGTCGGCCGGGGCGCGGGTGACGGAGAGGGCCTGCACGAAGCCGCGTGTGCCGTTGCGGCGGTAGCCGTAGTCCAATCGCATGGGATCGCCGGGAAAGGTGAACTGCTCGGCGTGGATATTTTTTTCGAGGCGCTCCCAGAGGCGCGCCTGGCGGAAGACCTGGCCGCAATAGTTGCGGACGGAGCCGCGGCTGCCGGCGCGCACGGAGGCTTCGCCGCGCGGGGCGGGCAGGGCCACGTGGTCGGCGTAGAGGCGTTCGATTTCGAAGTCCAGGTCGCCTCCGAGGACGCCTTTCTGCGGAGCCAGCTGCACGGCGTTGGAAAGAGTGTTGTCCCATTTGGCGAGGAGGTCGCGCCAGTCGCCCGTGGCGGTGTCGAACTGGCGTTCGATGTCGTCGCGCAGGGCACGCAGCAGGGATTCGTCGGAGTGCGGATGCAGGCGGCGGACGCGGGCGAATTCGCCGGGATCTTCGAGCAGGCGCAGGCGGCGCTCGCCGCTGGCGGGGTTATAGACCAGCACGCCGATATTGACCCACTCGTCGCGGACGAGATTGGGCGTATAGCGCAGGACGCGGTAGGCGCAAGCTTCCCGCTGGGAATCGAGAGTCTGGGTTGCGCCGGACGGTTGCGTCATACGGTTACCTCCAATTGGGAAAGGGCTGGCGATAGGATTTTTTGGCGTCGAGCAGTTGCTCCGGGACGCGCTTGCGGCGGCGCTGCAGCTGTTCGAGCACGGCGTAGAGCGCGTCGAGATCGTCGCCGTACCACTCCGGGGGAATTTCCCGGCTGATGTCGTCGAGCACGCCCTGGGTGATGCGCGATTCCAGGCGCTCGAGCCAGGGGGCGAAAGATTCCAGGCCGGTGACGCCCTCATAGACGCGGTTGCGGGCATAGAGGCCGCGCAGCGGAGCGTCCGGGAAATTCCATTCGCCGGCGTTGAAGCAGAAGCCCTGGTCAATCATCAGCGTGCGGTAGGGCTCGGCTTCTCCCTGCGGGGAAACTTCGCGTTCGCGAAAGAAAAGCGTCTGCCGCCCGTTGGTGTTGCAGGTCCATTTGTCGAAGACCAGCATGCCGGCGAAGTCGTGCAGATTGGCGACTTCGCGCAGCTGCTCGTCGGGCAAGAAATCAAACAGCGTGAGCCGCCGCGGGTCGCCCGGGTAACGCGAGCCGAATTGCAGCCCCGGCAGACAGGGCGTGCGCGAGCGGGCCAGCTCCATCGCCAACTCCGGGGTCAGGCGAATCAGCTCTTCGGGCACTTCCACCACCGCCAGCGGCGCCGTGGGCAGGCCCAGGCGCGCCGCCAGCCTGGTACCAAGCAGTTCATTGGCCAGAACGCGGCGGTGCTGCGGGTTATTCTGGAACTTCACGACATAGTAGTGCCCATCGCTGCAGCGCATCAGATGCGACTGAGCGCCCCCGCGCATTCTCCGTATCTGCTCCAAAGCACGCAACATGCGACGGAGGGTATGCTAGCGAGACGGCGGGCCGGCGGCAAGAACTTCGTTGGCGGAGGTGCAACTTTTTTCTTTTGGAACTGCCAGGTTCCGGAACGGGTACGGCGGCGGGGAGAGGTTGGTTCAACTCTGAAAAAAGACGGGTCCGGAATGAATCCGGACCCGTGTTCCGCTATCCTGTTGGTTGCCGAACTAGCGCTTTTTACCCTTTTTGCCCTTCTTGCTTTTCTTGGCCGCCCTCTTGGCTTTTTTCGCCTTCTTGGCCTTCTTGGCTTTTTTGGCGGGCTTCTTCTTGGCCGCTTTCTTGGCCGCCTTCTTCTTCGCAGGTTTCTTGGGCGCCGGCTTGGCCGCGGGCGGTTTCAAGGCGAAGGTCGACGGCGCGACGTCCGATTCATCCGCGCCGATGATCATTTCCTCTTCCTCGGCTTCCACCAGTTCCTCTTCGCCGGCCTCGTCGTCTTCCAGGCGGGAAAGCTCGTTGTCGTCGTCGAATTCGTGTTTATCCATAGCCATAATTATCCTCCCACATGGAATCATCAGGCCAGAAAACCGGCCAGAACGCAAACGCCAAAGCCGCGTAAACCGCAGCAGGGCCTGGCAGTTAGGTATCGCAGTCCACGGCGGTTTGTCAAGCCGTTCTATAACAGAGAGTTAGGGTGGCCCGGCGCGCAACAAACAGGAGCGGGGAAGCGTTCGTGCCGGAGCGCTCAATCTACCGGCAAGAGATTGATTATAAATAACTTACTTCTTCGCGGCCGGAGCCTTCTTCTTCTGGTCCGCGGACTGGGCCGCGCCCTTCGCCGGACTCTTCCGGGCCGGCCGGCGCACCGGAGCGGCCTCCGGACCGCCGCCGGGCGAATAGATTCGCAGAACCATGCCGCGCCCCACGCGATTCGAGCGCAGGCGGTTCCAGCGTTTCACTTCCTCGGCGCTCACGCCGAAGCGATCGGAAATTCCCGACAGGGTATCGCCGCGGCGCACGCGATAGCGCACCAGTTTGCTGCGCAGCGGCTCGGGCTGCGCCGAGGGAATGACCAGTTTCTGTCCGGGATGCAGGGTCTCGGAGCGCTCGATGGAATTGGCCTCGGCCAAATTCGCGGCGGTCACGCGGTAGCGGCGGGCGATGGAGCTGAGCGTGTCTCCCGGCTCGACGCGATGGCGCCGCCAGCTCACCCACTTTTCCGAAGGAATGGCGGCGATCTCGGAGAAAAAACGCTGCGCCGTGTTTTTCGGCAGGCGCAGTTCGAAGCCGGGGTCCGCCGGAGTGACCGAGCGCAGCAGCGAGGGGTTGAGCAGGCGCAGCGTGTCCAGGTCCACCTCCAGCGTCTCCGCCACCAGACGCAGGTCAATGGGATGGCCGGGCTTGACCACGTCGAAAGCCGCGGGAGATTCCGGATCAACGGAGATGCCGTAGCGGTCGGCGTCCTTGGCGATAAGCGTGAGGGCCAGGATGATGGGCACGTAGTTGCGCGTCTCGCGCGGCAGGACGTTACGCCTGAAGAGTTCCCAGAAGTCGGCATAGCCGGTGCGTTCGATGGCCTTCTGCACGTTGCCGGGGCCGCAATTGTAGGCGGCGATGGCCAGATACCAGTCGCCAAACTGGGCGTAGAGGTCGCGCAGATGGCGCGCGGCGGCGCGCGTGGCCCGCTCCGGGTCCTGGCGCTCGTCCACCCACCAGGTGCGCCGCAGGCCGTACTGCTGGCCGCGGGAAGGCACGAACTGCCACATGCCGCGGGCGCCGGCGCGCGAAAGAGCCTGCGGCTGAAAAGCACTTTCCGCCTGCGCCAGATAGATCAGGTCCTGCGGCATGCCCTCTTCGCGCAGGATGCGCGAGATCATTTCGCGATAGCGGCCGGCGCGGCGCAGGCCCGTTTCCACAATGGCCCGGCCTTTGGCGGTCTGGAAGAAATTCAGAAACGAAAGCACGTTGTCGTTGACCGTCAGGGGCAAATCGTGGGAAACCTTCCGCGCGGCTTCTTCCGCGCGGCCCTTCAGCGCGGGGTCGGCCGGCGCATCCACTTCTTCCACCTCGTCAATGGCCGCGGCCACCGTGGGGGATTCCTGCAAACCGCCGCCTTCCTGAAAGGCCTGCAATTCGTAAGCGTAGGCGCGGTCCACCAGACGGTGGTAGAGCAGCGCCAGGCGCGGGTCGCCTTCGAGGTCCAATCCGCTTTCGAGGAGTTCGTCGAGGGCCTGATCGAATTTGCGGCGCGCCGAGGTCATGTGTCCGGCGCGGTATTCCTGCTCCCCGGCGGCGAATCGGGCTTCCACGCGCGCGACGAGCGCTTCCTGTTCGGAGGGCGGCTGCGGGACCAGCGGCAACGGAACGCGGTTCGTCCCGCCCAGCGGGAGTGGCGCCAGTTTTACGGGCGGCGCAGCGCCGGCGGGCGCGGGGGCCGGGCTGCCCGGCGGCGGGGGCACACCGCCGGCGCGGACGGGCCGCTTGGCCGCGTCTTCGCAACCGGCCGAGAGCAGAGCCAGCGCCAGAATTCCCGCAAGAACTGAATAGGTCCGAATCATCCCCACTGAACATGGTAGAGAGCAGGCGCCGCCGCGGTCAACCCTTTCCAAGCGAAAGGATTTTTGCTGTGCCGGGGGAGCCATCAGGGAGGGGTGGCCGTTTTGGCACAAAAAAAAGAATTTACCCCCCGGAACCGGAAATGTGCTATTCTGCACCTGCGTTTGTTGCTCTTGTTTAACCTTTGGATTCGTGAAGGGGCTGCGAGACATAAACCTCGCGGCCTTTTTCGTTGTACGGCACAGAGAATCCGGGAACTCGAGAGAGGCTCGGAACACGAGGCATCAGATAGCTCAAAGAAGGAATGCCGGTCCGGATTACGGACGGCAAAAAGTGAATAGCAGTGAGTAAAGAACAAGGAACAGTGAAGTGGTTCAACGCCGGCAAGGGCTTCGGATTCATCCAGCGCCAGAGTGGCGAAGATGTGTTCGTGCACTTTTCCGCCATCGTCGCGGACGGATACAAGTCCCTGAATGAAGGCCAGGCGGTTGAATTCGAAGTGACCAAGGGCCCCAAGGGCCTGCAAGCCTCGAACGTTCAGCCTCTGTAAGCCACACACGCAGGAGGGCCGGCGCAAGCCGGCCCTCTTTTTTTTGCCCGGCCCCCCGAATTTCCGCCCCCGCCCCCCTGTTCTTCCCCACCGTTCCTCTTCCCGCAGTGGCGGCTAGGTCACAGCGCCAGCCTGCCTCCTTGAACACCGGCCGCTTTCGGAAAAGAATGGTAGTTGCGCACGGATCGCAAAACCGAGGGCGCCGGACGGAGTGCCGGAAACGGAGTTTTACATGGCGGTGCAATTCAACCGGGCCGAACTGGACGAGTTGGAAAAACGAGAGCTGCAGCTGACCATTCTCTCCGCGGTGGTGGTCCTGGTCCTGGCCGGGGGCGTGGCCGTACTGATGTACCCCCTGGTCTTCGTGCATGACGACGGGGCCAAATGGAATACGCGCATTGCCTTTTTTGGTTTTTGCATCCTCTCGCTGCTCTTCGTCGGCTATCTTTTCGACCGGTATTTCACCGTGCGGAAATTGAAGAACCGGCTGCTGGAAGAGCTGAACCGCAACTTGCAGATGCGCGATCAAGCCAACGTGGACGTGCTGCACACCATCCCGGGGATGGAGCATTTTCATCACCGCCTGCGCACCGAATTCCGCCGGGCGGTCAGCCAGCAAACCACGATCTCCGTGCTGTTGGTGAAGGTCACGCTCGACGACTCCAGCACCAACACCCCGGCGGGCCAGGCGCTTCTGGGCGAAGCGGCGCGCTGCATTGCGCGGAAAATCCGCCCCACCGATTCCATCTACCAGTTTGCCTGGGGAATGTTCGGGGTGATCCTGCCGGAATTGAGCCTGGAAATGTCCAAGGAGATTTCCCGCCGCGTCGAGGAGATCCTGCACGCCGTGGGCACGACCAATCATTTTGCCACGCAGGTTCTGCTCTATAACTATCCCGCCGACGTCACCAGCGCGAAGGAACTCGAGGAGATCGTGGCCTCGCTGCTTCCCGGCAATCAGGTGCTGGACTCCGAACCGGAGGAAGACGTTCCGGACGCGGAAGCGCACTGACTCAGGACAAGGCCTGGCGCAGATCGGCGATCAGGTCCGCGGCGTCCTCCAGACCCACGGAAACGCGCACGGTGCCGGGGCCCACACCCGAACGGCTCAACTCTTCCTTGCTCATGTTGTAGTGCGAAGTGTAGAGCGGCAGGACCACCAGCGACTCCACGCCGCCCAGGCTGGCCGCCAGAAGAAACAGGCGCACGCGGTCGCAGAAGCGCCGCGCGGCGGGCAGCCCGCCTTTCAAATCCACAGCCATCATCGAACCAAACCCGCTCATTTGCGATTTGGCCAGCCTGTGGTCGGGATGCGCGGCCAGCCCCGGATAGTGCACGCGCGCGACCTTCGGATGTTTTTCCAGGAATTTGGCCACGGCCAGGGCGCTGGCGCACTGCCGCTCGACGCGCACTCCCAGCGTCTTCATCCCGCGAATCAGCATGTACGCCGCTTCGGGGTCCATCGAGCCGCCCAGGTAAATGACCATGTTGCGGGCTTCCTGCACGAGCGAGGCTTTGCCGGCGACGGCTCCGGCGATCAGATCGGAATGGCCATTGAGATATTTCGTCGCGCTGTGCACCACCAGGTCGAATCCCATTTTGATGGGCTGCTGCAGGACCGGCGAGGCGAAGGTGTTGTCGATGAGGGAGACCAGCTTGTGCTGGCGGGCGAAGGCCGCGGCTTTGCGCAAGTCCACCAGGCGCAGCGTGGGATTGGTGGGCGATTCCACGTAGAGCGCGCGCACCCGCGGGGTCAGTTGTTTTTCCAGCCCGGCCAGGTCCGTGCCCACCTGGCGCACGCCGATGCCGAAGCGGGGCAGAATATCGCGCATCAGGCGGAACGTCCCGCCGTAAACCTGCGCCGTGGAAATCACCTCGTCGCCGGCTTTGAGCACGCCCAGCAGCGCGCTGGAAATCGCGGCCATGCCCGAAGCCGTCACCACGCAGTCCTCGGCCCCTTCGAGCGCGGCGATTTTTTTCTCGGCCACGTTCAGCGTGGGATTGCCGTAGCGCGTGTAAATCCAGGCCTTGCTCTTCCCTTCCGCCCAGCGCTTCATCTCCTGCGTCGAGGCGAAGGTGAAGGACGAGGTGCGGCAGATATCAATGCCCACCGGGGCGCTCTTGCGGAAGCGTTCGGGCTCTCCGGCATGGATGGCCGTGGTCTGCGGGCCGCGGGGTGTCTTTTGGTTGTTCTTCATAGGCAGAATCCTGCGCCCTTCCGGGCCGCCTGCCAACGGCCAAATTGGCGCCGCTCTCCGGGAGAAAAAAGGCTCAGGCTTCTTCTTCGACCAGTTCCACGCCGCGCTTGGCTCTTTCCGCGGCGATGATTTTTTCCGCGAACTCCGGTGGCACGTAATCGTAATGGGAAAATTCCATCGAATACGTGGCCCGGCCTTGGGTCATGGAGGTGAGATCGTTGGCATAGCTGAGCATTTCCGCCATGGGCACCTGGGCCTTCACGACGACCGTGTGGCCGCGCGCTTCGCTGCCGCTGATGCGCCCGCGGCGCGAACTGAGATCGCCCATGAGGTCGCCGGAATACTGGTCCGGGGCGTAGACCTCGACGTTCATCACCGGCTCGAGCAGCGCCGGGCGGGCCTGCTTCATGGCCTCCTTGAAGGCCAGCGAACCGGCGATCTTGAAAGCCATGTCCGAGGAGTCCACGTCGTGGTATTTGCCGTCGTAGAGGCTGGCGCGGAAATCGACCACGGGGAAGCCGGCGAGATAGCCGCGCGCGGCGGAATCGCGGATGCCCTTTTCCACCGAGGGAATCCAGTTCTTGGGAATGGCGCCGCCGAAAACATCGTCCACGAATTCGATGCCCTTGCCGCGTTCGATGGGCTCCATCTTGATGCGGCAGACGCCGAACTGCCCGTGCCCGCCGGTCTGCTTCTTGTGCTTGCCCTCGGCGTCGGCCTTGCCGCGGATGGTTTCGCGATAGGGCACCTTGGGCGGCTTGAGCGTCAGGTCCACGTGATAGCGCTTGTGCAGCTTGGCCACCACCACTTCGATGTGCTGCTGGCCCGTGCCGGAGAGCAGGAATTCTTTGGTCTGCGGGTCCTTGGCGAAGCGCAGCGCGGGGTCTTCCTCGAGAATCTTGTGAATGGCCACGCCGAAGCGGTCTTCATCGGCGCGGGTTTTGGGCTCGATGGCGAAGGTGATGGAGGGTTCCGGCAGTTGCGCCGGGGAATAGAAAATCGGCGCGGACTTGTCGCCCAGCGTTTCTCCCGTGGTGCTCTCCTTGAGCTTGGCGATGGCGCCGATATCGCCGGCGTGCAGCTCAGCGATTTCGGTGAGCTGCTTGCCCTGCACCAGTTGAATGTGCTGAAAACGTTCGGGGATGCCGCGATTGAAATTGAGGAGCGTGGCGTCGTTGCGCAGCACGCCGCTCTTCACCTTGAAATAGTTGATGCGCCCGGCGAAGGGGTCGGCCAGGGTTTTGAAGAAGAAAACGGAAAGCGGCTGGGCGTCGTCGTATTTGCGCTCGATGCGCTCGCCCTTGCCGTGGGGCTCCTTGTAGCCCATCTGGACGTGCTCGTCGGGATGCGGAAAGGCGTCGGCGAGGAAGGTCAGCAGGCTGCCCGTGCCGATATTGTGCAGTGCGGAAACCATCAGGACGGGAACGATTTTTTCGGCGACGATGGCGCGGCGCACGGCGGGAATCAGATCGTGGATGGGAATGGTGCCTTCGCGGAAAAACTCCTCCATCATGGCATCGTCGCCTTCGGCGATCATTTCCACCAGCTTTTCGTGGGCCTCCTTGGCGTCGTCGGCCAGCGCCGCGGGAATTTCCTCGATGTGCGGCTGGCCGTCGCCGTCGGGCTTGTACAGGTGCGCCTTCATGGCCACCAGGTCGATCACGCCGCGGAATCCCCGTTCCGCGCCGATGGGCATCTGCAGGGCCACCACGCTGCGGCCAAAGGTTTCGATCAGCGATTCCATGGAGCGCTCGAAGCTGGAGAGTTCGCGGTCCATCCAGGTGAGCACGAAGGCGCGCGGAATGTCGTACTCCATGCAGTAGTCCCAATCCTTTTCGGTGGTCACCTGCGCGCCGGTGTGCGCGTCCACGGCGATCAGGGCGGCGTCGGCGGCGATGAGCGAAGCCTTCGTTTCGGTGATGAAGGTGCTGTAGCCGGGAAGATCGAGGAGATTGATCTTCACCTTGTCGGGCTGCCCGGTGGCCGGCCATTCGGCGTAGGCCAGGCCGGTCTGAATGCTGATTTTGCGGGCGATCTCTTCCTCATCCCAGTCCGTGGCGGCGCTTCCTTCCGCAACTTTCCCCAGGCGCGGCGTGGCGCCCGCGGTGTACAGCAGCGACGACACCAGTTGCGTCTTTCCGGTGCCGCCGTGGCCTACAATGCCCACGTTTCTTATGTCCTTGGTGAAATAGGCTTTCATGCAGTCCTCCAGTGGGCGTGGTCCGCCCCGAGAGGGCCAGGCGCGGGCCGGCGCCTAAGCGTTTTCTGAGGAAGGAAAGTGCGTCCGATCGGCGCGACTGGAAAACCTGCGGTCAGACGAAAAAACGGGTGACAGCCCCCTCACACTCTCCCAATGGGCGGATGCTAGCACACCCTCCACGCCGGGGCAATGCGCTTCAGTCGTAAGACATTCACCCGCGGCGAACACGCTGTCGTCTGAATTTCAGCCGCCCGAATTCAACGAGGAGCGTTGTGTTTGACGAAAACAAGAATTCCAGCCTTAGGCAGCGCTTGTTCACTGCCGTGAGTTCATACGTCTCCAGAAGTTCAATTCGATGGCAGTCCCAACGCGGATCTTGTAAGGGGCAGTTGAAAATCACCCTGCGGATATCTTTACAAACAAACGAATAGAGGAATGTTTGCTTGCGATTGAGAATCCGAATGCGTACTTGTGTTTGTTGTCCGTTCTCGTTGAACGGCCGGCTTCCATTCGCCACATGGTCCAGCCCATCACCTGCGCTAAAGTCTATGAGCAAAGCATCATGGAGTCCCCATCCGCCAAATCCAAAATAAAAGAAGTTCCATGCTTTTCGGGGAATGCGGCCCTCAAGTTTCTTCAGTTGTTTCTGGTAGGCTTTCCAGTTTCTCGAGAATTTTCGGTCAAGCACCTTCCGTCGCGCCTTACTGAGGGAAGCGCTGGCGCTGGGTTCGGAGTCTTCCTGAGTAAAATATTTCATCTGCGGGGAATTCCATCATAATTTAGAGAAATGTGCTAGAACTCTTGACAACATTGGCACATCAGGCCCATTCCTACAACCGTCTAACAAATTGAGCAATCGAAAACCGAGCAATTGTCATCAGGCGGCCTGGAGTCCTGCGCGAAACGCGCCAGGCCAGTTGCGGCTTGGATTGCAGCGCGTTCGCGTATGCTTGCCGATATACTGGGGGCATGACCTGCAAAGCCGCCATCATCGCTCTGGCATTCTGCACAATGGGATTCGGACTTTCCGCACCGCGCGCCTTGGCCCAGGAGCAGGCTTCCGCGCCGGAAGAGGACAGCGGCGAAATCACTGCCGTGCCCAACCGGCCCACGCTGGCCACCACCGGAGAATCCGTGCAGCGGGGTGTACTGGAAGTGGAATACGGTTTCGAAGGAGGGCGCGGGCACCAGAACATCAACGGACTGGTGAAGTTCGGCCTGTTCAAGAATCTGGAGCTGCGCTTTCTGCACAATCCTTACGAACGCGACGGGGGCATCGCCGCGATGGGCGATTGCGGCGCGGGCTTCAAATGGAAGATGTTTCCGCAGAAGGGCGCGCGGCCCACGGTTTCCCTGCTGTATTCGGCGTTTTTGCCGACGGCGGGCAACGGACTGGGCATCGGGGCCACGAGCCATCAGGCGCTGATTCTGGTGAGCAAGGATTTCGGCAAGCAGCATTTCGACGTCAACGAAGGAGTGAACGCTCTCGGCCGCGTGGGCGCCGCCGGATATGACCGCAGCTATTTTTCCGCGCTCTCCTGGTCCACTTCCTTTACCAAGAAATGGGGCGCGACGGCGGAAATCGCCGGCTTCAGCCATGCCAGCGCGGATAATCCCGCGACGCTGACGCTGCTCGCCGCGCCCACTTACAATTTGAAATCGTGGATGGTTCTCGATGCCGGGGCTTACTATGCGGTTTATGGAAATTATCCGCGCTGGACGATTTTTGCGGGGGTTACGTACGCGATTGCGGATCTTTACCACGGGCGGCTGGCCAATCGCCCGGCGCGCCGCTAGAGAAATGTTCCCCATTCGCGCATTTGTCACGCAGATTACAGGACGGGCGGATCAAACTTCCTGTGCAGTTAGATTCAAGCTATGTCTTGGCGCATTTTCATTTCGATTTTCCGTGCTGTGCGGAAAGATGCCCAACTCAAGAAGCCAACCCAGGAAAAGCCAAGTAAAGAGACCCACACGGGTTCTTGCGTCAGCCCTCCGGAAAGAGAATAGAAAACCGGACCAATCAGCCATATGTAACCCATTCGCCGGGCTGCATGGGCAGCGGACAGCATTTGGGCATTTTGCTCAGCCAAGCCTAGCGGAGGGGCAGTCGCTAAGATTCTTTTCCTCACGACAGCAAACAACGTAAACGCCACCAATAAATAGCAAAGCGCCGCATACGGAAACCAAATGGGGATTGGATGCTCTGGATGCGTAAAGACACGGTACAGGACGAAACCCACGTACGGAAAAATTAGTCCGAACAGTAAAGCGATTATCTTTGTTTTTTTCTTCATCGTGACTTCCAACTCACAGGCTCAAAAGTTTGAAATCGCGCAACCGCCCCCGGGGCGCTAGAGTCCGGTGCGGAACGATCCATCCGGCTGCACCACACCCCAAGCCATGCGCGGTGTATTGAAGGCGTAGCCGGGATTCCCCTCGCTGTCGAGCAAAATGAGTCCGCCGGTGGCGCCGGCGCGTTCGGCCAGCAGGCGCACGGCTTCGCGGGCGGCGAGCATGGCCAGGTCGGCGGGAGATTCCTCGGCGTTGACGGGGCGGCGCAGGAGGTCCACAGCGCTTTTGGCCATGACGATTTTCATGATGCCTTCGCCGTAGCCGGTGCAGGAGACGCCGCCCGCGCCGCTATCGGCGTAGCAGCCGCAGCCGATCAGCGGGGAATCGCCGATGCGTCCGGGAAGTTTGCAGCAGGTGCCGCCGGTGGAGGTGGCGGCGATGAGGCGGCCCATGGCGTCGAGCGCGACGGCGCCGACGGTGCCATGAGCGTGGCCGCGATGATGCGCGGCGGCATGCGTTCCTTCGCGGCAGAGTTTCCACGCGGCGCGCTCCGCGGCGGTCACCAACTCTTCCGGAGCGCAAAGTTTCAGCCCCTGTGCGGCGGCGTAGCGCTCCGCGCCTTCTCCGGCGAGCATCATGTGCGGGCCGTTTTCCATGAGTTTCCTAGCAAGGCGGATGGGATTGCGGATGCGCTTCAGTCCGGCCACGGCGCCGGCGCGCAGCGCCGCGCCCTCCATGACGATGGCGTCGCATTCCACCTGGCCGTCGAGATTCAGGTGCGAGCCGGTTCCGGCGTCGAAGACGGGATCATCTTCGAGAACCACAATGGCCGCTTCCACGGCATCGAGCGCCGCACCGCCGCGGGAGAGCACGGCCCAGCCGGCTTCGAGCGCGCGGCGGCAGCCCGCCTGGCAGGCCGCGGCTTGCTCGTCCGGAATATCCCAGGCGCCGCCGTGGACGATGAGGGAGGGTTTCATGGAAGTGGAAGCTTACGGAACGAAAAAATTACTCATCTTCGTGAATGGTAACCAACCGCACGACTTCAAACTCTTTTTTGCCCGCCGGCGTGGTCACCTGAACTTCATCGCCCACTTTGCGGTTGAGCAGGGCCTTGCCGATGGGCGAGGTCGTCGAGATAAGACCCTTTTCCACGTCGGCCTCTTCGCTGCTCACCAGCTTGTACTCGATTTTCAATTCCTTGTGAATATCCAGCACCCAGATGCGCGAGCCGTAGCCGGCGCGGTCGGCGGGAATATTGGAGAGATTGAGCATGCCCAGATCACCCATGCGCTTTTTGAGGTTGCCGATCTTGGCGTTGACGTAGCCCTGGCGTTCCTTGGCGTATTTATATTCCGCGTTTTCGGAGAGGTCGCCGTGCGCGCGCGCGACGGCAATCTCCTTGGGGAGCTCGACGTTCAGCTCATGGGAGAGCTGGTCGATTTCATCCTGCAGCTTCTTTTTGATCTTGCTCAGTGGATCGGACATAAAAACCCTGCTCTAAAACACGAGTGCGGGAAGAGCATTTCCCCCGGAGGGCCTCTCCCGCGCAGGAGCCCATTATAGGGTTGTTCCCGCGGCGGGAACAAGGGGGGGATGCAAATGCAGGTTCTTTCCCTCCTTTGCGGCTTACCCCGCGGACCGAAACTTCTACTTCACCGAGAGCGTGATGGTTTCCGTCTTGCGGTTTCCCTTTTCGTCTTCAATCGTCAGCGTATACTCCGTGGTTTTTTCCGGAGAAACATCCAGGCAGCGGGTCAGCGACGGCCAGACCGCGCCGGCGGGGGGATCGAGCGTGACCTTTTTGGCGTTGGCCACGCCGTAGCAGAGCTGCGAAGTGTCGCCCTTGCGGATGTGGCCCGGCGCGGCATAGAAACTCTGAATTTCCAGTCGTTTTCCGCCCATGCTTTCCACGATTTGCGCGTCCAGCGCGAGGCGCTTCTCCACCGTGCGCTGCTCGATCTCGCGGTTCTCCTGCCAGCGGCCGTAGAAAATGGTGGCGGCATAAAGGGCGGCGGCGAGAATGACCGCTCCGGTATAGAGCGCCGGATTTTTGAATAACGATTTCTTCTGTTCGGGATTTTCAGCCAGCATGAACGCTCCGAAGGAAAAACTATTCCCCGTAGGGAACCCAGATATTTTTAACTTGCGTGGCGTGCTGGAGATACCAGCGGCCTTCGCCCTGTTCCACGTGGAACAAATCGATGGCCCGGCCCTGATTGGTGAAGACCTGCTTCAAGTTGCTGGCGGAGAGGGACTTGGCCGTGGTGCAGAGCGCGTCGTCCCCAAAGCACCATAGCGCGTCCACGTCCGCATGCTCGGCAAGCGTCTTGAGCAGTTCCCCCGCGTGCCCGGTGACGATATTGACCACGCCGCCGGGGAGGTCGCTGGTGTCAAAGACCTGATAGAGATCCCCGGCAATCAGCGGATACGTTTCCGAGGGCACGGCCACCACGGTATTGCCGCAGGCGATTGCCGGCATCACCAGCGAGAGAAAGCCCAGCAGCGGGGCTTCAGCGGGACAGACGACGCCTACCGTGCCGAGGGGTTCGTTCATGGCAATGGAGATGTTGCGGAAGGGTGGATTGTGCACCGCGCCATCGAACTTATCGGCCCACGCCGCGTAGGAAAAAATGCGCTCGATGCCCAGGCGCACTTCCGCTTCCGCCTGCTTTTTGCCGGTGACGGCGGCCAGGCGCGCGGCAATCTCCGCGGCGCGCGCGGAAAGATTTTCGGCAATGTAATAGAGCACCTGCGCGCGGTTGTGCGCCGTGGCTTTTCCCCAGGAGGCCGCCTTGCGCGCGGCTTCGACGGCATTGCGGATGTCCTTGCGATTGCCCAGCGGGGCTTCGCCGAGAAGCAGTTTCTTCGCATCGCGCACTTCCATGCTGTAGCCAGAATCGGGGCGGGTTTGCTTGCCCCCGATGTAGAGTTTCACGGTACGGTCAATCGCCGGAGCGCCGGCTTTTTCGATTTTTCCTGTCTCGGCCTTCGCCGGTCTGGTTTTCGGCAGCGCGGGCGCCTTCTGGAACCACGCCGGCTCGAGATATTCGAGCATCCCTTCGCGGCCGCCTTCGCGCCCGTAGCCGCTCTCGCGGTAGCCGCCGAAGCCGCAGGCAGCGTCGAAGAGATTCGTGCTGTTCACCCATACGACGCCGGCCTTCAACTGCGACGCCACGTGCAGTGCTACGTTGACGCTCTCGCTCCAGACGCTGGCGGCCAGGCCGTAGACGGAATTATTGGCCAGCTCGACCGCTTCGGCGGGCGTGCGGAAACTCATGGCCGCGAGCACGGGACCGAAAATTTCCTGCTGGGCTACGATCGAAGTGGGATGCACGCCGGTGAGCAGCGTGGGCGGATAGTACAGCCCCTTCGCGGGCAGCGGCGCGGGCGGCTGCCAGCAGGTAGCGCCTTCGGCCACACCCTGCGCCACCAGGCGCCGAATGCGCTCGAGCTGCACCGGCGCGACGATGGCGCCGATGTCCACGGCCTTATCGAGCGGCGAGCCGATGCGCAGCGTGGCCATGCGCGCGCGCAATTTCGCCAGCAGCGGTTCGGCGATGCTCTCCTGCATCAGCAGGCGCGAGCCCGCGCAGCAGACCTGCCCCTGATTGAACCAGATACCGTCCACCAGGCCTTCGACGGCGCTGTCCAGATCGGCGTCCTCAAAAACGATAAAGGGAGATTTGCCGCCCAGCTCCAGCGAAAGTTTTTTGTGACTCTCGGCGGTGGCTTTGCGGATGGCGCGGCCCACTTCGGTCGAGCCGGTGAAGGCGATCTTGTGCACGCCGGGATGTTTTACCAGGGCTTCGCCGGTCGAGCCGTCGCCGGTGACGATATTGACGACGCCCACGGGCAGCCCGGCTTCGGAGCAAAGTTCGGCGAAGGCCAGCGCGGTGAGCGGAGTGCATTCCGCCGGCTTGAGCACCACGGTATTGCCGGCGGCCAGCGCGGGAGCGATCTTCCAGGCCAGCATCAGCAGCGGAAAATTCCAGGGAATGATCTGACCGACGACGCCGCACGGCGCAAAACCGGGAAATTCCTGCTCGAGCAGTTGCGCCCAGCCGGCGTGATGATAAAAATGCCGTGCCACGAGGGGAATATCAATGTCGCGGCTCTCGCGGATGGGCTTGCCGTTATCGAGCGTCTCCAGCACAGCCAGCCGCCGCGCATGTTTCTGCACCAGCCGCGCCAGCGCGTAGAGATAACGCGCCCGCGCATGCGGACCAAGCTTCTGCCATTTCGGCAGCGCCGCGCCCGCCGCCTTCACCGCCGCGTTCACGTCCGCCGGCGAACCCTGGGCCACGCTGGCCAGTTTTTCACCCGTCGCGGGATCGTTCGTATCAAAGTATTCTCCAGCGGCGGGCTTGTGCTGCTTGCCGGCGATGAAATGGCCAAAGCGGCGCCCGTGCTGCTCGAGCCACGCGCGCGCGTCTTTCGAATCTTCCGGCGCCGGGCCGTAATCCATGCTGGCGAATTTTTCCACGATGCTCATGCGACTCCGCTCGATTCTTCCGCTCTCCCCGGCGCAGCCAGACGGCTAAGCCAGCGGATGGCGGAAATCCGCCGAATAGTTTCCCGTGACCTGGT
>Ga0315268_10000253_pt1 | contig 62389 bp, 62 predicted proteins | sample C1_top_MG_FD_204535 | JGI IMG/M metagenome (GOLD analysis project Ga0315268, IMG submission 204535) | Sediment microbial communities from Yellowstone Lake, YNP, Wyoming, USA - C1_top | ecosystem: Environmental > Aquatic > Freshwater > Lake > Sediment | place: USA: Wyoming | collected 2017-08-01 | reverse complement strand
TGTCATTTGGAGAGCGGTCTGAGCTTGGCTACTCTTATCGCCTGAATTTCCTTCCTTGCGGGTCTATCTTCTTCCGTATCTCATTTTTTACCAATTTCCGAACGATCACCTGTAATCTGGTTATCTGGAGCGCGCAGGAAATTAAATTAACGTGAATAATGGATAAGCCAAAATCACAGTCATGTCACCCTGAGAGAGCGGTTTTCAGCGACCGAAGGGTCTCGAAAATAGCTTGGTAAGATGCTTCGGGGCAAAAAACGCCCCTCAGCATGACATATTGTCGTTATCCATTATTGACGTTAAATTAAAAACAGGCAGATTTTTAGCCTGCCTGTTTTTATGCGTTGAATTTATACGTTAAACTTTCTTCTTCGCCTGTTCGATGACTTCGAGTACTTCAGGTAAATCCATGCCGAGATCATGCAGTTTTTCAGCGGTGGGAATACTGTTAGAGTCCCAGCCGCGGCGCAGGTAAACCGCGTCCACCAATTTTTCATACTGTTCTTCTCGATACTTACGCAGATGTGCCATCTTTTCCTGGGTGGATAAACCGGCGGGATCAACCTCAATCAGACGTTTGAGTTGTTCATCGTAACGTTCCTGACGCGACTCATATTCTTCCATGGTAACCGGTCCCATCGCGCGGTAAGGCGGGTAATCATGCTGGCGTCCGACTCGTCCCATGCGCAGGGCAAAGACTTTCTGGAAGTTGTAGACGCGTTCCGATTGGAGCAACAGGTCTTTTACAGTGGTCGGTTTGCCGGTCACTCCCTCGTGGATCCAGGCATAGTTTTCAACATGCTCTTCCACTTTAGCCGGTTCTTTAGTCTCTTTATTATTTGCGGGCGTAATATCATTCCACGGCAGTTTACACAGACCTTGCAAACTGAACCAGGTACGCCATATTGGGAAGTAGTGCAATGCCTCAGCTTTATCTATAAAAGTGGGCAGAAGTTTGTGGACTTGATCCATGAAAATCAACCAGGCTTCATCGTGCTGAGGACCTTTGGTCGCCAGTCCAAAGCCGCCCTGCTGGGCAAGCGATTCCTTGGTCATGTATAACGAGATTTCCAGACCTTTGATCTCCATGCCAATATCCTGAACAAATTTCGGATCAGCGCCAAATTCACGGACAAAGTATTCCTTCATGTAATGCACGCCTTGACCGACGATCACACCAAAACCTTTTCCGCGCGCCATCTGGTGGAGCAGTTCCAGCGCCGCGGCTCCGTTGCCGAAATTAAGTTCCAATCCGCCAGTGCGTTCTTTGTTCAGGATTCCCGCTTCGTAACACTCCATCGCGAATCCTGTGCAGTTGGCAAACGAGATGGTGTCCACGCCATAAGTATCACAATAGAAATTGAGTTCCAATACCTTTTGAGCGTCGAAGTTACCAATATCCGAGCCAAGACCGGCGGCGTTTTCATATTCGGGACCATCCACAATCACGCAAGTACCGGCGTAAGGTCCGGTCAATAACGGGAATTTATCCACGCCATGCGCGCACGACAAAGTACAGCCCAACCAACAGCCATCCGGTACGCCCTGGGTAAAGGCTTTGTCCCAAACCTTCGAATCAATTTTTTGCGTATCAGGGTGCGCGCCAAAGCGGAAGTTGTTCACCGGCAGAAGGTCGAAATGATCCATGATATCAACAATGTGAGCTGTGCCTACTCTACGCATGTGATTCTGCTTATCGTCATTTTCGGTAATTTCTTTATTGATTCGTTGACCTGCCTTGCGGACAAGCGCCATATCGGCGACGCCGTTCTTATCTCCGCCCATGTCGGTGAAGCGCACAACAATGGCTTTGATCCTCTTATCGCGGAAGATACGACCAGGACCGCCGCGCCCAGCTTGCTTAAGGCGGATTTCCTTGCGGCGCACGTCATAGTAAGTGCAGTTAAGCATCGCGATGCGGATATGCTCCGAGGCTTGTCCGGCAGCAAGCACAGAAATGGAGCGCCTACCCTTATCCTCGTTTCCGCCGTAGCGTTCGGTCAGGACTTTACCGATCAAGTGCGCGTCAACCTCTTCGATGAAATCACGTTCGATTGTCACATTGCCGGTGTCACCATCAATGAAGATGATCACATCGTCATCCGCTTTACCCTGAATCTCAAGCGCGTCGAAGCCGGAGAATTTCAGGAACGGAGCAAAGTAACCGCCTACGTTGTTGTCCATTACATTTTGAGTCTCAGGGCTGATGCTGACAACGGAAGCCTTGCCGCTGCCCGGGTAAGCCGTGATTCCACAGATGGGACCGCTGGCAATAATCAATTCATTTTCCGGGTCATCCCATTTCGTTTCAGGAGTCACAGCGTCCCACAATAACTTGAGTCCAAATCCGCGTCCGCCGGTGAACAAGTCTTTCATCTGCTGTGTGACCGGTTTTTCGCGGATGGTATTATCGTCCAAATTGATGTAAAGCGTACGATTGGCATAACCGCGTTCCACGGGATGCAGTTCGTAGGTAAATTCCCCCAAAAGATTCGATTTTATAGGCTTAACTTTTATAGGCTCCGGTTTTATAAGTTTGGCTAGTGTAGGTTGTACTTTTACCGATTTTGCTTTGACAGATTTGGTTTTTACAAGTTTTGCTTTAACGGGCTTTGCTTTGGCAAGTTTCGCTTTGACAGGTTTTGCTTTTGCAAGTTTTACCTTTATAAGTTTTGCTTTAGCAAGTTTGGCTTTTACAGGCTTTGCCTTTACAAGTTTTGCTTTAGCAGGCTTTGCCTTCACAGATTTGGCTTTTACGGATTTAACTTTGGCAGATGGATTCATGAGCAGGTCTCCTATGATTAAACAGAAATTGCATTTCAAAAATGCCTGTTATCATTATCACAGGAACGGCAAAAATTGTCCACTGACTATCTTCCCTCTCTGGTAGTGTCAAGAGGAACATTTCAGGAACATCAACTCACCAGCCGGAAATATAAGGCTCCCATTCTCCATTATCCGTCAGGTGACGCCCAAAGATATAAGACGCATTAGCAGGCGGTTCTTTTGGCTTATGCATTAAAACCATGCGCGACTCTTCGAGCTTGCGCCCGCCTTTGTGATGATTACAAGCCGGGCAAGCCGCCACAACATTCGTCCAGATATGCTGTCCGCCGAGATAACGCGGCATAACATGATCCACTGTCAAACCGCCGTCACGCTTGCCGCAATATTGACAGGTATAATTATCGCGGCGAAAGACTTCGCGGCGCGTCAACTTCACGTGCGGTCTCGGACGATGTATCTGGCTTTCCAGCCGAATAACCGAAGGACGCGGCAACACCTCTTTGATCGTGTGGATGTAGCCGCGGCCATTTACCACCATGTCAGCTTTACCGGTCAGCAACAGACCCATGGCTCGCCGCGTGGAGCAAATATTGATTGGCTCAAAATTGGCATTCAGCACTAATACAGGTTCCTGCACTCTGCCTCCGCATTAGGCGGATTATATAGCATAATGAGTATTTTGGAGAAATTACTATGAAAATTTTAATCGCGGGCGGTTCCGGTTTTTTGGGAAACGCCCTGACTGCTTCGCTTAAAACAAACGGACACGAAACATTTATCCTGACGCGCCGCCAATCGGAAAACTCGCGGCAAATCCATTGGGATGGCAGGACGACAGCCGGTTGGAGTCACATTATCAACGAAGTGGACGCGGTGATTAACCTGACCGGTTTTGGATTGGATCATTTTCCCTGGACGCCGCGTCAGAAAAAAAGATTTGTTGATTCACGCGTCCAGCCCGGACTTGCGCTTGTTGCCGCGATAAAAGAGTCTACGCGGCCCCCAGGCATTTTCATACAACAATCCGGCATCAACTATTATGGCTTGCGCGGCGATTCCATCGCGGATGAATCCACGCCGCCAGCCGACGATTTTCTGGCGCAACTAACCGTCAAATGGGAAGCCGCCACACAACCCGTGGAAGAATTAGGTTTACGCCGCGTGATCGTCCGCACCGCGGTTGTGTTGGACAAACGCGGCGGATTATTTCCGCTGATGGCATTGCCCGCGCGCTTCTTCTTTGGGGGTAAACTTGGAACCGGTCAACAAGCCATGCCATGGATCCATCTTGACGATTGGGTGAACGCGATTTTGTTTTTGCTCAAATCTGAAAGCGCGCGCGGAGCTTATAATCTGATCGCGCCGCAACCGGTCAACAACGCGGACTTTATGCGCGCGGTCGCGAAAACATTGAAGCGTCCGTACTGGTTCCATGTCCCTGCGTTTTTATTGAAGACGGTTTTAGGTGAAATGAATGTGCTGATATTGGAAGGTAGGTTTGCCCAGCCCAAACGGCTGATCGAGTCCGGGTATCGGTATCAGTTTGAAGCCCTGGAAGATGCGTTGTCAATCTGTTTGGATAAAGTCAAAAAGGAGAATTCCAAATGAAATATTTTATCGTAATACTTATTTTTGTCCTCGCGGCTTGCGCGCCGATTGCGGCTCAGCCGGTTGTCGGGAATGTTTTGCCGACCGCATATATTGATTCGTCTTATCCCACCATGCAGGTAGCTGTCGCCGCGCCGAATCAAACGACCAGCGGAATTGAAGTCCGCATGGACTACGCGTGGCGTGACGGCAAGAATGTAAATGCGAATGTATGCTTTACCCTGCCTGATTCGTCAGATTGGTCTATCTGGAGCGCGAACCTAAATTATGGCGGACAAGTCTTGCAGGAATATGGCACGACGCTGTTAAGTTTGCAGGAAGCGGCAAACAACCAGCCCGGTTCGCGTTGTGATACGTTGACTTTTGTTGTGCCGCCAGACGCCGATCTTTCTGCTGCGACCATTACAATTGATTCAATTGCCGCCTCGCCGCGCGGAGATGAATATTGCACCATGTATATGCCCAAGATACAACAGACTTTGCTTGAGCGCGGCATCGGCATTGGTTTGGAATGTGTTGACGTAAACGGCGCGCTGACTATGCAGATCACAAGCATACCGCCTGGGATGACGCAGGAGCAAGCCGAGCAGATCGTATATAGCGACGAGTTTTTTGCGATCAAAGGTCCGTGGGTATTCTCTTTCAATTTAGGACAATGATAAAACAGCAATTCTCATTATGAAAAACTCTTATCCGCAGATGGCGCAGATGCAGCAGATTTTTAATGCTTTTTCTGCGTAATCAGCGAAATCTGCGGATAAATAAAAGCCATGTTACGTCCATTCGAAAACACTTCCGAAGTCTGGTTACAACTGATATAATCGGCGCATGATTACAGGTTCAAGCAAGTTTTCCTATTATTATCTGCACCCATAGATTATTTCGTTGGTGTGATTCCGTGCGCGTCCTCACCATCGAGGACGCGTTTTTATTTATCATTATTCCAATCTAAGGAGTTTATATGAACATTGATGAACAAGTTGAACTGTTAATGCAAGGCACAGATTACGGCGATGAAGATATAAAAAAGTCCATGACAGCCGAACTTCGTCAGCGTTTGTTGGATTCGCAAAAAGAGGCGCGTCCTTTGCGCGTCTATTGCGGCTATGATCCGACTTCCACCGACCTGCATTTGGGGCATACAATTTCCATGCGTAAACTGCGCCAGTTCCAGGATTTGGGACATGAAGTCACTTTTCTCATTGGAAGTTACACCGCGCTGGTTGGCGATCCATCGGACAAAAACAAAGCGCGTCCGATTTTGACCGAGGAGCAGATTACCCAAAACGCTCTGACATATGCCGAGCAGGCTTTTCGTGTGCTTGACCGCAAGAAGACAATTGTCCGCTATAACGGCGAGTGGCTCTCGGAACTTTCCCTCGTGGATTTAATTCGTCTTGGTCAGAACTTCACAGTGCAACAATTTTTAGCGCGTGAAAATTTTTCCAACCGTCTTGAAAAAGGCGAACCGATCTATTTGCATGAAACTTTTTACGCGTTGATGCAAGGCTATGACGCGGTCGCCATGAAAACGGACGTGCAGGTTGGCGGCTCTGACCAATTATTTAACATCATTGTCGCCGGACGAAAATTACAGGAAGCTCTGGGACAAAAACCGCTGGTAGGTGTGATCACAGGTATTCTGCCCGGCACAGACGGCGCGCAACGTATGTCCAAGTCCACCGGAAATATCGTGCCGATCAATTCAGGCGCGGACGATATGTATGGCAAGTTGATGTCAGTGCCTGACTTTGCAATGGGAACATACATGCGTCTCGTGACGCGTTGGTCGCCAAAAGAGATCGAGACTCTGGTGAAAGATATTGAGTCAGGTAGTATTCATCCGCGCGATGCAAAGATGAAACTGGCACACGAAATCACCAGCATCTTCTACGGCAATGCAGATGCAAAATCCGCACAGGAAACATTTATCAAGATGTTCCAGCAAAAAGAAGCGCCGGATGAAATGCCGGAATATCAATTAAAAGCCGATCAAACCGTTTTGGACGTTGTGCTTGCCGCGCAAATGGCGGAAAGCAAAAGCAAAGCGCGCGCTTTGATTGACCAAAAAGGCGTTCGGCTTGACGGCGAGACTCTTGAACGCGGCGACGCGCCATTCCCCCATCCCGGAGTCTTGCAAGTTGGCAAGAGAAAATTTGTGCGCGTGAAATAAATAAAAAGAGACGAAGCGGCGCTTCGTCTCTTTTCTTACCGCCCAACCCCAGAGTTGTTTGTGTAAAATTGAAAATTAAGGAAACAAAATCAGCATTCAATACGTCCTTATTTCAAAGGAGAACCCATGAAATCGCTTTTCAAACTTATCTCGCTTCTCACCGCGCTAACGCTTGTACTCACAGCCTGCGGATCGTCGTCCACTTCTGCAAACATCGCAAAATCCAACCAGCGCCGCATCACCACGCCCAACGCGCCCGCGGATGATGTCTCGGCGCTTGTAGATGGGAATAATGCCTTCGCGCTGGATTTATATCAGTCGCTTCGTTCTCAAGGCGGAAATCTGATCTATTCGCCGTTCAGCATTTCCCTCGCCCTAGCCATGACGTACGCCGGTGCGCGTAACGCAACCGAATCTCAAATGGCAGATACCATGCGATTCCTTCCACAGGATAAACTTCACACTGCCTTCAACGCGCTTGATCTCACATTGACGGCAGAACACAAAGCCGAATCAAAAGATCAGAATCCATTACAACTTAATATTGCCAACGCCGTTTGGGCTGAGCAGACTTATTCCTTTCAGCAAAATTTTCTCGATACCATCGCGCTCAATTACGGCGCGGGAATCAATCTTGCGGATTTCATCAATCAATACGAACCGACTCGTAAAGAGATCAACGGTTGGGTCAGCGGTAAAACCAACGACAAAATCAACGACCTGATTCCTGAAGGCGCGCTAAATCCAAATACGCGCATGGTCCTGGTCAACGCCATTTATTTCAAAGCCGACTGGCTGGAACAATTCGACGCCAATTCAACAAGCGATTATGCCTTCCATTTATTGGACGGTTCAACAATAAATGTCCCGACCATGTTTAATGGAATGTCTATTCCATACATGCAAGGCAATAACTATCAAGCCGTGGAACTAGCCTACGCAGGCAACACTGCTGCGATGGATATTATTGTTCCAGATGAAGGCAAGTTTGAAGAATTTGAATCCGCGTTTGATTCTGCTACATTAAATAACATCACGAACAACATGCAACCCGCGTCTGTCGCGTTTGGCTTGCCAAAATTCACATTCTCCAGCGATTTCGGTTTATCAGATCAACTCGCAGGCTTGGGCATGCCCGACGCCTTCGACGCGGACAAAGCCGATTTCTCAGGCATGACCGGCAAACCCGATCTATTCATCAGCGACGTAATCCACAAAGCCTTTGTAGCCGTGGATGAAAAAGGCACCGAAGCCGCCGCCGCGACCGCCGTCCTTATGGAAACCACAAGCGCGCGCATGAACAATGTTAATTTGATCGTAGACCGTCCCTTTATCTTTATTATCCGCGATCTGGAGACGGGACAAATCCTATTTGCTGGGCGCGTTTTGAATCCCGCGCAATAACAACAGGACTTTCGCTTATCATAGACGCTTCGACTACGCTCAGCGCGGAGGCTCTTCGTCCTGAGCGTAGTCGAAAGACAGGTGTTCTGCATAAGTCCTATATTTAAAAACAAAGGATAAAACCTCAACTTGACAGTATAATTACCTGGATGACTACACCGTTGCCTCTCATTGTTGAAAACCTGTCTTTTCGTTACCGTGACCGTCAGGGCGCGGCTATTCACGATATTTCATTTGAAACCAAACCCGGCGAAATTTTGCTGATCGCAGGCGCGAGCGGATGCGGCAAGACCACCCTGATCCGTTGCATCAATGGTTTAATTCCGCGTTCGTATAAAGGGGAAATTGGCGGACGCATCCTTGCCTTTGGCAAAGAAATGGCAAGTTGGAAACTTTCACAAGTCTCTCAAAAGATCGGCACTGTATTACAAGACCCCGAACGCCAAATATTGGGAACAAAAGTAATAAATGAAGTTGCTTTTGGACTGGAAAATTTGAGCCTGCCGCGCCCGGAAATTATTCAGCGCGCAGATGAAGCGCTTAACTTCTTGAAAATTTTCCATCTACGCGACCGCGAAACATTCAACCTTTCCGGCGGAGAAAAGCAAAAGGTGGCGCTGGCTGGTGTGCTTGCCATGCGTCCTTCCATTCTGTTATTGGATGAACCGCTTGCCAGCCTTGACCCGGCATCCGCGCAGGATACGCTGGATACTGTCCGTTTATTGGCAGATAAAGGCATGACCGTGCTGATGGTGGAACATCGCGTCGAAGATGTTTTACGCATCAAACCTGAACGCGTGATGTTTATGTCTGAAGGAGAAATCCGTTACCTGGGCGATATGCCGGGGTTATCTAAAGTGGTGAACTATCGCGAAGTCAAATTAGCCGCGCAGGATATCGTCGAACGTGCGAAGCTGGATCCGGCTCCGGTTGAGATCAAGGTTCTTCCGGGCGCGTCAGCCAAAGGTCCCATGAAAGAAGCGCTGGTCAAGTTTGAAAATGTCGCCTTTGGATATGAATCCGAGCGAGAAATCCTGCATAGTATTAATCTTGAAATCAGGCGCGGCGACGTGATCGCAGTGCTGGGACCGAACGGCGCGGGCAAAACTACTTTTGTTAAACATGCCATCGGTTTGTTGAAGCCGAAGTCTGGTCGTGTTTTAGTGGATGGTCATGATACGCGTGAAGCCAGTGTGGCGCAGATCGCGGGCATGTTGGGATATGTGTTTCAGAGTCCGAGTCACATGTTGTTCGCGCCGAACGTGCATGATGAACTGGCGTTTGGTCCGGTGAATTTGAAACATCCCAAACAGCAAATTGAACAGGAGGTGAAAGAGGCGCTTAAAATTGTGAACCTTTCTGATAAAGAGAATGACCCGCCGCTGGCTCTTTCGTTTGGCCAGCAGAAGCGCGTAAGCATTGCGGCAATTCTGGCGATGCGTTCCCGCATCCTTGTGATGGATGAGCCAACTGCCGGGCAGGATTATCAAAATTACATGAGCTTCATGGATTCTATTTTGCAAATGCCCGCTTTTGAAGCGATTCTATTCATCACACACGATGTTGATCTGGCTGTGATTTATGCCAACCGAATCCTGATGATTTCGGATGGAAGACTTGTTGCCGATGGGACTCCGCAAGAAACGTTACGCGACTTCGATAGACTCAAAGCCAACCGCCTCGTTCCGACCTCGCTGCTGGATCTCAACCTCAAGCGATTCAGCGCTACAGGCCGGTTTATGAGAGCTGAAGCGTTGGCGCATGTTTAATTCATAGTGTCACTCTGAGAGAGCGTTCTTTGCAACCGAAGAGTCTCTGCTAGATGTGTTAGAGATTCTTCGCTCCCTGCGGTCGCTCAGAATGACAAGCTGAAGTAATAAAAACCAGGAGAGAAGAAAATGGATAAGAAATTTACGAATGTTTTGATCTTTCTAGCTGTTGTGCTTGCCCTGTTTGGGTTTATCATGTTCGTCTTGGGCGGACGCGAACCCTCCGGCGCGCTCAACTTCTCAGTAGATCAGGCGACTGTTGTCATTCGCTTTGTATTTGTCGTCATTGGCTTGCTGATCGCTTTCGCGGTCTATTTCTTCACCAAAGAAAATAAGGCATGGGAAGTAGGCACACGCGAAGTCGTTTGGATGGCGATTGGCGCGGCGTTGTACGCGGTGTTTTCATGGCTGTTCAACGGCACAGTTTTTGTCGTGCCTTCGTTGAGTCAGGTCTCGCTTCGTCCCGCCATCGCGATCCCGATGTTCTTCGGCTTCGCTTTTGGTCCGGTTGTCGGATTCTTTAGCGGTGCGGTTGGCAATATGTTCGGCGATGCGCTGACAGGCTTTGGACTTTCTCCGCAATGGAGCATTGGCAACGGCTTGGTCGGTTTCATCTCTGGCATGTGGATGCTGTTCGCGAACAAGAAGAAAAGCATGGACATGGTGTTTTACATCGGCGCGGCTCTGGCTGTGATCACCGCTTTGTTCTACTTCCTGAATCGCAGTCAAGCCAATATGATGTTCTTTGATGCAAACAACAACATCTTCGGCGACGCGCAGATTTCGCTCTTCGCGGGCATTGCCATCCTCGTCGGCTTTGTGCTGGTGTTGATCGTGCGCTTTGCATTCGGCAAAAATGAAGACATTGCCACCGCTGTAACATGGGCTATGCTTGGAAATATTCTCGGCATGCTCTTTGCCTCCCTTTCTGATATTTGGATCAATGGTTTTAGTTTACCTGCCGCTATCGTAGGCGAGTTTCTGCCTTCGGCTGGACCCAACCTGATCTTCGCCGCGATCCTTGTCCCGTTGCTGGTCGTCGCGTATACATCCGTTCAAAAACAATCGGGTCGTTAATTAATTATGTCATTGCGAGGAGGACGCTATTCCCGACAAAGCAATCTCCATTTTCAAGTGGATTGCTTCGTCGCCAAAAAAACGGCTCCTCGCAATGACGGAAAGTGAAATATGTTAGTCGCCTGGCGTTTTCGCAAACGTGAACACTCTCTCATCCAATGGTTTGACCCGCGCGCGTGGGTTATATTCTATGGATGTTTTCTATTTTCCACGCTTTCTTTTTGGGACGTGCGTTTCCTGTTGCCGCTTTGGGCGCTTACATTTATTGTCCTGTTTACCTCGGGAGTAAAGTGGCATGAGATGCGCCGCGCATTTATTTTCATCACCGGCTTCGTTTTTTTCTTTGCCTTTCTTACTTTTCTAACCGGGCGCGGCGGAACGGAAGTATACAAACAGGAACATCTTATTCGTGAATTCAAAGCTTCGTTTTCCATTTTAGGCTGGACACCCACGCTTAAGATCACTGTTGAACGCGCCTTCTTTGCAATTACTCAATTGGTGCGCGCCTCAAGCGTCGCGTTCATGACAATCTTGATACCATACTCATTAAATCCCGCCTTGTATGGAATCACATTCAAGGGACTGGGCATGCCCGATAAATTCGCCTATGCCATGGATCTGACCATGCGCTTCATCCCAACCTTTGGACGCGACTTTCAACTGACCATGGACGCACAACGCGCGCGCGGCTATGAAATTGAAAAAATAAGCGGCGGACTTATTCAACAAATCCGCAAGCTGGGACCGATCTTTGTACCTGTCACCATTCATGCCATTATCGGCAGCGAGGATATTATTGACGCCATGGATTTGCGCGCCTTTGGCGTCGGTCCGCGCACATGGCTGGATGTGTTGACATACGAATTGAAAGATCGTATCCTGATCGCGTTCGGCGCGGCGATTCTGATCGGCTCCATTATCGCGAGTCTGATGGGACATGGCGCGTTCTGGGTCCCTGAAAGTTTGATAAGGATGTTTGGGTAATGTAATATTACCTATAAACAATAAACCGCCGTTAATCACGGCGGTTTTGATTTAATAACCAATTACCTAATGTGCAACTTCATTTGTTGCCTTTGTTGGACGCAGATGAACGCAGACAAACGCAGATTTTTTCTTTTGAATCAGCGAAATCAGCGTTTTTCAGCGTCCAAAACATAGATTTGCGAAAAGAGTCGCACATTGGGTACCAATTATCTTTTTTTCTTTCATCTAATGCTTTTGGTATGTCTCTCCAGCTGTTACTTTGAAATCCAAATAATTTTGCTCGGGCGCGAAAACGCAGGTGGCAAAATCTGTGAAGGCGCAGGGCGGATTGTATGAGTAGTTGAAATCTATAAAAGTAGTATTATCTTTTTCGAGATATACGGTCAAATATCGTCCGCATGGATAGGTCTGCGTTTTACTGGTGGGGTCATTGAAACGGACAAAGAGTTCATTCCCTTCTTCTTTGGTCGCATCCAATTGATAGGAGTTGTTGTTAAATTCAAATTCAAGAATGCCATCCACGGCGCTTTCGGTTTTCTCGCCGGTTATATCGGGGAAGAAGGCAGGCTTCGGATGCGGGTAGACGGTGTAACGCGCGGGGATGCGAAACTTCTCGTCGACATCGAACCAGGTGCGGGCGGGGAAAGAACGACGTTCCTCGCGTGAGTTGTCCCACATGCGAATGCCCATCCGATTCCCGCGCTGGATCACAACCAATCGAATGTCGTTTAATGTTATGAAACTGGGGGTATCTGAAATATCAGGTTGCAGGATGGCGAACTCTGTCACCTTGCCGTTGATATTCACTTTTTGCCTGCTCTCTGTACGCAAAGTAACGGACTTGCCATTATGATCCAATGAACCGATCAACGCAGGTACTCTTGACGGCAATTGAATTTCACACATTGGGTCTGAACCGACGCGGTTTTTCCCAACCTTTAACCAATACAAACCGGCAAGCGAAATCCATCCGTTTTCTTTGCGGATGGATTCGTCGCGTTCTTTGCGCCATTCTGCTATGGTTTGCTGGTAGGTTTTTATCATACAACTCGGATTATACCTTAATGAATAGATTCGCCATATGGCGAATCCATTGTTGATTTTATGTAACTGCCTGCCATCGCAAAGAATAAAAGCAAATCTTCTACCCGGCGACGACCTGAACGCCTAGATAAGTGACAACTCCGATTATCAGTGCAATGATGGAGAATAATCCAAAGAATACCCGTAAGTGGTTATCTTCCCTCATCAAAGATGCCCAGGCGGCGAAGGCCAGTCCAAGCGCCATGATCATCAAGACGAGCTGCAACTTATCGCCGCGTTCATCCCACTGTATGCCAAGTTCGAAATTTGCATCTGAATCAGCAAAATATTGGTCAGCTTCAGTGTACATCTCAGTATAATATTGATCATCCCACACTGTATCGGGATCGCGGCCAATGGCATCAAGCAAGGGTTGTGAAAAACTGCTTTGGTAATATTCAGCAATGTCGGGGCGTTCATCTACATTCAGATACCAGTTATCAAAGTAATTGTAATCCTGGGTGATATCCTGATTGGCTCTAAGATATTCTGCATTGCCATCGTTAAGGCTTTGCATGCCAAGCAGTTCATATTTGTTCTGTTCCCCGTCAGCCAGCGCGCCCTGATAACTGGACAAGGCCGTGAACACACTCAATAATGCGATCAATGTGCCAAGTAATATCTCATTGCCGAGAAAACGAAAAATTTTCGTAGCTTCTTCTTGTGGGGTAGATTTAGTTTTAGTAATTTTAGTAGCAAGAACCCACCGATTTTGACAATTCGCACATTTATATTTTGTGCCTTGCGTTTTATCTGCATTGTAATAGTCAAATAATAATTTGACTATTCCTAACATTGGAACAATTACGACAAATATGCTAATTGCTCCTATTGTATACGCATATCCGCCAAGTAAACCCCAAACCAGTAGTATTAGATAGTAAACTAAATGCGAAGTGACTTCTTTGCCTGTTTTTTTATCAACAATCGGATTCCCAATAATATACCCTTTATTACTATTGCACTTTGGACACGTATAGCTATTTTTACTAGAAGCAGCGGTTTCGCTATCCATATTTTATCTCCTTGTATCTGTTGTTGCAGGTTTAATCTTGTTTGTGTATTCTTGTTGCGGAGCGGTTTTTGAAAAACGCACCTCCAAATCTATCCAAATCACAAGTTCTAAAGGTTTTCATTATTTGCGCCTCTCCTTTGAGCACTCATTCTAACTTCGACGATTTTCTAGGCTCAAATCGCCGAACTATGACTCGCAAGACTTTATTATCCATGAGACACTCTCCTTTAGATCGAGCAAATTATATCATGCAATAATTTGCATCTTTTCATTGTTGCATCTCCTGTTTTTTTAAGTTTAGCGACCAGCCTATTAGACTGACCTGTTAATTATATAACAACTAAGCGGCGCCGGCTTGCCAAAAGAACAGCCAACAAATCACGTCGGAAAATTTACTTTGAGGCATATTCCATGAACAATCTATTGGCATCCCCGCCGTTCGGGTCTGCCAGATAGAAAATAACAAACGCTGTATTTTGTCCCTGACCCCAGCGCGCTACGATTACACCGTTATTTTCCTCTCTATCGTATTTGGTCCAGTCTGCCGCCAACGCTTCGTCATACCAGGCAATCACTTCGTCCGCAGTTGCATCCGTGGTGTAAGCGGTCATTTCAATTTTCATATCCGGCAGAGAAGCTACTTCTGCATCATACATATTCTGGCGGATCTCCTCAAGAGCGCCGTCATCCGGAACCGCGCGATCAAAAAGCGGAATTTTGCTTTGCCCGACCATTTGTACCGTGGTGTCTCCCGCCGCCTGATCGGTGGAGCAGGCAGTCAAGCCGGCGCTCAACATTAAGATGCCTGCAAGAAGCGCCATCAATAATTTTGTTTTCATTTCCATTCTCCTTAAGTGTATATATTTTTGATGTCTTGTAAAAAACAAGATATACATTGTTTTTACTAATTAATATTCTCACCCGGTATCCACATTAACAATTGCTCCCGCAATGACATTTCATTACTGGACAACAATCCGCTCCCTTGCACCCATGCGCTATCGCCTTTCGCTAATAATGGATATTTCACTCCGCCTGTGGTAGCTAAAGGCATGTAGTATTTTCTACCTTTGAACGCCCACCATGTATGGCACAACCAAGGCGGCAAGTTTTCGGGAATAGGTTTATTGATGTTGACCGTTTCAATGCGGGCAAATCTACCGTCCCATTCCAACACATTAACTTGATTGTTGCCGCTCATACACGGTACAGGACAACGATATATGCCGGCTTCATTAATCAACAAAACTTTATCCGCTCCTTTTTGGCTGATAAGCCAGCCAAATTTATCGCCATTCAGACGTTTCAAGTATTCAACCTGCTCTGTCGTTAGATTGAATCCCATGGGCTTGTTGGTTACCGTTCCAGGTTTTTCATCCAACAGCCAGGCAATATCGAACGAGCCGTAATTTATTCCTTCCGGTTTATAGCCTGGATGCTTCTGATCGCCGCGGATCGTACACCAAATCCCAATGGCAGGCGGATCGTTTGGATTGCAAGCGTAATCCGGTATCCACTTGTTAACACGAAGCGCCACCCAACCGTCTTTTACTTCAACAGCATCGAAGGAAAATCCTTTGGGAATATATCCCCTCATCCAACCTCCGCCTGCGCGGGATCGTGACATTATTCTTCTTGTAGTTGTATATTGCATTGCATAATCTCCTATAACTTGGATTTACTTTCCAGTTTTCTTTTTGGCTGTTTTCACAACCTTCTTCGTAATTTTGGCTTTTACCGATTTGCTGGAAACTGTTTGCTTTGCATCTTTAACATAATGTTTCAAAGCGGAATGTCCGGCGGCTAGTCGTGCGATTGGCACGCGGAACGGCGAACAAGAAACATAGTTATTGCCGATCAAGTGACACCACTCGATAGAATCGGGGTCGCCGCCATGCTCGCCGCAGATGCCTACTTCCAAATTCGCGCGGGTCTTGCGACCCTCGGCAATCGCCCACTGCATAAGCTTGCCTACGCCATCACGGTCAATAGATTGGAAGGGATTCTTATCAAGGATGCCCTGTTGTTGATAAGTAATCAGGAAATTGCGTTCAGCGTCGTCACGGGAATAACCGTAAGTCATCTGGGTTAGATCGTTCGTGCCGAAGGAAAAGAATTCAGCCTGTTTGGCAATTTCCTCGGCGGTAACAGCCGCGCGCGGGATTTCAATCATTGTCCCAAATTTATAATGGAACTGGACGTTCTTCTCAGCCATCACTGCCGATGCAATTCGCACAAGGCGCGGCTGGATCCATTCCAATTCCTTGACGGTGCCGGTTAACGGAATCATCACTTCGGGCTTAACCACAATCCCGCGCAGGGTGCAATCTGCCGCGGCTTCGAAGATGGCGCGTACTTGCATTTCCACGATCTCAGGCATGTTTATGCTCAAACGAACGCCGCGCAAGCCCATCATCGGGTTTGATTCGTGCATACCGCGTACTGCGTTCAGCAGGCGTTCTTTTTCAGCCAAGCCTTGGGTCTCGCCTTTCACGCGCATGGTGATTACTTCTTCAAGCAAATCTTCTTCGGAAGGCATGAACTCATGTAAAGGCGGGTCAATCAAACGGATGATGACCGGATAACCATCCATCGCTTCAAATAAACCGTCGAAATCTTTGCGTTGATACGGTAAAAGTATGTCCAGAGCGGCGGTGCGATCCGCGCTGGATGTGGATAATATCATCCGCTGAACGATGGGTAAACGCTCGGGTTCAAAGAACATGTGCTCGGTCCGACACAGACCGATTCCGATTGCGCCATACGAACGGGCGCGGCGCGCGTCTTTCGGATAATCTGCATTTGCCCAGACTTGAAGTCCGCGCGTGGGCCAGCCCTTGGGCGCAGAGCGAATATTCTTACGCGCGCAAATTTGATCCGCCCAGGTTAGAAGCGTCATCAATTCTGTTTGTTCTTCAAGCGAAGGCTCGGAAGTAGGAATCTTGCCGACAAAGACCTGACCGGTTGTGCCGTCTACCGACACCCAATCACCCTCTTTGACAATTGTTATACCAACCATCATCATGCGTTTTTCGAGATCTATCTTGATCGCCGATGCGCCAACCACACATGGGATGCCAAATTGGCGAGCCACAACCGCCGCATGCGACGTAGCGCCGCCTTCACTGGTGAGTACGCCTTTTGAAGCGATCATGCCATGTACGTCATCCGGTTTGGTGAACGGACGCACCATGATGGTATCCTGCTTTTCATCCTTTGCCATGCGTTCGGCGGTATCCGCGTCAAAATAGATTTGACCAACTGCCGCGCCCGGCGAGGCGTTGACGCCTTTGGCTAAAAATTTTCCGTCCTTTTCGGCTTGTTTCATGGCGGCGTCATCGAACTGCGGATGAAGCAACGCATCCACATTTTCAGGCGTGACGCGCAAGACAGCTTCGTTTTTCGTGATCAGACCTTCCTTTGCCATATCAACTGCGATCTTAACCGCAGATTTGGCTGTACGCTTGCCGTTGCGCGTTTGAAGCATCCATAATTTGCCGCGCTCAATCGTAAACTCGACATCCTGCATATCTTTATAGTACTTTTCGAGTTTGGATGTAATCTCCATAAATTGCTTATAGGCGCCAGGCATGTACTTGGCGAGATTGGCAATCGCGTCTGTGTTGCGAATGCCCGCCACCACATCTTCGCCTTGCGCGTTAAGCAGGTAGTCGCCCATCATGACACGGTCGCCGGTTGATGGATTACGCGTGAACGCCACACCGGTAGCTGAATCATTGCCCATGTTTCCAAAGACCATGGTCACAATATTAACCGCTGTGCCAAGCGTATCGGAGATGCCGGTTGCGCGGCGATAATTTATGGCGCGTTTGCCATTCCACGATTTAAACACAGCCTCGGTTGCCAGCGCCAACTGCTTATTTACATTCTGCGGAAAATCTGAACCGGTCCCATTTTTATAAACCGTCTTATAAGCCCCCACTATCGTCTTCCAGTCGTCGGCGGTCATATCAATATCAAGTTTATAACCCTTGCTTGTCTTATACACAGCCAGTGGATGCTCAAAAGCCTCGTCGTTAATATCCATGACCACTGTGCCAAACATCTCGATCAAGCGCCGGTATGAATCCCATACAAAGCGCGCGTTGCCCGTCAATTTGATCATGCCTTCGCTCACTTCATCTGTGAGACCGATATTCAGGATCGTGTTCATCATGCCGGGCATGGAAAACTTCGCGCCAGAACGGCACGAGACCAGCAATGGATTTTTCGAGTCGCCAAATTTCTTGCCGGTTTTCTTTTCCACTTCTTTGAGAGCCGCCAATTCCTGCTTCCACATGCCGGCGGGAAACTTACCCGCCTTTTGATATTCCACACATGCTTCCGTGGTCACTGTAAAGAACGGCGGAACAGGCACGCCAGCTCTCGTCATATTGAGCAGACCCGCGCCCTTTCCACCTACGAGACCTTTAACATCATCCCAGGCTCCACCCACAGCCGTTTCCACTTCTTTAACCTGATTGAATAAATATACCCACTTCTTCATACATATCTCCTGCGACTTGAATAGAATATAATTTGTGAAGTATTGTACCAAAAAAGGGCGGATTTACAACCGACAAAATGCCGCTTATGCCCATTATCACAACTATAATCTGTTAACTATCTGCAAAGTGAGAATGGACAAAAATAGAGCATAATACGGTCAGGAAAAGCAATTATGACTACTAAAATTCTAGTTATTGACGATGACACAGCGATCACTGAGCTGCTGAGCATGTTATTGAAAACTCATGGTTTTGAAGTAATCACAACCAATAGCGGGCGTGAAGGCATTCAACTAGCTATGGATGAAAACCCAAATGTTGTACTCCTTGACTTAATGATGCCCGACAAAGACGGTTGGGAAGTAAGCAAAGCAGTACGCAAATTCAGCAACGTACCCATCCTCATCCTATCCGCGCTCAACGACCCCAGCATGGTCGCCAGTATTCTTGACACAGGCGCAGACGATTACCTTGTCAAACCTGTGCCAAGCGCAACGCTTGTCGCGCACATCAATAAATTGATACGGCGCACAACAGGCTCGCTCAAGGAATATACCAAGAATTCAGCTTCGTTTATATCTGAGTCACATCCTCTGACCTCTTGATCGTCCGCCGAACAGCGTTCAAAATAAACATCAGCCTGCCGCCGTTAAATCAACCGTCCGCCGCTTTCAAAATGGCGGACGGTTCTATTATTTCGAATCAAATATCACAGTACGATTTTTTCCGGCTTGCTTGGCGGCGTACATGGCTTGATCGGCGCGCAGGAGCAGATTTTCCACGGTATCAGGCTGCGCGTTATGCCCAGGCTTGGAGGACACAGGATGATGAATCGTTTGCGCGATGCCGATGCTGATTGTAAGAGTCAGCGCGCCTTTATTGGTCTTCAAGCGCATGGCGGCGACGCTGGCGTGGAGACGTTCGGCAAAGGGCAACGCTTCCCGCGCGCTGGTCTGCGGCAACAAAATGACAAACTCATCGCCGCCGTAACGTCCGATCACATCCGCGGAACGGATTTCGGCGCAAACAACTTGTACAATCTTTTTCAGCGCCCGATCTCCTATGAGATGCCCGAAATTGTCGTTGATCAATTTGAAATCGTCAATATCGAAGAACACCATGGAGAGCGGCGGTCGGTAGCGCATGGCAACATTGAACTCATGCTCGGCGAGTCGCAACAAGAAATGGTGATTGTTAATGCCGGTCAATTCGTCGGTACGCGCCAGTTGTTGTTCACGCGCAAAGGATTGTTGGAGTTCACGATGAGCGGTTTCAATCTCATCCTTGGCGCGGCGCAATTCAGATTCGGCTTGCTTGCGCCGCAAGGACACAGCCGCCAGAGAAACGAAGCTCTCTAACATTTTCTTCGGCGGATCGGGCTGATCCACGCTCATCGCCAGTATGGATGTACCGTACAATTTCCCCTCGATGAGATAGGCTATTCCAATGAACCGGTCTATCTTAAGCAATGCCTCTATAGCCGCTCCCACCGGACGCGAAACGGCGCCAAAACTTATCTCATACAAAGTTCTTCGCATCCCAATGATTTCTGTGGTCATCTCCCGATACATCTCATCGCTTACAACAGAGTGGATGTTGTTTACTTGTTTGCCAAGCAAGCCGACTGCTTTTTCGAGCAAACCAGGTTCCATTTCAATATGTTTGGTGGTGGTCGTTCGGTTGTTAGGGTTATATTCGTTAAACATTGCCACCATGGCTCCGGTAATATCTTTGATCTGTCTGGCAATGAACGCTTCGAGATTATCTTCCGATGACAACATTGATAATTCGATGGAAAAATGATTGAGCTTTGACAATACATCATTCTGCTGTGCCAGCGCATCCTCAGTCTGTTTACGCTCGGCAATCTCCGTCCTCAATTCCGCGTTGACGCGGGTCAATTCATCCGTGCGTTGCTCCACGCGCTGTTCCAGATCATCAAACATCTGTTGCAATGCGTCTTCTGCCTGCTTCTGAACAGTAATATCCATGATAAAGCCCTCGTAATATAGGATATTTTCCTGCGCGTCTTTTTCAGCTCTGGCAGTGGTCTGTGTCCAAATAACAGTTCCGTCCTTGCGCCGATTTTCGCCAATAAATTCTAAAATTTCCCCATGCTCTGCCAAAAAACGTTGAAACTCATCCCAATCAGAAGCGTTTACATAAATCTGGCGGCTGATATTTGTAACACTCGCAATCATCTCCTCCGGCGAATCATATCCGAACATGCGCGCCATGAACGGGTTGACCCTTTGGAAACGACCCTGCGGCGTGGATTGAAAAATACCGATCGGCGCGTTTTCAAAAATAGCCTGATACATGATGTGGAAGGTCTGCTTGTTTTTCGGTGAAGATTTTTTGGAAGTCATCAGATTATTCCTATGACGCTCGATAGAACGCAAAGAGTCTATGCCCGATTGGTAAGTACCCTCTTTAAATTAAAAAACTTACTCTCAACAATTGACTCGATCCAACCAACGGGATGACACACTTAACTCATTTCCAATTTACAGCCACTTTTAATTTACTCCCTAATTTGGACTTGTAAAAGATATATCCGTTATCACGACCAAATTCATAGACGCGCCGCGTCACATCCACATCTGCTTTGCAGTATTCAGCCACTTTATCCAACTCGCCGCCGCGAAACCATGCCACAGATTGTATACCGTCGGCGGTTTTGCCTTGTCCCAAAGACGCGCTTGCGATGGCGTCGAGACTCAGCCGAAAGCCAAGTATTGCTTGCAGGTCGAGCATCAGGTCAAGGGTTGGGATGGAAGCGAAGCGAATATCAGGCGCGTATGGTTGCAGGACTTGATAATCAAAACCGCGCAAGTTAAATCCGATCACGCGCGTGGCGGATTTAAGTTCATCAATAAGCGCGGGGACGTTCTGCTCCCAATAGACGGCGAAATCATTCCGCGCGGTAGACCACGTGACCGCACAGGCAACTTTTAATTTGGCAATATTCTGCCGCCCGCCGACGTCGTCAAAAAGGTTTTGCGTTTCGAGATCGAAGAAAACATTATTCATGCTTTCTCTTCATTATCTTGCATCCAGGCGCGGGCAAAAGTAAAAGCCTGCTCGCGCGTTTCGATCTTACCGATTGCCTGTTCTTCACGAATAGCCTCAAGCAACTGACCAATCGCGGGACCCGACTCAAGATTCAGGTCGCGCATCAGTTCGTGTCCATTTAACAAGCGCGGCGGCGCGATGGTCTCCTGCGGTTTTTCAAAATAATTTTCAAGCAGAATGCGCGCTACATCCAAAGCGGATGTCCAGTTGGCTTGCGTGAGAGTATGCGCGTGCGTGCCGCGCAGGTCGGCAAGACCGAGCAGGATCAAGTCTATGCCGGCTTCGCCGGAATCGCGAAAGAAACGATACATGGCTTTGCGTGAAGGTTCTTTCTTTTCGGCTTCCATGCGGCTGGTGAAAAAATGAAAGCGCATGTGATTTGCGATAATGGTTTTTACGCGGTCAACTTCGTCGTTGCTTAAGTGCAGCGCTTCGGCGCGTGAAGCGGCAATTTTCGCGCCTTGTACGTCATGGTCAAAAAAACGGATACGTCCGGTTTCATCTATTGTTTTCGTTTCAGGTTTTTGAACGTCATGATAGAGCGCGGTAAAGAAAAGTAAAGCGCGTAAAGAACGTTCGGGGTTTAGCGCTTGTGAAAAATGTTCGGCGAGTTGTTCGCGATAACGCCCGATGCGAAGCGTGAGCAAACCGGTGAATAAGTCATTTGTTTTATCCGCGCTGTAACCGATGGCAAGCGCGGATAAAATATTTTCAAGATGTTGAAGCGCCGCCAATGTATGCGCCCATACATCATGCACATGCGGCTCGGATTGTTCCACGCCTTTTATGGCAGAGAGTTCAGGCAGGAGATATGGAAAAACGTCCAGCATTTCCAGGGCGCGGATACACGCATCCGGTTTGGGACCGTTCAGCATTTTAAACAATTCATCGCGCTGACGTTCAGGCGAAACGCGTCCGATCTGACCGGCGGCTTGCTTCATCAATTCGCGCGTTTCTTTTTCGATCCGAAATCCAAACGCGGCGGCTTGACGTATGGCGCGCAATATGCGGACCGGGTCATCTGTCAATGACGCGGGCGAACATGCGCGGATTAATTTGGCGCGGATGTCCTGTCCGCCTTCGAGAGGATCAAGTATGGATTGTGAACGCAGGTCAAAGGCTAAAGCATTAATGGTAAAGTCGCGGCCCCGCAGATCGGCATCCAAATCTTTGCCGCGATAAGTGGCAAAATCCAGAATGATGCGCGCGCCGTTTTCCTGAATGGTGAGAACGCGTCCGGTACCGCGTTCTTCGTCTAGGGCTACAAAATCCGCATTGAGGGCGTTGGCGACTTTTCGGGCGAGGGAGATGCCGTTCGAAGCCGCGGCAAAATCCAAGTCTGGTGAGATGCGGTTAAGGAGCATATCCCGCACCGCGCCTCCGACGAGGTAAATTTCCTCGTCTGGCAAAACCTCACGGACTTTGTCCACGAGTGGATGAAGTGAAAATATAGCTGGCATATAAATGATCTCAGGGTTTTCTTTATGTCTGCTGGATTTGGCGGCGCGGCGTGCGAGTTCGGGTGTGCCGCCTTGCGCGATGATTCGCCCACGCAGGCGCGCAACCCAACGACCGGCATAAGAAGAGGATGCGGCGTCTTTGTCGTCCATAATAAGTCATCCATCGTCAAGCTTATGTGGAAGGCGTATATTTCTCCAAATCCACTACGCCGATAAAAGGCAGGTTACGATAGTATTCATCAAGGTCAAGACCATACCCAAAGACAAATTTATTGGGAATGGTGAAGCCGCAATAATCAATTGGGACTTCTGTCTCACGACGTTCGGGTTTATTCAGCAAGGCGCAAATCTTGATACTTTTAGGTTGACGCGTACTGAGAAATTCAAGCACAGACGCGATGGTGGTGCCACTGTCAACTATATCTTCAACAAGTAAAACATCTCTGCCGCGAATATTCGTTTGCAAGTCGAGGGTGACGCGCGCATATCCAGTGGATTCGCGCTTGCCTGCGCCATAGGATGATACCGCCATAAAATCTACCATATGCGGGATCGTAATCTGGCGGCTGAGGTCCACAAGGAAAGACACGCCGCCGCGCAAAATACAAATCAACAGGAGATTTTGACCGTTATAGTCTGCGCTGATTTGTGCGCCTAATTCTTTGACGCGCGCCTGTAGTTTTTCTTCGTCTATCAAAATTTCAGCCAGAAAGTCTTTATAGTTTTGCATGGGTTGTCTCTTAATTGGTAGATTGGTAAATTGGTAAGTTGGTAGTTAAGATTTCGTCTTGTAGGATTCGTAACTACCAATCTATGAAACTAACGCGGACTTAGCGCCTAACGCGGCACTTCGTGATGAAGCCTGCAACGCGCTTCGTACAATTCAGACGCGCCGACAATTACAATGGGATCATCGTAACGCGCAGGTTTACCATTGACGAGTCTCTGTGTGCGCGAGGCGTCGTCTCCGCACACCATGCAAATGGCATGTAATTTATCCACCTTTTCAGCCTCAGACATTAATGCCGGCATTGCGCCAAACGGTTCGCCGCGAAAATCGGTATCGAGTCCGGCAACCAGCACACGCACGCCGCGCGCGGCAAGTTCCCGCGCTACTTCCACAACTTCGGCATCCATGAATTGAGCTTCGTCAATGCCAACCACTGTCGTATTTTTATCAAGTTTCGCGCGGATATCGGCGGACTTTTCCACAGGCATGGCGTCATAGTTTGCGCCTGCGTGTGAAGTGACTTTTTCAGCCGCGTAGCGCACATCAATGGCAGGTTTGAAAACCTGCACTTTTTGTTTGGCAATGGTAGCGCGCACCAAACGGCGGATCAATTCATCCGTTTTGCCGCTGAACATCGAACCGCAGATAACTTCAATGGAGCCGTGAATATGTTTCATTTATCTACCTGACGATATGAGAATAAATATTTCAGGGGACTTAAAAATCCCTGCGCTATTATAACAAAAAGACCGATGGAACTCGGTCTTTTTGTTATATTGGAACCGCGCTATTTTGTACACAAATTTCATGGGGATTTATGAAAAAAAATCTTTTAAATTTATTCTCTATTATCTCCCGCGCAGATATGAGATCAGCGCTCCCAACGAACCGATGAACGCAAGCCCGAATATCATTAATCCCATTGGCACGCGGCTTGGACGCGTAGTCTGGTCTACAAAAATCGGCAGCACAAGCGGCGCGGGCACCGTAAAAGTAGGCAAACGAGTTGATGTAGCTTGGGCAATAAAAGCCGCGGCTAGGGTTGGGTCAATCGTGGGAGTGGAAATCAATGTTGGAGTAGGAGGCGCAGGTACTTCAGGCAGACTACCGCCGCGCAATAGCGATACATACGGCGCATATACCCAAGCAATTGACTTCGGTACGCCGGGATAATGAATCATAATCCACTGCTCGTCATTCGAATGTCCCAGCGCTGGAACTTGTTGCCCAGCTAACAGCACGCCAACCGCGGGATAAAAAAACGAACTCGGACCGGCATATACATCTATTTGACCCAGATTTTGATACACCGTAGCCATGGGCCCGGAGGGCGTGCCGGTTACAGTCGGCACAGAACCCGTTGACTGTTGCGCGTGCGCGGTTAGACTCAAAGGAGCATAAAACGTCAACGCGCAAATGCCCGCGATAATCAGCGCCAAACTTATAAACTTAATCGAACGCGTCATAGGGATACAAACAAGTTGTCAGCGGCGGCGCAAGAGTGAAAGCATAAAACCGAGCAAACCGACCGCGCCAAAAAAAACAATAATCGAAGCCATTGAAATTGGCAGTTTACTCACAATCGGAGCCTTTTCAGTAAAAACAGGAACGGTCATTTTAGGAGCGGGCGTGAACGTCGGCAAGCGCGTGGATGTAGGCATGGCATTGAATTGCGCGGCAAGCGTCGGGTCAATGGTGGCGGTTGCAGGCGGCAAAGGCGTTGGCGGAGGTTCAACGATTCGCAAAGTTCCCGGCGAAACAGATACCAGCGGCGAGTAGACCCAGCCTTTTCCATTTGGAGCAGAGTCAAGCTGGATCTGAATCCAATCTCCGCCCGGAGATTTGCCTAAAGCCGGAGCGGTCTCACCTTGCAAAAGAGTCCCCACTATCGGATATACAATCGAGCCAGGTCCCATGCGAACGTTGATCTGCGGCTCGGTGGTGATCACGGTGATATACATGCCGCTCGTAGTCTCAGGCGCGGATGTAGGCGTCTCTGAAAGTTGTTGAGCCAGCGCAACGTTCCCGAACGGAACGGTGAGCGTCAATCCAAATATAATTGTGGATAAAATTAAAAGAGAAAATCGCTTCATTCGTTATAATACCTTATGGGAGAATCGCAAATGCGATTATAATCTAAAACATGGACAGACGAGTTTTTCACGGAAAGCTAAAGCCGGCGGATATCGCGCAAGCCTTATTGGGTGAATTCGATCAAGGCAACCTGCGCGCACAAACCATGGGACAAGACGCTAAAATGATCGTACAGATCGGCACATCCTCTGGCGCTGTATCTGGCGGACAGACCGCGCTCACCGTCACCATCCAAAAAATGGAAGACGGCGTAATAATCGAAATGGGACAGCAAAACTGGATGGGCGTAGCCGCCAGTCTGGGAGCCAGTGCATTTGCCGCGTTACGAAATCCGCTCAGCCTGCTTGGAAGGCTGGATGACATCGCGCAGGATATTGAAAACCTGCAACTGGCAGACCACATCTGGCAAGTCATCGAACAAACGGCGCGCTCGGCTGGAGCGTCTCACCAACTTTCAGATAATCTCAGCCGCTTAACTTGTATATATTGCGGCGCGGCAAATCCGCTGGGAGAACCTTCGTGTGTAGCCTGTGGCGCGCCGATGGGAAACGCCCAACCCACCACATGCCCGAATTGCGGATTTGTCGTGAAAGCCGATGATAAGAAATGCCCAAATTGCAACAAAGACCTGTAATAAATTCGCCCAACTAACGGGCAAATTTATTTAGTCAGGAACTTGTAACCATGGCTTTACCAAAGTCGCTTGACAAAAATTGCCCTTCATGGCGTTATGTGAACAAATTTTGCCAAAACCGTAAATCTTTGCTTTCTACACGAAGCCAAAACGAAGAATTCCTGACTTTGGTAAAGCCATGAACTTGTAACATAGACCACTTGCAGAATTCATATCTCCCTTCTATAATACTAACAATGATAAATCTCAAAACGCTCGAATCCAGATTACAGTCATTGATCGAAGTAAGGTTAATGAGCGCCTTGCCTGGCTATAAAGTGGAAGACCTCATCATACAGAAACTAGCCGCGGCTGTGCAATCCAATCTAACCGCATTAGACGACGATATTCAACTCGCGCCGAACGTTTACACATTGATCGTTCACCCGCAAGCGGCGACGCGCTGGCAAAACGCCGAACTGCTTTCCACGCTTTTAGAGGCGATACAAACAGCGGGTCAGGAATCTGGACTTCAATTTGCTTCGCCTCCGACAATCACCATTACCACTGACGATTCGCTTTCCGCAGAAGACGTCAGCGTAATGGCTTCGAATCGAGTAGAACCTATGACCGATACAAAAGGTCCCCCAATTGAAAACAATGGCGTGGAAGAAGACGCTATGCCTGAAAATGCCTTTCTTATCATCGAAGGCGTAAAAGTATTTCCGCTTAAAACGCCGGTTATCAATATCGGGCGCAGACTCGATAATCAACTTGTTATTGACGACCCGCGCGTTTCGCGCAATCACTCCCAGCTACGCGCCATCAAGGGACGCTATGTATTGTTCGACCTGAATTCCACCGGGGGAAGTTTTGTCAACGGACAACGCACCAGCCAAAGCGTTTTATATCCCGGCGATGTGATCTCGCTGGCAGGCGTTGCCTTGATCTTCGGGCAGGATAATCCGCCGGCAAGCCCAGACCGGGCAATTACCGCGCCTTTCAACGACGCAACTGCCAATAGACCCACTACATTGCTCAAAGACCGAGCCACAGCAAGCCTTAGAAAGAAACAATGAGCGGCTCCATCGTATTGATTTTGCGCCTCGCGCTGGCGCTGACTCTTTACGCGTTCCTCGGCTGGGCATTGACCACGCTCTGGCGCGACTTGCAGAAACAAGCCACAGCCTTAACCACGCGTCGAACAGCGGAAATCAGCCTCAAGGTCCGCGCGGGGAGCGAAGAGCCAGTCCTCAGGCATTTCGTTCAAGCAGAAATTACAATCGGGCGCGATACCACTTGCGATATTTTTATATCAGACGATAGTGTCTCGGCGCGTCACGCGCGTCTCACATATCATCATACACAATGGTGGCTTGAAGACTTTGGCTCCACCAACGGTACGCGCCTAAACGGACAAGCCGTGACCACGCCCACCGTATTGACAAATGAAGACGAGATCACATGCGGCGCCACAACTTTGGTTGTGGCTATGCCGTCAAAAACTTAACCCATTCATAAAAAATATAAACAACCAATGACAACTCAACGCGAAAGCCGCCTGCTGATTGCGGCGGCTGTTTTTCTTTTTCTGTTTTCGCTCATCCTCACACTTTCACCCGCCGTGCGTGAGCGCAGTTTCAATGTGAATTACCATTTTTCGCATTGGATCGGTTTCGCGCTGTGGCTGATTATCATTATCGCCGCGCATCAATCCATGCGCCGACATCTCCCCGACCATGATCCATATTTATTTCCCGCCGCGGCTTTACTCAGCGGATGGGGCATGCTTACCATCTGGCGGCTGGATACAGCTTTCGGCTTGCGCCAATCCATTTGGTTAACGATCAGCGTCATTGTATTTATGATCGGCTTGCGCCTGCCGAACGAGTTGACATTTTTACGTCGTTATAAATACTTGCTTCTCACCGGCAGTATTTTACTGACCGCCTTCACATTGATATTCGGCACGAATCCCAGCGGCTTCGGTCCGCGTTTATGGCTGGGATGTTGCGGAATTTATTTCCAACCCTCCGAACCGCTCAAACTTTTATTGGTGGTTTACCTTGCTTCGTACCTCGCAAACCGCGCGCCAATTCGTATCAGCACATTTATTGTTCTTCCATCCGTCGTCGTCACCGGCATTGCCTTACTCATTCTTCTCATCCAACGCGATCTTGGCACAGCTTCAATTTTTATCCTTATCTACACAACGGTTTTATTTCTCGCAACCGGCAAACGCCGCGTATTGCTCATCAGCGCCGCCGCGCTGGCACTGGCAGGCTTGGTCGGCTACTTTTTTATAGACATCATCCAGATCCGTATCAATGGCTGGATCAACCCTTGGAACGACCCATCAGGCAATTCCTATCAAATCATTCAATCATTACTGGCAATCGCCAACGGCGGGACATTGGGACGCGGTCCCGGAATCGGCAATCCGGGACTCGTGCCAGTTGCCATTTCAGATTTCATCTTCACAGCCATTGGAGAAGAAACCGGTCTTGCGGGGACCCTGGGCTTGATCGGACTCTTGAGCCTGATCCTCGCCCGCGGTTTAAGCGCGGCTTACCGCGCCCCCGACCAATTCCGCCGTTTGCTGGCTGGCGGCATTGTCGCATATCTCGGCATACAATCTTTATTGATCATCGGCGGCAACTTACGTTTACTACCGTTGACCGGCGTCACGCTTCCGTTTGTTTCGTATGGCGGTTCATCTTTGCTAACATCGTTTATAGCGCTGCTCTTTTTGCTAAAGATAGGATGTGATACCGAAGTTGAACCCGCCGCGCTCATAGACGCGCGTCCATTTTCCATAATGGCAAACCTGCTTGGGCTGGGACTGATCGCCGCGTCGCTGACAATTGCCTGGTGGGCAATCATCCGCAGTCCAGATTTATTGACTCGCACAGATAATGGTCGCCGCTCCATATCAGATCGGTATGTGCCGCGCGGCAAATTGCTGGATCGTTCCAACGCGCCCATCAACATTACGCAAGGCGAAAGCGGCGGCTATCAACGCGCGTATCTTTATCCACAGCTTGCGCCCGTTACAGGATACACGAATCCAGTTTTCGGTCAGGCGGGACTCGAAGCCGCGTTGGATGAATATCTGCGCGGCTTGCAAGGCAATCCATCCAGCTTAATCACAATTGACCATTTGCTTTATGGTATGCCTCCGCCGGGATTGGATGTGCGCCTAAGCATTGACCTGCCATTGCAACAACGCGCGGACGAATTACTCGGCGCTCAAAAAGGCGCGGTGGTTTTGTTGAACGCGCAAAACGGCGAGATATTGGTCATGGCTTCGCATCCAACTTATGACCCAAACCAGCTTGATAAAACCGGAGCAAGCCTCGTGCAAAACGCCGACGCGCCGCTGGTCAATCGCGCCGCGCAGGGATTGTATCCGCTCGGCGATGGAATCAAATCTTTATTTACAAGCGACCTTAAGCTGAATGAACTTTATAAACAACTTGGTTTTTATACTCCGCCCAATTTGTTCCTGCCTGTCGCGCCCGTAGACTCTTCAATCACAGCCAACATACGAGTGAGTCCATTACAAATGGCGCTTGCCGCGGCGGCTCTTAGCGATCACGGAATACGTCCCGCGCCGCGCATTGCCTTGGCTGTTAATACGCCGCAACAAGGCTGGGTGATTCTGAATCCTTTGAGCGAATCCGTTCAAGCGTTGACGCAGGAATTCGCGGACGCGCAAGCCGCGCGATATATCGCCAAAGGACAACCTTATTGGCAACAGACCAGTTCTGTGAAACAAGATAAAATCGAAATCAATTGGTATCTGGCAGGCGCGCCTCCCGATTGGCAGGGCACGCCGCTGACAGTTGTTGTCCTGCTCGAAGATGGAAATATTTATCTGGCGCAAAGGATTGGAAGCGAAGTGTTGAAATCCGCGTTGAACTCGAGTCGATAATTCCTACATTTAAAGCTGGATAAGCCAGTTCCAATTGAGTGACCTTACTTAGTCTCAGCCGGCGATTCAAGTTTGATTTCTTCCTTTGGCTTGGAAGAAAGTCCTTCTCGAAACGACTTCAATCCTTCGCCTAATTCGCCCATTGTTTTCGCAATCCGTCCGGGACCAAACAACAACACAATGATTACAAGAACGATCAATAGTTCAGGTACGCCTATATCCATTTTTCTCCTTTTCGATATTCACAAAAATAAGTGACAATCACTTCCAAACGAGTGATTGTCACTTATTATAAAATACATGGATAAACGGCGGATTAAAAATGAAACCATTTCACCGCCAGAAATTTCCATGTCCTTTCAAATCTGTTGCGCTCACCGAATCAAAGTGTAGCGCGTACGGCGACTTATTATTTTACGGTGACTTCGATCAACGGAGAATCTTCAAAGCCAAACACAAAAGTCGTTGGGGCATTGTCTGTGACGACAAAGATCAGGCGCAAATAAATATCGCCGCTAAAAGTGATCAGATCGTCTTTGTTTGTCGTTTTATCAGAAATTCCCAAACTAAATGGATCAATTTTCTTGCCGCTTTCTTTGTAAGATCCCCAAGATGGATACCAGGCATCGCCATTATTTTCGACAACATATACATTTCCCCATTTAACTGAAGCTGACGATCCGGTTAAGTTGGTCACCTTAACGCCGACATCCACAATTATTTTGCCAGCCTTAGCGGTGTAAAGAAGCGTACCGCCTGGATAAAGCCTTTCAAGTTTATTTGCGCCAATCACAGTGACTTCATAAGACGCGCTCTTCACCGGAACGCCGACAGGCGCGGGAGTTGGCGTCGCTGGGACTTCCGTTGCAGTAGGTTCCGGCGTTGAAGTAGCCTCAAGTTGCGCTTCTGTAGGCGCGGCGGCAACAGTGGGCTGGCTGACAGGGGCAGGCGTGGCGCCGCCATTGCAAGCCAGTATGAGCAAAATGCAGGCAATCCCGGCGGCAATTACTTTATAAGAAATAAATTTCGATTTCATAGCGTCTCCTTTTTATAAATTGATTGATCCGATTAACAAATCAGAAATTCTCAATATGGTTTAATTCATCCGCAGATTTCGCCGATTACGCAGAAAGAGCATTAAAAAATCTGTTAAATCTGCGTCATCTGCGGATAAGGGTTTTTTATAATGAGAATTGCTGTTAACAAATATGAAGCGGCACATTGCAGAGACCGTCCGCTTCATATTGCCCAAGCATACAACCAAATCCATAATTGGGCAAGCGCTTATTTTTCAGATAAACTCTTAACCAATCAAGATTATTTCAAAAAATCATCGGGGGTAATTCCAGCCTGTTTTAAGATCGCGCGCAAAGTACCTTCGGGCATGTCGCCAGGATGATTTGGAATAGTTGTAAAACGCCCCGTGCTTTCATTGCGCCAGATTTCATGGCTTCCCGCCGCATTACGATAAAACTCAAAACCAAAAACTTTAAGTTTTTTGACAATATCCCGATAACGAAAACCTGAAAGCCTTCCCATTTTTTTACCCAACAATTAATGGATAATCAAAACTTTCGCTTGCCTGCGGAAGTTGAATATCAGATTGGGCTTCAATCAGTTTCCGCACAACGTCACGGGCAATTTCCAAAGTTTCTATAATTGTTCTTCCCTGCGCAACAAGTCCTTGTATATCATCAGATGTGGCAAGATATACGCCCTCAGGTAATTTTTCTATATGAATTTTCACGATGTGTTCGTTTATATTTAACATGGAGACTCTCCTCGCTCAACAAAAGTATAGCGCCTACCTCATAGCAAATCAACCAGAGAGTTTATTGCTTTCACGTCAGGTAATCTCACGCGCAACACGCGCCGTCCGCGCGCAATGAGCGTTTCATAATCGCCCAGCGCCTGTGCGCGGATCAAAGTCCCAAACGACATGCCTTCGCCGGGAATTTCCATATCCTTTTCAGCGTCGTACACAACTTGAATAAACAATCCTTTATCGGGACCGCCCTTATGGAATTGTCCCGTGGAATGTTGGAAGCGCGGACCAAATCCAGCCGTTACCGCGCAACCGGTTCGGGCGCGGATGGCGACGCGCATTTCCTGCAACGCGGCAATAGTCTCTGCATTACGCGGCAGATAAACATTCAATGCAACATAATCGCCGGCTTTTGCCTGCTTAAGAAACCCAAGCAACTTTTTCGATTCCGTTATTCCACTTCCCAAATCCGCTTCGACTAATTTTCCGCTCTGCTGAAACTCCGCGATCTTTTTCTTGGCGCTATCTTTGCTATCCTGCACATCGGGTTGATCAAACGCATTCACGCCGAGAATATGACAGGCGATTGATACCGCAATTTCCCAACGATAAAATTCCGCGCCCACGTCATAGAGATTTTTAATTGGCAATTCGATTACAGGAAAGCCTGCATTTTTTAACGCCGCAATACCGGCGTCCAATTCGCCGTTATTACGCAGGTACACAAACAAACGATCGTTTCCATAAACATCGGGAGCGCCAAGCGGTTCCAACGAAACCGGCAGGATTCCTTTTCCATGCTTGCCGCTGGACTCGGCGATGATTTGTTCGATCCAACCCGCCAATGCGGATAAAGGCGCATCAGCCTGGACCGTGAGCTTGTCGCGGCTTGCGAGAGCAGACTCAGCAATCACGACTCCCAACATCATAGCCGGATTGCGCGCCACTCCATTCAGCGCGAGACATTGCTTCTTCATCCAATCAACGCGGTTTAACAAGCGAGATAAATCCATACCGAGCAACGCGGCTGGCACAAGTCCGAAATCTGTCAGCGCGGCAAAACGTCCACCGACAGTTTCATCGGAAAAAAATATTTTGCGGAAGCCGCGTTCGCGCGCCAACTTCTCCAATGATGTGCCGGAATCGGTGACGGCGATAAAACGCGAACCGTCAGCTTTGCTTAAGTCCCAGAAGTAATCGAAAGCCGCGGTGACTTCCGCGGTGCCGCCAGATTTACTTGCGACAATATACAACGACTTGTCAGGCGGATAATCCTGCGCGGCTTGCATCACTTGTATCGGATCAGTTGAATCGAGAATCGCCAATGAAAGAGGCGCGTCTATTTTTGCGCCTGCAAGCAACGAGCTAAAGACTTCAGCGGTCAAAGAAGAACCGCCCATGCCTAACACTAAAACACGGTCAATGCCTGCTTTGTAAATTTCATTTGCAAAAGATTGATATACCGGAATCAACGCGCGCGCCTTCTCAGGCGAATCCAGCCAACCTAAGCGGAGTTTCACTTCAGCTTGAGACGCGGGATCAGTTGTCCACAAAGTTGGGTCGTGACTCCACAGCCGCGCGGGAACAGAATCCGCTTCAAGCTGAGTCGCACGCTTGGAAACAGAATCAGCTAAAAGCCTGTCTTGAGCGGAGCCGAAGGAGCCAAGTGAAGAAACGGCGTTCTTCCTCCTCTCATCAATTGTCGCCAGCAATTGCGTGAACGCATCCGCAAAAGACTTCACGCCTTCATCTTCCAATTCCTGCGTGACCTTTTGCATGGAAATTCCATTCGCTTCAAGTTGAGCAAGTTGATCGCGTGAATCTTCAAGCCCATTTGTAAGCGTGACTTCGGCATGACCATGATCGCGGAACGCATCCAACGTGGCGGGCGGAACCGTGTTGACAGTTGCCGGACCGATCAGGTTATCAACATAAACGGTGTCAGAATATGCGGGATTTTTTGTGCCGGTTGACGCCCACAATGGACGTTGAATGGTTGCTTTTGCGAGTTGCAACTTGGCAAAACGCGGACCGCCAAAAACCTTGCGGAATTCATCATAAGCGCTTTTGGCATTGGCAATCGCGGCAACCCCGCGCAGAGGCGAACCTTCGGGGAGTTTCGGATCAACCTTGCTATCCACGCGCGAAACAAAAAACGAAGCCACCGAATGAATATTTTCAATATTACCGCCCGCAAGCAGATGATCTTCAAGACCGGAGAGATAAGCGCCCGTCACTTCGGCATAACGCGCCAGAGAAAAGATCAACGTGACATTTACATTGATGCCCGCCGCGATAGTTTGACGAATGGCGGGAATCCCCGCTTTCGTGGCGGGAATTTTTATCATCAGGTTTGGTTGTTGAATGGTGTTCCAAAGTTGTTTGGCTTGAGCGACAGTTTTTTCGGTATCGTTTGCAAGATACGGACTGACTTCAATGCTCACGTAACCATCCGCGCCATGCGTCTCTTCATACAACGGCATAAAGAGCTGGCAGGCTTCCTTAATGTCTTCAACCGCAAGTTGCCAAAATATTTTTTCAGCATCCCAGCCTGCCCAGGCAAGCGGCGTAAGCGCGGAATCATAATCGTTCGATTTCGCAATGGCATTGTTAAAGATGGTCGGGTTGGAAGTTACGCCGCGAATATCGCCGCGTTCGATCATGGCTTTGAGTTCGCCGTTCTCCAGTAATTTGCGTTGAATATTATCGTACCAAAGTGATTGACCGAGAGATGTTAATTTTTGAATGGGGTTCATAACGATCCTGTTTACAAGTTTACAAGTTTGAAAGTTAACAAGTTAGACATCGTACTCTGCAGTTTCTTCGCGGACATGTTTGGATTGAGGATGCGTTTCAAGGTAGGAGATAAAGCGGGCAATTTGACGAGATGTTTTTTCGGCCATTTGAAAAAGCCTTGAAAATTGCTCTTCAGCAATGTAATTCATATCACGGGAAACATATAGCTGAGAGCGAACTTCGCCTGCGGATGCTTTTGCTATTCCCAAGTAACGGATAAAAAGCGCCTGAGTCTGGCTTTCAAATCCTTCTGCAATATTGCTCATAATTGAAACCGAAGCGCGGCGAATCTGGTCTTTCAACCCAAAATCCCGCGATAACTTTCCTTCATCTGTCACAGAATAAATCAATTTCGTCAACTCACGCGCTGTTTGCCATGCTTCAATTTCCTCAAAACGCGTAATTGTAGGCATGTTGTCTCCTCCTTATAATCATCAGATTTACAGGTTTGCAGGTTTATAAGTTAAGAGCTTGAACTTTTAAACTTTCCAACTTGCAAACCTTCCAACTTTCAAACTTTTCAACCTTCCAACTTGCCAACATCTTCAATTCTATGTATCTTTGCAACCCGCCTTGCAAATCTTTCGCCGCCCTTATCATTTCCAAGATAGCGAGCATTTAAGAACGCAATCACCAGCATATTAGCAAGCTCAGGTCCAATCACGCGGCCGCCGAGACAAAGCACATTCATAGCGTCGTGCATCACACCTTGCGCGGCAGAATATGTATCGTGACAGATCGAAGCATATATGCCTTTCATTTTATTCGCGGCAATGCACGCGCCGATGCCTGAACCGCACAACAAAATCCCGCGCTCAGCTTCACCGTTTTGAATCGCGTTTCCCACCTTGACAGTAAAATCCGGGAAGTCCACATCTTCGGCGCTAAATGTGCCAAAGTCAATTGGTTCATGTCCCGCGGCGCGCACTGCAGCTAAAACGGTTTCTTTTAACGGAAAACCGGCGTGGTCACAACCGAACGCGACTTTCATAATAATTCCCTGGCTTTCGCCAAAACATTTTCAACTGTGAAACCGAATTTCTCAAACAGGATTTTTGCCGGAGCTGATGCGCCGTAGCGGTCAATGGAAATAATCCTGCCGTCACAACCGGCGAATCTTTCCCAGCCGAAACTTGTCCCCGCTTCAACCGCGACTCTTGCTTTCACCTCACGCGGCAGAACCGACTCGCGATAAGCATTATCCTGCTTCGCGAACAATTCCCAGCTTGGGAATGAAACCACACGCACACTATGACCATCTTCCAATAATTTCTTAGCCGCTTCCACACACAATTGCACTTCAGAACCGGAAGCCATCAGGATTAATTCAAGTTTGCCTTTGCCGAAATCCGCCAGCACATATGCGCCTTTGTCAACATCTGGCGCGCCAGTACGCTCAAACGTGACAAGGTTTTGCCGCGTAAGAATAAGCGCCGTCGGTCCATCACGGCGGGTAATCGCGATCTTCCAGGCTTCGGTCACTTCGTTGGCGTCCGCCGGTCGGATCGTCACAAGGTTTGGAATCACTCGCAAAGAAGCAAGTTGTTCAACCGGTTGATGAGTCGGTCCGTCTTCACCGACGCCGATGCTGTCATGCGTAAAAACAAATATGGATGGAATATGCGAGAGCGCCGCGACGCGAATGGCAGGACGCAGATAATCGGCAAAGACAAGGAAAGTCGCGCCAAACGGAATCACGCCGCCGTAAAGTGTCATGCCATTCACAGCCGCCGCCATGGCATGTTCCCGCACGCCAAAATGGATATTACGACCGGCATAGGATTCTTTCTGGAAATCAGCCATGCCTTCAAGTTTGGTATTATTTGACGGAGCAAGGTCAGCCGAACCGCCGATCAATTCAGGGATTTGCACCGCCAGCGCGTTCAACACTTTCCCGGAAGCGGCGCGCGTAGCCATGCCTTTCGGGTCCGCTGGAAAAGACGGCAGAGATTCGTCCCAACCAATCGGAAGATTACCGGTTAAACGGCGAGCCAACTCTTTACCCTGTATTGGATTGAGTCTAATATACGCTTCCAAACGCATACGCCATTCGTCTTCAAATTTTCGTCCGCGTTCCGCGGCTTCTCGGTACAGACCCAGCACATCGTCAGGAATATAAAAGCGCGGCTCCACGGGCCAATCCAAATTTTCTTTGGCTACCCTAAGCTCTTCATCGCCTAACGGTTCACCATGCGCCTTTGAGGTACCCTGGCGATTCGGCGAACCATATCCAATAATTGTGCGGCAGGCAATGAGCGAGGGTCGTGGATCTGATTTCGCGGCTTGAATAGCTTTATCAATCGCATCCACATCGTTGCCATCGTCCACGCGCTGAACATGCCAGCCGTAGGCTTCAAAACGCGCGGCGCGGTCTTCTGTAAATGCCAGGTCGGTTGAGCCGTCAATTGAAATATGATTATCATCGTAAAGGTAGATCAAACGTCCAAGCCGCAAATGCGCCGCGAGAGACGCGGCTTCGGATGAAATTCCTTCCATCAAATCGCCGTCAGTGACAATGGCATAGATAAATTGATCGAAGAGGTCTTGCTTGAAACTGGCGGCTAAATGCGCCTGCGCCATTGCCATGCCAACGCCTGTGGCAAAACCTTGTCCAAGCGGGCCGGTGGTCATCTCGACGCCGGGCGTTAATTTGTATTCAGGATGACCGGGTGTGAGGCTTCCCCATTGACGAAAATTTTTCAATTCATCAAGAGGCAGATCATATCCCGTGAGATGTAGAAGCGAATAAAGCAACGCTGAACCATGTCCGCCGGAGAGGATGAAACGGTCACGACCAGCCCAACGCGGATTCCGCGGACTGTGGCGCAAGTGGCGCGTCCAGATGGTAAAAGCCATTGCGGCGGCTCCCATTGGAAGTCCGGGATGACCCGAGTTGGCTTGTTGAACGGCATCCGCTGAAAGAAATCGAATGGTATTAATGGCGCGAGTTTGTAAATCAGTTGTCATGTGATATCCTATCGAAAAGAATGATGGTTCTATTTTACCAAAAGATGATATTGTCCATTAATACTTTGACTTGATTTCCGAAACCGGCAACACGATCTGCCCTTCTTGCGGATCGCCAATCAAAGAAATATTATCCAGATGGTGCATCGTCAACCAGGCGGTATAGGCGGCGATTAGCGCATCCAAAATTTCAGTTGGATAAATCAATTCAATCGGAAAGATGCCTTTCATCATTTTATAACGCGTGATTTCTTCAAAGAAATCCATCGGGTCTTTGATGCGAACGCCGCGCTCATACAGAATCAATTGTCTTTGCAAGCGACCTTCCAAAGTTGGTTTTGACAAAGGCAATTGTCCAGCCAGCGCGCAAAAGCAGGCATGCGGATGCGTTTCAAGTATTTGATGCGGCGCGTCTTTCTGCGGATATTTTTGAAAGCCGATCTTTTCCAATTTTCGGTATAACTCAAAACTGGCTTGCATCCACGCCGGACATAATTCAGCGCGCGCGGATGTGCCTGAGACGGCGATTCCATGCTGGCGCAGTTCATATTCCGCCAGCCGAAATTCTGCGCCGCGGATCTGATGCGGCGTGAGCATCTCCTGTTTCATCTTTGCGCGTACCAAACCGAGATTTACATTTGACGGCGCGTTAACCGCCACCCGCGCAGATTTTTGAGCCGCGAGAAACGCCAGCGCATCTTCCAATTCTCCATCGGCAAGCGTGACGAGATTCAAGCCGCGGTCCAACGCGGCGTACGTAAATGATTTGCGCGCCGAGGTGGGATCAATGCCAACGAAAACAGAATCGGTAAAAAGCATAGTAAACTTGTAGAACTATCTCAAAGTAAAGAAAGTGGACTCACAAGAGTCTAGTCCAAAAAGGATAATCATGCAACCAAAAGAACGCCGTATATTTTTTATTCTTTTTGGGTATCTTCAAAGCTATTACTGGAAAAAATATGACAATGGATAAAATATTCATCAAAGACCTGCTCGCGCGCGGCATTATCGGAATTAATCCTGATGAACGCGAGAGAGTGCAGGATATTCTGATCAACATCACAATCTTTATAGATACCCGCCGCGCCGCCGAAACGGACGACCTCAAATACTCTGTCAGTTACAGCGACTTGGCGCGCAAGATCAAGTCTCATGCAGAGCAAGCCGCGCGGCTTACCGTCGAAGCGCTTGCCCAAGATCTGGCGGATATTTGTTTGCAGGAAAACGGCGTGGAAAAGGTTATTGTCCGCGTGGAAAAACCGGAGGCGGTAAAATTTGTCAAATCGGTTGGAATCGAAATAGAACGCGAGAAGTAAAGAGTTGAAAATAAAAAGTAACGAGTGAGAAGTAACAAGTGAAAAATAGTAAAAGACCCCAGATGCTCTGGGGTCTTTTACTAAAGAAGCGGCTCCACATCTATATATGCAATGCAGACGCGCCGCGCGAAATATTATTTAAAAATTCCTGCCTTGTACCGAGATTGGCTCGAAACGCGCCGTGCATGGCAGAAGTCGTCATGCGCGCATTATGTTTCTTAACGCCGCGCATCATCGAACAAAGATGCAAAGCTTCCACTACAACTGCCACACCCTGCGGCTTAAGCAAATCGCTAATAAAATCGGCGATCTGACGCGTCATGCGTTCCTGAACCTGCAAGCGCCGCGCATACATATCCACGATACGCGGGATCTTTGAAAGCCCAAGCACCTTGCCATCCGGGATGTAAGCGACATGTACACGTCCCATAAATGGCAGCATATGATGCTCGCACAAACTATAGAACTCAATATCGCGCACAAGCACCATCTCATCGTATTTGATTTCGAAGAGCGCGCCATTGACGATCTTCTGCGGGTCTGCGCGATAGCCGCTGAGCAATTCATCATACATGCGAGCCACGCGCTTCGGCGTATATTGCAGACCTTCGCGTTGCGGGTCTTCGCCCACAGCGTTTAATATTTTCAAGACAGCTTTTTGGATGGCGTCGTGATCCAAATTGGCGTTCTCAATTTCAGGGATATCATCATCATCAAATTCAGTATGTTCCATTCCTGCTCCAAAAATACTGGACTGGCATATCGCCAGTCCAGCTTCTTTAGGGTTTACTCAGCCTACTTCAGGCTCGATTAAGCCATAGCTCCCATTACGACGGCGGTATAACACATTGATCTTACTGGTCTCCACATTATAAAAGATGAAGAAATTATCGTGACCCAAATTCCGCATTTGCACCGCGGCTTCATCCTCGTTCATGGGATGCAATACAAATTTCTTGCGGCGCGCCACTAACGGCGAAAGTTCGCCCGTCTCATCGTCAATGATATCATCCGCCACTTCTGCGGCTGAGCGCCCATCTCCGCGTCCGTGAGAATGTTTGCCCTTATAGCGTTCGATCTGACGCTGCATTTTATCCATTGCAGAGTCAAACGCGGCAAGCGCCTCATCGGCGCGCTCTTCGGTGCGAAGCACAAATCCTTTGCCATGCGCGGTGATCTGCGCCGCGTTACGATCATTGACGCTGCGCGCGGCTTTGTAGTGAGCAAGCTCAACATGAACTATCTCAATGGCAGGCAGGTGATGATCAAGATTACCTGCTTTTTTGCCGACGTACTCTTCGATATTTTCGGTCAAACGGATATTACGCGTCTGTACTTCCACTTTATTGGACATATTGTCATCCTTTCGGAAATGGTCGATCACGAACAACAAACGCTCACGCGTGACTCATTTGATGAGTCAAAGCGCGAGCGACTGTTAACGCATATACATCTTTTGCGCCGGATGAAAGCAACGCTTCAGCGCTAACCGATAAAGTTGATCCCGTTGTAGCGACATCATCCATCACCAGAACCGTTTTTCGATCCACGACAGCGCCTAAAGCCTGAAATGCGCCGCGGACATTTTCGCGTCTTTCAGCCTTCGTCAGCCCCACCTGCGAGCGGGTTTCCCGCTGACGATACAAGGCTTGGGGAACATATTCAATTCCCAGCGCAAGCGCCAGCGGACGGGCAATCATTCCAACTTGATTATAGCCTCGTTCTTGAAATCTTTTTTTACCCAAAGGAACAGGTACGATCATATCAACCTGCCAGTTAAGTCCACGAACAAATTCAGCAAGTTGCATTGCAAGCGCGTCGCCCAATCCGATGTCGCGCTTGTATTTCAAACGATGCAAAGCATTTCGGACAGGATTTTCAAAAACGGACCATGAACGCAAAGAACGAAAAAACGGCTGTTCCGCGCGGCAGACATTACACGTACCCGCCTGCTTTTGCGGAATGCCGCATACATCACAAACCGGTCCATTCAGAATTCCAACACGTCCCTGACAATCTGAACACCAACGCGCGCCCGGCTTTTCACAACCTCCACAAACGGGCGGAAAGAGCAGGTCAAGGCTACTCCAAAATCCCCGGTAAAGAGAATATACCAATCGCAAATCAGATTTGACCCAGGTCATTATTACAGCCTTGAAGAAGAATTTAACTCTGGTCTTGTACTATTTTATTTTTACATTTGCCTTGAAAAACAGATTAACCGCCAAAGCCGCTAGTGCCGCCTAATGTAACCGTGATTTGAATAATCGCGGGGGTAAGCAGGATAACGAAAATGGATGGAAAGGTTAGAAAAGCCATCGGAATGATCATTTTCACAGGCGCTTGATGCGCCAATTCTTCCGCAAATTGACGGCGCTTCATTCGCATTTGATCGGATTGAATACGAAGCACCTTAGCCATGCTAACGCCGAGTGTCTGGCTCTGAATTACCGCCGCAATAAAACTGGTCATCTCAGGCAGACCAAGACGCTCAGACATGTCGCGCAGAGCTTCACGATTGGGCTTGCCAAGCTGCACTTCGCGGATGCAACGACCAAACGCGATGGAGAGGTCATTTTCCCATTTCTCGGCAACTTTTGACATTGCCGCATCGAAACTTAAACCGGCTTCCACGCAGATAGTCAACAGATCCAACGCGTCAGGCATCGCCTTGCGGATTCCAGCTTGACGACTATTGATTTTACCGGTCAGCCATAATTGCGGGAAGAAAAAACCAAGAACTGACAGAATTATCACCGTCAGGATAATTTTCCCAACCGACCAGTTAGGTTCCGGAAGAACCCCGATCAATATAGCGGCGCCGGCAAAGAGCCCTCCTATCACAAAGCGTAAAGCCAATAGCGTAACGGCGTCAACGTGGTTGGGATTTCCTGCGCGCTCAATATTACGAGCGGTATCTTCGATCAATTTCTGGGGAGTAATACTTGCAGAAAGTTCACCAAGTCGCCGTATTGCTGGAATGATCACACGCTCTGCAAACGGTTGGGCAAGCTCCACAGATTCCAATGAGACCACATCGCCGCGCTCACTAGCCTCAGCCAAACGCGCCATTAATGGATCTCCCTCTTCCTTATTTTGGCGGGCATACTTCATGCCAACAAATACCAAAGCAACCGCACCGCCTATCAATACTACTGCGACCAATACCCAGATCATATTACACCTCAATATCCGCTATTTTCATCATGACAAAATAACCAGATCCGATTTGGATCAATACAACAATGCCCACAACCGGCGCGCAATACGGATAAAATGGGGCTCGTGGGTCGGCAAAACTCATCAAATAATCCTTGTTAACAAACCAAAGTACAACGGTTAAACACAAAGGAATCAGGGAAAGCAAAGTTCCAGATGCGCGTACCTGAGAAGTCAAAACACGGATTTCGCCTTTGATTCTGACGCGCTCTCGAATAGTAAAAGAGATGGAATCCAGAATTTCGGAAAGATTACCGCCGACCTCGCGTTGCACGTTAATGGCGGTAATAACAAAATCAAGATTTTCACTCGGAATACGCCTAAGCAGGTTTTCAAGCGCGACCTCCATAGGAATACCGATCTGCATCTCCTGTATCACGCGGCGAAACTCATCTGAGATCGGAGGCGGCAATTCCCTGCTAATGGCTTCCAGGGCTTGCATGGTGGAATACCCCGCCCTTAAACCGTTTACCATCAAGTTAAGCATATCCGAAAGTTGATCATTAAACCGGGTCAGCCGCCTACTCTGTTGGTTTTTTACATAGATGCGAGGAACAAAAAAACCGGCTATCGCGCCGATCCCAAAAGATATGAGACTGGTGGTACCGCCTTTAAGACCACCGCCCAAAAAAAAGGCGATCATTCCAAACAGGAATATGCTAATAGCGATCAGCGCAAAATATTCAGCGATCTTAAATTTCAAATCGGCGCGCGCCAAATCACGGGCTACGCGCTCACCGTATGATGTTTTGGCTACTCGTTTTGAAACCCATTCAGTAAGCGCCGCTTTTTCAGCCTGTTGATCGATATTCGGTTTGTCATCATCCAAATACTGACCGAGGCGCTGTTCCATCAGCTTTCGTTCGCTTGAAGAAGAAACAACGACTCCAACGATAAGCAATATGATCAGCAGGACGCCGCCACCGATGAGAATATATGTAGTAGTTGACATAAAATTCAGACCATATAGTTAAGTAACAGACAAATATGTATTTTTAACGACGACGCTCGCCAATACCAAAAATGGACGGCGGCAAATGAACGCCAGATGCTTCTATTTTTGACATAAATTTTGGACGCAAACCAGTCGGGCGCAAACGACCCATAATCTGTCCATTCTCAACGCCAGACTGCTCGAAAACAAATAAATCTGTAAGCGTAATTACCTCGCCTTCCATACCGCTTACTTCAGTAATAAAGGTAACCTTTCTGGTACCGTCACGCTGGCGTTCCTGATGAACTACAAGATTTATCGCGGATGAAATTTGTTCACGAATAGCGCGAGATGGTAAATCCATTCCAGCCATCAGAGTCATCGTTTCAAGACGAGACAAAGTATCACGCGGTCCGTTTGAGTGCAGAGTGGTCATTGAACCGTCATGACCGGTATTCATCGCCTGCAACATATCCAACGCGGCTTCATCGCGAATTTCTCCAACAATAATTCGTTCAGGGCGCATACGCAAAGCATTCATCACCAGATGACGTATTGTAATTTCACCGCGGCCCTCAATATTAGGCGGGCGAGACTCAAGCGTAACCACATGCTCCTGACGCAACTGAAGCTCTGCGGCGTTTTCAATTGTCAAAATGCGCTCATCCGCCGGAATAAAACTGGAAAGCACATTAAGCAGCGTAGTCTTACCGGAACCTGTGCCGCCGGAAATAACGATATTCAACCGAGCTTCTACACATGCCTTCAAGAATTGCACCGCTTCTGATGAAACAGAGCCGAACTGTACTAATTGCTCAATGGTGATCGGGTTTTTTGAAAATTTACGGATGGTAAGAACGGGTCCAACCAGAGAAATAGGCGGAATTACGGCATTCACACGAGAACCATCGTTTAAGCGAGCGTCAACATACGGGCTGGATTCATCAATGCGGCGGCCAAGCGGAGCAACGATACGATCAATAATTCGCATGACATGCTCATTGCTTTCAAATGTCACAGGAACGCGATGGAGTTTGCCTTTACGCTCCACATAAACATTTTTGGCGCCATTGACCATAATTTCTGTAATGGTCTCATCCTCCAAAAGAGGCTGAAGCGGTCCAAGTCCTAAAATTTCAGCTGTGATTTGCTCGAACAAACGAGCGCGCTCAGGCCGGGAAAGAACAATGTTCTCTTCAGCCAATATCTGTTCAAATAAATTCTGGATCGTCCGGCGCACTTCATCCGTTCTAGAAATGTCCATCGTAGGATCAAGTTCGCCAAGTAATTTATTTTGGACGCGTGTTTTTAAGTCAAAATAAGAGCCGGCTTGCGGAGAAGTGGTGGGCGCGCTTACACGACGAGCCTGAATCGACGCAAGCCGCGAACTATTATCGCCGCCATCATTAGATGGTGTAGGCGGTGTAGATGGCGAGGATGATCCGCCGCTACCCTGCCCCTGTTCAATACGTCTTAGCAATGACATAGATTACTCCTTAACGCTTGCCAACGGATTCCTGCCCGGTGTCTAATGCAGAAAGTCTGGCTCGTACCGCTTCTGCCAATGCATATATACCGCGCGCAACAAGTTGCGTTTTATTATCGAGCATAAAAGGCACGCCGCGATTTACAGACTGCATAACCACACGATCATCCAATGGGATAACAGCAGCGACATCCTGCTTTAAGTTTTCACCAATACGTTCAGGCGTAATCGTGATCCGCTTATCAAATCGGTTCAAAATAAATACAATGTGACTACGATCAACGCCCATCGTTTGAAGTAAATCCAAAAACAAGCGTGAATTTTTAATGGACGGAATCTCTTGAGTTGATATCAATGTAATAACATCGCTTAAATCAATCGCCGCCATCGTAATATCGTTCAATGAAGATGCGGTATCAATTACTATATAAGCATAGAGACGGCGTAAATATTCAATTAACTTAATGAACTGGTTCGCCGACACTTGTTCAGCCTGCTCAGGTCGTTGTGGAGCCGCAAGGACATTCACACCCGAAGCCTCATGAGTAATCATTACGCCCTGAACCGTCTCCAAATCCATTTCATCCACTCTGGGGGCCAAATCAAGGATCGTATTTTTTCCTTGCTCATTCATAAACATAGCCACATCGCCGTACTGGAGGTTCGCATCTATTAGAACAACACGCGTGGTCTCGTTATGGAGGGCAATTGCCAGGTTGACGGCTAACGTTGTGCAACCCGTGCCGCCTTTCGGGCTATAGAGGGTAATCACTTTACCATGCACAGCGCCCGACAACATAACAGCCGCGGCAGGCGAACCAACATTTCCAGGCAAAACCTTGCTCTGCGCGTTTTTTCCGCGCTCCAAATGAGCCATTTCACCAGCGCGGCGCACAGCAGAGATTAATTCATCTCCCATCGGCGGTTTGGTAAGAAAATCGCGCGCGCCTGCCAACATGGCGCGACGCATATAATTTTGATCGCCTTGAACCGAAAGGATAATAACCTGCACATGCGGCATTTTCTGTCGGATCATTTCCGTCGCAGTGATGCCGTCCATATCCGGCATGTTTATATCCATCAAAACTACATCGGGGTCAAGTTCCTGAGCCAGTTGAATCCCCTCTTTTCCAGAACGAGCTCCGCCGACCGCCTCAAAGCCCGATTCAAACTGCAATAACTTTTTTATATTTTCGCGAGTTTCCGCTATATCATCTACGATCAAAACTCGAATCTTGTCGCCCGAAGCCATATCATGCACCTTTGAAGTTGTTATTATTGCGACGGAACTGCCACAACATCGTTCGGCAGAGATGGAGCTGTCAGCTCATTAATTCTTGGCTCCAAGGCATAAGGCAGTTTCGCCGGGATCGGAATATTATATTGGCTTAGCAAAAACTGTAAAGTTGCCGCTTCTGTGGCTTGGCGAGCCTGGTCGCTTGGATTACGAAGCACAAACATGATCTGAGCATTCGTATAAACCAGATAAGAAAGAATGACAGAATCCTGCGGGGAGACAATTAGAGTCACAATATCAGGCTTTACCTGAGGTTCGTTTGACATAACCTGTTGTTGCTGTACCGCCGTTGGATCTGTTGGGTTAGCAGCCGCTTGCGGGGAGCCAAAATTTCCAAGCTTCATCACAACAACATTCTGCAAAATTGTTTGGCATACAATGCGCGGACGCTGATTTTCAGACTGAACAAGATAAAAAGGTTGTTGAAGCGATGGGTCGAGTTCCAACCGTCCCTGCGGACTGCCAGCGACGCCAGCGGCGGGAGCCGAGGCGGCCATCGAAAGAACAGGCAGCGTATCCGGGACAAATCCAGTGCCGGTTAGAGTGCCGGTTGAGTTAGGCAGGACGCTTTGAAAACTCGGATCTACGTCAACAAAAAGCAAACAAACATTGACATTAACACGCGCCCCATCGCTTGCGCCATAACCTGCAACAGAAAGACGCGTCGTTGGAATAGTAATCGCTGTCATTCCCGGAGGAATCAGCGACGCCCATTGAGGAGGAGGAATTGAAACGCCTTGTGACTTATCCACAATCATAGATCTGGTCAACGGTATGCCCGGTTCCAGATCGTAACGGGCTACTTTATTTTGTAAGAATGCGGCGTCAGTTGCGGGAATCATAACATCCACGACTTTATCGGCAGGGATTGACATCCTGCCAAGTGCCGCTTCGGTAATGTCGGCGCCTTGTGAAATGTTTTGCGCGACGACATAAATTTCAACGGGCGGCAATACAACAGGTTGATCAGTTTTAGCGGCATTGCCTAGAACCGACTGCAATGCCACAACACCAATCACCAGTACGATGACTATAATCAGGACTACAAAAATTATTGTTCTTCCGCGACGCATATGCCACTCCTTCAAGCTTGTAAAAATTGATTTCTTATATCATACGCATTATACAGGAAAAATGCCAAAAAACATATCGGTAAAAAAGTATGACTCTGCCGTAAACAGAGTCATAAGCGTAATTTTTCGAAAAAACGGTCGTTTCCAGCGTCAATAACTTTACAGTTTTGTAAACCCCAATCTAGTTTGCCTGAGCTGGAACAGAAAACATAATATGCGAGCCTTTCCCAGCCGTGCTATCCACCTCAAAACTACCGCCCAGCATTTCAGTGCGTTCGCGGATTAATTTGAGTCCCAGGCTATTGCTTTCCGTTATGATTTCAGGGGAAAAGCCTTTGCCGTTATCGTCAACAATAACCCGCACCATCTCATTCCCCATATCTATCTGCAACTTTATTGTAGAAGCCTGGCTATGCCGCGCGGCGTTACCTAAAAGCTCTTGAATTGCCCGAAAAAGCATTACCTCTAAATATGGTTTTAAACGACGTTCCGTCCCAGTCACATTTAGATTTAATTCCAATCCAGTTTGCTCTTTAAACGCATCAACATATTTTTTAATCGTTGGCGTCAGCCCGAGATCGTCCAACATCATTGGACGAAGCTCAAAGATGAAATTTCGCACCTTTTGAAAAGTGCCCATCGCCGACGCCTTCAAACTTCCCAACTCTTCTTTAGCCTGCGCCGGGTCCACGTCCAATAAGCGCATCGCGATTTCGGTCTGAAGGATAAAATTTGAAAGCGCTTGCGCGGGACCGTCATGCATCTGTCTGGAGAGCCTTTGCCGCTCAGCCTCCTGCGCATTAACGATCATTTCAATCCCAGCCATCTGACTTTTCCCGACGCTTGCAACCGGCGCCGTATCGTTTTTTGGCGCGCCAGTCATATTAAGTACAACTCTATATTTCTCGAGATACATTTTGTCGTTTTGCAATTTCTCAAGTTGACCTCTCATTACAAGAAGTCTCTGCTGGGCGTCCAATGCTGAATCATACGCCAGTTTAATTTCATCAGGCGGAAGTTTGTTAATTTGAGCCTGCACTTGTTGAAGATGAGTATTAATCGCGGCATTGCGCTGTGTCAACTTGCCCAACTCACCCTGACTCTGATCCACCATTAATTTTATCTCACGCAACGCGCGCTCGGTCTCATTAATTTCAGACGCAATATCCAAGCCTGCAGGAAGCGCGTTCTCCGATTGGTTAGGTAACATTTTCTCTACTCCCAAATAGTGTGGTTTTAGTATAGCACAGAGAGACAAAGCGGGCAATTTTTATGCCCTGATTTGAATATCAATTTCGTAATTAAACGTTGCAACAAGCTTTATTACTTCACGCCAATACGATAAAGCCGCGCGCCATTTACTTCTCCCAGATAATCAAACATGGGATTTTGTTGCGGACTATCGTATATAGCTTTTATATCGTCATACACGCCTTGATATTCAAGAACGAGATAGAGCGCGTGATAACGCTTCGCCACCGCCAGCAAATCAGACTCGTCGCCATACGGGAGCACAATCGCGGGACGTTCAGAAGCGATGTAGTATCCGGGCGGATTCCGAACGATCACGATTTCCCCAAGCCTGCCTCCGTTTTCGATAAGCATTTTCTCCACTGACGCGTAGTTACCGTCGTCTTTAGACCATTTATTCACAACAACGCGAATATACACAAGATAGGTTGTAAGGATGATTGCAAGTAATACCATTATGCTAGAGAATGCCAAATAAGCGTTTTTGTCTAAGCGCCCGCGTGCGCGCGCTTTCTCAACGATGACATCCAATCCTATCGGCGCGGCAACCCACCAATACGGTTGGAACGCGGCGCCTGCATGAAAAAAACTGCCTCTTGATCCTGCAAAAGGAAAGACAACGGTCATTACTGCAAAAAGGATCAGCCAACCGATAATTGCCAACCGCGTACGCAAGTCGCGGCGCAGATGTATTAATCCAATCACAATGAAAGGGGCATAAAATATTCCGCCTTGTGAAATGAGCGCGCTAATAAATATATTGGAACCAAAAGCCTGAATACGATTTTTGAGAGCAACATCCCAACCGGCTTGAAGAAAAGAAGCCTGTGATAATTTACTTGCAGGATAAATAAATGTTTCAAAATAATCCTGCATCCAGATCAAACGCCCGCCACCGGGAGCCATAGGCGAACCGAAAAGAGTCAGGTTGCGGATATGCCATCCGCCCATAATAAGCAGATAACCGCCAAGAACCATTAAACCAGCGGGAATTATTGACGAGAAAAAATAGGAGCTATTTGTATCGTCCGATTTACGCTCTTGTTTCATAAAAATGAATAAGCCGGTCAATGCCAGCCAAAGCAATCCATCACTGCGCGCGAGAGTGAGCAAGCCTGAGATAATTCCCAGCCAAAGCCAGGGACGAGGTCTGACAGAGATTAGGAAGTAAAGCGCGCCAAGAATCATGAAGATAACATAGTTATCTGGCGCGGGCATAAATGGGGCATAAAATAAAGAGAAGATGGAGAGAAAGCCAGATACCAACGCAAGGCGCGATTGGCGGGTGATGTTGTAAGCTAGCGCCGCTGTCAGTAACGGCACACAGGCTGAAAGGAGGATGAACGCAAGTCGTCCAGCGTAATAGGTCCTTTGACCGGTAATCCACATCCCCAAAGCTGAGACGATGGAAGCCAGAGGCATCCAATATGTGTGGGAAGGGTGAGGCAAGCCCGCGGGGTCGTCAAGATAATTCCAAAGATATGGTTCGGTAAATCCTTTGCCGTCAAACAATTGCAGACCGCCGGCAAAATAATAATCAGCGTCCATGTAGCCGGGCAAATGTTGATAGGACGCGACTATGGCTGGCACAATCAGACCAACCATAAAAAGAATTGTGTAATGACGCCAGTTCATTAATTATCTTATTGCTGGGGCTTGGGATTAGAATCCCGCAATGTGATCCAGCCGCGTTTTAGGGCATAGATAACCGCTTGCGTACGATCTTCAACGCCGAATTTTCGCAGGATGGCTGTCACATGATTCTTAACCGTTTGATGGCTGATGCCAAGCAAGCCGGCTATTTCTTTATTGCTAAGACCGCGTACCACACAACCTAAAACTTCCATTTCCCGATCTGAAAGCGGATGGAATGGACTCCCCGGTTCGCTGTAAGAACGCCGCGCGCCTTCCATTTGTTCATCAATCCATGTTTCAAGTTCGCGGCGATTAAACACCTGTTCGTTAACCACATATTTTCCCGCGACTATTTCCCGAATAATTCGCGAAAGGCTTTGCGGCTGAATATCTTTTGAGCAATATGCGGCGGCTCCTGCCAGAACTGCATGGATTGCCTGTTCAATATCATCATAGCCGGTCATTAACAGAACGCGCGTGGAGAGTTTTTCCTGCGTGATCTGATAGGTGATTTGCTGTCCATTCATGCCCGGCATGTTTATATCCAGGATGGCTACATTCGGTTTTTTGGCGCGGATTAAAGCTATGGCTTCATCCCCGGTTGACGTCTGGGCAAGAATCTTCATCTCTGCGTCCAAAGACAGAGCGTCAACGACTCCTTGCCGAAATAGTGGATGGTCATCTGCTATGATCAATGTTATAAGATTCATTGGAAACCTGTTCAAAATTCGATTTGGTTGAGTATAGCCTATTTTAATAGACTTCAAGAGTTATGGGAACATTCCAATTTGCAAACGCTGAAAGGATTAGGTCAAAACGTTTCGCCAAATTATCGGATATTGTCTCTTTCGTCAGCCCATGTGCGGGGCGGATGAAGCGCCCACCAACGAATCCAATACAAGCCAACCACTGTCAACGCGGGCAGGAACAGGAAGAGTATTTCTTGAGCTTTATGACCAAATCTTGGCACAGCTTGAAGAAATATCAGCCATGGGATTACGAAGTACAGAATCAGAAAGGTCAATGTGATGATGTTGCCAAAACGCTCCCACCTGCCTGACATCACTTTTAGAATAAGTCCAAGCGGCAGGATCAAGACTACGAGTTGTTCGAGTTCAATGCGAAAGCCAAGAAAAGGCGCGATGGATAGAGTCAGGCATGAGGTCCAGTAGAGGCGGCGGAAGTCTTTGTCGCTCACTTTGCTCCACTCATAACCGAGGATGACGACGATGATACAGGTCAATATCCGACTTATCAAAACAGATTGTTGAAGCCAGATGTATTGTGCGACATGCCGCATGGAAAATCCAAAATCGGCGATCCAATTATTATACGCCGCGCGTAAAAATGGCATTATCCAGCCGGGATATAAAAGATAGGAAATTGCCATCAAGACAAATGTCAGCATTGCAAATCCCACCAAGACTTGCCAACGCCGACTGCGAAACACATAGAACATCATCAGCAGGAAGAAAGCTCCGCCAATTTCCCATTGGATGCAGGCAAACACCAGCAACGCGCCTGCCAGTTCATCCTGATCATTTTGAAGCGAGAAGATAATGCCCGCGTAGGTCAGCAAAAGAAAAATGGTCGGCGCGCCGTTCAAGAACGCGTTGATTGTATAAAAATTAAGTAATGAGACTATAAAGAATAATATCAAGTGCAGGCTCGTTGGTTCCCAGCCGGCTAAACGCATACCGAAGAAAACGGTTAAGAACAAACTGATTTCCAAAAGGAAAAAGAAAGCGCCGCGCGCAAATATTTCATTCCCCAAGGCAAATGGAAAATACGGTAAGAGTAAATGGAAAGGGACATCCAAAATATATGGCTCCTCGCCATTTTCTGCGGGGCGTTGATATACTTTTTCCTGCACTTGCGCCGGGACACTGGAACTATACGGATCAAGGTTATCGAAGAGGAATGTCCGCGCGCCTTCGCGCATTAATATAAATTCGCCGCTTGGAGGTAAAAGATTCGCGAGAAATACATTGCCTTCAAACAAAAGCAGCAGACATGCAAAGACGCTCACAATAAACAGGACGTCTCTAAAGCTGAAATTTTTTGGCGATTTTTGGAATTCTAAAAATGACATGCGTTTACAGTTAATAGGCAAGAAAATCTTTTCATCACCGAGTCGGCAATTCTCAATATGGTTTTATTCATCCGCAGATTTTGCTGATTACGCAGAAAAAGCATTGAAAATCTGCTAAATCCGCGTCATCTGCGGATAAGGGTTTTTCATAATGAGAAGCGCTGATTTTTTAGGTTCCGGCTTGCGCGAGTTAGGGCTTAAGAATCGGGACGGCGCGGGGAAATATTTGATACTCAAGATCGGTGACCCAAGCATCAAATATTTCGCCGTCAGTGTGCGCGGGCGACGGTTTATCCAGATGAACGGAGAGGCGCGTGAAATTGACTTCGTGCATACCTTCCATTTCGACATAACTCCCGGCGCCTTCTTTGAACGCGCGCGGCAACGCGCCGAATAGACCAAGCCGTGTGCCGCGATAACCAAACGCCAGAGTCAATTTTCCATCAAAGAGATCGGCGTGAGGCGTCATAAAAAATCCGCCGGTGCGCCTGCCGTTGCCAATTGATAGAAGCGAAAGCGGACCGTTGTAATCGCCGCCATCCCATTTTAAACTGCCATTCCATTCGGGCTTGTCCATGATAGCCCAAACCGCCGCCACCAGATAACGCGCCATGCCTTTGATCCAATGAATGCGTTCGTGTTTGGTCGTGACGTAAGGTTCAAGTCCAGCCGCCGAATTATTCACAAAATAATTCTGGTTACATTTGCCGAGATCAATCGTTTTTGTTTTTCCAGCCGCGATAATTTTTGCGGCTTCATTCAAATCCGATGGAAGGTTGAGAGCAAAAGCAAGGTCGTTGGCAGAACCCAAAGGCAAAATTCCAATCGCGGCGGGGAATTTACTTTTTCCATCCCAACTCCTTGCAATGCCATTGGCAATTTCGCCGATTGTCCCGTCGCCGCCCGCGGCCACGATGGTGGTGAAGCCTTGTTGAACGGCATCCGCCGCGAGGTCCACAAGCTGATCGGCATGTTCGGAAACGGATAAGTCAAAATCCACACCCGCAGCTTTGAGCGCGGCATCCGCTTGGGGCCAGCGTTTCAGCGAATTCCAACGATTGGAATATGGGTTGTGCAATACTTTTATTTTCATCGTCCCTCCACAAGATGGTCGTGAGCAATTGTACCTGAATTCCAACTCTTGATTTGCGAGATCAAAACTGCGGCGAAAATAATTACACATCCAATAATTTGAATTGGCAAAAGAGTTTGATTCAAAATAAGCCAGCCCGCGGCGACAGCAAAGACCGCTTCAAGCCCCAGGATCAACGCGGCGTCGGTGGGAGGCGTATGTTTTTGTCCCCACACTTGCAATGTATAACCGATGCCAATCGAAAGCGAAGCGCGGTAAGCGATTGCGCCGATTATCGGCAAAAGCATGAGCGTATGCAAATCTTCAACAAAAAAACCGACTGCAAAATTAATAAGTCCGCTGATAAAAAAATGACCTGCCGCGAAAGAAATGGATTCAAACTTCGACGCGAATTTTCCGAGGATGACGAAATGGGACGCCCAAAAAAATGAGCCGATGACTTCCAGCGCATCTCCCGCGCGGACCTCGAACCTGCCCGCCGTTGAAAGGAGAAACGCGCCGACTATAGCCATCGCCACCGCAACCATGTCCAGCTTGTGTGGTTTCTCTCGAAAACCGATCCACAATAAGAATGGCGTGAAAACTGTATATAAACTTGTAAGAAAACCGGCGTTCGCCACTTTGGTAAAAAACAAACCGACTTGTTGCATGGCGGACGCGGCAAATAAGATCGCACCGGCGACTAACATCCACATCCATTGCGCGCGTGGAATTTTTATGCCGCGCGGAATAAACGGTATCAAGATAAGCGCCGCCAGCATAAAGCTCACGCCGTTATAGAGATATGCGATTCTATATTGTCCGGCAATTCCTTGCGCGACAAAGGCAGTCCCCCAGATAATGGCAACCATAAAAAGAAGTAGATCGGCTTTGAGACGCATGAGGTTCCTTGTGTTTGAGGTTGAAGGTCAAAGGTCGAAGGTCGAAGGTCAAAGGTTGAAAGTTGCAGGTCAAAGGCTCGCATTGAGCGAAGTCGAAATGTTGCAGGTTGAAGGTTTACGAAGCGCAATGATAGCACAGGACGCGAATACTCCGCGGATAAATCCATGAAAGAAAAGCGGGCTGTTCCATGTAACGGATAAAAATTATGGGAGAATAATTCGCCCCGCTCAATGGGTTTTATCTTCGTTCAGGCAGTGTCCCGTTTTGACGGGAGCTTCGCGATGGGCTGTCAGGATTGTAGAAGATGGTTAAATGCAAACGGAGCGAACTTTACACATTCGCTCCGTTTGATGTTGATATAACTTATTGTCCTGTTTGCAAACGTTCCGCCAGCCACATTTTGATAATGGATTGGCGCGTCACGCCGAGCCGTTTGGCTTCGCGGTCAAGGGCGGTAAGCATCCAAACGGGAACATCCATATTAATGCGCTTCTGCTCTTCGGCGGGGCGGCGCGATTTGGACAGGTCAAGATGCCCGATCACGCTTTCGCCATTATCGAATTTTTGGTCGAAACTAGATGCTTTCGTTTTCATATAATTCAATCTCCTCGTCTCTTGAACGCCGCACGGATATTATCCGAATTTTCTCATTGCGATGCGTAATTACTGCCGACCAATATTTGCCACTGATTTTTCCAATCACCAAAAAGCGCGGCTCATCCAGATTTTTGGCGGGGATTTCGAGAAAGAAATCATCATCCCATAACGCTTGCGCATCATCGAAGTCTATCCCATGTTTGGCGCGGTTCAAGTCGCTTTTGTGCGGATCGTATTCAAAGGGCATGTTACGAATTATACCAACTTTGAAAGGAATCAAGATTGTGGGCTATCATCTGGAGCGCGCAGACTAAATCCATAACAGAAAAGCGGGCTGTTCCGTGTAACGGAAGCCAAATTGCTCAGATATGCGTATTGACAAAGCATATACAGCAGAATATACTTCATCTTGATGAATGTCAAATACACGCTTCACAATATTGCCTTTGAGTGGGACAGCCAGAAAGCGGCTGTCAATCTCCGCAAACATAATGTCACATTTGAATTGGCTTGTGAATCGTTTTTTGACCCGTTTGTATGTTATCTCGACGATGAAATTGTTGGCAGTGAACTTCGAGAAAGAATTGTCGGATTGACGACCACCTGGCTGTTGCTTTATATCGTTTACATCATGCGTGATGACAACATTCGTATCGTGTCCGCCCGATTGGTTACAAATGCAGAGAGAGAAATCTATGAAAATCAATAAACTTACCCAGCGTTTACAAAAAGATCGCCCGATGACAATGGTCAGCATCCGTATTCCAAATGATGTCATTGATGATTTGAAACGTGTTGCACCTATGCTTGGCTTTTCTGGCTATCAAGCGTTAATTAAGGCTTATATCGGTCAGGGTTTGCGAACAGACCTTGAGCGCCTTGAAGGCGGTGTGGAAATTTCAGCGTTGATTGAAAGCCTGCGGAAGAAAGGCGTAAAGGATGATGTTATCTCATCCGCTATGGCAGAAGCCCAAAGTCCGGCGTCAGTCACTTAAGGGCACAGGAGCCCAACACAGCGCGGACAATGGCTAAATTGGGTTTGCTACATTCAGACAAAACAAATTAGAGCGGAGCGGGCCCTTCGACGCTCCCTTCGGTCGCAGGGCATGCTTTACGGCTTGCCCTGCTTTTATGATAATTGATACACAACGCAAAAGGCGGAATACTGTATAATGAAAACCATTAGAGTGTAAAAGTCACTAATTGCCACGCTTCGCGCAAGCATTTCGCGTACGCGTGGCTTCGAGTTTTTTCTGCTCCCAAGCAGAGTCCACGCCCGCCCCAGCGCCATGCTCCGCGAACGCAAACCGTTAGGCAAAAACTTGTTACTTAATGGAGAAAACCAATGAGTTCTGATATCAAAACTGAGATTTCAATCCCTGATATTTGGTATGGCTTTTTTGCCCGCTTCCTACCTGGAGTAATTTTAGTTTTCTCCATTTGGTTTTTTCTGATACTTCCAATCCCTAATGATATTTCTGAGTTTCGAAATAATATTGCATCAATTAGTGGAGTTGAATTTCTTCTTCTGGCAATATTAGGCTATTTTGTCGGTCTTTTCCTGCAACCATTATCAACTGGCTTGATAAAAGGGCTAAGCCATATATGCGACAAAGATTATGATGAGAAAATTTACACAGCTCAAAAAACTATCGACCAAGAAACACGGAGGGCTAAAATCCTTAGCAAAATGGGAGCCGAGGCAATGTTCTTTTCTCAGCTTGCGATCTTTATACTGATTTTTCTTTTTGTCTCCATAATTACACATGACTTCTCTTGGTGCGAGATGGTCATTGTGATCATAATCAGTGCTTATTCAACGTATGGGTGCTTTAATTTTCTTGATCGTCGTCTTGAGAAAGCATTAGGCTATTCAAAGTCTAGCAAGAAGTAAAATCCTATTGCGTTAATCTGCCTAACAAAGTGTCACTGGATCCTTCGACAGGCTCAGGGCAGGCTGCTGGGGATTCTGCGGCACCTACGGCAAGTATTTCGCGAACGCAAGTCCTTTTTATTTTACGCAGTCGCTTCCACCGTTTTCAATTGATCGTGATCGGGCAAAATATCTTCCGCGTTGCGAATGGCTGGGAAGAAATAACCCGCCAGTCCGACCAACGTGCTGAGTATGCCGCAGATGACGAACAAGAGTCCCATGCCCGCGCCAGGTCCAGTGCCGACGAGCCAGCCAAAAGTCGAGGCAAGAGGCGAAGCGGTCTTCATCGCCGGTTCAAGCATATAATCCGCAAGAGCGCCGCCAATAATCGGGGCAATCGGTTGTGCAAGCCACGCGATCAATCGTCTGGCAGAAAAGACGCGTCCCTGCAAATCGGGCGCGACTTTGGATTGCCAGATGGCTTGATTCGAGCCGTTGAGAAGAGACCCAAGCAGTGACGCCCAGACTATTCCGATTACCCATACGGGTAAGCCGCCTACCAAGCCGAGAATTGCCATGCCGATTCCGCTAAAAATCCAGCCGAATAACACGCCATGCACGCGGCGTTTGAAACCGCCCCACGCGCTCATGATGACTCCGCCCACGATCCCAGCGGCGGCGCCGGCTGTTTGCACCGTGCCAAAAATCAGGCTGTTACTGCCCGTGCGCGCCAGAATCATGGGAGCCAATACGACAAAGCCAATGCCCCAGAATAAATTACCGGCAAAGAAAATTAATTGCAGACCCAACAAACTTGGACGCGCAAAAATATATTTGAAACCGTAAACGGCTTCCGACCACACACTGCCTTGCGCTTGTTGACCCTCTTCGGTGCGCGGCGGCTGGGGAATATGCACGAACACCAACGCGCCGATGGCAAGCAGAAAAGTGGCGACGTCAAAAAATAAAATGCCGGTCAAGCCGATGAGGGGAAGCGCCGCGCCCGCCAAAAGAGGAGCCAGCACACCGGGTCCCGCTTCGATAAGCGACATCATGCCGTTGGCGCGGCCTAACTGCTCTTTTGAAACCATCGTGCTGATGGCGGCGGAATATGCGGGCCATTGAAATGCCATGCCCAAACCATAAACAATGGAAGTGACGTATAAATGCCAAAATTCAAGAATACCAAAATATTGAAGGGCAAGAATGGCAAGCGTAGCTACTCCAGCCGCCATGTCGCTGACCATCATCATTAATTTGCGGTTGTGGCGATCCACCATCACGCCCGCGAGGGGCGAGATCAAAAGGAAAGGCGTGATGAAGAATACCTGCATCATGCCCATTGCGAAGGCGCTTTTGGTCTGGTTATACATCCAAATGGTTAAAGCAAACTGACTCATGGCGCTGGCAAGCACCGAGACAATTTGTCCCAGCCAGACGATGGTAAAACCAAACATGCCTGTTGGACGATTTTTGTTCATATAGTTCCTTCACTCATGTGTAGACTCTGTAATACAAAGCGACAGGCATCAAGGCTTCTCCGCGATTTACAAAAGTACTCTTCTATTCCACATATATCTCAACATGTTCGCCATCCTCTTCATCCACAACATCAATGATCTTGCCGGTCACACCGGCGCGCAACGCGTCCATCACGTTCGACATATCCACGCCTTCCACTTCGGGCGCAAAGTGCGCGCCGATCTTCATGCCTGCATCCACCAGCGCCAGCGGAATTTGCACGGAAGCCTTGGAACGACCGGTGCGAGTATCCGTCACGCGGATTCGCAGCCAGCGCGCCGAACCGGACATTTCAGGCGGGCGCGGCGGATTTGGCGTACCTACCCCGCGCCGACTCTGATTCAACGCAGAAAGCAACTTCGTGCCTTCCTCCGCGCTGATCTTACCTTCTTCGATCATCTTCAAAATTTTCATCCGCTCTTCAATATTTACCATATTAATCTCCTTCCACATGACAAGTCATATTTTATCAGCTACTTTCCTGTGTTTTCACGGGCAGGCGGAATTTGAGCAAAATAGGAATGATGGAAAGCAAAGCCACAATGCCTGTCACTATAAATGGAAAACGAGGATTCACGCCAGCCCATAACTGCGCGCCGATCCACGGAGCTGGCAGGGAAATAATTCCCAGGCTGGTGCTGAACAAACCAAAGGCAGTGCCGAGCAATTCCTTTGGAATGGATTTGCTAATTAACGATTGATATGCAGGCGTCATTAATCCCACGCCCAAACCAGCCAAAGCCCAGCTTGCAAAATACATCCACACCAAACCGGAAGGAACGCCGACCATCATCAACATGGATATGCCAATAAGAGCCATGCCAATCGCGATCACGACGCGTTCGCTGATCTTGTCTGCCAGCCATCCGCCGGGAATCATCATCAACATCATACATAGACCAAATATGCTATTCATCCACCCAATCTGCAACATACTCATGCGACCGATGTCCTGCAAATAGACCGGCATGAGATTCATGGAAAGCGCGAACGAAGTATCGCGCACACCGTCAGTGATAAGAATCCAGGTGATGATTCCGCCCGCGAAAACTATGCCAAACATGGAAGAGAGATTTAATTTCAAACCGGCAAAAGAAAGCGCCTTCTGTGATTTGCCGCCTTTATCGCCTTTGGCGGCTTCACGCGCCATACCCACGCGAATCAACGTAGCAAGGATATAAAAGAACGCTGCAACCAGCATCATTCTTTTGAAACCATACGCGCCCGCCAGCCAGCCGCCCAGCGGAGGTCCCACCACCGCGACGATCCCAAAGATTGCCTGAGTCACGCCAAACATTTTGGCGCGATTCTCCTCGCTGGAATGTTCCGCGATAAATGCATCGAAACTTGGTCCCACCAACGCGCGCGTAACAGCGCCTAGCGCTTCGCCTAATAATAACCATTGCCAGGTGTGCGCGAGAATAAATGGAACAAACACGAACACGCCAAACACACTTCCAATCGCGATCGCGCGCAAACGCCCTATTGAATCGCTCAACCATCCGCCGAGGATTTGCAATAAGAGCGGGATGATCTGTGAAAGCGTAAAGAACAGCCCGATCTGCGGAACGCTTGCCTTCAATTCCTTCAAATAAAGCGGCATCATCGGACCATACATATTCCCGCCCAGGTTGGCGAGAATCATCGCCGCCAAAAACAGGATCAGGATTCCGCTTAGTAAAGGTAGTTTTTTTGTCTGTGTCAGAGTCGCTTCCATTTTTTATCCAATATAAACTTGTACGCGATCGCCATCTTCGCCTTCATCCACACTCACGATTAAAGGCGCGTCGTTTGTCGCCGAGGTCGCCATTGAGATCGCCTCAATGACCTCGTCCACATTGGTGTGGTGAAGTCCTTCGATGTTATGACCAAAATTACGCAGGAACCAGCCCGCCAGTCCGATGGGAAGCGGAAATCCCAAAAAAATGCGGCGAGGTCTATCGCCACGCGGCTGTTCCACATCCACAAAAAGCCAACGCGCCGTGCGACTCCATCCAGCCACTGCAATCACCGCCACACCGAACATCATCCACATCGTCAGGCAATAGAACCAAAAATTAGTTCCGGCGCTTTGCTGAATGGAATACATGCCCCAGGCTGTGAGTACTGTGAGGAAGATACCGATCGAGAGCGGGATCTTCCAGAGACTACGCGCCCGGTTAGCTGTCTTCTCTAATTCTGGAGAATCGTTCTTACTGGACCCTTGACCTGCTTCCGTTTGAAAAGCCTCTTCCTCCGCCTCAGGTTTTTCATCTAGTGTCTTCATCAAAGACACGGCTTCTTCGGCGGAAATTTTGCCGTCTTCCACCATCTTCAAAATTTGTTTGCGTTCTTCAGAAGACATTATTCGCCTCCTTCCAATGCGGCAAGGAGTTTATCGGCTTGCTCGCTGGTAATTTTTTTCTTTGCCAGCATTTTTAAAATGGACATGCGTTCCTGATCTGAGACCGCCTCGTTCGGAGTCTCTGGCGTAAATTGACCGGGACTGACATCCCAATTCCAACGCCCTACTTTAACATTGGCATTCACATGCCTGGAGTGACGTTCAGACTCACGACTTGCACGACGCGCGGCTTCTTCCACGCGCCGCGATACATCTTGAACTTTCTTTGAAATGCGTTCTCCGAAACCAGACCAATCGAATCCGATGCCGGCAAAATTTCCGAAGTCTTCAGCAGAGTCACCCGCGTCTGATTGGTTCGTCACGCGGATGTCGCCGCCCGCGTTCAAATTAATAACAGCTGAACCGTCGCCCAGAGTCACAACGCGTGAAGTAACATCTTCCTCGTTTGGAATGCCTTTCCAGGCAACATCAATCTCATCGCCATTTAACGTGAGAGTCGCATTTGCTTTGGGCGGCATGACCAGCAAAATATCATCGCCTGCAGTTACGGTATAAGTGTTGCCAGATTGCGGATTGAGATACAGCACTACATCATCGCTTACATTCGCACTGATGTTGCCGCGCACATCGCGCAAGGCAAGGTCAGCCGAAACCGATCCAAGCGACACTTGACCTTCCACTTCACGAACGGATGCATCACCATGGATCGTTTTGGCGCTCAAGTTTCCCTTCGCGCCGCGCAAGCTGAAATCGGCATGGACAGCGCCGATCAAAACCGAATCCACATCACGGATGGAAAGATCGCCTTTTATTTCCTTCAATTCCACGCCGCCCGTCATACTGCGTAAAGACATATCCCCATCAACGCTGTTTACAATAATTGAAGCGGCTTTCGGCAGGCGCAATGATAGATCATCATCACAGGATATTTTGACGCGTTCACCTTGTTGTTCAACGCGCAATTCATCCTCGTCAGCCTTGAGCAGAATATCATCCCCATCCCAACCGACCACACTCAAGTCGCCGTTAATCATTTCAATTTCAATTGCGGGCGTTTTGCCTGCGGAAATTGTCTGAGACATGGTTACACCTCCTCGCCGCGCAATATTTTCATGGCGGCGTCTGCAGATATTTTGCCTGCGTCCAGGTCTTCCAAAATGGCGCGGCGCTTTTCGTCGCCAATTTCAGTGGATTCTTCTTTACCGGGTTCAAATCCAAGTCCCCGGATCACTTCATGCAAACGATTGCGAATGGTTGGGTATGACACTCCCAACTCTTGTTCCATGCGGTTGATTTTGCCTTCACAACGCACAAAGGTAAAAACAAATTGCATTTGCTCAGATGTGAGGTTGGAAAAATGTCCCGCCGCGAATTGTCCTTCAATGGATGTGTCGCATGACGGACAATGTAATCGTGCGACAGTCAACTCAGACTGACAGATCGGGCAAAGAGTAGGCGCTGAGTGCATAGGTTCCTCCAGATAAAAATATCAATGTCTACACCATATTTCTAATAAAATTATATCAATTTTTTAGATTTTGTCAAGTATATATCAAGATAATCAATGTTTGAATTGAAATAATCAATAGCAAAATCCAATATCATAATAATATGCGACGATTGCAAAATTTTGACTGACACGACCGCGTCTTCTCTTGTGCGGCTACACGATTAAACGAAAGCGATCTCGTAAGCAGTATGCGGCTTTCCTAGCAATGGATGTTGGCATTATCAGTATGCCAACAATTATGGTATCTGGATGAGACTCCAAATCTGGTTTAAAAATGTCCGCGAAACGCTTGACACGTGATCGTTCGGAAATTGGTAAAAAATGAGATACGGAAGAAGATAGACCCGCAAGGAAGGAAATTCAGGCGATAAGAGTAGCCAAGTTCAGACCGCTCTCCAAATGACAGCCAGCATAGGCGATT